>Ga0182219_1000019_pt1 | contig 12150 bp, 10 predicted proteins | sample G6R1MG_20_FD_128405 | JGI IMG/M metagenome (GOLD analysis project Ga0182219, IMG submission 128405) | Miscanthus phyllosphere microbial communities from Michigan, USA - G6R2_MAIN_03OCT2016_LD1 MG | ecosystem: Host-associated > Plants > Phyllosphere > Phylloplane/Leaf | place: USA: Michigan...
AGGTGGAAACGGCTGGAAGTAGAGCCCGGATGGAAGCTGAGTACGAATACCTTGCGGGCCTTGAACTCCCACCACAGCCCTTCGCTCAGGTTCGATACGTACGCCTTAGTAGCCGCATACACCGCCCCGCCCGGCAACGACGTAATACCCAGCACGGACGAGGTGTTGACCAACGCGTCGCCGGCCCGGGCCTTCCCCAGGTAGTGGTAGGCCAGCACCGTCACGCCCTCCATGTTGAGGCGCATCATGGCCAGCTGCTTGTCCAGGGACAGCTCCTCGAAGCGCCCGTAGAGGCCCACACCCGCGTTGTTGATAAAGATGTCGAAGCGGGTTTCGTCTATAAGCTGCGCCACCAGGTCTACGCCTTCAGGCGTGGCCAGGTCGGCGGCGAGAAATCGGTGGCCGCTGCCAGGCAGGCTGCGCACGGCGGTCTGGAGCTTGTCGGTATTGCGAGCCACGAGTGTGAGCTGGGCGCCCTTGGCGGCCAACAGGCGAGCGGTGGCCAGGCCAATACCTTCGCTGCCGCCGGTAACTAATATCTTTTTCATGTGAGGAGTAAATCAAAGAGTAGAGAAAGAGGTAGGCGAGCGTGAGCGCCTGCCCAAGAAGTTATGTTACTTGCAGGTAAGATGAGAAACTGCTTTAACTAAGCCGGACTATAGAGGCTGCTAACGAGCCGATAGCACCCTAGAGCACGCGGGTCCAGGTGTCGGTGCGGCCCAGCAGCGAGATGCCCACGTAGCCCCGCACTTCCAGCACGTTAGCCGATTTCAGGCGCAGGATGCAGGAGTAGGTTTTGCCGTTGTTGGGGTCGTACACAGTGCCGTCTTCCCAGGCCCCGTCCTCAAAGCGAAAGCCCTGGAGCAGCGGCAGCCCCAGCAGCGGGCGCTTGCGCAGCGCCGCATCCGCGTTCTTGGCATCAACGCGCCCCGTCGTGGCGGGGCCCGTCAGCTTGCCGCTAAAAGTGCCGCCCGATACGGTAATCTCGACGATGCCGGCCTTATCGGCCGTTAGCCAGCGGCCCAGAATGGCCTCGGGAGCGGGCGCAGCGGTGGGCGCAGTCACGGGCATGGGGGCGGCTGCGGGGGTGGGCAGCGGGGCAGGACGGAAGCCCAGGCTCACCAGGGCGAAAGCAGACAGAAAAATGGTACGCATGAGGAGGTTGGTTGATGAAGGGTTGGGGAAATGAATGAGTGGTTGATTGGTGGTAGCGAATGCGTTAGCGTGGGGCCGCTGAAGCAGTTGCGTTGCTGTCGCGGCTGTCCCTGGCATGTTGAACATTGTTCACCGCAAGGTCAAAAAAAGAGGGGCCACCTAGCGCAGTATCAGGGTGCGGCGGTCGGCTACGAGCACCGCGAATACCCCGATGCCGCCCTGCACGGTGCTGCGAATGCGGGCCGGCTGGCCCAGGGGGTTGCCATTGCCCAAAATGGCCCCCCGCACGCTTTCCTGGAAGGCATAGTAGGCCGGGTCCATGTGAAAAAGAGTGGCGGTGATGGTGTCACCGTACTCGAAGCGGTAGGTGGTAAGGGCAGTAAAGGTCTGGCCGTTGGTAAACTGGTCGGTGAACAGGTAGCTGCGCTCCGTGTCGTTGGGGTCGCGGCGGTTGCTGAGCAGCAGGCGGTAGTAGTCGGTCGTGGTGGCCACATCGGTCCAGCGGGTGATGAAATTGGCTTTCTTATCGCTGCCGCTCAGGCCATTGAACCCGTAGCGCGCCGAATCAATCGGCACGAAGGTGGGTACCCCGGCCGTGCCCGTGATGTGGTGGCCGCGGGTATCGCGCACGTCGAGCGCAAAGCGCTGGCCGGGCTGCATGGTCAGGGGCGCGGTGCCGATGTGGGTAAAGTACTTGCCCGTAGTAGGGTCGAGGCCCGGCGCGAAGCGCAGCGGCATTACCTGGCCGCTGGGCAACGTCAGGTTGACCGTAACATCGACGGGTAGCTTGATGCCCAGGCCGTTGGCCCCGGCGATGCCCAGCACGGGCAGGGCTGCGGTGGGCAGCGTCACGGTGGGCTGCCCGGAGGCCGACGGCGTGGGCAGGTACGCCCCCGACTCCAGCACCGTGAGGCGCGGCAGGGTGCCCGCTTCCAGGTAGCCCTCCACCACTAGCTCGTTCTGGTAGGCGGGCAGCACCACATCCAGCTCGTTTTCCAGGTTGCAGCCCGCCGTGGCGAGCAGCAGCACCCCGGCCCCTACTCTGGCAATCACTTGGTTGATAATCATGAGCGCCGCTTAAAATTTGAAGTTGTAGGTGACGGAAGGGATGACGGGAAACAGCGATACCTGCTGCGCCTTAAACCCGTTTATCTGGTCGGTTGCGTCGTCGCGGGTCGTTTCGAAGTACACGAAGTAGGCGTTGCGGCGGTCGTAGGCGTTGTAGATGCTGAACGTCAGGTCGCGCTCGGTGCCGAAGCGCACGGGCTTGAGCTTCCACACCAGCCCCAGGTCGAGGCGGTGGTAAGGGATAAGGCGGTACGAGTTGCGGTCGGGGTAGATGGGCACGGGCAGCAGGGTGCCGCCCGGCACGTTTTGGAGCGGAAAGAGCCCGGCCGGCAGCGTAACGGGCGCGCCGCTGGTGTACACGAAGCTGGCCGTGAGACTCATACGCGGGTTGAGGCGGTGCAGCACCACCACGTTCAGGTTGTGGCGGCGGTCGTAGCTGGGGTGGTACCTGCGCCCGTCGTTGATGCCGGGGTTATCGAGCTGCGCGGGCAGCCGCCGCCAGGCCCAGGCCAGGGTGTAGCCAATCCAGCCGGTGGTTTTGCCTTCTTTTTTCTCCAGGTACAGCTCATTGCCGTAGCTCCAGCCCTTGCCAAAGAGGAACTCCTGGTCGAGGTTGGGGTTGGCATAAATCTGGGCGCCGTCGCGGATGTCAATCTGGTTGGCCGACCACTTGTAGTACACCTCATTGGTCAGCAAGTACTTGCCATCGCCCAGCAGCCAGCTCACGCCGGTGCTCACCTGCTGCGAGCGCTGCGGCCGCACCCGCAGGCGCGAGGGGTACCAGATGTCGGTGGGCAGCGACGCGCCGGTGTTGCTCACCAGGTGCGCGTACTGGTACATCAGGGCGTAGTTGGCCTTCAGCGCCACCTTGTCGGAGAGCGAGTAGCGCCCGGCCACCCGCGGCTCCAGGCCGCCGTAGGCCTGCCCGTTGGTGCGGAAGCCGCTCAGGCGCAGGCCCAGCTCGGCTTGCAGCTTGTCGCTCACCTTCCAGTTGTCGCTGGCGTAGAGGCCGCCTTCCAGCGCCGAGTAGCTGATGTCGTCGTTGACGGCCAGTGTGTTGTCTGTCGATTCCACTTGCAGGCGGCCCACCCCGAAGGTGTGGCGGGTGGCGCTGGCCCCGAAGTGCACCTGGTGCGCCGAGTGCGGGGCGTAGGTGAAATCGACCCGGCCGTTGTAGTCGCGGATGGTAGAGGTCAGGCCAAACGTCAGCACGTCGAACTCGCTGCCCAGCGAGTAGCGGTAGCGGGTCGTGCCCACCTGCGTGTTGGCCGTGAGCTTGGGCGAAAACGTGTGCTGCCAGCGCAGCGTGCCGAGGGTGTTGCCCCACGAAAAATCGGCCTGGAAGTTGCCAAACGAGTTGAAGTTGAACACGTCGTTGCCGAGGTAGCCCGTGAAAAACAACTGGTCGCGCTTGCCCAGGGTGTAGTTGGCCTTGGCGCTGAAATCCTGAAAAAAGTAGTTCGGGATGGGCTGGTAGTTCTCGGTAGTGGCGTTGGCCCGGTTGAGGGCGCGGGTGAACACGTCGAAGTAGGTGCGCCGCCCGGTCACGATAAACGAGCCCTGGCCGTGGTTGATAGGGCCTTCCAGACTCAGGCGCGAGGCGATGAGCCCGATGCCGCCGGTCACGGTAAACTTCTCGCGGCTGCCCTCGCGCAGCTTCACGTCAATCACCGACGACAGGCGCCCGCCGAACTGCGCCGGGAAGCCCGACTTGTAGAGGTCCACCGACTGCACGGCATCGGAGTTGAACACTGAGAACAGGCCGAACAAATGGTTGGGGTTGTAGACCAGCGCGTTGTCGAGCAGTACCAGGTTCTGGTCTGAGGAGCCGCCGCGCACGAAAATGCCGCTGCTGCCCTCGCCGCCGTTCTGCACGCCGGGCTTGAGCTGCAAGGTTTTCAGAATGTCAACCTCGCCGAACAGCGCCGGCAGCAGCTTGGCTTCCTTGATGGTGAGGTGCTCGACGCCCATCTGCGTGGTTTCGAGCTTTTCGCGCAGCGTTTGCTGGCCCTGCACTACTACCTCGCCCAGCTCGTTGGGGTTGGGGACCAGCGTGAGGTCGCGCTGTTGGCGCGGGCGGGCGCCCAGGTTCACGCGGAAGGTTTGCGGCACGTAGCCCACAAACGACACGGTTACCTCGTGCGGGCCGGCTGGCAGGTCGAGGCGGTAGCGGCCGTTTTCGTCGGTGGCGGTGCCCAGCTTCAGGGCCGGTACGGCCACGGTGGCGCCCGGCAGGGCCGTGCCGTCGGCGGCGCGTACCGTACCGCTGAGCAGGTGCCGGGTTTGCGCCCAGCCCACGCCCGGCGCCAAGAGCGCGGCCGTGGTAACCATCTGAATCCAGGTCCTTCCAGTTGCTGACATCTTACGGGTGCTGCTAACGTTTTCTCGCTGCGTGCGTGACTTGTTTGGGCTAGCTCTAGCGCCTAGCCTTGCAGAGCGGCGAACGCTTCGGCCGGCGAAGCGCGGTGATACTCGTAGAACTGGGCGGTTTGCCCCACCATGATTTCCGGCGTATCCTGCTCCAGGCCGGCCAGCAGCTCAGCGGCTACCTGCTGGGGCGAAATGCCGTTGGCACCCCCGATTTCCGCCGAAAAGTCGGTGTTCACCAGCGGGGGCAGCAGCTCGAATACCTTCACCGGGGTAGTCTGGGCCAGCGTGTGGCGCAGGGCCTGCGTGTAGGAGCGCAAAGCCGCTTTGCTGGCCGAGTACGTGGGGATGTAGGCCCCCGGCGCAAAAGCCAGAATCGACGTCACGTTCACGATAGCGGCTTCGGGCTGGCGGCTCAGCAGCGGCAGCAGGTGCTCGGTCAGGCGAATGACGGCCAGGTAGTTGGTAGCCATTTCCTCGCCCGCTTTGGTGACGGCATCGGCCCCGGCCGCCAGCTGGTAGGCGTAGGCCTGCCCGGCGTTGTTGAGGAGCACGCTCAGGTCGCCGAACTCGGCTTCGATGCGGCTCACTAGGTTGGCGACGGATGCCGCGTCGGTCAGGTCGCAGGCAATGGCCGTGGCCCCCGGCAGCTGCGCCACGGCTTGCTGCAAGCGGGCCTCGCTGCGGCCCGTGATAATGAGGCGGTTGCCTTTTTCCAATAGCAGCTGGGCCGCAGCCAAGCCAATGCCGGAGCCACCGCCGGTGATGAGGATGGTTTTGTTGGAGATATTCATGGTGGTAAGGGAAAATGGTGAATTCGGATGGAAAATACCTTTTGGTCTATTTTGAAAAACGGCTTACTGTTAGGTTAGATAATGCGCCTATAAAAGACCAAAAGGTTTATTTTTGAAGCTAAAAAAAGGCTACCGAAGCGCGTGGGATTCCAGCTCGTCCTTAAGGGACTTGACCAACTGGTGCATGGGCTGGCTGCTGCCGAGCACCCGGCAGATGACGGTGGCGCCTTCGACCGCGGCAAACATCTTGAAGGCGAACTCCTCGGCCTTGAGGGTGGGCGCAAACTCGCCCTGCGCGATGCCGTCTTGCAAAATGGAAGTAAACATCGCCTTGGACGCCAGTAGCATAGCCCCCACTTTCTGCTTTACCACCGGGTTGTTGTCGTCGGCTTCCACGGCCAGGTTGGTGACGGGGCAACCACCCGCCAGGACCGTATCCAGCGGGTCTTTGCTGTAGTCGAGGTACGCCAGGATGCAGCCCTTGGCCGAAGTGGCCCGGCTCATCACGGCCTGGAGGCTGCCCGCCAGCTTGGCCAGCATAAAGTCGGCGGTTTGGGCTGAGAGGTCGTCCTTGTTCTCAAAATGGCTGTAGAGGCAGCCCTTGGTGACTTTGGCCGCCTGCAACACGTCATCGATGGTCGTGCCGGCGATGCCCTTCTGGTTGAACAGAGGGGCCGCGTGCTCCAGGATGGTTTGCTTGGTTCGCTCGGCTTTGCGCATGGCGGGGCGGGTTGGTGATGCAAATATAGACCAAAAAGTCTTTTTTTAAGCAAATTTTTTTTTCAGTATTTTTTGACCTTGCTTCTGTTCAGGATGAAGCTATTTAGGAAGTCATTGAGCCATCATGCTGAGCGTAGCGGAGTTGATGCATGACGGTCGCCTTTGCGTTGCAGCATCCCCAAAACAGCTCTGATTAGCCGCTTGGCAAGGATGGGCTTTAGTGCCCGGATTGGCACACCGTTTGAAACCGCGATAGCCGTAGGCCTTACTTATCCCGCCTACGCCAGCAAAAAATGAACCTCACGGTTATCAAGGCGGCCTTCGCCTTAACTGCGCTTGCACTCGGTGCCCCCGCCGCCCATGCGCAAGTATTTCCCCAAACCACTACCCCCACCGCCCAAGCAGACCAGCAGCAGATTGAGCAGCGGGCCACGGCCCTGCAAGCCGCCGTGCAGCAGGCCGCCAAAGCCCAGAAGCTGAAGCAACCCGCCGCTGATGCGCTCTACAAGGAGCTAGCCGGGGTGAAAGCCTCGGTGCAGGAGTTGGCCCCCAAGCAGGGCTTCGTGAGTGCCGCCGAAAAGGCCAGCTATCAGCGCGTGTTTGCCAAAGCCGAGTGCGCCATAGCGGGCCAGAAGTAGGCTAGGACACGCAACTAAACAGCCTCCGCTGCGCCAAACCATTTAGGTCTGGCGCAGCGGAGGCTGTTTGTTTAGCAGGCAAGTGGCGTATTTTCTTACGGAAAGCAGCCAGGCTACTGCGCCGCTACCTTCGTCAACTCCAGGTTGTAAAAGGTGGTGCCGGCTGGCGCACTGGGCGGGGCAACGTATTCTTTGTAGATGCCGCTAAATACGACTTTCGTCCCCTCCTTTTGCAGCTCGCTCGGCAGCGTGCCGCAGACGACGCCTACGTCGACTACATCGACCGTACCGGCCTGCGCCGCGTGAATTTGATAGCGCTGTGAGGGCTCATCCCGGTATACGACGCCGGCTACATCGGTAACGGTGCGCACCGTCTTGCTGGTGGGGTCGCACGTAGTGGTGCTGGCGGCTTGCTTGTCTACATTACTGCCTTGGCAACTAGTAAACGCAACGGTGACACTGGCAACGAGGCCAAGAAGAATATTTCGCATAGGGGGAAAGAGTAATTTGGCCACCTTTACGTTCCAGCTTAGTTCCTGTTGTAGCTTCCAGGAAAAGAGCTGTAGCGTAAAATTTGGCCGTTCGACGTACAAGGTCTTTTCGCAGAAAAACCGGGCCAAGGCAACTGCTTTTTGAGGGCCTCGGATTAGATTTCAGTGCCGGGGCCTTGCGAACAGGACCGCTTCGGCAGGCCGTGGGCTAATGGTGCGAGGTGCGCAGGGCCGGGCATGGGTAGCGTTTCATATAGTTTCCTAGCTCAAAAAGTGCCCGGACCCCTGAGCTATGCTCAACCGCCCGGGCGCTTTTGCAAGCAGCCAATTTGCCAGCCAACCGGCTGCCTAGCGCCGGATGGCGCGCCACAGCCCAACGCCCACTAGCAGGGCCGCCGCCAAGGGTAGGGCCGCCTGCCGCACGCCTACTGGCAGTTGGGGTGCGGCGGGCGCCGATTCGCCCGTGGCCTCCAGCGCGAGGTGCCGCCGAAAACGGGCGATGATGCCCGCCGCCACCGTGGGCGGAAAGAACTCGAAAATTTTGCTCTGTACTTTATTGGCCACGCCGATTACCCGCAGGGGCACGTTGTCGTCCAGGGCCTCTACGGCAGCCTGTCCTATCTCGGCGGGCATGCTGACCGATACCTTATTCAGCAGGCCCCGGTCTTCGCCATTGCCACTGCCGAGGTTGGTGCGCGTCACGCCGGGGCTGATGCACACCATGCGTACCTGGCCGTGGCCTCGGTCGTGCAGCTCCGTCCAGAGTGCCTGCGAAAACGACTGCACAAAGGCCTTGCTGGCGGCGTAGGTGGCCGAGTAGGGCACCGGCTGAAACCCAGCGGTAGAGCCCATGTTCAGCACCCCGCCCCGGCCCCGGGCCACCATATCGGGCAGGTACTGCTCGGTGAGGCCCACCAGGGCGGCCACGTTCAGCGCCACCACCTCGGCCGAGGTAATTTCCTGGTTTTCTCTGTTCTGCAACTGGTCGAAGGCACCCACGGTAACGGTGCCGGCATCGTTCACCAACAGGTCAATCTGCAAGCCGAGCTTGTCGGTTGCCTCCCGCAGGCGGGCGGGGGCATCAGCCTCCGTGAGGTCAAGCGCAACGGTTTCGGCCCGCACCCCTTGGTGGCGCAGGTCGTTGGCTACCAGGGCGAGGCCTTCTTCGTCGCGCGCTACCAGCACGATAGTGGGAACGCCGCGCCCTACGAGGGCTTGCGAAATGGCCTTGCCAATACCAGAAGAGGCGCCGGTTACCAGGGCCGTACTTTTTTGGAAATCAAACATGAGAAGAGAGAAAATGGGGGTAAAGAAAAATGGTGAAAGAAAGAAACGACTAGGTTAAAAAAGGGTAAAATCCAGAGGCTTAAGACACACTGCTTTATTAGTCCCTGCTTTGTGATACCTGAGCAGCCCAGCGGTTATGGGTTACGATGCCTTATAAGACGAGCTAGCTAAAATGAGCAATGTTCATTACTATGAATTACGTTCATTGTACCCGATTGTGCGGTAGAAGGTTTTGACTACCCCACCTTTATTTCCGGCTTTTAATGTCCTTGCTCCTGCTTTTTTGGTACGTCACCCTACTGCTTTTTTAATTGTATACCCTTAATAATCAATGTATAATGTGGTTTTTTGGTATTACCCCACGCAGGTCAGCGTTATTAGTCACAGCGCAAATCCATAGGTAGTGGGCAGCGCTCCAATGTGCCATGCAATTACTATAGGCCGGGGAGGGCTACCGGATGCTGGCTGCGCAGGGCCCAGTACCTGGCGCCAGCTACGCGCTTAGCTGCACAGCTTAGTTGCCCGGCAACTGCCACGTCGCTAACGGGACAGCCGATTGGTTATAGCAGGAGCGCAGCTTAGCTTTTTTTACCAGCTGGTGTACCAAAGTCTGCCGGTTTAGTAGGGTCTATGAAACCAGTCCGGTTATTTTAGTTATTGTATTACACCAGATTAATAGATGGTTACACATGCTGATGCTAGTTGCCCAGCAAAGGCAAAGAATGTTTTACAATAAATTGAACAACGTTCACTACCTTTGCCTCGTTATCCACTCAAAAGTTCTCTCACATGGGCACTGCCGACCGCAAACAGCGTGAAAAACTCGAACGCCGCCAGGTTATCCTGGATGCGGCGCAGCGCCTGTTTGTGGAACAGGGGGCGGAGAAGCTCAATATCCGCGATGTGGCCACTGCCACGGAGCTGAGTGTAGGCACTATCTACCTTTACTTCAAGGATAAAAATGACTTGTTGTTTGCCATTCAGAACCAGGCCTTTGTCCGGCTGGGACAGGAATTCGACGCGACGAGCAGCATCCCGCACCCGGCTGACCGGCTCATCGCGATGAACCAGCAGTACCTAGCGTTTGCCTTTGAGCACCCGGAGCTGTACGAACTGCTCTTTATTATGGAAGGCCCCATGGAAGCGGCGGCCACCCGGGGCGACGCTTGCTCCTGGAGCACGGGCCAGGCGGCGTTTCAGCGCGTGGTAAAAGCAGTGCAGGCCGGCATGGATACGGGAGTGTTTCGCCAGCGTGATGCGGAAAGCGCCGCTCTGATGATATGGGCGCAGATGCACGGGCTGGCTTCTTTATACCTGAAGCAACGACTGGTGTTTTTTACCGAATCCCGTCAGCAGCCCCTTGTCGAGCAAGCTATGCACTTGTTCAATCAATTCGTTTCTCAAAGTCTATAACTTTTTTTTGCTTCTGTAATGAACGTTGTTCAAGCAGTAAACTTTGCTCAAAGCAGTGGGCAGCGGGCGGTGTGCCTCTTAGCAGCCGGCGCGCTGCTGGTCCGGCCCGCCGCCGCCCAGTCGGTCCCCGAAAACCGCACGCTGCAAGGCTACGTGGCCCAGGCCATCGCCCAGAACGTGAACCTGCGCCGCGAGGGCATTGCCGTGGCCGGGGCCGCGCAGCGGGTGCGGCAGGCGCAGGGCCTCTACCAGCCGCAGGTGCAGCTGGGGGCTACCTACACGCTGGCCAACGGCGGGCGCCTCATCAACATCCCGGTGGGCGACCTGCTGAACCCGGTGTACAGCTCGCTCAATAAGCTGACCGGCAGCGGCCAGTTTCCGCAGATTAACAACGTGGCGGAGCAGCTGCTGCCCAACAATTTCCACGAGACCAAAATCCGCATCATTCAGCCGCTGTTCAACAGCGACATTTACTTCAACTACAAGGCGCAGAAAGAGTTGCTATCGGCGCAGCAGGCGCGGCAGGCGGCGTTCCGCAACACCCTGCGCCAGCAGGTAGAGGTCACCTACTACCAGTACCTGCAAGCCGGGGCCGCGGTGGATGTGTACCGCACCACGGCCCGCACCCTCACCGAGCTGCTGCGTGTGAGCCAGTCGCGCCTAGCGGCAGGCCTGACTACCAACGATGCCGTGTACAGCGCCAAGGCCCAGTTGGCCGGCAACCAGCGCGACCTGGCCACGGCGGCCAACCGCCGCCAGCTGGCCCGCACCAGCTTCAACTACCTGCTCAACCGGCCCCTCGACGATAGCATCCTAGTGGAGGAACCCGCCCGCCCGGCCCTGGCGCCCGCCCAGGAGCTGACCGCGTTGCGCACCACGGCCCTGAGCCAGCGCCCCGAGCTGGAGCAGCTGGCCCGCGCCGAAGCCGCCAGCACCCTCGGGGTGCGCCAGCGCCGGGCGGCGCGCCTGCTGCCGCAGGTGAACTGGGTGACCGACCTCGGCTACCAGGGCTTCGGCTACCACTTCGATGTGCCGCAGCAACGGTTTCAATTTATGCAGTTTGGCCTGACCTGGGACTTGTTTCGCGGGGGCATCAAGCGCAGCGAGGAGCAGGTGGCCCGCCTGAACCTGGATGATGTGCAGGCCCAGCGCGCCGACCTGGTGCAGCAGCTGCAATTGCAGGTGACGCAGGCCTACGACAACCTAGGCTCGGCCCGCGCCGCCGATGTGGCCGCCGTAGCTGCCCAGCTCAACGCCGAAAAAAGCTACGGGCTGGTGCGCCGCCGCTACGAAGAGGGCCAGGCTATTGTGCTGGAGCTGCTCGACGCCACCGCCCGCCAAACCACCGCCCAGATAGCCCGCGCCATTACCAGCTACGACGTGTACATCCGCGAGGCCGAGCTGCGCCAGGCGCTGGCGGCGGAGTAGGGGGTGAGGCGCATACGAGTGCCCACGCTAGCCCCACAATATTCTCTCTTTCAAGCATCAACAGTCAATACCTACTCATGAAAAACCGTATTTTCTTCGTTGCCCCGCTGCTGGGGCTGGCCCTGGCCGGGACCAGCAGCTGCCAAAAAGCCAAGTCAGAGGTGGCCGAGGCTAAGTCGGAAACGTCGTCCACCGCCTCGCTCGACTACGTGACGCTGGCCCCGGTGGAGCGTGCCGCGCTGGCCCGCCCCATTGAGGCGGCCGGGCAGCTCAGCAGTGAATCTGAGGCCCAATTGTCCTTCAAGACCGGCGGCGTGGTGCGGCGTGTGCTGGTGAAGGAAGGCGACCTGGTGCAGAAGGGCCAGTTGCTGGCGACCCTGGACCTGACCGAAATCAACGCCCAGGTGGGCCAGGCCCAGCAGAACCAGGACAAAGCCAAGCGCGATATGGACCGCTTCAACCGCCTATTGGCCGACAGCGCGGCCCCGCTCGAAGCCGCGCAAAACCTGCGCACGGCCTACGGCGTGGCCCGCGAGCAGGCCCGTATTGCGCGCTTCAACCAGCAGTTCTCGGAAATTCATGCGCCGGTTTCGGGCCGGGTGGTGCGCAAGACCATCAACGAAGGCGAGCTGGCGTCGCCGGGCACCCCCGTACTGTTCGTGGCCGCCACGGCCGCGGCCTGGACCCTGAAAACCGGCGTGGCCGACAAGGACTGGGCCCGGGTGCAGGTGGGCGACCCGGCCATCGTGCGCCTCGACGCCTACCCCGGCCGCACTTTCCAGGGCCGCG
>Ga0182219_1000020_pt1 | contig 11885 bp, 11 predicted proteins | sample G6R1MG_20_FD_128405 | JGI IMG/M metagenome (GOLD analysis project Ga0182219, IMG submission 128405) | Miscanthus phyllosphere microbial communities from Michigan, USA - G6R2_MAIN_03OCT2016_LD1 MG | ecosystem: Host-associated > Plants > Phyllosphere > Phylloplane/Leaf | place: USA: Michigan...
CGAGTTACGGCCGCGCCTAAACTCGCGCCAGCGCAGGCCGCAAAGTTCAAGCTACAAGTAACCCCAACTGCTTCTTGGAAGTAGCCTCTTTATTTAACCACTTCTGCCAATGCCTGCCTTACAAAAACCCCGCGTAATCTGCCATATGATGAGCTCGCTCGATGGCCGCATTATTGTGCAGCGCTGGGGCCCCGACGTGCCCGGCCGCGACGACTACGAGGCCACCGCCGCCACCTTCGACGCCCAGGCCTGGATGTGCGGCCGCGTGACGATGGAAAAGGATTTCACCAAAGGCCGCCAGCCCGATTTGCAGCCCGTGCCAGCGCCGCTCGACCGTACCGACTTTGTGGCCGGGCACGGGGCCGAGTCGTTTGTAATCGCCGTTGACGCCCACGGCAAGCTCGGCTGGGAAGCGGCCGATATCGACGGCGAGCACCTCATCGAAGTGCTCACCGAGCAGGTGCCCGACGAGTACCTCGCCTACCTGCGCCGGCTGGGCATCTCCTACGTGTTTGGCGGGGTTGAAAGCCTCGATTTTGCCGTGGTGCTCGACAAGCTGGCTCGCCTGTTTCCCATCCAAACCATCCTGCTCGAAGGCGGCGGCCACATCAACGGCTCGCTCCTCAAAGCCGGCCTGATAGACGAACTGAGTTTGCTGCACGTGCCGACTATCGACGGCGCATCGGCCTCGGCCACCGTGTTTGAGCAGGGCGATGCGCCGGGCACCGCCCCGCGCCTGCGGCTACTCAGCATGGTACAGCGCCCGCACGACGTGGTGTGGTTGCGCTACGCGGTGAGCGAATAGAGTTGCTATATGCTGTGTAACAACGAAATGCAGTTGCCCTTGCGAGCGCAGCAGTAGCAGCCTTTGCCACCTTTTCTGACGTGGCCGGAGTATAAAAAAACAGGCTTTCAGCATTGCTGAAAGCCTGTTTTTTGATAGCCAAAGGGCTAGCACCTAGCGCAGCGCGGTGGGCAGCTTTACGAAGTAAATGCGGTTGGCATCGACCTTGCCAGTGGCAGGCAAAATCTTGGTTGCGAAGCCGTTGCTGCCATTATCGACCACGCCAAAATCGTCGTCGTTGGAGATGGCCAGCCGTTCATTGCCGATGAGGGCCAGGCCCTCGGCCTTGTCGTGCGGGTACACCGGCGAAATGTCTTTCAGCAAGTCGAGCACCAGCGTTTTGGTTACGGGCACCACGCCGGCGGCGGTCAGGCCGGCCTGGTCTTTCAATTGCTCCACCGTCAGGTTGTTGTAGAGCTTGCCGGCGGCGGTATTGTTGGCATCCGAGATGTCGGTAGCGCCGGCCAGGTCAAATTTATACACCCGCTTGAGGGCGGCCGGATTGGTGCTGTTGCCACCGTAGAGGCCATCGCGCTCCAGGGCCAAAAACGTGGTGTTGGTAATGGCTGCGATTTCGCTGCACCCGGTCAGGCTGGCGTTGTCCAGGAGGTAGGCGTACTGCTTGGTAGCGCCCGTGGCGAGGTCGAACGTAACCACCCGCAGCACCACGGAGCCGCTCACGGCCGCCGACGACGGATTGTACATCGGCGATTGCATCAAGCCGACCAGCGTTTTGCCATCGGGCGTAATCGTGAGGCCTTCCATGCCCCGGTTGGGGCGGCGGCGGGCCAGTACCAGCGGCAGCGTGCGCCCGCCCTGGACGCTGCCAAAGGGGTTGATGCGCTCTAGTTGCTTGCCCGAGGCATCGAAGTGCGCAATGTGCGGCCCGTACTCGTCGCTAATCCAGAAGGTGCCATCGGCGGCCAGCACCAGCCCTTCCGAGTCGATGCCATCGGCGCTGGTACCTAGGGCCTGACCGTTGAGGTTGAGGGCTGTTTCGCCGGTGCTGCCCTGGCCGGCGGGGTTGGGCAAACCGGTGAGGGGCTGGCCAGCCGAGTTTTTGAGCAGAATGGTTTGCTCCAAGGTCAGCTGCCCATCCTTCATCCGAAACTTACCAATCTGGGGCGTGAAATCGGCTTTGCCGAACACAATGGAGTTGGCGGCCACCCCGGCCGCGTTTGGCCCGCGGTCGGTGAGCAGGTAGAAAACCGTGGGGTCGTTGGGGTCGGGCGCCAGGGCCGAGCCGAAGCCGCCGTTGTAGAGCACCGTGCCGTTGGGCGCGGTCGAGAGTATTTTAGGATTGCTGGCCTCAGCGTAGGCGGGGTAGGAGACGGTGGCGGGCTCGCTGTCTTTCTTGCAGCCAGCCAGGGCAGCGGTGCCTAGGAGCAGCGCGAGTAGCGGGTAATTTTTAGGCATTTTGCAGAGATGGAATTGGGATTATCCTGCAAAATTCCTGCGCCTGTGTTACCTCAGTATTGCCGCTGAGCTACGCTTGTGGTGCGGGGCGCCTCACCCCTGGCCCCCTCTGCTGCGGAGAGGGGGAGCCTTTAGGGAGCTATTAGCTACTGGCTTTTTGCTTGAGAGAGTTAATAGCTAGCAGCGAAGAACTGGCTCCCCCTCTTTTTTGGAGAGGGGGTCGGGGGGTGAGGTTCACTCCACCCCGTACTCTTGCAATTTTCGGTACAGTGTCGTGAGCCCGATGCCTAACCGCTTGGCCACTTCCGGCTTGTTGCCCAATAATTCGCCCATCAGCCGCTGAATGTGCCGTGCTTCCAGTCCGCGCAGGCTTTCGTCATCGGCCGCTGGGCGTGCTGCCATGCCGTGAAACTCATCGGGTAAATAAGCCGGGGCCAGCGGCTCGCTGGCGGGGGCCAGGATGGCGGCGCGCTCCAACACGTTTTTGAGTTCGCGCACATTGCCGGGCCAGGGGTAGCGCTGCAATAAATCCAGCGTTTCGGGCTCGAAGCCGGGCAGGCGCTTGGCCAGTCGGGCGGCGAAGTGCTGCAAGAAAAACGCGGCCAGCAGCGGTACGTCGGTGCGGCGGTCGGCGAGCGGCGGCACCACGATGGTGAATACCGAGAGCCGGTAGTACAAGTCGGGCCGGAAATTGCCCTGCGCGGCCTCCTGCTTGAGGTTACGGTTGGTAGCCGCCACCAGCCGCACATCCACCTTGGTGGGTTTGGTATCGCCGAGCTTGGTAAACTGCTGCAACTCCAGCACCCGCAGAAACTTGGCCTGCACGTTCAGCTCCAGCTCGCCGATTTCGTCCAGGAAAAGCGTGCCGCCGTTGGCCTCTTCGAGCAAGCCTTTTTTGTCGGACAGCGCCCCGGTGAAGGCGCCTTTCTTGTAGCCAAAAAGCTCACTTTCGAGCAGGTCCTTGGGGAAAGCCGAGCAGTTGACGGCCACGAACGGCTTGCTTTTGCGGGCGCTGGCCTGGTGTAGCGCCTGGGCAAACAGCTCCTTGCCCGCGCCGGTGGGGCCTTCGAGCAGCACGGTGCTGTCGGTGGGCGCTACTTGCCGGGCCAGGGTTTGGGCGCGGCGCAGGGCGGGCGACTCGCCTATCATCGTTTCGAAGGTGTGCTGGCCCTGGCTCATGCGCTTCTCGAGCTCGGCCACGCGGCGGCGCAGGCGGGCTTTTTCGGCGGCGCGCTCCACCACTACCACCAGCTGCTGCTCAAAATCGCCCTTGGTGAGGTAGTCAAACGCGCCCTGCTTCATGGCCCGCACCCCGTCGGGGATGGTGCCGAAGGCCGTGAGCAGCACCACCTCGGCCTCGGGCGCCAGCGCCTTGAAGCGGGGCAGCAAATCGACGCCGTGGGCATCGGGCAGCTTCACGTCGGATAGCACCACCAATACCTCGGCCGCGTGCTGCCCCAGCAGCGCCAGGCCCCGGTAGGCATCGGGGGCTTGCAGCACGGTGTAGCCTTCCAGCTCCAGCACCTGGGCCAGCAGCTGGCGCAGGCGCGCTTCGTCGTCGATGAGGAGCAGGGTTCCGGTGGGCACTATATTGAGTTTTGAGTTAGGGGTTCAAAGTTATGAGTTGGGTGGGCCGTATTTTTGGCTTATGCTGAAACGCCTCCATCTGAAGAATTTCACCGTTTTTGCCGACGCCGACTTTGAGTTTAGCCCGGGGCTGAATGTGCTGGTCGGTACTAATGGCACTGGGAAGAGCCACGTGCTGAAGCTGGGGTATGCAGTGGAGTCTATAAGCTTTTCTTTAAATAAAGAAGCAGTAAAAGAGGCAGCAAAAGAAGTAGCTAATAAGGATAGCGAGACATTTGTTAAAAAGCCAAAAGAATTATATTCAGGGCAGTTTGCTTGGATGTTTCGTCTTAAGGATTTACTGCCCGAAATCTTTAGGTCTGGAAGCTTAAATTCCCTTATTAATTGGAATACAAATCAACAAGCAAGAATTGCAGTTGCACTTGGTGAATATGAGCGAGAAGAAATAGACTTTAGGATACACAATAAAATAGGTAATTCGGATAGTGTGATAAGAGTGAATGAAGTACCGTCTGAAATGAAGAACATCGATGGTGCGGTTTTTATTCCGGCTAGAGATATTTTAACCTTAAGCTGGATTTTGCCAGGCTCTGAACAATTGGTTCTTCCTTTAGAAAAGAACTATTTAGACTTACTTAATCAACTCCGTCTTTTGCCATTACGCAACTCGGAATCAAGGGAAGCAATTACAGCTCTAACAGATATAGTTGGAGGAGAGGTACGTGCAGAAGGCGATACTTACTTCTTAGTTGATACAACTGGGCGCCGGGTGCCAATAAATATGGTTGCCGAAGGCCTTCGCAAATTCGGAACATTACAAAAACTACTAGCCAATGGTAGCTTAACTAAGAATACTACCCTCTACTGGGATGAGCCTGAGGCAAACCTAAATCCTGCGCTCCTACGGAAACTAGCTGCAATCCTTGCCGAATTAGCGCGCCAGGGTTTTCAGATAATTCTGGCTACGCACAGCACGGATTTACTCAAAGAATTTCATATTCTGTCGCGGCAGAAAGATGCGCAGCCGTTGCCGATAAAGTACTTCGGGCTGAATGCGGAGCCGGGCGAGGCTACGCGTATTGTCAGCACCGACAATTTTGAGTACTTGCCGGATGTGGTGGCACTGTCGGAAGAGTTAAAGCAAGCCGACGAACTAGAGGAAATTTTCATCCGCGAAGACCGGGAGTATTATGCCAACAATCGAGGAGAAGAATAAGGCTGGTAAGGGGCTCGCCTTTGATTTTCCATCTGATTGGCATACGGTGAAATACGACCAAGATGCTGAGCCAGCAACTAACGAGCCGGCCGGTTTCTATCGCAGCATTATTTTGAGCGAGGGCGTGCAGCAGGTGCGGGGCATGGATATCGTGTGCCGCCTACCCGGCGAGCCTATCCACCTGCAGCTTATCGAAATTAAAGATGAACGTGAGCGCGACCCCGCCACTAATGTTGCGGTGCGCCACGAGGAACTACGCCAAACCGTGTTGCGCAAAACACTAGGTACGCTGGCCAGCCTGTTGTTGGCCGAGCGCCTTGGTGACGGTTCGCTGCGCCCAATGGCTTGCTTGAGCCAACAGCCGGCGATTGAGGTAGTGCTATTTTTAGAGGAGCCGCCCGTGCCGACTCCACGCCGCACAGCGTTGCGCAGAGTGACGGAGAAAGACCGAAAAAACACCCTGGACCAGAAGCTGACGGCGAAGCTGCGTCAGTGGGGCATGCCGTTTTTCCTGTATGACCTAGACAAGCGTCAACCTGCTCTTTGGACAGTGCGCGACCTTCAGCCCTGACTTTTTACGAATGACCATTCACTGGACTACCAAACCCTTCGACGCCCTCACCCTGGCCGAACTCTACGCACTGCTGCAACTCCGCAGCGAAGTATTCGTGGTGGAGCAAACCTGCGCCTTCCAAGATATCGATGGGCAAGACCAAGCTGCCCTGCATCTACTAGGCTACACCGAGGCAGGCGAGCTGACGACGTATGCGCGTTTGTTCGAGGCCGGGCGCAGCTACGCGCAGGCCAGCATCGGGCGGGTCGTGACGTCGCCGCGCCACCGGGGCCACGGCCTAGGTCGGCAGTTGCTGCACGAGGCCATCGCGCAGTGTGAGGTGCAGTTTGGGCGGCAGCCCATCAAGATTGGGGCGCAGCAATACCTGCTGGACTTTTACCAAAGCTTTGGCTTCGTGGTGGAGGGTGAGGGGTACCTAGAAGACGGCATTCCGCACGTGCACATGGTGCGGGGCTAGCTTAGTCTTTACCCAGCCGCGCTAGTAGCTCAGCTACTTGCGCTTCGAGGGTGGCTACGCGCTCGTCGAGACGGGCGGGCGTGTGCAGGTGAGTGGTGAACACACCCTGCACCTCCCAAATTTCTAGGGCTTGGGCGAGGGTTAGCTCTTGGGGGCTGTAGTCGGCATTGTCGGCCCGTAGTTGCAGGCGCTGGCCGTCTTCGAGCAGGCCGGCCACGCGGCGCACCAAGATGCGGCCCGGCGTTACGAATACGTAGATGCGACCTTTATGGACGCTGCCGGGGGCGAGGGGCACGCGGCTGCACAGTACGGTATCCTTGTGGCGCAGGCCCTGGCGCTTGGGCAGTTGCATTTCGGCGCCCCGTATTTCGAAGGCCCGCGTGGGGCCGCTGAGCTGGTGGGGCAATTTCAGCCACGGCAGGGTGGCTAGGTAGGCGGGGTCGTGGTGCCGCACAATGTATTCGGGAGCGCGGCTGCCCGGTACTAGCGGCGTTACATCGGCCAGCGGGCTGGGGGCCGGGGCTGGCGTGGGGGGAAGTGCATCGGCCGTACCATCTCGAAATACGTCGAAATTATACAGCTCATTTACCGTGAGCTCTTTCGTAAGTAGCAAATCTACTGATAAGCCAAAATGATGAGCAATGCGCGTCAATGTTTCCATTTTTGGCTCAGAGCGGCCTTCTTCATACGCACCCACGCTAGGCCTTGCTAAACCAAATAATTCAGCAAAAGCTGCCTGGCTCAGCTTCTTAACAGTGCGTAGCTTACGAATATTCTTGCCGACGTAGGACATGCTCATTAAAAAATTATTGCTCAAAGTAAGAGCATATCGAAAACTCTGCGTAACATTGCGACGTAAAATTACCACCGGAACGGGTTAGGTGCCCGCTACTAGTGCTCGTTTTATGAGCAGGGGCTATCCTAGGGTAAGAAAACCGCCACCTACATTTACCGCCGTGCTACTAACCCCCGATTACTTCGCCAAAATCAGGTCATACCTGCTAGAGCTGGGCTTCGATATCTGCCACGCCAGTGAAGCCGAGCGCGTGCTGGTGGTAGACCGCCCCGAGCTGGGTATTCGCAACCTGGTGGTGGGCTGCGGCGACCCGCTGCTAATATTAGAGCAGTACCTGCTGGAGCTGCCGGCCCCCTCGGAGGCCATCTACCGCCGGCTGCTTCAGAAAAACCGCGACATCATCCACGGCGCTTTTGCCCTCGACGACACCGGCCGCCGCCTCATCTTCCGCGATACCCTCCAAATCGACTCGCTCACCCTGCCCGAGCTAGAGGCCTGCCTCAACTCACTGGCTCTGCTGCTCAGCGAGTTTACCGACGAACTCATTGCCTTTTCCAAACCTCCCACTGCCTAATTGTTTCGTGCGCCATGAACATCCTGCAACGTCTCTTCAAAATCGGGCAGTCGGAAGCCCACGCCGCCGTCAACCAGCTCGAAGACCCCATTAAGCTCACCGAGCAGGGCCTGCGCGACCTGCGCCAGGACCTCGACAAAGCCCTGCACGGCCTGGCCGAGGTGAAGGCAATGGCCATTCGCGCCCGCAACGAGGCCGAAGGCTACCGCACCAAGGCCGCCGACTACGAAAGCAAGGCCGTGCTCCTGCTCCAGCGCGCTCACAAGGGCGACCTTGACCTAAGCGAGGCCGACCGCCTCGCCACCGAGGCACTGCTCAAGAAAGCCGAAAACGAAACCCACGCCACCCGCTCGGCCCAAGACCAAGCCAAGTTTGAGCAGTCGGCCGCCCAACTCGACCAAAGCGTGCAGACGCTGAAAACCACCATCAGCCAGTGGGAAAACGAGCTGAAAACCCTGAAAGCCCGCGTGACGGTGAGCACCGCCACCGCCACCATTAACAAGCAACTGGCCCAGCTCGACTCGTCGGGTACGGTAGCGCTGCTAGAGCGCATGAAGGAAAAAGTAGCCGCGCAAGAGGCCCTAGGGGAAGCCTACGGCGAAATTGCGCAGGAAAGCAAAAGCATTGATGCCGAGATTGATAAAGCTATCGGCCGGGCAGGGGCAGGGAAGGCCGGGGAGGACCTGGCGGCGCTAAAGGCAAAGCTGGGGTTGACGGAATAGCTTGCTAGGTCAGGAATAAAGCAAATTACCTATTCGGTCATGCAGAGCGCAGCGAAGCATCTCGCATGGTGCAGTAATCTCCTACGCTAACAACGGGGCGAGCGAGATGCTTCGCTGCGCTCTGCATGACTGAATAGAAGACTGTAATACAATCCTCCCTTCACCGATAAACCTCCGCGTATGACCGACCTGCTCCGCGCTGCCGTGCTGCCGCCCAACTTGCCTGCTACCGGGCTGCTGGTGTTCGTGCTGCTCTACTGGCTTACGGTTATTGTGGGGCTGCTCGATTTCAAAACCATTGACCTGCACGTAGATGCCCACGATGGCGCCCACCTGCACGGGGCCGATTCGGAGTGGCTCAATGGAGCGCTGGCCTTTTTTAACATAGGCCGCATCCCGGTGATGGTGTTTGTGAGCTTCGTGGCCCTGCCGCTGTGGGTGGGCAGCATTTTGGCCAACTACTACACCGCCAATACCGCGCTGCTGCCGGGGCTGCTATATCTGCTGCCGCTGTTGGTCGGCAGCATCTTCCTGGCGAAGTTTCTCACGCTGCCTTTCGTGAAGCTTTTCACGGCTCTCGAAAAAGACCACGACGGTGGGGCCGTGGCCCTAGGTAAGGTGTGCACTGTGCTGCTGCCGGCCACCGCCGAGCACCTAGGGCAAGCCTCGGTGCGCATCGACGGGGCCCCGCTCATGCTCAATGTGCGAGCGCTGGGCGGCCCTATTGGCAAGGGCGAGACGGCCCTGGTTATCGATTATGACGCCCAGCGCCGCTGCTACCTCATCGAAGCCTACGTTGCGCCGTAGCTTTACCGTTCCATAAAACATAATCCTATTTCCCATTTCTACTTTCTTAGTATGGTTGCGCAACTCTCCTGGGCCGTTTTAGTCGTGCTCGGCTTCTTACTTATTGGGTTCATTGCCATTGTGGCGCGCATGTACCAGAAGGCGGTGCAGGGCGAGGCTCTGGTGCGGACCGGCATGGGCGACACCAAGGTGTCCTTCTCCGGTATCCTCATTGTGCCGGTGCTGCACAAGCTAGAGGTGATGGATATTAAGCTGAAAACCATCATTATTGCGCGCTCGGGCGCCGAAGGCTTGGTGTGCAAAGACAACCTGCGGGCCGACGTGAAAGTGAATTTCTTCGTGCGAGTCAATAAAACGCACGACGACGTGGTGAACGTGGCGCAGAGTATCGGCGCGCACCGCGCCTCCGACCCGGCCGCCCTCGAAGCGCTGTTCGATGCCAAGTTTTCGGAAGCGTTGAAAACCGTGGGAAAGCACTTTGATTTCATAGAATTGTACAACTCGCGCGAGCAGTTCAAGCAGGAGATTCTGCGCATCATTGGCACCGACCTCAACGGCTATGTGCTCGACGACTGTGCCATCGACTACTTAGAGCAGACGCCGCTGGCGGCCCTGAACCAGGATAACATTCTGGACGCTGAGGGCATCAAGAAAATTATCGCCCTGACCTCGCAGCAGAAAATCCAGGCCAACCAGATTCAGCGCGACCAGCAGAAAACAATTAAAAAGCAGGACGTGGAGGCGCAGGAAACCATCTTGCAGCTCGAAAAGCAGCTCACCGAAAACCAGGAAAAACAGCTGCGCGAAATTGCCAGCATCCGGGCCCGCGAGGCCGCCGAAACCGAGAAGGTGCGCCAGGAAGAGCGCCTGAAAGGGGAGAAGGCCCGCATCATCACGGAGGAAGAAGTGAAGGTGGCCGAGCAAAACCGCGACCGGCAAATATTAGTGGCCGAGCGCAGTAAGGAGCGCACCGACGCCATCGAAACCGAGCGTGTGGCCCAGGCTAAAGCCTTGGAAGCCAACGAGCGCGAGCGCATTGTGGCCCTGGCACAAATTGAGAAGGAAAAAGCCCTGGAAGAAGAACGCAAGAATATCCAGGTGATTATCCGCGAGCGCATTACGGTAGAGAAAGCCACCGTGCAGGAGGAAGAGCGCATCAAAGACACCCGCGCCCAGGCGCAGGCCGACCGCGAAAAGCTGGTGGCCCTCACGGCGGCTCAGCAGAAAAACGAAGCTGCGACCATCGCCCTCGTTGGCACCGCCGACATGGAGCGCCAGGCCGCCGAGTTCCGCGCCAAGCAGGTGCTCATTGATGCCGAGGGCGAGCGCGCTGCCGCCGACCACCGCGCCCAGGCCATGCGCGTCTTGGCCGAAGCCGAGGCCAGCAAAGCCGCCGCTGTGGGCCTCGCCGAAGCCCAAGTGATGCAAGCAAAAGCCACTGCGCACCAGAAGGAAGGCGAAACGCGCGCCGCCGTTATGCAGCTCACGTCGTCGGCCGAGGCCCAGGCCATCCAGGTAAAAGCCACCGCGCAAGCCGAAGCCGACGAGAAAATTGGCATCGTGGCCGCGAAAGTCAACCGCGAAAAAGGCCTGGCCGAAGCCGGTATCGTAGAAGCCCGCGCCGCCGCCGACCAGAAGCGCGGCCTAGCAGAAGCCGCCGTGAACGAGCAAAAATTCGCGGTCGAAGCCAAGGGCATCGAGGCCAAGGCCGACGCCATGAAAAAGCTCGACGGCGTGGGCAAAGACCACGAGGAATTCAAGCTGCGCTTGGACAAAGAAAAGTCGGTGGAACTGGCTCAAATCAGCATCCAGAAAGACATCGCGGCCTCGCAGGCCGACGTCATCGGCTCGGCCCTACGCGCGGCTAAAATCGACATTGTGGGCGGCGAAACCATGTTCTTCGACCAGATTATCGGCTCCATCACCAAGGGCAAAGCCCTCGACCGCACCGTGCACAACAGCGAGGTGCTGAGCACGGTGAAAGACACCTTCTTCGGCCACGACGGGGGCGGCGATTTCAAAGCCAACCTACGCAAGTTCGTCAATCAGTTTGGCGTGAGCAGCGAAGAAATGCGCAACCTAAGCGTATCGGCACTGCTGCTGCAACTGATGAATAAGGCAGGTGACGACAAGACGCGGAGCACGATTTCACAGCTGTCGAGCACGGCCGCCGCGCTCGGGATAGGGGATAAGCTGGTGAAGACGATAGATTTAAAGTAAGGCTCGGTGGGGAGTGAGGCGCCACGCTTGGAGGACGCCCCCACGCGAGGCGCCTCACCCCTAGCCCCTCTCCGAAAAGGAGAGGGGGACTAGCCCTAGTTTTAGTCCGCATTATCTATTCTATTTTACACCCACTAGCTCACTAGAACTAGCAGCTAGTCCCCCTCTCCTTTTCGGAGAGGGGCTAGGGGTGAGGCGACTACGTCATGGAACCAACTCCCCAACTCGAAGGCGGCACCTACGAAATATTGCGCGCGCGCCTGCAAGCCAGCGCCACTGACCTCCAAGCCCGCCTCGATAAGCTGAATACGGAGCGCAAAGCCGTGTTCGGGGCTATCGACACGCACTTGCTCGGCACCGGCCGCCTCACCACCGTTAACAACTGCGTGCCGTGGGACATGGTGGCGGTGGGCCGCCGGTTTATCTTCGGCTTCAACGTCGTGATTGGCCTCAAGACCGAGACGGAGCTGGCCGACGTGTTTGGGGTGTACCAGTACGAAAACCGCGAGTTTCAGCCTCTAGGGCTGGAAATGCTGACTAACCCGCAGTTCGTGGAGGAGTTTCGCAACCTGTATCGCTACTACAAAAACACGCAGTTTGTGAAGTTTGCGGTGCGAGGGCCGCACATATTCATGGTGTTTCGGGTGGGCAAGAGTGACAGCGACATCAAGA
>Ga0182219_1000021_pt1 | contig 11653 bp, 12 predicted proteins | sample G6R1MG_20_FD_128405 | JGI IMG/M metagenome (GOLD analysis project Ga0182219, IMG submission 128405) | Miscanthus phyllosphere microbial communities from Michigan, USA - G6R2_MAIN_03OCT2016_LD1 MG | ecosystem: Host-associated > Plants > Phyllosphere > Phylloplane/Leaf | place: USA: Michigan...
CACCGCGGTGCCACCGCCCGCCGTCGATAGCCTAGCGCCTAACACGCCCGCTTCGGCCGCCCGCGCCGTGCCCCCGCCCGCCGACGACTCGGCTGGTGTCGCCACCGCCACCACGGGCAATGCCACCTACGCCCGCGCCGAGTTGCTACGGCTGGCGCCGACCCTCACGCAGCTCGCCGACCGCGCCGACCTGCGCGACGACGCCACTATTCGCGAACAGCGCGACAATTTTACCAGCGCCACCTCGCGCCTCGAGGACAATGACCCTAAGGCCAGTCTACGGCCCGGCCTAGTGGCCGCCGCCAGCCTGCTGCTGGCCGTGCAGCAAAAAGGCTACCCCAACCTCGAAACCGAGGCCAACGCGCTCACGCTGCAAGCCAGCCAGCTCTCGGGACGCGATGCCACGCCCACCGAGCAGGCCCAAAACCGGGCATACCTGGCCCAGGTGGCCTCTTTGCTCAATACCCTGAGCTACCCTCTCAAAGACGTGCTCTAAATCTGCTTGTTATGAGTTCTCCCGTCTTGCGCCGTATGCGCGACCTACCCGATTTTGAGATGGCTACCGGCGACCCCGACCCCCGCGGCTGGCCCGTGCGCGGCGGCGATGGCCAGGCCTTTGGCACCGTAGTCGAACTGCTCGTAGACCCCGAATCGCGGCGCGTGCTTTACCTCAACGTAGAGCTAGCGCGCGGGCTGCCCGGCGTGCCCGCGCCCGCCCCGCACACCGAAACCCAGATTTTATTGCCCCTAGGTGCCGTAAACCTCGATACCGAAGGCAACAGCGTATTCGTAACCACACTACGCCGCGACACGGTGGGCAGCTACCCACCGTTCGTCGATTTCATTTTGCCCACCGAGTTTGAAGACGCTATGCAGCGGGCGCTGGGCAGTGGTGCTGGTGGGTGATGTTGGTCATGCTGAACGCAGTGAAGCATCTCTATCGCATCGTTGGACGGACCCAGACGGTGCCTTCACTGCGTTCAGCATGACAGACGTTTCTGCCTAGTTTACTGCTAATTGGCCCGCACCATGTCGGCTACGGCCGACACCCAATAAGGCTCCGAGTTCAGCGAGGGCACCAGCTGCCAATGCTCGCCGCCGTTTTCCTCGAACAACTCCTTAAACTCTACGCCCACTTCGATGGTCGTTTCGAGGCAGTCGGCCACGAAAGCAGGCGAAAACGCCAGCACTTTCTTGATGCCTTTGGCGGGAAATTCCTTGATAACCTCGTCGGTGTAAGGCTGCAGCCAGGGGTCGCGCAAGCGGCTTTGCAGGCGGCTCTGGAACGTAACGGTGTACTGGTCGTCGCGCAGGCCAAGGCCCGCTGCCAGCAGCCGCGAGGTGGCAAAGCACTGCGCCCGGTAGCAGTAGCGATTGTTCTTATTATAAGTATTGCAGCACTTGCCCAGCTGGCAATAGCCCTTAAAGCTGCCTTTCAGCACGTGCCGCTCGGGTATGCCGTGGTAGCTAAAAACCACGTGGTCGTAGTCGTGTTTGGCCATCTCAGCTTTGCCCCGCGCCACGAAGCTGCTGATGAAGCCCGGGTCGTCGGCAAACGTGCTGATGAAGTTGATGCTCGGCACTATCCACCAGTCTTTCACGAAGTCCATCACCTTCTCCTGCACAGAGCCCGTGCTGGCCGCCGCGTACTGCGGAAACAGCGGCAGCACGATAATGCGGTCCACGGCCGCGTCGCGCAGCTCTGCTAGCGCGCTCTCGATGCTAGGCTTTTGATAGCGCATGCCGAAGGCCACTACGTAGCCCTCGCCTAATTGCTCCTGCAAGAGCTTTTGCAAGTCGAGCCCGTGGTAGAGCAGCGGCGAGCCGCGCTCGGCATCCCAGAGCTGCTGGTAGATTTTGGCCGATTTGGGGGCGCGCAACGGCACTACCAGCCCCTGAAACAGCGGGTAGCGCACGGCGGCCGGCATGTCAATGACGCGGCCATCGGTCAGGAATTCGTTGAGGTAGCGGCGCACGTCGCCGGTTTGCGGCGAGTCGGGCGTACCTAGGTTCACTAGCAAGACGCCAATGCGGCGGGCGGGGGTAGGCATTATTTATAATTATTAATGGTTAGTGATTACTGATTAGTGCCTTAGCAGACCAACCAGTAGCCACCAGCCATTTCTTTTGTGTTGACTGCAACCTTAACCAAAAAGCCGGGGCTTAGGCTTCAATTCGGCTGCAAAAAACGCTAATCATTATCCATTAATCGCTAACCGCTTCAAAAAGCCGTACCTTTGCGGCCTCATTTTCAAAACCCTATCTCGCGTGAACCCCGAACCTACCCCGCACCGCGCCGGCTTCGTCAGCATCATCGGCAAGCCCAACGTGGGCAAGTCGACGCTGATGAATGCGCTCGTGGGCGAGCGCCTGAGCATCGTCACGAGCAAAGCCCAAACCACGCGCCACCGCATTCTGGGTATCCTCAACGGCGCTGATTTCCAGCTGGTTTATTCCGATACGCCGGGCATCATCCAGCCCAAATACGAGCTGCACAACGCCATGATGGCCTTCGTGTACTCGTCTTTGGAAGATGCCGACGTAATACTGTTCGTCACCGACATCTACGAAAAGCACGACGAAGAGCCCGTAGTAGAGCGCCTGCGCAAAACTGAGGACACACCCATCTACGTGCTGGTCAACAAAATAGACCAAGCCAGCCAGGAAGATGTGGAAGCTAAACTGGCGTATTGGAAAGAGCAGCTGCCCAACGCCACCGACGTGCTGCCCATCTCGGCGCTCAACGCCTTCGGCACCGAGCGGGTGCTGCAACTAGCCCTCGAAAGCCTGCCCATCCACCCGCCCTACTACCCTAAGGACGAGCTCACCGATAAGCCCGAACGCTTCTTCGCCGCCGAAATGGTGCGCGAAAAAATTTTCAAGCTCTACAAAAAAGAAGTGCCTTACAGCTGCGAGGTCACCATCGAGGAGTTTAAAGAGGACGACGATATTATCCGCATCCGCGGCGTTATCTACGTCGAGCGCAGCAGCCAGAAAGGCATCATCATCGGGGCCAAAGGCGAGGCGCTGAAGAAAGTCGGCACCTGGGCGCGCGAGGAAATGGAGAAGTTTTTCCAGAAAAAAGTGTTCCTGGAATTGTTCGTGAAAGTGAACGAGAACTGGCGCACCGATAGCAAGGCGCTCAGCCGCTTCGGGTATCAGTAAAGTTGTGCGGACTCTGTAGTCCGCGTTTCGCACAGCACTATCGCGGACTACAAAGTTCGCGTAACACCGACCATTTTAACCTTAACTACTCCGGGTACTGCCGCGCCATTGGTCGGGCCGGCGGCTGGAGCCAACACAATGAATACCATTGCAATAGTGGGCCGCCCCAACGTGGGCAAGTCCACCCTGTTCAACCGCCTGGTGGGCCGCCGCCAAGCCATTATGGACAACCAAAGCGGGGTAACCCGCGACCGCCACTACGGCTACGGCGACTGGACGGGCCACAATTTTACCGTGATTGACACGGGCGGCTACGTCCACAACTCGGACGATATTTTCGAAAGCGAAATAAACCGGCAGGTAAAGCTAGCCATCGAAGAAGCCGACGTGGTGCTCTTCATGGTCGATGCCGACGAAGGGCTGCACGGCCTGGACGAAGAATTTGCCCAGATACTGCGCCGCTACATCGGCAAAAAGCCCATCTATCTGGTTGCCAACAAGGCCGATACCAACCTGCGGGCGCACGGCTCAGGCGAGTTTTACGCCCTGGGTCTAGGCGATACCGAGGTATTCGCCATAAGCTCGGCCAACGGCTCGGGCACCGGCGAGCTGCTCGATGCCGTGGTGAGCCACTTCGACGAAGCGGGCGAGGAAGAGCCCAACTCCGACCTGCCGCGCATCGCCATCATCGGGCGTCCCAACGTGGGTAAGTCGTCGTTTGTCAACCTGTTGCTGGGCGAAGACCGCAGCATCGTCACCGACATCGCCGGCACCACCCGCGACTCGATTGAAGCCAAATATTCGGCTTTTGGTCACGAGTTTATGCTGGTCGATACAGCCGGCCTGCGTCGCAAAGCGCGGGTAAACGAGGACATCGAATTTTACTCCAACATGCGCTCGCTGCGCGCCATGGAGGCTGCCGACGTGTGCGTGGTGCTGCTCGACGCCAGCCGCGGCATCGAGGCGCAGGACGTGGCCATCATCGCTTTGGCTGACAAAAACCGCAAGGGCATCGTTATCTTGGTGAATAAGTGGGACTTAATCGAGGGCAAGGAGACAAACACCGCCCGCGATTTTGAAGCCAAAATCAAGGAGAAAATTGCGCCCATCGCCTACCCGCCGGTCGTGTTCATTTCGGTGCTGAACAAGCAGCGCGTGCACAAGGCGCTAGAGGTCATCATGGAAGTGTACTCGAACAAGCGCCGCAAAATTCCAACTTCGCAGCTCAACGACGTGATGCTGAAAGAGATTGAGAAGTACCCGCCGCCCATCCAAAAGGGCAAGATGGTACGCATCAAGTACGCCACGCAGCTGCCCACGCACAACCCGGTGTTTGCCTTCTTCTGCAACCTGCCGCAGTACATCCCCGATTCCTACGCCCGCTACCTCGAAAACCGCCTGCGCGAGCACTTCGACTTCACGGGCGTGCCGATAGGGCTGGCGTTTAGAAAAAAATAATAATTTTTTCTAACGGGCGGGTTACCTCCACGGTTGCCTGGCATTAAGGGGCGGAAATCTTCAAAACCCATTTCCCCTTTCACCATGAAAAAAGTACTGTTCCTCGCCGTAGCTGCTGTTTCGTTCTCGCTCGCTTCGTGCGACAGCAAAAAAGAAGATGCTGCCGAAGCCCAAGGCACCGAAATCAAAGAAGCTGGCGAAGCCAAAGCTGACGCTATGGAAGAGAAGGCTGACGCCGTTCGCGACTCGGCTAGCAAAGTAGGCGAAGCTGTTGGTGACTCGGCCGACGCTAAAGACCCCAAGTAATTTCCCGGCGCTTGCGCCTCTTGAAAGTCCCTCCCCTACCCAGGGGAGGGACTTTTTTCATTTTATTGCAGTATCTTTAGCTATCGAGCCGATAAAGGGCATATTTTTAGGATTATTACATTATTTTATTAGCATTAGCTAGCTTTATTCTACGTGTTATGATGAGCAGCTTTACTCCGAGCGTGCTGGTGGTGGAAGACAGCCCCACCCAGGCCAAATTATTGAGTGCTTGCTTGCTACAGCTGGGGCTGCCGCTGATAGGACCGGCCGCCTCGGCTACCGATGCCCTGGCGCTGTGCGCTACCACCTGGCCGGCGCTGGCCATTATTGACCTGAGTTTGGCTGCCGGCCACGATGGCGTGGCGCTGGCGCAGGCCCTGCGCCAGCAAGGCCCGCTGCCGCTCATTTTCGTGTCGGCCACCGACGATACAGTATTACTGGCACGGGCGCGAGCGTTGCAGCCGCTGGCTGTGCTACCCAAGCCTTTTACTATCACCAGCTTGCGACGCATGGTGGAGCTGGCTCTCTATGGGCACGCCCGCACGCCGCTCGACTGGCAGGCCACCGCGCCCGCCCCCGTAGCGGCCGAGCCGGCGGCCGCGCCCTGGCTGTTTGTGCGCGAGCGCGACGTACTGATGCGCCTCGCCGCCAGCGACGTTATTTGTGTGCATACCGAGCAAAAGCACGCCGTTATCACGCTCGTGTCGGGGCGGCGGCACTCGGTGCGGACCCCACTGGCCGAGCTGCTGCTGAGTTTGCCCGATACTTTCGCGCAGGTGCACCGGTCGTGGCTGGTCAACCTGAACTATGTTGAGTACGTGGACCCGCTGGCAGGCATTATCCGGCTGCCGGGCACGGTGGAGGCCCCCCTGGGCCGCACCTACCGCGACGAGCTGCTGCGCCGCCTCACTCTTATTTCGTAAGGCGGGCACGGTTGCGAGGACTTTGCAGTCCGCAGGCGGGCGGAGCGAAAACGCGGCCCGCAACGCCCGCGCAATTGCACTCTGCAAAACCCTAACCCGGCTACTGGCGGTTAAGCAAGGCGATGGACCTTTCCACTCCCGAAGCCACCGCGGCCTACTTTGCCGAGCGGCCCGACGCCGAATTGCTTTACCTGGCCCAGCACGCGGGCCACTACCCGCCCGCCGTGGGGGCCGCCGCCGTGGCCGAGCTGCAACGGCGCGAGCTGGTGCCCCTGCCGCCGCCCCCCGCCGCCCCCGCCCCGCCCGAGGCCCCCGCCGAAACCTGGGGCCAGCTGCTACGGCAGCTCGGTAAGGGCCTTTTTTGGCCCAGCCCGCCCTACGTGGCGGTGCCGCTACTCATCGACCTCACGGTGCTGGTGTGGCTGGCAATGGTGCTCAGCGGCATTTCGCCCACCACGCCCACCGGCCACGAGCTGGCCCTGTGGGGCTCCAACGTGAGCAGCCTCACGCTGCACGGGCAGCCGTGGCGGCTGGTTACGAGCTTGTTTGTGCACGGCGGCCTCACGCACTTGCTACTCAATATGTTCAGCCTATGGCTCTTGGGCCTGATGCTGGAGCAGCGCGTGGGCGCGTGGCGGCTGCTGGCCGTGTACCTGGCCAGCGGCATTGCGGCCAGCCTGGCCACCGTGTGGTACCACAGCGGCGGCATCAACTCGACGGGTGCCAGCGGAGCCATTTTTGGGCTGTATGGCTTTATGCTAGTGCTGCTGCTGAGCAAGAAAATGGTGCTCGATAAGTCGGACCGCCGCGCCATGCTGGGGCTGGTCATTTACTTGGTTTTGAGCAATTTAATTTCCGGCCTCACGGGCAATATCGACAATATTGCCCACGTCGGCGGCCTACTGATGGGGCTGCTGGTGGCCGGGCCACTGGCGGTTTTTACAATGAAGCGGGAAGTGTGAGCCGCTATCAATTGCAGCGCTTGTCTGTTGCCATAACTATAGTCTGTCTTTGCGAGCACAGCGAAGCAATCGCACCTGTTTAGCCGCGCCACTCGGTTTCCGCTCTGGTACGATTGCTTCGCTGCGCTCGCAATGACAAACAACTTTTCCTACCTCCTACACTCCCCAAAATCTTATGCTCGCCCTCCAACTAGACGCCATCAACCAACCTGCCGTGGTGCGGGACATTGCCACGCCCACGCCCGCCGCCGGTGAGGTGCTGGTAAAGCTCCACGCCGCCGCCCTCAACCACCGCGACGTCTGGATTCAGAAGGGGCAGTACGCGGGCATCAAGCTGCCCTGCACCCTCGGGGCCGATGGCAGCGGCGAAGTAGCTGCGCTGGGCGACAATACATCGGACGTAGCTGTGGGCGATGCCGTTATCATCTATCCCGGCCTGGCCTGGGGCGACAGCCAGGTAGCGCAGGGCCGCGATTTTCGGGTGCTCGGCATGCCCGACCCCGGCGCGTTTGCCGAGTACCACACCACGCCGGCCGGCTACGTGCGGCCCAAGCCCGCGCACCTCGACTGGGCGCAGGCGGCGGCCCTGCCGCTAGCCGGCCTCACGGCCTACCGGGCGGCTTTTAGCCGGGCGCAGCTAAAGCCCGGCGAGCGGGTGCTCATTTCGGGCATCGGGGGCGGTGTGGCGCTCATGGCGGCGCAGTTTTGCGCGGCGGCCGGGGCCGAAGTCTGGGTAACCTCGGGCAACGATGACAAGCTGGCGCGGGCACTGGCGCTGCCCATCGGCCTGCGCGGCGGGGCCAATTACAAAGCCGAAGGCTGGGTGAAAGACCTCACCAAGCGCGCCGGCGGCGGGTTCGATGTTATCATCGACAGCGCGGCCGGGCCGGGCTTCGAGGCGCTGGTCGATGCCGCCGCGCTGGGTGGCCGCATTGTGTTCTACGGCGGTACGCAAGGCCCCATTACGTCCCTGACGCCCGGCAAAGTCTTCTGGAAGCAGCTCAGCATTCTGGGTTCGTCGATGGGCAGCTTGCAGGATTTCGACGCCATGCTGGCGCTGGTCAATGAGCACCAAATCGTGCCTGTGGTAGACAAGCACTTCCCCCTGGCCGAAGGCGAGGCCGCGCTGAACTACCTGGCCGCCGGGCAGCAGTTGGGCAAAGTGGTGCTGGATATCGCGTAAGAAGACGCCTGTCCTTGCATCGCTACGTTCGCAAGGACAGGCGTCTACGACAAAAACAAAAAGCGCCCGCAACACACGTTGCGGGCGCTTTTTTGGGCCGAAACCGACACTTATTTCTTGCGGTACTGGGCGTTCAGGTATGCCAGCACGGGCGTGGTGATGTCCAGGTTTTTCTCGCCGTAGGCGATGGTGCCGCTGGGCGCGGCGATGAGTATCATCTTGTAGCCGTGGGTTTTGCCGTATGCTTCCACCTTTTTATTTACGCTTTCGAGCACGGTCTGGGTCAGCTTGGCTTCGGCCTCCTGGGCCTGGGCCTGAATCTTTTGCTGCTCTACAGCGCCTTGCTGCTGCTGGGCTTGCAGCTTCTGCTCGGCAGCGGCGCGCTGCTCGGCGGTGAGCGAAGCGGCGGTTTTCTGGTACTGCTCTACGGCGGTGCGGAAGCCATTCACCAGCGCCTGGTTTTGGCGCTCCCAGCCCTTCGCCTTGGTCTCAAAGGCGCGGCGGGCGTCCTTCATGCCCTGGTAGCCATCGAGCAGCTTGCCCGACTCGACGTACACGATGGCTCCGGCAGCGGGAGCTGGGCCGGCGGGCGCGGTGGCTACGGGCGCGGCCGGTGCGGGCGTAACAGCGGCCGTTTCCTCGGCGGGGGCGGGCGTGGCCTCAGCAGCCGTGGTATCAGGAGTAGCTTCGGCAACGGCGGGCACCTCGGTGGCGGCTACGGCCGGGGCGGCCACGGTCGGGCGCTGGTTGAAATGCAGAAAGTACAGCACGGCCACCGCAACGAGCAGCACCGCATTAAAAGCTAGTTGGGCAGGATTTTTCATAATAGCAAAGGTACGTGTAGCATGAGCTTTAGCTTGTGCGCAGTCAGGTTTGGCTACGCTGACACGGGCACGGCCAGGTGCAGAAGCGCGTCGCCCTGGTTCACCACGGGCATGTGGTTGAAGCCGATGACGTAGCCGCTGAGCGGGGCTTCCAGCCGCACCGACTGCGAGCCGTAGGGGTCAGCTACAGAGCCATATATCTGGCCTTTCTCGACGTAGTCGCCGAGCTTGACCATGGCCCGAAACAGCCCGGCGTAGCGCGCCCGCAGCCAGCGGTGGCGGTGGCACACGATGCTGGGCCGCGCCGGCACCGGGCCGGGCGCGGCGCTCATGCCCAGGTGGTGCAGCACCCGCAGCGTGCCCGCAATAGCCTCCTCAATGCCCGGCTCGTCGAGGCGCAGGCTTTCGCCGGTTTCGTACACGATAATGGACTTGCCGAGCGCGTGAGCCGTGGCGCGCAGCGAGCCGCTGCGCAGCCGGGCGTGCAGTGTGAAGGGCGCGGCAAAGGCGGCGGCCAGCTCGTCGGTGGTGTCGTCTTCGCCCAGCACGGCGCGCAGCTGCGGAAAATTGGCGCGGGCCGCGCCCCCGGTATGAAAGTCGATGCCCACGTCCACGAGCGGCATTATTTCGCGCATAAAGCGGTGGGCCACGCGGCTGGCCAGCGAGCCGCGCGGGTGCCCCGGAAACGAGCGGTTCACGTCTTTGCCATCGGGTACCTCGCGGCTAAAGTTCAGAAAGCCATAGATGTTGAGAATCGGAATGGCAATGATGGTGCCCCGCGTGGGTTGCAGCAGATTGCGGCGCAACATGCGCCGGATGGTTTCGATGCCATTGACTTCATCGCCGTGCATGCCGGCCATCAAGAGCAGTACCGGGCCAGGTTGCTGCGCCCGAATCACGTGCACCGGCACGTCGATAACCGTGCCCGAGGGCAGCTTCGAAATAACCAGCCGCGTGAGCACACGCTCGCCGGGCCGGATGGTTAAGTCGTTGAGGTATAAAAGGTCGTCGGTAGGCATTGGCGGAGGCTTGGGCAAAGGCGAATTGTGCCTCAAGAATCCGGCCAACTGCGGGGTTTTACGGGTTTTACGGCAAGCCGAAGCTCACTGCACACGGCTAGTCGGCGGCCGAGTCGGGAGCCGATTCTTTGGGTTTGGCTTTGCGCTTGCGCTCGGCGAGGGCAGCGGTGTAGTCGATGATGCGGCCGGCAATGTCGAGGCCGGTGGCTTTTTCGATGCCTTCGAGGCCGGGCGACGAGTTGACTTCCAGCACCAGCGGGCCGCGCTCGCTTTGCAGCATGTCCACCCCCGCAATACCCAGTCCCAAGGCCTTGGTAGCCAGCAGGGCAGCGGCTTTTTCGGCCCGGCTCAGCTTCACCAGCTTGCCCACGCCGCCGCGGTGCAGGTTCGAGCGAAACTCACCTTCCTTGCCTTGCCGGCGCATGGCCCCCACCACTTCGCCGTTGATGACGAAGGCGCGCACGTCGGCGCCTTTGGCTTCCGCGATAAACTCCTGCACCAGGATGCGGGCCTTGAGATTGTGGAAGGCCTCAATCACCGATTGAGCGGCTTTGGCGCTTTCGGCCAGCACCACGCCCAGGCCCTGCGTGCCCTCCAGGAGCTTGATAATGACCGGCGCACCGCCTACGTGCTCGATGAGGGCGGGCACGTCGTTGGTGAAGTTGGCGAAGGCCGTTTTGGGCATGCCTACGCCGGCACGGCTCAGGATTTGGGTCGAGCGCAGCTTGTCGCGCGAGCGCACGATGGCTTGGCTGTCCACGGCCGTGCGCACCTTCATCATCTCAAACTGCCGCACCACGGCCGTGCCATAAAACGTGACCGAGGCTCCGATGCGCGGAATAATGGCGTCGGGCCGGGCCAGCGGCTGGCCCTGGTAAATGATGCCGGGCTGGCCACGCTCCAGCACTAGGTTGCACTGCAAATGGTCGAGGACCTGGGCATCGTGGCCGCGCTCCTGGGCGGCGGCCACCAGCCGCTGCGTCGAGTACGATTTGGGTTCTCGCGAAAGAATAGCCAGGTTCATAAGAAAAATACCAGCACTAACCGATTAGAATACACAACGAGTAACGCGCCGGCCACTGGCCGACGCCCTTGTTTCAACTGCCAAAATCTGCCTAAAAACTGTGTTTGCAGCTGCCAAGCTACGGCTAAACCGGGCCATTGGCGGCAGGTTTTGGGGGCAGCTGGCGAGCAGCAGCCCGGCGCTCAGCCTTGTACGACAAATCGCGCCGCGCCACATCGACCACAAAGCGGCCCTGCCGCAGCAGCGCCCGCCCCAGCAGTACGGGGTGGCGCAGGTCAGAGCGGTCGGCCAGCGAAAACTCGGTGGTAAAATCGCGCCCGTAGAGGCGCACGGTGGTACTGATGACGAAGCGCGACTGCACCTCGCCGTTGGAAGAGCGGATGTCGCGCCGCGTAAACTCGTGGAAGGCGAGCGGGCGGCCGTCGGTGGCGGGGTGGCCGGGGTCGAGCAGGCGCACGTGCAGCACGGGCTGGCCGGTAGCCGGGTCGGGCACCAAGCGCACCTCATCGCAGTGAATGGCGCTGGTGTAGGCCCCGGTATCGACCTTGGCCTGCACGCCGCGCACGGCCAGCGCGGGCAGGTCGATAAGCTCGCGGCGGCCAAGCAGGCGCCTTTTCGGCTTGGGCTTTAGCATAAGCTACTGGTGCTGGGATAGATGAGCGGGACCACGCTCCATAGCGAAGCCCCCGGTCTTTGCGGTCGCTAAAGGTAGCAGCCGCAAGGACAAGGGGCTTCGTTTTGGAGGCTTTTCGTGCTAAAGCTGGCTAGGCAGACGCCTTTTATGGCTGC
>Ga0182219_1000022_pt1 | contig 11426 bp, 16 predicted proteins | sample G6R1MG_20_FD_128405 | JGI IMG/M metagenome (GOLD analysis project Ga0182219, IMG submission 128405) | Miscanthus phyllosphere microbial communities from Michigan, USA - G6R2_MAIN_03OCT2016_LD1 MG | ecosystem: Host-associated > Plants > Phyllosphere > Phylloplane/Leaf | place: USA: Michigan...
CTCCCTGACCTTGACCTAACCGGGATTCACTGGGTGATTGTAGGTGGTGAATCGGGCCGCAATCCTCGACCAATGAAAGAGGAGTGGGTAGAGGATATTCGGCAGCAATGTGTGCGAGCGGGTGTAGCCTTCTTCTTCAAACAGTGGGGAGGTACTAATAAGAAGGCTGCTGGTAGAGTACTTAATGGAGAGGTGTACAGTGAAATGCCTGTAGTAGCTTAAATGCAATTATAGCAGAATAAAAAAAGCCCCGTATCAACGGGGCTTTTTTATTGGCTAGTCCATTATTCATCTATCCTCTATCATATCAATCAAATCTCGTCGTTCATCCCAATGAACTACCGCACTCGTTTTTGACAACAGACTTGAATATGAACTATTTCCCCGAGTACCATATCCTGTCGCAGTTGTGTCAATGAAGCTTATTTTCTGACGTACACTCGGTTGCAAAGAACTGCCATCAACGGCTAGAAAATTCATAGTAGCCTTGGCAATGCTAGCGTCAAAGTGATACGAATCATAGCCTGTAACATATTGCACTAGGCTAACTTTATTATTTAGCCAAATCCCAGCACTAAAGTGAATTCTATCGTCAGGCCGTAGTGGCTGATTAAATTTGATATCACGGCCAGGAAAGGCACCTTCCAGAAAAGATTTTGCTTCCCTTGAGAATAGTAATCTAGAAGCAATTTCCCGGTCAGTTTCTAGAGTCATGTGTTGCGCATTCGCTACACCAGTAACGAAACTAGCCATATCATGAATTAGCGAACTAACTAATACACGATTATCGGTTTTTGTGTAAAATATTACTTTTCCATTTCTATCACTAACCCTCAGAATTTTATAATATTGCTCATAATGATTGAACGAGTTATTATAGCATTTACTAGTTTTTATATCTTCATTCTCTACATACTCACTTGTATGTAGATAACCGCCGTCAGACACAATAAATGTATTGTCTCGTTCCGTAAGGAATACAGAAACAAATTTGTCACTGATTGTTGAATGAGGCGTAACAATTTCGAGTGTCGCCCCTCGAAACTTAAAGTCCCACATCCCGGCGTAGTCGCGCGCGACCTCGCGGAACAGGTCTTCAAAACCGGGCGACATAGGCGAGGGGGTCATCTGTAACTGGTTGGGGAAATAAGCTCTGTTGTGCAGGCGCTTCCATGAGCACGGCTGGGTAGTCAGCCGATGAATGCCTAATATTAAATTCGTTGTAGAACAGAATAATACAGTTGGTAGCTTGAGAGAGCTGACGTAGTGATTCAGGGTCTGTTAGCGGTGGTGTCTTATACGCAATTCGGTGCCCTAGTTCGTCGTATCGATTAAAATGAGGCGTTGTTACTGCCTGTTCAGCTAATGGAACATCGGCATACTTATTTCGGTGCGTTGCTCCCAAAGCGTCGTAGTTTGCTAAGGGCGTACTCATGAATGAGCCTGCAAATAGCAGGAACTTAAAGCGAGGGTGCTCATTGGCCTTAACCTCTGTATGCAACATACTTGGGTATCCTGGTTGGGCTAGTTGCTCTACAGCACGCCTTTCCTCCTTCCAGTCAGGTCGGCTAGGTTTGTCTTGAACCACATAGATGTCCCCTCCTTCTGTCAGTTTTGACCCTAAGAGTAATTGCTCATACAGAGCGAAATTACTTCTCACCTCTTGGCAGACCTTATTCATTGGTTAAGAATGGATTATCTAGAAATCAGTATAAAGAAGAATTTTAAAGATTAAAAGCCTTTAAGGAAGTAGTCGCACTGGCACCACACCATAAAATTCCCGCACTTCCCAGATAGAGTGAATATCCTTCCGAGCCACAGTGAACGAACCACCTAGCCCGCCAGTAGCGTGCAGCGTCAGGCCATCAGTGTTATTGAGGTCATTTTTTAAAACAGCCTTTACTGTTACCGTCTCGTCGTAGTCCACGACACATATGGTATTATGTAGGTATTCCCACTTGCTATCTGGCACGGGCCAAGCGATTACCTGCTGGCCATCTCGTAAGCTGGGCTCCATGCTATCGCCCTCTATGTCGAACACTAGCGCGTCAGCGTAGTCCTCGGCCGTGCGGCCGGGCGGTAGGCGAAATAATACCGTGTCGAAGATATCACTGTCCTTGACGCGCTGAAGCTGTGCGTAGTTGAAGCTAGCGCGTGCCTTAAAACTGACACGACGTAGCTCAATCACAGGAATATCGGAGAGTGGGCCTACAGCTTGGACATTGCCTTGCCCCGGAGGATACGAAGAAATTTCTTGGGAATTATCGGAAATTTCAGATTTCAGCATTTCTCCCTCCCCAGTAATAAGCCAACGCTCACTCACTTCAGGGTATGCTTGCAAGATTTTTCCAGTGAGCTCAAAGCCTGGCTTAGACTTCTTCTTGCCCAAGATGTCACCAATTGTGCCAGTCGGCACCCCAACACGTTCAGCAAAGCGGGCCTGAATACCACCAGCAAGCCGTTCGATTAAAAAATTTAATCGTTCATGGACAGGCTGTTGCGTTCTTTCTACGACTTTTCTTGTATCGTTCACTTGATTTTTCTTGCTTGCTGCTAGAAATATCTAGTAGCTTTGTCATCATCAACATCAACACCAACAAGGTAAGCACATGAAAAACAACCCACCGCCACCCGGCATCCGAAAATTGATGCCCGAGGGCTTTCTCGGCACGCTGGCCGACCGCACCGGCTGCACCTCGATGCCCGACCTCTCGCAAATCGTGCTCCGCGAGCGCACCAATTCCAAGTACTGGCCCGCCGTGCTGGCCCTAGCCCAGGAAACCAACCCCCAAGGCTTTGCCACCTGGGCCGCCGCCAACCCCGATAAGGTACCCGCTGCCGTGGCGCAGGCCGCCTAGCTTCTCCCCTACCCTTTCTCTTTCACACCACAACACCTACGCTTTCACACATTCCAGCTATGGAAAAATCCCTGTTGCCCCCGCTGCCTTCCGCCCTCAAGGGCGAGAAACCGATACCGCTCACCGAGGGCCTGCTCGAAGGCGACCTGCTGCACTGCAAGGCACCGGTAGCGGGCCGCCCCAAGGGCACGGTGCTACCCGTGCTGGGCTACTGCCTCTGCGTGGATGCCCAGGGCCAGCCTTATGCCCTGCGCGCTTACGTGCCGCTCTGCCCCGAGTACGCCACCACCTACGCCGGCCGCGAAGCCGCCCGCTTCCCCGAGCCGAACCAGCGCGAGCGGTGGCTGGGCAGCATCCAGCTCTACTTCTCGGAAATCGACCTGACCGACCACGCCCACGAACTCGCGCTGGAGCGCCGCCGCGAGGGCCTCGTGATTGCCATGTACCCCGAGCGCCAGCTGCTGCGCCGGGCTGCCTAACCCTTTTTCACTTCTACCCGATGGATGGTCTGCATATCACCTTGTCTGATGAGCTTGTAGCCAGCGTGCTGGAGCGCGTAGCCGAGCGTCAGATGGCTGCCCATATCCAAACGCTGCCCGCCCCCGACGAGTGGCTGACCATCCCCGAAGCGGCGGCTTACGCCAAGCTCACCGAGGGCCACATGCGCCTGCTGGTGCTGGGCCGCCCCTACCGGGCCGCCACGCAGGGCCAGCCCGAGCGCGAGGCTGTATTGCCCAAAATCGAGCGGGGCGAAACCGGCTTCGCCAAGGGAGCTAGAGTGCGCAAGTCGGCCGTGGATGCCTACCTGACCCGGCACAGCTACCGCCACTAGCCCACAAAAAAACCGGTCGAGGGCTGTCATCCCGACCGGTTTTCTCTTCATCAAACGCTACACTTTCCTAGAGCGCCTGTGGGTGCAAAGGTAAGTACTGTCTTTCATTTTTACTTCATCTAATCTTCACTTTTGCCATGACGACCGAATTAACTGCCCCGCTGCCAACTACTTCCTTTGCCGACCTGGCCCAGCAAGTAGACCATTTCACCACCGCGCCCGACCTCGTGGCCGCCCCCGTGGCCCTGGATGGCACGGTGTACCAGACCACCAACTACGACCTGTTTCACCTGCTGCCCGAAAACCGGGTGGTAGACATGAAGCACGTCCGCAAGCTGGTGGCCATGATAACGCAGAGCAACCTGCTCCACGTGAAGCCGCTCGACGTAACGGCCGACCTGGGCGTGATTGACGGGCAGCACCGGCTGGCCGCCGCCCGCGAGTTGGGCCTGCCGGTGTACTACAAGATTGGCCAGCAGTTGAGCGAGGCCGACATCACCACCCTCAACGTAGCCCAGAAGAACTGGCAGGGCCCCGACTACCTGCACTACTGGACGGTGAAGGGCCGCACCGACTACGTGGCCCTGACCAAGTTCTGGCAGCGCCACCCCAGCCTGAGCTTCTCCAACGCCAAGATGATGCTGGGCGGCTCGGCCAACAACCGCGCCCCCGAGTTTCGGGCTGGTGCCTGGAAGGCCAGCGACGAAGCCTACAAGGGCGAGCAGGCGGCGGTGCTGGTAGAGCGGGTAGCGGCCGAAACGCCCTTCAAGCAGGCCATGCACACGGGCTTCGTGGCCGCCGTGTACCACTGCGTAGCCAACGTGGAGGGCTTCGACGCCAAGATATTCATGGAGAAGATTCTCAAGCAGCCCCGCACGCTGGTGCCGTGCGCCAGCCACAAGCAGTACCTGGAGATGTTCGACCAAATCTACAACTACCAGACCCGCGTCGAAAACCGGGTACGCTTCGCCTAATGACCACGTACCAGCAACAGGATGCGCGCCACCGGGAGGCGGTGCGCGCCTACTACGACACGGGCAATGAAGCATTGCTCGGGCCGGTACTGGCCGAGCTACGGCCGCGCCTGGTGGGCTTCCTCAAAGGCAAAGGGATACGTGACTTCCTACAAGTGGAAGACCTGGTGCAGGAAGGCTTAGCCACTGCCCTGACTTCCCTGCGGGCGCACAAGTTTACGTTTGCCGGCACCGTGGCCGCCTGGGCGGTGGGCATCTGCTGGTACTGCTTTACGCACAGCCAGCGCAGCAATAAGCACAAGCCCAGCCAGCCCGGAACGCACGAAGACCCTTTCTTGCTGCTATCGACCGAGCTAGTCACGCCCGCCGAGGAATTCAGCCAGGAGGCAGCGCAGCACGCCGAAGCCGTAGTATCGGCCGTGACGCACGCCGTGCTGAACCTCGACGCCAGTGCCCGCGCCTGCGTGCTGCTGTACTACTACCAGGGCTTGCCCGAGGCCACGGCCGCCGCGAAGCTCGGCATTGCCGAAAGCCAGTTCAAAGCCCGCCTGCGCCGGGGCCTCACCAGCCTGCGCGAGTGGGGCACCCGCCACGCCCACCTGGCCCCGGGCGCCGACCTGTACGCGGCCCTGCTGCGGGTAGATAGTGGCGACCTGTTTCGCGAGCCTTTACGCCTAGCCTGCTAGGCGGGCTTCCCTCCCATGAACGGCTACACCCTCGCTAACCAATTTCGCAAGCTGCGCCCCAGCTTTCTGTTCTCCTGCATCGAAGCCGACCTGTTCTACGAACTAGTAGCGCTCTGCAACGAACGGAACTGGCCTACCGAGTTCCAATACTCAAACCCGCTTCTCTGTGCGACCCTCGGCATTTCGGAGAAATCGCTGATAAGTGCTCGCAACCGACTCAAGCAGGCAGGGCTATTGGAATTCACGTCAGGCCATAAGCGCAGCCCCACGGTGTACCGCTTCCTCGACCCTGATGCCGAAATACCCTTACCTCAGGTAAGCCAAAGCGGCACCCAATGCGGCAGTCAAAGCGGCACCCATAGCGGCAGCCAAAGCGGCACCTCTATAAATAAGGAAAAAACTAAAAGGAAAACTAAACCACCGGCTGCCGCCGGGGAGGTCGCGTTTTCTGACTTCTGGCAGGCTTACGGCAAGAAGGAGGACAAGCACAAGTGCGAGCAGCGCTGGAACACGCTGACCGCTGCTGAGCGTGAAGCTGCCCTGGCTCACATTCCGGGCTACGTCGCCGCCACTCCGGAGAAGCGCTACCGCAAAAACCCGCTGACTTACCTCAACGGCAAGTGCTGGCAGGACGAGGAACTGCCCGCCGACCGCACCCCAGCTCCCACTGCCCTAGCCCCCACCCCGCCTACCAGCTTCAACCCCGACGAGCTATTCGGCTACAGCCAGTCGGCCGCCGATGGCCTGGCCCAGGCCCGCCAAAGCCCCGAGTACCAGCAATACCTCGCCGAGCAGGCCCAGGCCAACGCCGCCCAGCTCCAACCCACCGACGCGCACGCCCACGCCGCCTAACCTTCTCACCCTATGCCTGTCACGCCCCTGCCCTTGCTATTGCCGGCCGTAGACCTCTCCGACGTGGAGCAGGCCACCGAGCAAGCCGGCCACGACCTGGAGCAAGCCCTGCTGCCGCTTTTCGTCTACTGCGAAAAGACCCAGGGCCGCCCCGAGCTATCCGACTACCAGTTCCGCCACCTGCAACTGATTCGCGCCGCCCTCGACGCGGTGGCCGCCTACTCGGTGCAGGTCGAACAGCGCCACACCGCCACCCAGGCCAACGTCACGGCCCTCAACCGCCAGCTGCACTACGCCTACGACGCCACCAAGCCCCACTCGCTGGAGCAGGCTATGCTCATCGACTGGCAGAGCATTGCCCTGAACCTGCTTGACCGCCTGCGCCGCCCCACCGAGGCCCCGCTTTCGCCGCTGGTGGCCCGCCTGCGCCAGTTGCCCGCCTTCGAGCACAGCCTGGCCCGCCTCGACTGCCCGCTCGACGTGCGCCAGCACCTGGCCGCCGTTTCCACCCGCCATTTGCCACCGCCCGCTCATGCCGCCTAACCTGCACCGCTTCACCACCCAGGCGGCGCACCGAGCGGCGCCCAACGCCCCTAAGCGCCCCAACCCCGCCGACGCGCTGCTGACGGCTACGGCCGCCTGGGCCGAGATGAAAGACTCGTGGTTCAACGAAGACCCCAACGGCCTGCCCACGCACTTCCCCACCATCGCCCCGCACTGGTCGTGGCTACCCGACGAGGTGACGCTCGTCACGGGCTGGCCCGGCCACGGCAAAAGCGAGCTGATGCTCCAACTCATGCTCACCAAGAGCGTGTACGACCAGTGGAAGTGGGCGCTGTACGTGCCCGAGAACATGCCCGCCCGCCGGGCCCTCAACAAGCTCGTGCAGAGCTACGTCGGCCGCACCACCAACCCCAAGGCCGGCAATGCCCGCATGAGCTTCGGCCAGTACGAGGACGCCGCCGGCTGGGTGCTCGAACGCTTCCACCTCATCAACCCGCGCCGGGCCGGCTCGCTGGGCGAGTTGCTACCAGTACTCCAGCACGCCGTGCACGCCTACCAGGTCAACGGCTGCCTCATCGACCCCTGGAACGCACTCTCGACCAACCTCAAGGACTACGGCGGGCGGGAGGACGAAATGCTAAAAAGCCAGCTCAACGACGTGCTCGACTTCGCCGAGGACGAGCACCAGTGCGTGGTGGTGTGCGCCCACCCCTCGGGCGACGCCCGCACCAAGGACAAGGAAATGAACCTGAAAGTACCCGACCAGTACAGCGTGAGCGGGGGCCGCATGTGGGCCAACAAGGTCGATAACTTCCTGGTGGTGCACCGCCCCTACGCCGACGACGACCCCACCAACACGGCCGTGGACTTCTACGCCCGCAAAATCAAGCAGGAGGGCCTCGTGGGCATGAAAACCCCCAAGGAGGGCGTGCGCCTGAGCTACGAGCGGGGCACTTCACGCTACCTCGACCCCAAGCTCGGCCACGCCCCGCTCGACGTGAAGGCCATCCAGAACTACCGCCAGCACGGCACCAACAACCCGGCCCCGGCCACCCAGGGCAACGTGCCCTTCCGCACCGACGGCCCCAGCGACTTCGACAACTGGCACCCCCACGGCAAACCCATTACGCTCCCTACTCCATGAGCTACAAAAAGCAGTACCCTGCCCTCAACCCGGCCCGCCGCCACCTGGTAGCCCTGTTACGCCGCACCCCCGGCCGCCGTGCGCGCTGGTATCGCCAAGCCCAGCGCCGCCGCCCCTGGCTGCTGCGCGCGTTGACCGCGGGCGAGAAGAACCTGGGGCAATACAAGGGCCTGACGGAGTACCTCGCCGGCCTGCTGGAGCCCTTCCGGCGCACCCGCCCCAAAGGGCACCGCCAGCTACAGGAGTTGCTCCAAGACGCCGACACCCGCCCGGTAGTCGTGGCGCAGATGCAGGAGCTGCAAACCTGCCTCGACCGCATAGCACCCGAATACCGCCGCCACGGCCAGCAGCTTGACCGCTGGCGCGAGCAGTGGCCCCGCCTGACCGCCCCAGCCCAACAGCGGCTACGCGAAGAAGAGAAAGCTATCTGCCTCAGCTACTACCACGATGGCATACACCTACTGGTAAAAGAGGCCACAACCGATGTCGAGTTTATCAAGCGGCTATGCCCCGAAGCCTTCGAGCCAGTGCCTGAGCCGTGGCTAGATGCCTCCACTGCCAAGCCTGGCCCAACGCCTTACTCTTCCTGACGCTGCGCACCGCCTCCTAAGTCGATACCAACCAGCCCGCCTACTGGAACATGCGGATACCAAAAACCAGCCCGACGAGGGCACCGAGCACTAAACCAACGAGGCCAAAAACGAAGCAAACCGCGTAGCCGCCGACGGCCAGGCCCACGATACCTAATACGACACTGAGCAGGCCCGCGCCGCCCACCACACACATACAGATATTGAAGAGCTTCATGGCCGCGAATATACCCGACCAACCAGACCAACCCCAGCCCGCACCGCCCCACCGCGATGCGGGCTACGGCGTGGTAGAGCCCACCGATGGCCGCGGCCTGCGCTTCGTGGCCTGGGCCGCCTCGCCCGACTGCGTGAAGGAGTTGTGTGCCATGGCCCGCAAGCATGGCCACCGCCCCACCCACACCGACCACTTTCTTACCGAATCCAAGCCGCACTAAAGGTCCATTTTTTATTGTTTAATCAATTATCTGTTTGTATCTTACAGTGTTTATTTCTCCTGCTTATGCTACCCCAGTACAACGCTCTTGACCACATGCCCGCCCCGCCCCCGATGCCCACGCTACGGGTTACTCCCAAGGGTATTCTCTACCTGCATACCAGCCTCAAGGAAGCGCTGGGCCTACGTGATGGGCTGCCCATCAACTTAGTGCCACCCATTTATGGTAGCTACTTCTGGCACCTCGACCTGCGCCCTACCGCCAGGTGCGAAATAGAATGGTATGATAACACCCCAATGCGCGCGCGGGGCATCCTGCTGCCGCCGGGCTTGGTTACCCAGCCCCTGACGCTGCACCTGCACACGCTGACTCCAGAGCACAAGGACTATTACCCCATGCTCGCCGGTCATGCCCTCACTGCCTAAGCCCACCCGCCGGCCCTGGCAGCCCGCCCCTACCAAGCAGGTGTACCAGCAGCACACTGCCCGGGACAGCCGCTATGATGGTGCAGCCTGGCAGCGAGTTCGTGCTGCGCAGAAAGCCAGGCAGCCCCTATGCCAGGCGTGCCTAAGTCAAGGACGCACCACAGCGGCTACGGTGGTGGACCACATCAAGCCTGTGCGCCTCGGCGGTGACTTCTACGACCATGCCAACCACCAAAGCCTGTGCACCTCCTGCCACCAGGCGAAGAGTGCGTCAGAGCGCACGAAACAGCCCCAGGGGGTAGGGGGTCAAAATCCTTAGGCGTCATTATGCCCACACCGTAGCCCAGCGTCTCAAACGCGTGCGTGCAAAACTGAGAGTAAAAAGTCCTTCACTTATTATATTAAATATAATCTATATCATGGCAGGCGGTAGACCACGTACTCCAACCTCGCAAAAGGCCCTTGGTGGTACTTTGCAGCCCTCTCGCACCAATAAAAACGAGCCCACGCCCGACGTGTATTTGCCGGTGCCTCCTGAGTGGCTGAGCACCCGCGCCAAGCAGTATTGGGCTGAAATTGGTGCGGTGTTATTGCAGATGAAACTCTGCACCATGGCCGATGGCCCAGCCATGCAGCTGCTCACAGAGGCGCTGGCCGAATGGGCCGAGGCCCGGCAGGCAGTTTACCGCGAAGGCTTAGTGTACGAAACCATGACCGAGAGCGGCAGCCTTATGCGGCGTGCCAATCCCGAAGTGGCCCAGGCCGCCGACGCTATGCGCCGGGCCATGCGCATGCTTACTGAGTTCGGACTAACCCCAGCCAGTCGCAGCAAGGTGTCGGCCCTGGGTGGCGATGACGGGAAAGACCCGTTCGAGGAAATGATGAACGATATGAAAGGATAGTATGCTCGCCCCCTGGCACCAATACGCCCACGACGCCGTAGCCGCCGGCCGCGCCGAAGCCGCCGTGCAGGAAAAGCTGCGCCCGATGGTGCTGCGCATTGCCAAGCTCAAGAAAGAAACTGATACCGACCACTCGGCTCAGATTGCAGCACTAGAGCGTAAACTCGAACCCCTACGCGTCCAACTGCGGGCCCTGCCCCTGCGTGTCGGTCGCTACACGTACCTAGCCTGCGAGCGCCACCTGCGCGACCTTGAAACCGGCCACGAGCGCGGGCTATCATTCAATGAGAAAGTAGCCAGCGCGGCCGTGCGCTTCTACTCATTTCTTACCCACAACAAAGGCCGCTGGGCCGGTCAGCCCCTCACACTGGAGCCCTGGCAGCAGTTCATCATTGCCAGCCTCTTCGGTTGGAAGCGAGCCGATGGCACGCGCCGGTTCCGGGAAAGCTACACGGAGGTAGCCCGCAAAAACGGCAAGAGCACCCTCAGCTCAGGCGTGGGCCTGCAACTCCTGACAGCCGACGGCGAGCAGGGCGCTGAGATTTATTGCGCGGCCACCAAGAAAGAGCAGGCGCGCATCGTGTTTGGCGATGCCCAAAACATGGCTAAGAAATCCGCGGCGTTAATGAAGAAAATCAAGGTGCAGCAGCACTCTATTTTCTCGCCGGCTACGCTTTCGTTTATGAAACCTATGTCGTCGGACTCCAACACCGAGGACGGCCTGAACCCGCACGGCATCATTATCGACGAATACCACGCCCACCCCAATGATGAGTTGTACAGCGTGCTCAACTCGGCCACCGGCGCCCGCTCGCAGCCGCTGCTCTCCATCATCACCACGGCCGGCTTCAACCGGCTTGGCCCCTGCGCCCAACTGCGCAAGGCCTGCGTGGGACTGTTGGAGGGCACCCACACCGACGACTCGTATTTTACCATCATTTTCGCCCTGGATGAGGGCGACGACTGGCAAGACCAAAGCACCTGGCCCAAGGCCAACCCCAACCTAGGGGTATCAGTCAAGCCCGACTACCTGCAAGAGCAGTACGGCAAGGCCGTGCGCCTGCCCTCGCAGCAAGTCAACTTCAAAACCAAGCACCTCAACCTGTGGACTGACAGTAGCGAGGTCTGGATTCCACAGGAACTGTGGATGCTAGGCGCGCAAGGCACAGCACTGGGAGCGCTGAAAGGCTGCAAAGCATGGGGAGGGCTAGACTTGGCCAAG
>Ga0182219_1000023_pt1 | contig 11364 bp, 9 predicted proteins | sample G6R1MG_20_FD_128405 | JGI IMG/M metagenome (GOLD analysis project Ga0182219, IMG submission 128405) | Miscanthus phyllosphere microbial communities from Michigan, USA - G6R2_MAIN_03OCT2016_LD1 MG | ecosystem: Host-associated > Plants > Phyllosphere > Phylloplane/Leaf | place: USA: Michigan...
AGCGGGTCCATGAGGGTATTGGGGTGGTTGCCGCACAGCATAAGCGGGCCAGGCAGGCGTAGGCGCTGGCGGTGGCGCACCTCGAGGCGGCGGAAAAACACGCGCAACCCCAGGCGCACCAGGGGTTTCATCACGGTGTAAAAGAGCATGGGGCAAGTTTACGCACAAAGGGCCGGCTGCGCTGGCAGCCGGCCCTTTTGGGGTGTCTGATTTCAAGCTGTTCGTCATGCTTCGACCGCGCTACGCTTCGCTCGGCATGGCGGACATAGCCAAAAGCTAAAAACTAATTCGGATTCTGGCTGCCGCCAATGTTGGCGTCGTAGCGGCTGCCAGCGGGGCCCTGGTCGCGGCGCTGGCCGGGGCTGAATGAGCCACCGCCCACACTAGTGCTGCGGTCCGACGAGGTGGTACGGCCGTGGTCGTTGCTGTGCGAATTGGGAGCCGAGGTGTAGCCGCTGCCCGAGCTTACCCGCGCCTTACCGGTAGGCGTGGAAGCCGTGCCGTAGCGCGAGGCACCCCAGGGGCGCTGGCCGCGGCGGTCGTAGGCATGGTCGCCGTCTTTGGTGTGGGGCTGGTGGTCGAAAGGCGACTTGCGGGGCCGGTCGCGGTACTCGCCGGCCGATTTTTTGTTTTTGCCGCCGCGCACTAGCAAGAAAGCTACGCCCGCGGCGATGGCACCCACAATGACGGCTTTCTGCGTGGTAGTGAGGTCGTTTACTTTGTTCAGCGCCTGATTACCGAGTTCTTTGGCTTTTTGGGGCAGCTGCTGAGCCTGCTCGCTCACGCCCGAGTCGTTGAGCCACTGCTTGCCGCTGGCTACGGCGGTGTCCAGCTTTTCCTTACCACTGGCCACCACAGAATTCAGCTTGTCTTTGCCATCGGCCACGGCGCTGCTAAGCTTGTCTTTGCCGGTGGCTACAGCGCTATCGAGCTTGCCTTTCGGGCTGCTGTCATTGGCGGGTTGGGAGTTTGTGGGGCTATCGGTGGGGTACGGCGAAGTGCCAGTAGCGTGGGCCGCCGTGGTCGAGAACGAATTATCGGCAGGCGACGTGTTTTCGGCGGGCGACGAGAGGCCGGGCTGGTGGGAAGTAGGTTCCATGAACAGTTGAGTAATAAGGAGAAGGAAATAGAAAAGCCGCTCGGCGGGCGGGGCCAACCGGGCAGCTAGTATTCGTAAGTTGGCACCGGTTGGTTGCGCCCATCTTTTAGCCGATGCGGGGCGTGGCGCAGGGCACCAGCCACCCTTGGCGCTGTTGGCAGCGCGGGCACGCCGGGGCCGGGCCGGCCGGTAGCTCGCGCACGGTAGCGCAAGCGTGGCAGGCGTAGGAGGCCTTTTTGGGTAGCTCGCGTAGCGGGTGGCGGTATATTTCGGGCCAGATGGGCAGGCCGGGGCGCTCGTCTTGAGGCTCGAAAAAGAATGCGCTGACCTCGCCGGTAGCCTCGATGTAGAGGCGGCGTACCTGCCCTAGGTGCTCGACTTGGTGCTGCCGCAGCTGCCCAAACAGCTCCTGCGCCGTGAGGGGCGCTTTAGAAAATGCCTCGTAGTTCAGCTCGCCTTCTTCCAGTATCAGCTCGGGCCGGCCTTCTACAAGATATTCGATACGCGGATTCTTGTCTATCAGAAGGTTAGCACCAATGTAGAGCGCGATTATGACCACAAAAACCACTAGCGCGTGCACTAGCGGCGTATCGTGGTAGAGGGTGGCATCGCCGGCGGCCGAGCCGAGTATCAGTATCAACCCAAACTCGAAGATGGACAGCTGCCGCACCCCGCGCTTGCCCGAAATGCGCAGCGCCCCGATGGTGAGCACGAACATGAACACGCAGCGCAGCCCAATTTCAAGCAAAAAACTCAATGGAGCTTCTTCGGATACCAGCAGCCGCTGCCACGAAAAGGGCTCAACAGCCGCTAATAGAAAAGGTGAGGAAGGCATGAAGGCCTATACGGCTGAGCTCGGCCAGCGGCCGAAGCCAGCCCCCGGCGCTTGGCTCAGAACCGCTTTTTTGAGCTAACCGCCCACCTTAGCCGAACAACCGGCCGCGCCGCCCGTTTGGTAGCTGAATTTTAAGCGCTACTATTTTCACTTAGGTATGTCCAGGTTTCAAGATAAAGTTTGCATCGTCACGGGCGCTACCTCCGGCATCGGCCGGGCCACGGCCGTGCGCCTGGGCCGCGAAGGCGGTAAAGTGGTGTGCCTGAGCCGCGATACAAAAGAGGGCCGCGAAACGGTGGCCGAGATAAAGGCGGGCGGCGGCGAGGCGTTTTTCCTCAAAACCGATGTGGGCCGCGATGCCGACCTGGTGCGCGCCGTGGGGCACACGCTGGCCCGCTACGAGCGCATCGACGTACTCATCAACGATGCGGCCATGATGACCTACACGCCGCTGCTCGATACCACGCCTGCCCAATGGGACCGCGTGCAAAACGTGAACCTGCGGGCGCTATTTCGGCTCTGCCAGCTGTGCCTGCCGCACATGAAAGGCGGCGCGGTAGTGGCCATCAGCTCGGTCCACGCCTTCCAAACCACCCCCAACGTAGTGCCCTATGCCGCCAGCAAGGGCGCTACAGAAGCCTTCGTGCGCGGCCTCTGCCTCGAAACGCCCCACACTCAAGCCCGCATCGTGGGCGTGGCGCCCGGCGCGGTCGAAACCCCCATGCTGCGCAACAACCCCAACGTGAAAAGCGGCGCTGAGAAAATTACCGGCCAAATCGGTACGCCCGATGAGCTAGCCGCCGCCATCTGCTTCCTGGCCTCCGACGAGGCCAGCTTCATCAACGGCACCACGCTGGTGGTGGATGGTGGACGACTGGCGCAACTGTAGGTGCTAGCGAGACGCTGGCGGCAGCGGCAACGCTTTTACCAAATGTGCATTCTTGGTTTTCAGATAATTGTCCGCGTGCACCACTTGGTAGTCGGGGTTGGCCGCGAATAGCTCATCCAGCACACCCACATGGTTCTGGCCCATCATCACCAGCACGCGCCGGGCCTGGGTTTGCTGCTGCGCCCGCAGGATGTTGGCGTAGATTTTCAGGTTGCGGTTGTAAAACAGCGTAATGTAGTGCGCCCCGATGTAGGCCGTATCGACCCGGCCTAAGTCCTGCGTATTGGTGCCAGAGGCTGCAAACGTGCCGCTCGTCACCAGCGCCGGCGTATTGAACACGGCGCGGTGGCTCAGGGCCACCAGGGCCGGCTGGTTGGCCAGAGCCAAGTAGTCGTAGAGCGAGAGGCTGTCGTGCTGCACCATACGGCGCAGCGGTCGAACGGTAGTTTGCAGCAACGTCAAGTCGCGCTGGAAATAACTGATATTGTGCCCTGTAGCCAGCAAGCTTTGCGAGGTGGCGGCGTAATAATCGATGCCGCGCGGCGCAGGCAGCCCTAGTTGCCGGGCCAGCACAAAGCCCACCTGGTAGCGCTCGCCGCGCCCCTCGGGCAAGGCCGTAAACGCTAGCTGCCCCGCCCGGTACCGCTCATACAAGCTATCTAGCCGGGGCTGCTCGCGGGGCTCTGCTTCCAGCATAATGGCCTCGGGCCGAAACCGCGCCAGCTGGGCCCGTAGCCGGGCCAGTTCCGCCTGCTTTTTGGGGCTAAATACGTCCGATTCAGGCTGTTTATTGTAGAGTGAGTTCAGGTGGTCGAAGCCCACGACCATTACTTCAATCGGGGCACTCTTGGCTTTTTGGGCGCGGCTCGCGAGCGGATTTAGCAAGCTTAACAATAAGGTGATGCAGGCCAAAAAGGGCGCATACTGGCGCATTGCCGGGCGAGGCAAGGCGCGCAAAAATGCTGAAGCAATAGGGCGAAATACGGGAAGTAGGAGCACAGCCGCGAAGTAACGGTAAACGCGGCGAGCCAAGCGCTTTCTGCACCAGCTATAGTTGGCTCAGGCCCCGCGCGCGGTCCAGCATAAACTGCCGGGCGCCTTCGCGCGCCTCCACCTCAAACCGATTTTGGTAGTAGCCCACGCGGGCCGACTCGATAAGGTACTGGGCCAGAAAGCGCGCTAAACCCATGTCGCGCACTTGGCGCAGGTGCACTTCTTCGTGCGCCACCCACTCGGGGTCAGCCAGAAATTCCTCGCGGGTAGCCCCGCTCAGGTGCACCGTCTGGCCCAGCACCATGGCCACGCTACCCTTGTTGCCGAGCACCAGCCGGGCGATGCGGGCGAGCGGGGAATTAACAAAAGTGCGCGGAGCCATATCGTACAGGATTCGGGCCAAGCTACGACGCATTTTTGATAATGGTTGCAAGGTCAAATAAATATTTTCAAGTATTTCGCTGTGTTTTTTCGGGATTTATTGACTTTTTCCGATTTTTGGCGCGGTCGTTTGAAAATTTATTGCTTAGCTTTGGCCAGGCCGGTTTTGTAGCCGGTCTTAAAAATCAGCTATTCGACTTCTCTTTTTACTTCTTAAACCCCGTGGCTTCGGCCGCCTCGCCTAGCGCAACACGTCCCACTTTTTTTGCCCGGTCAGCCAGCTTGAGGGCGCTGCCGGAGCCCACTCCAACGACGACTGATGAAGAATATCCTGCTGTCCTGCTTCGCCGCTGCTGCCCTAACGCTCTCCTTCTGCTTTGAAAAAACCTCCGATGCTTCGGCTACGGCCGGTACTGCGCCCCGCGCCGTGCCCGCCGTAGCCGAAGCATCGCTGTTTTCGGGCCTGCTCGCCGATGCCGGCGACCCCGCAAAGACGGAAGAGCCCGAATCGGCGGCTACCACGGCCTCGCGCGACTCGCTTGCCTACGGCTACTACGGCCAGACGCTCGGCGTAAAACTCGCTCAAACCGAGAATAAGAGCCTGCTCCAAACCATCGTGGACTGGATTGGCACGCCCTACAGCTTCGGCGCCAGCTCGCGCCGGGGCACCGACTGCTCGGGCTTCGTGACGCAGGTGTACAAGAAAGTGTACGGCATCTCGCTCAAGCACAGCTCGCGGGCCATGTTTGGCTCGGCCAAGCGCGTGGCCAAAACCGACATGAAAGCCGGTGACCTGGTGTTTTTCAGCCACGGCAAAGGCAACATCTACCACGTCGGCATCTACCTGAAAGACGGCAAGTTTGCCCACTCGGCCACCAACGGCGGCGTGATGGTAAGCTCGCTCAACCAGGCTTACTACCACCGCAATTTCTACGCCGCCGGCCGCGTAGAAGGCACCGAAGTGCCCCAGGCTGAGGAAATGCTCGAAGCCGCCACGGCTACGGCGCAGATTACAGAATAGTGTACCGTGGCCCCCTATGGGCCTACGATTGCCATAACAAGATACCTACGCGCGGACCCGCAGGGTCCACGATACGACAAGCGGCCCGCGGCACTTAGCTGGGGGCCGCTTGCCGTTGTAATAAAAACATTGCGGCGGCGAATAGAGTAATAGGCCTTGGCAGCAAATTGCCGCCCACCAAGCCTTTTACCAACCTTTTTTCCGCATGGCAACTTACAACTCCGCTCCATCTGGCGATGATGTCGCTGGCTCCAAGTTTTTCAAAAAGTTCATGGCTTCGGCCGAAGGCTACATTAAGCAGCCCACCCGCCTCAAAAAGCTGCTGACCGATGCCTACGCCAAGGCCAGCGAGAAAAAAGAGCTGGGCACCCTGGCCCACGAGGCCTGGGAAACGCTGCAAAGCCTGTTCCGCCTCATCAAACTGAGCATTTCGGGCGAGTACACCGAGCTGCCGGCCACTACGGTGGTGGGCGCAGTGGCCGTACTCATCTACTTCATGTCGCCGATTGACCTGATTCCGGACTTCATCCCGGTGCTGGGCTTGCTCGATGACATGGCACTAGTAGCCTGGTTTTCAACTTCCATCAAGCACGAGCTAGACAAGTTTCACGCCTGGGAGCAAGCAAAGGCCGCGACCGTAGTATCGGACGAAGAGTTGCGCAAAACCAGCCCCTCAACCGACACCAAGCAACTCGGCTATGAGCCGTGGGAAACGCGCTCGGCCGGCACTACTAACGCCTCGGCCAAGAGCGCGGGCACCAGCCCCTACCCCACCGCCCCGGCCAGCACCGGCCAGTCGGCTACCGATGCGGGCCTGGGCTCGCCCACGTCCTCCATTACCAAGCCCATCAGCGATGTAGGCCCCGACGGCCCACTACCCGAGCCCACCAACGAATCGGCCAAGTCGGCTGGCGTGGACGACATTGCCAACGTGAGCGATGGCTCGCGCGATGGCAACGTGGGCCAGCACAACGACGCGGGCGGCAACGTGCGCTAAACCACGGATTAAAGCGGATTCTTCGGATTACGCGGATTTTGTGGACGAGTATCAACCAACAAAAAAGGCTGCCGTACGGCAGCCTTTTTTGTTATAATCTTTGTAGCAGTCTCGCATCGAAGCCGGCTACGAAATCCGCGTAATCCGAAAAATCCGCGGTTCTGACTTACGCCGCGGCGGCGTGGGCGCGCACGTAGCGCACGAAGTCGCCCACAGTGTTGAAGGGCACTTCATCGGGCACGTAGATGTGAAAGTTGCGCTCCAGCTCCAGGATGATGTCCACGAGGTCAACGGTGTCGAAGCGCAGGTCGCGGCTGAGGCTGGCGGTGCGGCGCAGGCGCGTGGCTTTGATGGCTTTACGCTTGCTGATGATACGCAGCACCTGCTGCTCAATGTTTTTGGGAGTGGTAGCGGTAGTAGTGGTAGCGTACATAACGTAAAGAATTTTGCAGAGAAGAAAGGTGAGAATGTCTTTTTGCTAATGCTGATTGCTGGCTGCCGGTAACCGGTCGTTTCCTCAACAACGACTGATTATCTAGCAGCCAGCAATCCGCAATAATTAAGCCAACACGGGTGGCGTAGCGGCTTCCACTTCCTCACGGTCGGCTGTCACCGCAGGAGGGAGGCTGTTATAATCGCGGCCCGTGATTTTGGCGCGTAGCTTCTCGTTAAGAAGATACATGACCGGGACTACCAAAAGGGTCACAAGGGTTGCAAACGACAACCCAAAAATTATTGTCCAGGCTAGCGGGCCCCAGAACACCACCGATTCGCCACCCAGGAAGAAGTGCGGGTGGCCCGAGTTGAAGAGTTCGTAGAAGTCGATGTTCAGGCCGATGGCCAGCGGAATCAGACCCAAAATGGCGGCCGTAGCCGTGAGAATAACCGGATTGAGGCGGGTGCGGCCGGCCAGCACGAGGGCGTCGTGCAGGTTCATGCCCTGGGCCCGCAGCATGTCGGTGAATTCAACCAGCAGGATGCCGTTTTTCACCACGATACCAGCCAAGGCGATGATACCTACCCCAGTCATGACGATAGAAATATTCATGCCCGTGATGGCCAGGCCGAGCATTACCCCGATGATGGAGAAAATAACTTCAGTCAGGATGATAAGCGGCTTGCTCACCGAGTTGAACTGGGTCACGAGCACCAGGAAGATGAGGGCGATGGCACCGATGGCGGCTACGCCGAGGAAGTCGCTGGTTTCTTTCTGGTCTTCTTGGGCACCACCCATTTTCACGGTGTAGCCGGCGGGTACGGGGAAGCTTTTGAGCGCCCGCGTCACATTGGCCACCACGTCGGGGCCGGTAAAGCCGTTGAGCACGTTCGACGAAATCGTGATGAGGCGGTGCGTGTCCTTGCGCTTGATGCCGCCGTAGGTGGTGCCGTAGTTGACGTCGGCCACGGCCGAAATCGGCACCTGGCGCACCGCGCCGGTGGCGTCGCGGAAGGTGAGCGGCGCGTTCACGATGGCGTCTACGTTGTCGCGGTAGGGCTTAGCGTAGCGCACCTGAATGGGGTACTCATCATCCGGGGTCTTGAATTTGCTGGCCTCGTAGCCGTAGATGGCGGTGCGCACTTCGGAGCCGATTTGGGCGGTCGAGATGCCCTCGCGGTTGGCCCGCACGCGGTTGATGCGCACGCCGATTTCGGGGTTGCGGTCCTGCAAGTCGGAGCGCAGGTCTTCGATACCGCCGATTTTGAGCGAGTCCACGTAGCGCTCTACTTTCTTGCTCAACGCCGCCAGTTTGGGGTAGTCGTCGCCGCTTACCTCAATGGCCACTTCTTTGCCCTGGGGCGGGCCGCTGGCCTCCTGGTCTACCGACACCTCGGCGCCCGGGATGCCTTTTACAACCTCCCGAATCTTGTCCATATAGGTGTGGGTGGCCGGCCCGGTTTGCTCGGCGAGTTCTTTAAAGGCCACGCCGACCTTGCCCAGGTGCGACTGCGACACACCCGAAGCCGTGGCTTCAGTGGGGTCGCCGGCCCCGATGGCCACGTTGGTAATCACCGATTCCACGTCGGGATTGTTGCGGCCAATGACGCCGTACACGCGCCGTTCGAGGATTTTGGTTACTGAGTCGGTTACCTCTACTTTGGTGCCCACGGGCATCCGCAGGTAGGTGTAAATGAACTTGGGGTCGCCTTTGGGGAAGAAGTCTACCTTGGGCTTGCGGGCGCCCACGGCCATGATGCTGCCCACAAACAGCAGCACCAGGCTGGCCATGATGCCCACTTGCCGCCAGATAGAGCCGCCCACCACGATTTCCACAAGGCGGCCGTAGCCGTTCTGGAAGCGCGGCAGAATGCTGCGCTGGAAGCCGGCTATCATGTAGACGAACACATACTTATCGAGGAAGCAGAGCACGATGATAGTTACCATCAGGTTGCCCAGGAACTTCGAGCCGGCCAAATAGCCCGCCAACGCTACCAGCGCCAGCCCACCCATGCCAAGCAGGAAGCCGCGCGTCATTTTGGGCGTCTCCACCTTATCCAAGTGCTCTTCGCGGTTCATGAAGCTCACGGCAAACACCGGGTTCATGATGAAGGCTACGATGAGCGACGCACCGAGCGTCAGAATCAGCGTAACCGGCAGGAAGAACATAAACGAGCCCACAATGCCGGGCCAGAACATGAGCGGCACGAATGGCGCCACGGTCGTGAGCGTACCGGCAAGCACCGGGATAAACACTTCACCAGCTGCGTACTTGGCCGCCTGCGCAGTCGTCAGGTTGGGGTGCTCGTGCAGCAAGCGGTGGGTGTTTTCGATAACCACAATAGCGTCGTCTACCACGATACCCAGCGCCAGCAAGAAGGCGAAGAGCACAATCATGTTGAGCGAGAAGCCGAACATGGGCAACATCACGAAGGCCAGGAACATCGACAGCGGCACCGACAAGCCCACGAAGAGCGCGTTGGTAGTACCCATGAAGAACATCAGAATCAAGGTCACCAGCAAGAAGCCGATGATGATGGTGTTAATCAGGTCGTTCAGGGTGTTCCGCGTCTCGTTCGACGAGTCGCCGGTAATCGTGATTTTGGTGCCTTTAGCCAAGGTTTTTTCCGACTCCTTCACCAGGGTGTGAATCTTGTCGGAGGCGTCGAGCAGGTTTTCGCCCTGGCGCTTCACCACGTTCAGGGTCACGGTGGGCTGGCCGTCGAGGCGGGCGTAGCTTTCACGGTCCTTAAAGGCGTCTTGCACGGTGGCAATGTCGCCGAGGCGCACGGGCGCGCCGCGCAGGTTTTTTACCTGAATGTCGGCAATGTCAGCCGCGTTCACGTACTGACCGGCCACGCGCACGGCGCGCTTCTGGTCGCCCACGTCGATAGAGCCGCCCGATACCGTGATATTCTCACGGGAAATGGCGGCCGTAATGTCGTTGAAGCTCAGCTGCGAAGCTTGCAGCTTTTGCAAGTCCACGTCCACGTTTACCTGTTGGTCGAGCGCTCCCACGATATCGACGCGGGTGATTTCAGGGAAAGCTTCAATTTTATCCTGGAAGTCGTCGGCCAGCTTTTTGAGCTGCGAGGCGGGCAGGTTGCCGCTCAGGTTGACGTACATAATCGGCTGCTCCGAAATGTTCACTTCCTTCACCGTGGGGTCGGTGGGCAGGTCGTTGGGCAGTTCGGTGCGGGCCTTGTCCACAGCATCCTTGATGAGCTGCTTGGCCGCCTGCACATCGATGCCGGAGTTAAACTCCACGTCCACGATGCAGTAGTCCTGATTCGAGGTCGAGTTGATTTTCTTGACCCCGTTCACGCCCTTGATTTCCTTTTCGAGCTGGAGCGTCACCAGGTTCTCGATATCGGTGGGCGAGGTACCCGGGTACACCGTGGCCACGATGATGCGCGGAATCACGATGTCGGGAAACTTCTCCTTGCCGAGCTTGATGTAGGCAAAAATGCCCATCACCGTCAGCAGCAAGGTGATGATGTAAATACTGGTTTTATTATTAATGGACCAGCTGGTAGGCCCAAACTCCTTTTCAATGTCTTGCATAACAACTAGTTATTGGCTGATGGAGTAGTTTCTTGTTTGTGCCGTTCTGGCGTGGGCGCCTCACCCCCCGGCCCCCCCTCCGAAAAGGAGAGGGGGAGCCGACCGTCTGCGGACGTTAGTAGTCGGTTGTAGTCGTCAGGCTCCCCCTCTCCTTTTCGGAGAGGGGGCCGGGGGGTGAGGCGACACGGTCGGCGAGCGGCGCGCTACTAGCCGACTTTCACCGCTTGCCCGTCATTCAAATTCTGATACCCGGCCGAAATCACCTCGTCGCCTGCTTTCAGGCCGCTCAGCACTTCCTGCTTGCCGTTGTAGGTCTGACCGGTTTTGATGACGCGCTTGGCGGCTACTTTTTTGCCGCCGTCGTTGCTCACTACCAGCACGTAGGCATTTTCTTCGTCGTGCTGAATCAGGTCGACTGGCAGCACGGTGGCGCTGCTGTTGCCGTAGTTTTTGATGCGCACGGTGGCCACCATGTTGGGGCGCAGCTTGGTGGCCGCGTTGCCGGGCAGGCGCAGCTCCACGGTAAACGTGCGGCTGGTAGCCGAAATGGTGCGGCTCACGGTGCGCACGGTGCTCTCGATTTCCTCGCTGCCCATGTCGGGCAGCGTCACCAGCGCCTTATCGCCCGCCTTAATGCTGCCCGCGTAAGCTTCTGATACATCGGCTAGTACCTTGCCGCCCTGGCCGCTATTCAGCTGCACCACCGGCGCGCCGGGCGCTACGGTTTCGCCCAGCTTGGGCAGCACGTTATCGACCACGCCCGCGTAGGGCGCCACCACGTTGTAGAGCGATTTCTGTTGATTGAGGGTCGAGAGGTTGCGCTGCAAGGCCTCGTAGTTATTCTTGGCTTGCAGGTACTGCACCTCGGTGCCAATCTGCTGCTTCCAGAGGCCGGCTTGCTTGTCGTAAATCGTCTTGGCCAGGTCCATGCGGGTGCGCAGCTCCGCGATGTTGGCATCGAGCACGCTGGCATCTACGGTGGCGAGCACCTGGCCTTTGCGTACCTGGTCGCCGCGCTGCACGCGCACGCTGGTGAGCGTGCCGGCCGCCCGCGCACCCACGGTCGCGTTTTGGTCGAAATCGACGCGACCCTGCACTTCGAGGTAGCCCGCGAAGTTTTGGGGCGCTACCTTAATCACCGTCACAGGC
>Ga0182219_1000024_pt1 | contig 11319 bp, 8 predicted proteins | sample G6R1MG_20_FD_128405 | JGI IMG/M metagenome (GOLD analysis project Ga0182219, IMG submission 128405) | Miscanthus phyllosphere microbial communities from Michigan, USA - G6R2_MAIN_03OCT2016_LD1 MG | ecosystem: Host-associated > Plants > Phyllosphere > Phylloplane/Leaf | place: USA: Michigan...
ATCAATGTACAGCTCGCCGGCAAAATTGGCCCGGTCGGTACCAGGCCGGGGGCCGAAGGCAATGACGTACACCGGCCGCCCCTGAAACGTGGTTTGGGGCGTGAGGCGGTACTGGTAATCCTTGAAACGCGCTTCCTGAATGAACTCGGGCCGGTTGTGCACAAAATCGAATCGGTGCGGGATAAACGAGCCCGCAATCCAGTTTATCGGCACCAGGCCCGCGCCGTCGGGGCGGGCAGGGCGCAGGTCCACCTTGCGCATTTGTAGGATTTTTACCTGCCCATCGTCGCGGGGGTGCTGGTAGCCGGCTTTTTGGACATCCAGCAGCGCCTCACCAAGATAGTAATACTGGTGGCTGGTCACGTTGTCGTCCGACTCGCGGAAGAAGCCCGTCAGGCGCGTGGGCCGCGTGGGGTAGTTGCGCGGAATGCGCGCCACCGCTTCTTTGATAATGCCCGTCACCGACGACGACACGGCCACCGTGCCCAGGCTGGCCGGACTGCTTTGCAGTTCGATGCGCAGCTCGGGGCCGGGCAGCGGCGGCAGCGGCCGCACGTAGCGGCGGTAGCCCAAAATAGCTATTTCCAGTTCGGTACTGGCGTAGGCGGCCGGCACCCGTAGGGCAAAGCGCCCTTCCTGGTTGGTGCTGGTGCCCAGTTTATTGTCGGCAATACCTACTTGCGCATTCGGGATGGGCTGGTGGGTGTCAGCGTCCAGCACAAGGCCGCGCAGCAATTGCGCTTCTTGGGCAAAGGCGGGTAGGCACAATAACCAGAGCAGCAGGATTTTCATCGCGCAAGGGTTCACAGAGTAAGAAGAGGTTTCGCAAGGTATAACGGACTGTTTACCTTGCGAAACCTCTTCTTACTCTGTGAACCCTTGCGCTGGCTACGCTCCCAGCGGTTCTTCCAAATCGGCTACTGGCAGGCCGTGCTGGCCGGCGGTTTCTTGCAGCAGCTGGCGCTGCCAGGGGCGCAGGGCGGCCAGGCTACCCTGCTCTACCACGTCGCCGATGAGGCGGTTGCTGAGCACGGTATTGGCCAAAACGGGGCTGTAGTCGGCCGCCAGGTGGTTTTTGAGGGCTTGCAGCAGCGTTTCGCGGGCTTCGGCGCGGGCCGCGATGGGACCGTTGAAGCGGCGGCGGAAGGGCTGCGGGCGGCGCTGGTCGGCGGGCAGCGGGCCATCGGGGGCTAGGTCGGCATTAGCCAGGGCCACCAGCTCGTCGGCGTAGGGTGCGCGCTTGAGGTCGGGGTGCAGGCCGCCGGCCCCTCGCAGCGCACCGTGCGAGGCGATGGGCATGCGCGTGAGCTCGGCCAGGCGGTCGTTGCTGAGCACCATGTAGCTGGGGCGGTCGAGCTGGCGCGCCACGCGGTCGCGCAGGGCGTACAGCTCCCGAAACAGCGGCAGCTCGCCGGGCGTGATGCGGTACTTGCCGGCCAGGCGCAGGTGCGGGCGCAGCTCGTCGCGGCCGTAGCGCACGGCTTCGAGGGCGTGGTTTTCTTCGGCGGCCCACTGGGCGCGGCCCTGCTCTCGCAGGCGCACGGCGAGGCGGTCGGTGAGCTCGAAGAGGTACAGCACGTCGTTGGCGGCGTACTCTTTTTGGGCTTCGGTGAGGGGGCGCTTCAGCCAGTTCGACTTTTGCTCGCCCTTATCTACCTCAAAGCCCAACTCACTCTGAATGAGACGGCCCAGCGAGATGTTATTATCCTCCAAGGCCAACAGCGTAAACTGCACGCTGGTGTCCACGATATTGCGGCAGTGCACCCCAAACAGCTCGTCGAGCAGCAGAATATCCGACTTGCAGGAGTGAAACACCTTGGCTACTGCCGGGTTGCGGCACACCGCGAATAGCGGCTCCAGCCCGGCGGCCATGTCGGGCTCCAGCGGCAGCGGGTCAATCAGGTACACCGTGCTGCCGTCGAACACCTGAATGAGCGCCAGGTGCCGGCCGTAGCGGTAGCGGTTATCGTCGAACTCCAAATCGATGCCGATGCGCGGCAGCGTGGCGAGGTGGGAAGCCACTTCGGCCACCTGGGCCGCCGTGGTGAGGTACTGGATAGGGGTCATGCGTAAGCGCAAAGGTAGGGCGTACCATCGCGCGCCAAACTATCAAAAATTACTCGTCATCCTCGTTTTTGGCGTCAAAATCGAGGGTTCGCGCTTGGTCCACGGCTTCATCGGTTACTTGGGCCAGCAGGTCGGGCGCGTCGGCGTCGAGGGCGTGAGCGAAGAGGTCGAGCAGCGCTTCCCCTTCCTCATTGACGTAGAGGTTGGTATAAATCTGGTCGAACAGCTTGGTTTCCTTATGAATCTGCTTGTCGATATCCTCGGGCGAGCGGGCAGTGCTCAGCGCCTTGTGCAGCACATCAGAGGCGCGGCGGGCCTCGTCGTGGTCGCCGAGGTCAGCTAGCAGCCGCAGCAGGCTGGCCGCCACGCCCAGCCGCCACTGCTCGAAGCGAAACGCCTGCTCGGCGCGCGGGGCTTTTTCAAAAGCGGCGTAAGCGCCCAGCGCTACGGGCGTCAGGTACCTGGCTTGGTCGGCGGGGTCGCGAAAGGCGAGGTGTAGCAGGGTTTCGTAGGAGTTCATTTTTAGCTGTTAGCTATCAGCTGCTAGCTGTTAGCTTTTTATGTTGACGGAAAGCTAACAGCTAGCAGCTGATAGCTAACAGCTCACGAAAATACCTGCCACACCAGCAGCGAGGCGGCGTAGGCCAGGCCGGTCATGTACACGAGCTGGCCGAGCGGCCAACGCCAGCTTTTGGTTTCGCGATACGTCACGGCCAACGTGCTCATGCACTGCATGGCAAACACGTAGAATACGAGCAGCGACAACGCCCGGACCGGCGTGAAAAACGGCTGGCCGTTCAGGTCTTTTTCGTTGGCGAGCTTTTGTTGCACGGTGCCCAGGTCGGCATCCTGGCCCACGCTGTAGATAGTGCTCATGGTACCCACAAATACCTCACGCGCCGCAAACGACGTGAGTAGCGCAATGCCCACCTTCCAGTCGAAGCCCAGCGGCCGGATAACCGGCTCAATGACGTGGCCGAAGGTGCCAGCGTAGGAGGTTTCGAGGCGAGCAGAAGCCACTGCGGGCTCGGTGCCGTCGAGGTAGCTGTTGTAGCCGTCGTGAACGCCCCTCGCCATCATGTCGTCGAGGTTGCGGCTACGCTCTTGCCGCACTTGGGCTTCGGCCTCATCCTGCCGGTTGCCCGGCCCGTAGCTGGCCAGCACCCACAGCAGCACCGAAATAGCCACGATTACCTTACCGGCCTGGAAGATGAAGGCCTTGACCTTCTCCACAATGGTCAGCCCTACGTTTTTCCAGCGGGGCCAGCGGTACACCGGAAACTCCATGATGAAGTAGCTGCGCTCGCGGGCTTTGAGTAGCTTTTTCAGGATAAAGGCCGAAACCAACGCCGACACCAGCCCCAGCAGATACAAACCCATGAGCACCAGCCCGCGCATGTTGAAAATGCCGAGCCACGCCTCGTCGGGCACCACCAGCGCCACCAGCACCGTGTACACCGGAATGCGCGCCGAGCACGACATGAGCGGCGTCACAAAAATGGTGAGCATCCGGTCCTTCCAGCTTTCGATAGTGCGCGCGCCCATGATGGCCGGTACCGCACAGGCTAGCCCCGAAATGAGCGGCACCACACTTTTGCCACTTAGCCCGAAAGGCCGCATTAGCTTGTCCATGAGGAAGGTAACGCGGGCCATGTAGCCCGTTTCTTCCAGCACCGCCAAAAAGGCGAACAGCAAGGCAATCTGCGGAATAAATATCAGCACGCCGCCCAGGCCGGCAATCACGCCCTCCGTGAGCAGCCGCACCAACGGTCCGTGGAAGCGGCTTTGCAGCAGCTCGTTGAAGCTGGCAATGCCTTGGTCGATGAGGTCCATCGGGTACTGCGCCCAGGCAAAAATGGCCTGAAACAGCAGAAACAGAATGGCCAGAAAAATCAGGTATCCGAACACCCGGTGCGTCAGTACCTTATCAATTTTATTCGACACCGGCTCGCGCTGCTCGGTGCGCGTCACGGTCACTACCTCCAGCAGCAGCTCGTTGATGCGGGCGTAGCGAGCAATAGTTTCCTCGGCCTGCCGGGCCATCGAGTCGAATGCGTACTTGTCGGTCAGCTCCTGAATGTAGGCGCGGTCGTCGTCGCTCAAAAAGCTGAGCCCCCGAAACTGGTGCGCGTAGTGCAGCGCTAGGTAGTCGTTGTGCAGGTTGAAATAGTACCGAATTTGGCGCACCAGCGGCAGCAGGTCGCCTTCGGGCTCCCAGAAGCGCAGGGCGGGCGGCGCGGCCAGGCGGTCGGCCATCACAATGCGTAGCGCCGCCACGCCCACACCCTTGCGGGCATTCATGGGCACCACGGGCACGCCCAGCTCGCGCTCCAGTACCGGCAGGTCGATTTGGATGCCGCGCTCGGCGGCCACGTCCGTCATGTTGAGGGCCAGAATAGCGGGCAAGCCCAGGTCAGCCAACTGGCTGAACAGCAGCAGGCTGCGGCGCAGGTTACTGGCATCGACCGTCACCACCACAAAATCGGGATAATCGGCCGAATCCGGGTTGTAGAGCAGGTCGGTAATGACGCGCTCGTCGAGGCTTTTGGGGTAGAGCGAGTAGGTGCCGGGCAGGTCGATAATCTCGGCCCGGCGCTGGCCGCCGAGCTGCGCAATGCCCGTTTTGCGGTCCACGGTCACGCCCGGGAAGTTGCCGACTTTCTGGTTTAGGCCCGTGAGCTGGTTGAAAAGCGAGGTTTTGCCCGAGTTAGGGTTGCCGATGAGGGCAAGGCGGGGCAAGTGGTCGGCAGCCGGCCGGGCCTCGGCGGGCGGCAGCGTAGTCGGCCGGGGCGCAGTGGGAATATCCTGCATCGGCGAAAAAAGGCGGGAGAGTTAAGCTTTCAGTTGGATAGTGGCCGCTTCGCTCACGCGCAGCGACAACGTATATTCTTCATCACCAAGCACCAGCATCAGCGGGTCGCCGAGGGGCGCGCGGCCCGCCAGGCGCACCTGCGTGCCGGGGATGCAGCCCATTTCGAGCAGCTTGAGAGCCATCTCAGGGTCTTTTAGGCAGCACACGGTAGCGGTTTCGCCCACGCGCAAATCGTTGGCGGTGCGGCGCAAGGAAACCGGGGCGGGCGCAGCGGCAGAAGAAGAACGACGAAGGAAAGCCAAAATACCGGGGCTATTTAGACGGGGTTTAAACAAAGATACGCCCATTTGGCGCTCGAAGGTTCAATAAATGCTAGCAGGGTGCGGGGCTCGCCCCCGCCCGGCGTTGTTAAGTCGGTAACTCAGCAACGATGAGCGGAGCAAGCTCCGCGCTCTACTGCGAAGCCAACTTTTTTATGTGCTACTTATGGCAGCATTCGTCATTAGGGCATAGATTTGTATTACCGCAATTAAAAAGCTATTATTTATGTACAGAAGCCTACTTTATTTTGCACTATTCTTATTTTGCCTGCCTAACTTGGCTCATGCGCAAGGCACGCCCGCCCCGGTATTATTATCCGGGCACATTGTAGATAAGGAAACCAAGGAACCGCTGCCCTTTACGTCGGTAAGCCTGCGCGAAGAGCAAACCGGCGCGCTCAGCAACGAATTTGGCGTATTTCAGCTGCCTGCCCCTACCAAGAACGAGCAAGACTCGCTGGTAATTATGGCGCTGGGCTACAAGCACATGGCTATCCTCGTAAAGCGTGGCCAGGCGCAGGCCAACCTCACCATCGAGGTGCCCCGCATGGCCATTGCGCTCAGCAACGTGACCGTAAAAGGCGGCAAAGTCAAAAACCTGGGCCTCGGCGCTACTTCCAACCGCCCCGGCGAAGGCCTGCTGCAAGGCCAGCCCGGCAGCCAGTGCGCGTTTTTTATCAAGAATGACAAAAACCACCGCTTGGGTAACATCCGCTCGGTGTCCTTTTACATCGGCGAAAACGGCTTCCCGCGCGAGCCGTTCCGGGTGCGCATCTACAAGCCCGATGGCAATTACAGCGCGCCCAATACTGATATTCTGACGCAAAACGTAGTAGTATCGGCCCCCGGCGGCGGCGCGTGGTACACGGTAGACCTCACGAGCTACAACATCGTGGCGCCCGAAGAAGGCTTTTTTGTGGCGATGGAGTGGATTGTGAGCGGCGACAAGTTCTTCAAAACTGACTTTATGGACGAGAACTACACGCCTTTCGGCCAGATTATGCGCCCCACGTTCGAGTTCAAGGAGAGCCGCACCTGGAACTACACCATCGCCCGCGGCTGGAACCAGCTGACGCTCGCCAATGGCAGCGGCCAGCGGTATAATGCCATGATTAAGGCGGAAGTAGATATGATTAAGTAAGAGGGTGAGGAGGTAAGAAGGGCTACGGGCAAATGAGCGGAACAATTCCCTGCTCACTTACCCGTAGCCCTTTTTACTTAATCACCTTCTTTCCTCCTCACTAACTTGCCGGCTCATCAGCTGCACGGCCTTTGTTCGCTTCTTCTACCTGGTACCGGCTGCTGGGCGTGCGCCCCGACGAAGGGCGCTCGGTCTGGCTGTTTTTTCTGCACAATTTCTTGCTGGGCATCGGCACCATTCAGGTGTACGTGGCGGCCAACGTCATTCTGCTCGAAAACAACCCCGAGCGCAACCTGCCGCTAGCCTACGGGGCCGCCGCGCTGGCCATGATGGCAGCGGGGCGCATCTATACCCATTTCGAGCACCATCTGCTGCTGCAAAAGTTGGCCAGCCGCGTACTGCTGGCCGTGGTGGCGCTGGCTGGCGTGCTGGGCATTTTGTTGCTGGGCCACTCGGTGGCGGCGGCGGTGGCTATCATGGCGGGCTACCGGGTTATTTATCTGTTAACTAACCTGGAATTTTGGGGCGTGTCGGCGGTCGTGTTCGACGTGCGGCAGAGCAAGCGGCTATTCGGCCTCATCAGCGCGGGCGACATGCCAGCCAAAGCGCTCGGGGCGGGCCTGGCGGTGCTTATCCACGCGCATACCGACTTGTTTTACCTGCTGCTGGCCGCCTTTTTGGCCTATGGCGCGGCGCTGGTGGTGCTCCAAATCACGCTGCGCTCGCACGATGTGGAGCCGCGCCCGGTGGGCCGGCGGCAGCGCGAAGCCGGCACCAGCGCTTGGCGGCAGCTGTTTGGTGATAATAATTTGGTGCTTAGTATCTGCTTGAGCCTCACAGCTATCGCGGCCGTGACGACGGGTGTAGAGTATTCATTTTTCGTCAACGTCAAGCACAAGTTTCACGATGAAGCCACTGTGATGCACTACGTGGGCGGCGTGCTGGCCCTCACCTATCTGCTGGCCATGCTCTTCAAAATCGGGCTGGCGCAGGTCACGCTCGACCGCCTGGGCATCCGGCGGATGCTGCTAACGTTGCCCGGCATGGTGCTACTGGGGTTGCTCATATTTGGCGGGCTAAGCTGGGCCGGGGCGGGCGAATCGACGCAGCTCATCTACTTCGTAGGGCTATACCTGGGGCTGGAAGTACTGCGCCGGGCGGTATTCGACCCGGTATTTTTGGTGCTGTTTCAACCCCTGGCGGCCCACGAGCGCCTGCAAGCGCACACCCTGGCCAAAGGCTACTACGAGCCGCTGGGCATGGGCCTAGCGGGCGGCCTGCTATATTTATTGACTGGCCACGAGGCTATCGCGCATTGGCTCCCCTTCGTGTGGATGGCGCTGCTGATGGCCGGCGCCCTGTTTTTCCTGGCCCGCACCTACCGGCACTATCTGGCTGAACTACAGCACGCCCTCAGCCACCGCTTTTCCCTGGCCGAAGAACTGCGCACCGAGCTACCCACCGAAACCACCGTCGCGCCCGAAATCCCAGAAAATTCGGCCCAAACCACCGAGGCCCGGCAGCTAGTCAGCCAACTCACCGACAAAAAGCGGCGCCCCGCCGCCACCGCCCGCCTGCTCGAATTAGGCGCGGCGGCCGTGCCCGCGCTGGCCACCGCGCTGGCCCCCGGCACACCCGAGCCGCTGGCTCGCCGCGCCGCCGCCGTGGCCGGGCAGCTGCGGCTGGCTGGCAGCCGGCAGGCGCTGGTGGCGCTGGCCCGGCAGCCGCACACTGCCCGCCGCGAGGCGGCACTGCGGGCATTGCGCGGCTTCGCGCCCGTGCCGGCCGATGCGCCGGTTTTCCAAGAGTTGGTGGAAGAAGAGTTGCGGCTGGCGCAACGGCTGCTGCACGGCTTGGCGCACACCCCAGCGGCCGGCGAGTGGGGCCGGGCGCTCGACTATGAGCTGGGCCGCGCCGAGCAGCGCATTTTTGGGCTGCTCCAGCAGCTGTATCCGCCTCAGATCATTGCCGATGCACAGCGCGGAGTGGCCCACGCCGCCCGCGAGCGCCAAGCCAACGCCCTCGAAATCCTCGACAATCTAATTCCGCGCGCTTGGTACCAGGGCTTGCAAGCGCTGCTCGACGTGAGCCCTGCCGCCGAAAAGGCGCGGGTATTTGACGAGTTGCTTGGACCAGCCGACGCCACCGAGGCGCTGCCCGCCTACGTTATCCGGCAGGGTGAAGCTACTTTTGGCGACTGGACGATTGCCACGGCCCTGCGCCAACACCTGCCCACGCCCGCCCAACTGCCCGACTGGCGGCCCTACTTCGACAGCCCCGACGCGCTGTTGCAGGAAAGCGCTCTTACGGCCATCAACCACTTGGCTACCAGCCAGCCCGCTACATACGAGGCCGCGCTTTCGCTGGCCCCGGTTCTTCGCCACTTGCTTATGAGCCACCACGCCGCCGCTGCCCACCTGCCGGCCCAGGCCCGGGTGGGCCTGCTCCGCCACACTGCCCTTTTTGCTGAAACGCCTGAGAATGTGCTGAGCAGCATCGTGCCCATCATGCAGGAAGTCAGCTTCCCGGCTGGGCACCAGATTTTTGCCAAGGGCGACCTCGGCTCCTCGCTCTATATCATGCACGAGGGCGAGGTCGGCATCTTCAACGGCCCGCAATTGTTGACCACCTTCCGCGCTGGCGACTTCTTCGGTGAGTTGGCGCTGCTCGATGCCGAGCCGCGCTCGGCTACCGCCGTAGCTCAGAGCGCGGTGCGCGCTTTTCGCCTCGACCAGGACGATTTTTACGACGTGATGGAGGAGCGTGGTGAGGTGCTACGCAATATTCTGCGCGTGCTGTGCCAGCGCCTGCGCCGGCAAAATGAGGCGTAAAAACAACGCCTGTCATGCTGAGCGCAGCGCAGCCGAAGCCTCTCTGCCGCTTCGTTGCCTGCGCTAGAAGTTACTCTGCTAAAAAGATGCTTCGGCTACGCTCAGCATGACAGGCGTTTAAGAACGCCGCTACCTACGCAATTACCTCGTACGTCATCATCGGCTGCTCTTTATTCTTGAGCTTCACCTCCCCTACCGGGCGGCACTCAAACGACTCCTTGAGCCGCTCGTAGGCCGATTCGCTAACGATAATCTGGCCGGGCTTGGCACTGCTTTGCAGGCGCTGGCTCACGTTCACAGTGTCGCCTATTACGGTGTAGTCGAGGCGCTTGAGGGAGGCCGAGCCGATGTTACCCGATACCATTTCGCCGGTATTGATGCCGATGCTCACGGCGGGGCGGTACTCCGTGCCGGGCACTTTTTCGTCGGCGTGGGCCATGAGGCTGGCGCGCACGGCCAGGGCGGCATCCACGGCCCGGTCGAGGTGGTAGTCGCCCCGAAAAACGGCCATTACGGCATCGCCCATAAACTTATCGACGTAGCCGCCCTGCGCGATTATCTCCTTCACCATCAGGTCAAAGTAACGGTTGAGCAGCTCCACCACCGTGGCGGCCGGCAGCTTTTCGGACAGCGACGTGAAGCCGCAGATGTCAATAAAAACGACCGTGCCCTCGATGGTTTCGGAGGCCAGCAGACGGTTTTCCACGTCGGGGCGCGACATGAAGTTGATGACCGTCTCATCGACGTACATCTTCAAAATGTTGTTTTCCTGCATGGCCCGCAGCGTGTCGCGCAGCTGCGTTACCTGGCTGATAGTCTTTTCGATAGTAACCTCTAGGTCGGCAAAATCGACGGGCTTGCACACGAAGTCAAAAGCGCCCCGGTTCATGGCGGCGCGCAGGTTGGCCATGTCGCCGTAGGCCGATACGATGACGGTTTTGATAATCGGGTTGGTGGCGTGCAGCTCGGTTAGCAGCGTGAGGCCGTCCATCACGGGCATGTTGATGTCGGAGAGCACAATGGCCGTGTCGGGGTGCTCGGCCACGCGCACCAGCGCTTCCTTGCCGTTGGCGGCGAACACAAACTCGTATTCACCCTCCCGAATTTTACGGCGAAACTTCTGCTTGACAAGTAGTTCGAGGTCGGCTTCGTCATCGACGACCAGTATTTTCGTTTTCATGCGGGCAGGGCCAGAAGCTTTTCTTTGAGGGCCGCAAAATCGACGGGCTTGGTCAGGAAATCATCGGCCCCGAGGGCCAGCGCCTGGCGGCGGCTGTCGTCGTCGCCGTAGGCCGTTATCATCATCACGCGGGGTGGGGGCGGCGGGGCGGCCTCGGTGCGCACGCGGCGCAGCAGCTCCAGCCCGCTCATGCCGGGCATGTTGATATCGGAGAGAATGAGCACGACCTCGGAGTGGTGGTCGTGCAGGTAATCAAGCGCTTCCTCGCCCGAAAAGGCGAAGGAAAAGCTCAGTGCGCCGCTGCGGATTTCGCGCCGAAAACGCTGCTCAAACAGCGACTGCACGTCGCTTTCATCGTCAACAACCAGAATTTTCATCTCGGTAAAGATACTTGGATGGTCAGCTTTGGCTGGCCGCTACACCGGCAGCTTTATGGTAAACGTAGTGCCCACACCTTCTTCCGAAGCTACTTCGAGGGTGCCGCCGTGGCCCTGCACCACAATATCGTAGCTCAGCGAGAGCCCCAGGCCCGTGCCCTCCCCGCTGGGCTTGGTCGTGAAAAAAGGCTGGAAAATCTTCTGCTGCACGTCTTTCGGCATCCCCGTGCCGTTGTCGCGCACTACCACGCTTACTTCCCGATTCTCGAAGCTCGTACGCACGCTGACGGTGGGCGCGTAGCCGGGGGCGGCGGCCTGCTGGCGCTGGCGCACGGCGTAGAAAGCATTGGTAAACAGGTTCAAGAGCACCCGGCCCAAATCCTGGCTCACGGCCTCTACCAGCGGCAGCACCGGGGCAAAGTCCGTCTGCAAGGTGGCGTTGAAGCTCTTGTCCTTGGCCCGCAGCCCGTGGTAGGCCAGGCGCAGGTACTCGTCGCAAAGCGCGTTGAGGTCGGTGAGCGTGCGCTCGCCCGTGCTCGCCCGGCTGTGCTCCAGCATCCCCCGCACAATGCTCGCCGCCCGCTGCCCGTG
>Ga0182219_1000025_pt1 | contig 11118 bp, 8 predicted proteins | sample G6R1MG_20_FD_128405 | JGI IMG/M metagenome (GOLD analysis project Ga0182219, IMG submission 128405) | Miscanthus phyllosphere microbial communities from Michigan, USA - G6R2_MAIN_03OCT2016_LD1 MG | ecosystem: Host-associated > Plants > Phyllosphere > Phylloplane/Leaf | place: USA: Michigan...
ACCCGCTTCCAAAGCCAGCTTTCAGGCTACGAGGTGGCGCTGTGGATAGTGCCCGGCCGGGCGGCGTGGGCCGTTTCGACCCGGCTCGACACGGTGCTACTCACGCCCGATACACCGCTCGAACTCGTCATTTTACACCCCGCCAAGGGTGGCGGCAACCACCAGCTGCGCGTGGGCGACCTCCGGCTCGGCGATGCCTACGGCGCGGCGGCTTTGCCGGCGCTGGCGGCGGCCATCGAGCGCCACACCGGCCGCCCCATGCCGCGCGTAGACGACAATGATTGCTAGTAGCGGCCAACTCTTGGCTAGCATTAATAGAGCTTGTGCGAAAGGCGATTGTCTTTGCACAAAGGAGTGTTGTCCTTGCGAGTATAGCGCAGCAATCGCATCAGGACGGTGGATGAACAGGTGCGATTGCTGCGTTGCGCTCGCAAGGACAATCGCTATCTACCGGCTAAAGCGCCGTATCAGCTCACGTGAGGGCCATTTGCTGGGCGGCCAGCCAGGCATTGGCCGCGCCCTCGTCCACGAAGCGGGCGTAGCGCAGCGGGCCGGGGGCCGTGGCCGACGAATCGGGCGGCAGGCTGCTGAGGTAGTCGGGCAGCACCAGAAAGCACACGCACAGCGGCTGGCCTAGTTCGCGCTGGAGCTCAGGCAGAAAGCGGGTGGTGACCCATTCGGGGCCGTTGTAGCTGCGGTTGGTGCGGCGGCGGCCGTCGATGAGCCAGTAGGCGCAGCGGTGGTGCAGCGCGGCCCGGCGCAGGGCGGCGTAGCCCTCGTGCAGCTCGGTTTCGTCGATAGAGCGCAGCCAGCGGCCCGTGAGCTGGCCGAGGTCGGGGCGGTAGGCGATTTGCAAAAAGCCGAGGGAAAACGGGTCGGGTAACATTACAAGTAAGCTGAGCGGGGCTAAAGTACGCAAAAGTGCCGGCCGCCGGGTTGGCCCCGGCCACCAAATCGGTGGGGCCGCTATCTTGCCGGTCCGCTTTCCTGCTTTGCTATGCCCACCGACCTGCGCCTCTTCGGCATTCGCCACCACGGCCCTGGCAGCGCCGCCAGCCTCGTGGCCGCCCTCAACGCCTACCGCCCCAACATCGTGCTACTCGAATGCCCCGCCGATGGCGAGGCCGCCCTCGCCACCCTGCGCGACGCCGCCCTGGTGCCGCCCGTGGCCCTGCTACTGTATAATCCCAAGCAGCAGGGGCAGGCGACGTTTCTGCCGTTTGCCGAGTTTTCACCCGAGTGGCAAGCAGTGCAATGGTGTTTTCAACACGAGGCACACGTGCGGTGTTTTGACTTGCCGATGAGCCTGCGGTTTGGGCTGGATAATGCGATGGTTTCGGACTCGCCAGATGGAGGCGCCTCACCCCCCAGCCTCCCCTCCGGAAAAGGAGAGGGGGAGCCTGACGATAATCCACCACCCAGCGATACCGACCAAACCAAAACTGTACTAACAACACTAGGCTCCCCCTCTCCTTTTTCGGAGAGGGGGTCGGGGGGTGAGGCGCCCCCGCCCGGCGAGCCCGAAGAAGAAATAGAGGCCGACCCCGTGGCCTACCTCGCCCGCCTCGCGGGCTACACCGACTCGGAGCAGTGGTGGGAAACGCACCTGGAGCAAGCGCCCGGCCACGCCGATACCTTCGCCGTGGTGCTGGAAATGATGACCGCCCTGCGAGAAGAACTCCGGCGCCCCGAAACCGACGACACGCTGCTGCGCGAGGCCTACATGCGCGAAACCCTGCGCGCCACCCTCGCCCAGGGCTACCAGCGGGTGGCCGTTGTGTGCGGCGCCTGGCACGCGCCCGTGCTCACCGACCCCAACTTCCAGAAAAAGGAAGACAAGGCGCGCCTGAAAGGCCTCAAAAAAGCCCCCGTCGAAGCCACCTGGATACCGTGGACCTATGAGCGCCTGTCGTTTAGCTCGGGCTACGGGGCGGGCGTGCTCTCGCCGGCTTGGTACGAGCTACTGTTTACGCAACCGCGCGCGCAGGTCATTACGCAGTGGATGGTGCGCGCCGCGCGCCTGTTACGCACCCAGGACTTGGACGCCTCTTCGGCCCACGCCATCGAGGCCGTGCGGCTGGCCGACACGCTGGCCGCCGTGCGCGGCCTCAGCTTGCCGGGCATCGGCGAGCTGCGCGAGGCGGCCGTGGCGCTGCTTGGCGGTGGCTATTCGGAAGGCCTGAACATCATTGAGCGCGAGCTGATAATCGGCGAAAAGCTGGGCGAAGTGCCGCCCGGCCAGCCCGCTACGCCGTTGCAGCAAGACCTAGCCCAGCAGCAAAAAGCCCTGCGCCTCAAGCCCGAACCCATCCGCAAGCCCCTGGCCCTCGACCTGCGCCAGGATGGCCATCTTCAGCGCAGCCACCTGCTGCATCGCCTGCGGCTGCTGGGCATCAAGTGGGGCCAGCCGCAGCGCGTGGCGGGCGGCAAGGCCGGCACCTTCCACGAGGACTGGGAGTTGGAATGGCCGCCCGAAATGGCCCTCGACGTGCTCGACGCCGGCCGCTGGGGCAATACCATCTTGGCAGCCGCCGCTGCCCGCGCCACCGCCCGCGCCGCTGAGGCTCCTACCCTCGAAGCCGTGAGCGCCCTGCTCGAAGAAGCCCTGCGCGCCGACCTCGGCCCCGCCATTCCGGCCCTCGTGTCGCGCCTCGAAGCCCTCGGGGCCGACACCCGTGACGTGACGCACCTGCTTGCCGCCCTGCCTCCGCTGGTGCAGGTGCTGCGCTACGGCAACGTGCGCCGCACCGACACCCGCCAGGTAGCCCAGGTGGTGCAGCAGTTGGTGCCGCGCCTCTGCATCGGGCTGCCCGCCGTGTGCGCGGGCCTCGACCTCGACGCCGCCCGCCCGCTGCTCGAAAAAATCGAAGTCACCCACGCTGCTATCCGGCTGCTTGAAGACGCTACCCACGCCGCCGACTGGTACGCCGCCCTGGCCATCGTGCAGCGCAGCGCGGCCAGCAACGGCCTGCTGGCCGGGGCCGCCGCCCGCCTGCTCTTCGATGCCCAGCAGGCCGATGCCGAAGCCACGGCCACCGCCCTGGGTTTGGCGCTCGCGCCCGCCCAGCCCACCGCCTACGCCACGGCCTGGATTGAGGGCTTTTTGCGCGGCTCGGGGCTGGTGCTCATCCACCACCGCGAGCTGTTCGACCTACTCGACGTCTGGCTGGGCAGCCTGCCCGAAGATACGTTTCGGGCCGTGGTGCCACTGCTGCGCCGGGCTTTCGCTGAGTTCTCCCTGCCCGAGCGCCGCCAACTAATGGACCTCGCCGGGGCCGACCCGGCGGCCCCCATCGCCGCGACCGAAGCACTAAGCTTCGATTGGACGCGGGGCCGACGGGTGCTATCGGTGCTGCGCGAACTAGTGGGCACGTAGCGCACGTTGGGCGTTAGGACTATTCCCCGGCGGCCGGTAGTGCTCCCCTGGGCTGGTCTCGATGGGGCGCTAGCATAGTTGCGCAGCGGTGCCGTACTTGCAGCTAGTCTCCTAGCTACCAACCATCTATTTCAGCCCATGGCTTCTACGTTTCCTTTCAAAATTGCCGCGGCCCGCGGGACCGACAATCCGGCTCGCCAGTTCGTTATTTTGGCCGAAGTAGGCAATATGGACGAGTATCTCAACTTGTTTGAGGACCACGGCTACGGCGGCACCGGCCTGGCCTGGCGCGAGCACATCGAGACCATCATCGAAGAGTACCAACCCGGCCTACTCGACCATTTAGAGTTCGATGAGACTGAAAACGTGTTTCTGGCCTATGCCGACAGCCTCGATGCGGTGCGCCTTTTCATGGATTGGGTGCTGCCGTACTTCGGAAATGTCGGAAAATTAAAAAAGTATTTAAGCCAGACGGACCCCAGCGATTTTTTCCGGTAAATGCCACGGTATCGAAAAGTTAAAAGAGTATTTAAGTTAGACGGAACTCAACGACTTTTTCGATGACCGCCATTCAAAATTCCGTTGAGCAGCAATTAAAGGCCGTATCGATAACGGGTAGAATGGCCTATGGTATTACTTGTCTGGAAGTCATCATTCGCCATGATAATCTGGACAAGGAAGTTTTTCAGCCCTTACTAGTTGCGCTTTGGGACTTCACGGACAACCCCGACCTGAGCATCTGGGACGAAAATATCATGCCCTTTATTCCGGAAGACCGGAAAGGCTGGCCTCTGGGCGGCACCCCGGCAATAAGCCTGTTTTACCAAACACTTCCTCCCGCATTATTAACCTGCATAGATGAAATAATCGACGTCGGACGAGGTAATCTCTATGCTGGTGTTCAATCGCATAGCCCAGCTACCCTAGCGTCGGTTATGTGGGTAGTTCAGTATATGCTGGCGAATCGCTACCCACTCCCGCAGATAGAGAATTTTCAGCGCTCTCCTTTCACACTGCAAGACCAGCATGGCTGGGGCAACCGAGTAGCCCGAAGCTTTTTTCAGTAGCTTCGGTATTTGTGCAACAGTTTGTTGCACTAATGGCCGGTGAATAACTTCGCCTTGTCTACTTTCCTGCTATGAACCCCACTGCCCCCCGCTGGAAACTCGTGCTCGGCAGCGCCGCCGACGCCGACAACGCCGTAGCCATGCCCGCCGACTACGGCCCGCTCGACCAAACCCTGACGGCCCTTTACGATGGCGAGCGCAAGGGCGGCCTCGGCGGCTCAGCCCCCCGCGTGAGCCGCTGGCTGGGCGACATCCGGCAGTATTTCCCCAGCGAGGTGGTGGCCGTGATGCAGCAAGATGCCATGGACCGCCTGGGCCTCAGCCAATTGCTACTGGAGCCGGAAATCATGCAGACGGTGCAGGCCGACGTGCACCTGGTGGCTACCCTGCTCTCGCTGGGCCGCGTGATGCCCGCCAAAGCCAAGGTCACCGCCCGCGAAGTAGTAGCCAAAGTGGTGCGCGAGCTAGAGCAAAAGCTAGCTCAGCCGCTGCGCCAGGCCGTGCAGGGCGCCCTCAGCCGGGCCGTGCGCAACCCAAGGCCCCGCTACCACGAAATCAATTGGGGCGCCACGATTAAGGCCAATCTCAAGCACTACCAGGCCAGCCACCGCACCATCATCCCCGAGCGGCTGATTGGCTACGGGCGGCGCGGACAGGCGCTCAAGGAAATCGTGCTCTGCCTCGACCAAAGTGGCTCGATGGCCGCTTCGGTGGTGTACGCGGGCGTGTTTGGAGCCGTGCTGGCGTCGCTGAAAGCCGTAAAAACGCACATGGTGGTTTTCGACACGGCCGTGGTCGACCTCACCGCCGAGCTGCAAGACCCGGTAGACCTACTTTTCGGCGTACAGCTGGGCGGCGGCACCGATATTAACCTGGCGCTCAGCTACTGCCAGCAGCTCATCACCCGCCCCACCGATACCATCCTGGTGCTTGTGACCGACCTCTACGAAGGCGGAAACGAGCGCGAAATGATAAAGCGCGCCGCCGCCCTCAAGGCCGCCGGTGTTACGGTCGTGGTGCTACTAGCGCTATCCGACGAAGGCTCGCCAAGCTTCGACCGCCGCGTGGCCGAGCAGCTAGCGGCGCTGGGCATCCCGAGCTTCGCCTGTACGCCAGCCAAGTTTCCTGAGCTGATGGCAGCCGCCATTCAAGGGCAGAAGCTGAGTGAATGAGTGAATTGGTGGATGAAGGAAAGCGAGTCATGCTGAACGCAGTGAAGCATCTCTACCGCATCATTAAACGAGGCGGTAGAGATGCTTCACTGCGTTCAGCATGACTCGCTTTTCCGTTTTCCTAATTGATAAGAACAAGGCTACGCATTAAAAATGAGTGACTAAGGCAACAACTATCAGTTGCAACATCGTGTCGTTTGCGGCTTGGCTAGTACATTTGTTCTTCATGTCAGGCAGCAGCACCATTTCTACTCGGCGGCAACTCCTCGCGTGGTGGCTGTTGCTGCTGCTCGGGCGGGTACTGGCACCCGAGGCGGCCGTGCTAACCCTCCACGCCCACGCCCACACCACGGCCGAGCCCGCATTTGCCAAGGCCGTGTCTGCCCGGCCTGCCAAGGCGCTGCTCACGCCCAAGCACCAGCACTGCCACACCGAGGACCTGTACCAGCTGCCTTTCGCGCTGGCTACGCCGGTCGAGCTGCCCGCCCCCGTGCGGCAGTTAGCCTACGCCACGTACCGCCCGCAGGCCCCGGTGTGCCGGCAGGCCCATCTGCTCGATGGGGCTTGCTTGCGTGGCCCACCTGCACTAGGGTAATCACCTATTTATTAGCCCTACTGCCTTGCTACTAAGGTAATAGCCGCTCGCTTACTAGCGAGCCGGGTGCTGCTGTAGCCCGCTCACTCATGAGAGCGGCGGGCAGCTGGGCACTGCTGCGGCCTTTGTGCCCAGCCCCAATTCAGCCGCGGGCTACTCCGCGCTGAGCCCCTCCCCTTCCTCTCTTTTTACTACTGCTCGCCATCGGCTGCCAAGCCGTGGGCTGAGGCGATTTCTCATGCCACGACTTCTCTATCTACTCTTTTTATTATTCCCCCTGCTGGCCGGCGCGCAAGGCGTGGGGCGCATTGCCGGGCGCATAAGCGGCCCGGCCAGGCAGGCGCTGGAAGGCGTATCGGTCGTTGACCAAGCGGGGCGCTTTGCCACCCTCACCGATGCCCAGGGGCGCTACGCGCTAACCCAGCTGGCGCCCGGTACCTATACCCTCATCACGCGCAGCCTCAGCCACGAAGAAGCCCGCCGCGAGGTAGTACTAAGCGACGAGAACCCCACCGCCACGGCCGATTTTAGCCTAAAACCCGGCTCCAACGCCGTGCAGGAAGTGGAGGTGCTGGGCCGTCGCGAAACCACCTACAAAAGCAACTACAGCCTGGTGGGTACCCGCACCAGCACCGACCTGCTCGACGTGCCGCAGTCCATCTCGACCGTGACCAAGGAACTCATGGAAGACCGCCAGGCCTACCGCCTCACGGAGGTGGTGAAAAACGTGGCGGGCGTAACGCAATACTCACACTACGACGACTTTACTATCCGCGGGTTTCGCAATGGCTACGAGAGCGGCTTCCGGCTGCTCAACGGCCTGCGCTCGGGCTTTAGCTACGGCAACGCCTTCACACAGGCACCTTTGACGGTAAACCTGGAGCGGGTGGAGGTGCTGAAAGGGCCGGGTGCGGCGCTGTTTGGCGACATCAACCCCGGCGGCACCATCAACATGGTGACCAAAAAGCCGCTGGCTACCGACCGCAAAGCGGTGTCGTTTTCGACGGGCAGCTTCAACACCACCCGCATGACGGCCGACTTCACGGGGCCGCTCACCGAGAAGCAAAACGTGCTCTACCGCTTCAATGCGGGCTACGAGAAAACCAACACCTTCCGCGACGTGAACGATACCAAGTCGCTGATGCTGGCCCCGACCGTCACGTTTTTGGTAACCGACAAAACCACGCTCAACGCCGAGCTGGTGTACACGCACATCGACGGTTTTCTCGACCGTGGCCTGCCCATCAAGAGCAACGACCTCTACGGCGTGGCGCGCTCGTTTACGCTCAGCCAGCCCAGCGACTACTTCCGCACCAGCACCTACTACTTAAATGCGTCGTTAAATCACAAATTCAACAACTGGCTGTCGTTCAACGCATCGTATCTGGATTTTACGTACCGCGAAGACTTGAGCGAGCACCGCACGCTGAACAGCTACGACAACTCGGACCCCACGAAGCCAGCCAATTCGATTATGAATCTGCGCTACTTCGACCGCCGGGCCGAGGAGTATACCAAGAACCTGTCGGCCTACTTCGTGGCGAACCGCACCACGGGCTCGCTCACCCACAAGGTGGTGCTGGGGGCCGACTACATCCGCTTCAACACCGACAAGGAAAGCGCCATGTTTGAGGCCCGGCAGCGCATCGCTACCACCGTAGCGGGCAGCACGATAACGCAGCGCGTGGTGCCGCTGCAATTTGACCTCAACCGGCCGAGCTACGAAATCCGTGACCCGAGCACCTACGTGCGCCGGCCGACGCCGCAGTTTTTCACCGACTACATCAACTCGATTTACCACACCACGGGTATTTATGTACAAGACCAAATCGAGGTGTCGCCGCGCCTGGGGCTGCTGCTGGGGGCGCGCTACGAGCTATTTGCCGACGAGCGCGACTACGGCGATGGCTCCAGCAACATTGCGCAAACCAAGTTTTTGCCCCGCGCCGGCCTCACGTACGCCCTGCGCGACAACCTAAATTACTTCGCCAGCTACAGCGCGGGCTTTCGGCCGCTCAAGCCCGAGTACATCCGCTTTCCCGAGCGCTACGGGCGTACCGAGCCCTTCAGCCCCGAAACCAGCTACCAGCTCGAAACGGGCCTGAAAGGCGAGTTTTTTGACCGGGCGCTGCTGGCTACCGCCGCTATCTATCAGATTGTGAAGCGCAACCAGCTCGTGAATACCGGCTCGCTCACGGCCGACGGCGCACCCGTGTACCGCCAAAACGGCCAGGCCCGCTCGCGCGGCGCGGAACTGGAACTGACGGGCAATATCCTGCCGAATTTCAGCCTGAACGCCAACTACGCCTTCAACCACACCGAAGTAGTGGCGGCCGACCTCGCCGCCGAAAACGGCCAGCCGCTGGCCAACGCGCCCCGCCACTCGGGCGGCCTGTGGGCCAAGTACACCTTCCTCACGCCGGGGCTGCGCGGGCTGGGCCTGGCCGTGGGCGGCAACTACGTGAGCACCCGCCGCTTCGAAAACCAGGTGGCTCCGCTCGACGGCGGCGCGCCCTACTGGGCCAACTGGCCCGGCTACGCGGTGGCCGACGTGGCGCTGTTCTACACCGTCAACCGCTTCAATTTCCACGTCAACGTCAACAACCTGTTTGACAAGTACTACTTCGTGGGCGGCTACGACTTCTTCCGGGCCAGCCCCGGCGCCCCCCGCAATTACATGGCTACGCTGGGGTATTCTTTTTAACGGATTTCGACCCTGGCGCGGGGCTCTGCCCCGTGTCTACTACTAGCGGGCCTCTGGCCCGCACGCTGAGGAACGAAAAATAAGATTGTTGCTCAGCCAACGCTCACCGCTCGTGCGGGCCAGAGGCCCGCTAGTAGTAGACACGGGGCAGAGCCCCGCGCCAGAGTGCCTACCAATCATAAACATTCTATGTCTTACATCCTCGAAGCCAAGGACCTCCGCAAGGAATATCCTGGCAAATTGGCGCTCAAAAACCTTAACCTCCAGCTAGCGCCCGGCGAGGTATTTTGCCTGCTGGGCCAGAACGGCGCGGGCAAATCCACTACCATCAGCCTCTTTTTGGGCTTCCTCACACCTACGGCGGGCGCGGCCTATGTCAATGGGCTGGAAGTAGCCAGCAACACGCTGAAAATAAAGCAGTTTTTGGCTTACATCCCCGAAAACGTGCTGCTGTACCCACACCTGACTGGGCTCGAAAACCTGGCGCTGTTTAGCAGCCTGGCGGGCTTCCGCTACCGCGAAAGCGAGCTGCGCGACTACCTCACCCAGGCCGGCCTGCCGGCCGAGGCGGTGGCGCGCCGGGTGGGCAGCTACTCGAAGGGCATGCGCCAGAAGGTGGGCATCGCCATTGCGGTGGCCAAGCACGCCAAGGTGCTGCTGCTCGACGAGCCCACCTCGGGCCTCGACCCCAAGGCGTCGAACGAGTTTTCGGAGCTGCTGCGGCAGCTGAGCGGGCAGGGCACGGCCGTGTTCATGGCCACCCACGACATCTTTCGGGCCAAGGAAGTGGGCACTCGGGTGGGCATCATGCGCCAGGGCGAGCTGGTGGATGTGCGCCCCACCTCGGCCCTGAACGCCAACGAGCTAGAGCAGCTCTACCTCACCTACATGCACGACTAGCCGATGATACGCAGCATTGCCCAAAAGGAATTTGCCAGCATCCGGCGCGACCGGCGCTTTGTGGTGCTGAGCGTGCTGGTGCTGAGCTTGCTACTCGCCGCCGTGCTGGTGGGCCGCCGCGCCGCCGCCACCTTGCAGCAAGAGCGCGCCGCGGCCCAACACACTGTAGATGAGCAGTTTCGGCACCAGCCGGGCCGCCACCCGCACCGGGTGGCGCACTACGGCTCGTTTGCGTTCCGGCCGCCGGCCGCCCTACGCTTTCTCGACGCGGGCATCGACTCGTTTACCGGCGCGGTGGTGTATTTGGAAGCGCACCAGCAAAACAGCGTCAATTTCAGCCCCGCCCAGCAAGCCAGCTCGCTGCTGCGCTTCGGCGAGCTGACGGTAGCTTTCGTGTTGCAAACGCTGGTGCCACTGCTCATTATTTTCTTGTGCTTCAGTGCCTTCACCGAAGAGTGCGAGACGGGCACCCTGAAGCTGCTGCTGAGCCAAGGTGTGACGATGCGGCAAATAGCCTGGGGCAAAATTGCGGGCTACGGCCAGGCGGTGGCGCTAGTGGTGGGGCCGGCCCTGGCGCTGGCCACGGCGCTGCTAGTGGGCCCGGGCGCGGGCGGCGGGGCCGACCGCTGGGCGCGGCTGGGGCTATTTGTGGTGGCCTACGCAGGGTATTTTTTCCTGATTATAGTGGGGTCGGTGCTGGTGTCGGCCTGGCAGCAGCACTCGCGCACGGCCCTGGTCACGCTGCTGGGCTGCTGGATGCTGGGCTGCATCGTGCTGCCCAAGGCTACGGCCAACCTGGGGGCCAGCCTGTTTCCGAGCATCACCAAGGCGCAGCTCGATGCCGAAGTGCACGAAGCGGCCCAAAAAGGCATCAACGGCCACGACCCGCAGGACCAGCGCACGGCCGCCATCAAGGCGGCGCTGCTCAAAAAGTACGGCGTCGATTCCGAAGAAAAGCTGCCCGTGAGCGTGGGCGGCATCACGATGGCGGCGGGCGAGGAATACAGCAGCCGCGTGTATCAGCAGCACTTCGCTGCCCTCAACCGCACCTACGAGCGACAAAATGCGCTCTCGGTATGGGCGGGTTTGCTGAACCCTTACCAAGCCATCCGGCCGCTGTCGATGGGGCTGGCGGGCAGCGATTTTGCGCACTACGTGCACTTTCAGCAGGCTGCCGAGGCCTACCGCTACCAGCTCGTGCAGCGCCTCAACGCCCTGCAAGCCAGCATGGGCTACGGCGACAAAGAGCGCCGGCTCGACGCCGCCACCTGGCGGGATATTCCGGCCTTTGCCTACCAGCCGCC
>Ga0182219_1000026_pt1 | contig 11111 bp, 9 predicted proteins | sample G6R1MG_20_FD_128405 | JGI IMG/M metagenome (GOLD analysis project Ga0182219, IMG submission 128405) | Miscanthus phyllosphere microbial communities from Michigan, USA - G6R2_MAIN_03OCT2016_LD1 MG | ecosystem: Host-associated > Plants > Phyllosphere > Phylloplane/Leaf | place: USA: Michigan...
TAGGGCCGCCCGGTCATGCAGGCCGACACTGGCAAATACGTCCTGGGCAGTCAGCGGCGCTTCCAGCGCGCTCAGCCGACAGGCATCAATGCCGAGCGGATGCTCAATGAATAAGGGCATGCCATCGGCGGCCAGGTGGTCGAACTGATAGCGCCACGCCTGGCCGAAAGCTACTTGGCTGCGGCGGGGGGTGTGGGCGGTGGGGGCAAAACCGAGGCTTCGCAGGTAGGTATCCGTCATGGCAAAAATATATAAGTATAAGACACCTACTTACAATATATTGCTCACGTTATACTGCTACTTTGCCTAGTGGTATAATCCTATGCCATCGGCTGGGGTAGTTCTCTTCTACTGGCGGGATGTGCGTGGGGGCTGGGTAGCGGGGTATTGCTTGTTTTTACAACTCCCAAAAACGCTAGCTGGCTCAGACAGAGCTTTTTTGGGGGTGTAACTCAGTAGGCCGAGCCACGAGTTGGCCGTTGTGATTGACCCAGTAGGTATAGGTACGCCGGGGCTTGCGCCACCCGCTAAGATGAGGTAGCCGATGGCCAGCAGCGGCCCGAGGGCAACGGAGAACACTAGAGCCTGTCATGCAGTTGTGGCGAAATTTGGGGTATGGCAGTTCTTCGAACCTACCTCAGCAAGATGAGTGACGAAGAATGGGCGTTTGGGTCCCCCTACCTAGCCCTGCTGCACGAGGAAGCGCCCCAGCGTAAGTATGTATGCGTTGCGGGCGCTGTGCAACGCCCGGCGCTACCTGGCCCACACGGGCTGCCCTTGGCGGTACTTGCCCCACGACCTGCCGCCCTGGCAGGCCCTACATCAGCAGTGGAGCCGGTGGCGGGCTGCCCGCGTGTTTGCATCTATCGTCCACGACTTAACCGAGTGGCAGCGGGTGCGGCTGGGGCGGGCGGCCACTCCTACGGCGGTGGTGCTCGACGGGCGCGCTTTGCAAAGCCCGCCCGAAAGCGGACATCGAGCGGGCTATGATGGGGCCAAAAAGCGCAAGGGCAGCAAAGCCCACCTGGCGGTCGATACGCTGGGCCAGTTACGGAGCGGCGTCCTTACCCCGGCCAACGAACAGGCGCACGCGCAGGTAAGCGAACTATGTCGGCAGGTGCAGGAAGTGACCGGCCAAACGGTGCAAGTCGGCTTTGTCGACCAGGGGTACGTACACGGGGGAGGAAGCCAAATATACCGCCGCCGTTCACAGCATTGACTTACAAATCGTTAAAAAGCCTGGAGGGCAGACGGGCTTCGTGTTTTTGCCGCGCCGCTGGGTCGTGGAGCGCAGCTTTGCCTAGCTGAGTCGCTTCCAGCGGCTAGGCCGTGATTATGAAGGGCTAAGCATGAGCTTGCAGCAGGCACATTTTGTGGTTTTCGCCTGTATCATGTTGGCCAGACACGCTGCAAGTGCATGACAGGCTCTAGTAGGGACCTTTGACGACTCGGAGGCCGCTTACAAGTGGCTACACCAGTGGCCCAGGCCTCCTAGCAAAAGGGTAGCCAGTCTTGTCCGTAATTTTGAAGGCATTTCACCCCGTAAAAACAGTAGATTAGATGCATTCGTGGGTGCATAAAACAAAAAACGGCCTTTACGCTAGCGTAAAGGCCGTTTCTGTGGGCCCACTTGGAATCGAACCAAGGACCTGCTGATTATGAGTCAGCTGCTCTAACCAATTGAGCTATAGGCCCCAAGCCAGCCCGAGGGCGTAGCCGCTGGCCCAAAGGTACGGCAGATTTTCGTTTTTAACGTAGTCGGTGCGAGTAGCAGCCCCAACTTTGCGGGCCGGCAACCAGCCGCTGCTTCTCATGCTTCCCAATCTGCTTTTTGATTTTGGCGGTGTCATCATCGACATCGACTACGACCGCACGCCCGCCGCCTTTCGCCGCCTCAGCCGGGTGGGCAGCACCGTCGAGTATAGCCAGGCCAGCCAGGCCAAGCTGTTCGACCTGCTCGAAACCGGCAAAATCTCGGCCGCCGAGTTTCGCGATGGGCTGCGCAGCCTCTACGACCTTGACGCCACTGACGACCAAATCGACGCCGCCTGGCACGCGCTGCTGCTCGACGTGCCCGCCGAGCGGCTGGCCCTCATCGGCGAGCTGCGGCGAGCAGGGCACGCCACGGCGCTGCTCTCCAATACCAACGCGCTACATATTACTGAGATAAACCGCCGGCTGGCCCGGCAGTACGGCTTTAAAAACGGCATTGCCGACTGCCTCGACCGCGTGTTTTACTCGCAGGAGGTGGGTTACCGCAAGCCGGGCGAGGAGATATTCCGGCACGCGCTGCGCGAAATGAACTGGCAGGCCGCCGATACGTTATTCATCGAGGACAGCCCGCAGCACATCGCCACGGCCCGCCGCCTGGGGCTGCGGGTGCTGCACCTGGCCCCGCCGCTCACCCTCACCACCGCCCTCCCCGAAGCCCTGCGTGTCTTTCCCCGAGAATATCCTGCCGCCCCCACCGCCTGATGACGAACCCCTGGTAGCCTGGCCCGCCGATGCCAGCGCCCCCGCGCCGCCCGCCCTGGCCTGGGCGCGGCAGCGGTTTCGGCGCTACGAGCGGCCGCCTTCGCGGGGGCGCACGGCGGCTATTCACCTCGGGCTGTTTGTGCTCACGCTGCTTACTACCGTGCTGACGGGCAGCAGCCTCACGCGGGGCAGCCTCGATTTTGTAGACTTTTCCGTCTTTGGCCTGCCCGCCGCCCAGCGGGCCGAGGAACTGGGGCGCGGCCTCACCTACGCGCTGGCTTTTTTGGGGGTGCTTACGGTGCACGAGTTTGGGCACTACTTCGTGGCGCGGTATAACAAGGTGCAAACTTCGCTGCCCTACTACATTCCGTTTCCGCTGGGGCTGGGCACGTTTGGAGCGGTCATTCGCATTCGGGAGGCCATTTTTTCGCGGCGCGAATTTTTTGATATCGGCCTCGCCGGGCCACTGGCGGGGCTAATGATGGCGGTGGGCGTGCTGGCCTACGCCTTCACCCACCTGCCCGACCCACTGGCCTACGTGCAGCACGTGCACCCCGAGTTTGTGCGCTACGGGGCCGACTATGCGCAGGCCTATCAGGGTCAAATTGGCCTCACGCTCAGCCGGCCGCTGCTCTACCAGGGGCTTGAGCGCTGGCTCGCCAACCCCGCCCTGCTCCCCCACCCCAACGAGTTGATACACTACCCGCTGCTGGTGGCCGGCGAGCTAAGCTTGTTTTTTACGGCGCTCAACCTCATCCCCATCGGGCAGCTCGATGGGGGGCACATCTTATACGGGCTGCTGGGGCCGCGCCGGGCGGGGCGGCTGTCGGGAGCGCTGTTTGTGGGCTTTATTTTTTACGCGGGGCTGGGCATTTTCTCCTTGCGCAGCGACTGGCAAACCTGGCTCTACGGCGGCGCGCCCTATGCGCTGTACCTGTGGCTGGTGTTTCGCAAAGCCTTGCCGCGCCCCCGGCAGGTGCTGGGGCTGGCCGCTCTTGTCTGGGCCGCGCAGCTGGCGGTGGCTACACTGTGGCCTGGCATCGAGGGGCAGCCGGGGTGGCTGCTGTTTGGGCTGCTGCTGGGGCGGGTTTCGGGCATCTACCACCCCGCCGCGCCCGACGAGCGCCCCCTCAGCTGGGGGCGGCAAGTGCTGGGCTGGGTGATGGTGCTACTGTTCGGCCTGTGCTTTTCGCCGTCGCCGTTTGTTATAGGGTGAATTGTCAGATGGGCGAATGGATAAATGGGTAAGTGGCTGGTAGGTCGTACTGATTTTTCCATTTAACCACTTACCCAGCTATCCATTTACCCATCCACCTATCCGACAATTCAGCCGTATTTTTAGCCTTCCTATGCATTTCTATCAAAGCCAGCTTACCCGTTCTACTCAGTTTACGCTTCGCGAGCACGGCTTTTTTGTGAGCCAGCGCGATGGCCGGGGGCAGGTTGATATCGCCGTCGAGATTCCTTACGAGGAACTGCTGCCCGTGCGCCTGGAATACCGCAAAAGCTTGCCCACCAATGTACTGGCCCTGACCTGCTTTAGCCTGCTGTACCTGGCTGCGCACCTGGCCCGGCCGCTGCTGGCCACAGGGCCGCAGCCCGCCTGGCCTGATGAAACCTGGCTGGGTATGCTGGGCGCGGGCGCGGCCTTGGTGGGTATGTTCATTTATGCCTGGAACAACTGGTGGCACCAGGCTATTCTGCACACTGGCCGCCTCCAGCTAGTGCTGGCCGACCACCCGCGCGACCGCCGCAAGGTGCGGGCCTTCGCCGACAAAGTCGATACCCACACCAAGGCCTACCTGCGCCGCGAGTACGCCACTATCAACCCGCTGGGTTTTATCGAGCCGCAGCTGCGCCGCCTGGCCTGGCTGCACGAGCTGGGGGTGCTGAGCACGGCCGAGGCGCGGGCGCTCAGCACCCGCCTCACGGGCCGGGTGTCGGAGCGGCGCATCCGCAGCATGGGGCAGCGCCTGGAGCCGCTGTACATTAACTGACCGCAGATTAGCTTCGCTGAACTTCGTTTTAAACGGATTAAACGGATTTCGCAGATACGCCCGCCTGCGGCGGGCTGACTAAGCGAGTACGGGTTGGCTTGGGCGCGTGCATAGAAGTTGCACGCCGCTGCTCGTTTGCTAGCTCAGCAATAACCTCATCACCCGGACGGCGCGTAGATGGAACACACCTTTTCCATCACCTGCTATGGCTATTTCCCTGAACCACGCGGCCGTTACGTTTGCCAAGAAGCTGATTAAAGACGGTAAAACCAAGAACGACGAAGGGCACTGGGGGCAGCACAACCCCGGCGCTCAAGAGGAAAACGCTTTCCTCAAAAAGCACGAAATCGAAGCGTATGCCCAGTGGCACCTGGGCGAGGATAAAAGCGCCGGAGAACACACCAAAGGTCGCTACAAGTTTCCCTACGGCGACTTCAAAACCGTGCACCGTGATGGCCTTCTTGCCGCCAAAGAGCGCGCCGCCCAGCAAGGCTACCACGACATCGAGAAAGCGGCCGACGAGCTGCTGCACGCGCTGGAAAAGGCTGCCTAAATCACGGATTTTTCGGATTAGCCGGATTCGTCGGATTTTGTAGGCGACCTGCTTTTTGCCGGGTTAGTTGTGCTTTTATAGTTGGCTGCACGCTACTGAATGCTGCTTCCGCCAACTTTCACCAAAAAGCAAAAAGGCCGCCCAAATGGGCGGCCTTTCACATCTACAAAATCCGACGAATCCGGCTAATCCGTGATTTATTGGAACGGCTTAGCCTCGGGGCCGAAGGCATTGCCGGCTACCTCGCGGCCTACACCGCCCTCCGAGCCATCGCCACCCTCGCGGGGGCCGGTGCCGGTGCTGTTTTGCACGTAGTTGGCGTCGGCAGCGCGGGCCTCGTCGTAGCGCTGAGCCAAGCCGGGAATTTCCTCGCGTAGCGAGTCGATGAGTTGGTCGAAGCGCTGTACTACACCGCGCAGGCCTTTGGTGAGCTCGCGGGCAGTGCCGCTGAGTTTGCCGCCCTGGCTTTGGTTGCTGCTGGGCACTTCCGACAGCGGCGTGTATAGGTTGATAGCGTCCGTAAGGGCATCGATGTGCTCGTCGGCTATGCCGTTGTTGGACAGCAGCGGACGCACGCCATCGGCGGCGGCGGCTATCTCGTTGAGGGCCGCCAGCAGGTCGGGGCCGTGCAGCGGGTCGAGCTGGTCGGGGGTGTAGCCGGCCGCTTTGGCAATGGCGGGGTTGGGCACCGAGCTGTGCAGCGTGCGCAGGCCCCGCACCAGGCGGCCAGCGGCTTCTTCGGCGGCGTGCTCGGCCTGGTCGCGGGCATTGCTATACTCGGCGCTGCCCTTGCCACCCTGGTGGGCGGCCACCTCCTCCACGGCTTGCAGATAAGCATTTAGCTGCTCAAAATCGGCTACTGCGGCCGGGCTGCGTTCCTCCCACTGCGGGCGCTGGTCGGTGAGCACACGGTAGAGCTGGCGGGCCATTTTGGCGTAGGTTACTTCGCGGTCAGTCATGACAAAAAACAGGAAAAAAGAAGCGTATGAACACCCCTCTATACTGCCAAAAGCGCCGCACCGTTGCATTTGGTGAAGTGATGAAGTGGTGAAATAGTGCGCTTCTGTATTAAAAGACTCACCATTTTACCACTTCACCCGTTCACTGCTTATCCCAGCGCCGTCACGCCGGGCAGCTCTTTGCCTTCCATAAACTCCAGGAGCGCGCCACCGCCGGTCGAGATGTAGCTCACGCGGTCGCCGTAGCCGAGCTGCTGCACGGCCGCGGCCGAGTCGCCGCCCCCAATGAGCGAGTACGCGCCGGCCGCCGTGGCATCGGCAATGGCGCGGGCCACATACTCGGTGCCCACCGCAAAGTTGCTCATCTCAAACACGCCCATCGGGCCGTTCCACAAGATGGTTTTTGAATCGAGGATAACGTCCGAGAAATTTTCGCGGGCATCGGGGCCGAGGTCGAGGCCCATCCAGGTGTCCGGAATGGCCAGGTTGGAGGCCACGTCCACGTCGGCATCGTTGGCAAATTTGTTGGCAATCACGCTGTCGCCGGGCAGCATCAGGTTCACGCCTTTCTCCTTGGCTTTGGCTATCAGCTGCTTGGCTAGCTCCACCTTGTCGGCCTCCAGCAGCGAGCTACCCACGTGCCCACCCTGCGCCACGGCAAAGGTGTAGGCCATGCCGCCGCCGATGAGCAGGTTATCCACCTTGTCGAGCAGCTTCTCGATAATGAGGATTTTATCCGAGATTTTGGCCCCGCCCATGATAGCCGTAAATGGCCGCTCCGGGTTGTCGAGCACCTTTTGGGCGTTGTCCAGCTCGCCTTGCAGCAGGTAGCCACCCACCCGGTTTTCGGGGGCGAAAGCGTGCGCCATTACGGCCGTGGAGGCGTGGCGGCGGTGCGCCGCGCCGAAGGCATCGTTCACATACACATCGCCGAACTGCGCGAGGCGGTTGGCAAAATTCTCATCACCGGCTTCTTCCTCTTTGTGAAAGCGCACGTTGTCGAGCAGCAGCACTTGGCCGGGCTGTAGCGCCTGGGCTTTGGCCAGCGCTTCGTCGCCGAGCACGTCGCCGCCCCAGATTACCTCCTGGCCGTACTCCTGCTGGAGGCGCAGCACGAGGCTTTCGAGCGAATATTTCTTTTCGTAGCCGCCCTTGGGCCGGCCCAGGTGCGAAAGCAGCACTACCGAGCCGCCGTCGGCCAGAATTTTCTTGATGGTGGGCGTGGCTGCCCGAATGCGGGTATCGTCGGTGATGTGCAGGTCTTTATCGAGCGGCACGTTGAAATCGACGCGTACCACGGCGCGGTGGCCGGCAAAATTGAATTTATCGAGCGTGTTCACGAGATTGGGGGGAAGTGGTGAAATGGTGAGAGGTGAATTGGTGGCGCAAAGGTGCAGTTTTTTGCACACCCGCCCCTTGCTTACCGCCGAAGGGCTTGCTAGGTTGGCACGCCGGAACCGCTAGTGGGGGCCGCAGGGCGGGACGGCGGGCATTTGCAAGCCCACGCAACCAGCCGGGCGGTATTCGCATGGCAGGCTAAAGCTTACCGCACCACTCACCTTTACATTTGCTCAACCTATCCCTTTCTCATGTCCTCACGCCGCAAGTTTCTCCACACCTCCGCCGCGGGCCTGGCCGGGCTGGCCGCCGCCCCCCTCGCCGCCGTGGCCCTGCCCACTGCCCCGGCCGCCGGCCGGCCCATCGTTATTTCGACCTGGGATGCCGGCCTTAATGCCAACCGCGGCGCCTGGAAAATACTCGGCCCCGGCGGCTACGCCCTCGACGCCGTGGAGGCCGGCGTGATGGTAACCGAAAACGAGCAAAACTGCTGCGTGGGCCTGGGTGCCCGCCCCGACCGCGACGGCCACGTCACGCTCGACGCCTGCATCATGGACCACCAGTTCAACTGCGGCAGCGTGGCCGCGCTTGAGCGCATCAAGCACCCCATCAGCGTGGCCCGCCGCGTAATGGAGAAAACGCCCCACGTAATGCTGGTGGGCGAAGGTGCCCAGCAATTTGCCCTCGCCCAAGGTTTTCCGCTGGAATCGGCTAAGCTGAGCGCTGATGCTGAAAAAGAGTATCGCGAATGGCTTAAAACCAGCCAGTACAAGCCCGTTATCAACGTCGAAAACTCGGGCCGCCGGGCCGTAGGCCCGGCCGGTGGTGCGCCCAACCACGACACCATTGCCATGCTGGCGATGGATGCGCAGGGCCGCCTCAGTGGCAGCTGCACCACCAGCGGCATGGCCTTCAAGATGCGCGGCCGGCTGGGCGACTCGCCCATCATCGGCTCGGGGCTGTTCGTGGACCCGGCCGTGGGCGCGGCGGCGGCCACCGGGCAGGGTGAGGATATTATTCGCATGGCCGGGGCGCACACCGTGGTGGAGCTAATGCGCCAGGGCCGCTCGCCACAGGCCGCCTGTAAAGAGGCCGTCGAGCGCATTGCCGCCATCAAAGGTGCCAAGGCTAAGGATATTCAGGTTGCCTTTATTGCTCTGAATGCCAAAGGCGAAGCTGGCTCCTACGCCCTCCAAAAAGGTTTCAACTATGCCTTGAGCACCACCGACACCCCGCGCCTACTCGACGCGGAGTTTCTGCTGAAATGAGCTACGCGCTGGAAATCTGCGCCGCCTCGCTGGCTTCGGCCTTGGCCGCGCAGGCGGGCGGCGCGCACCGCATCGAGTTGTGCCAAAACCTGGGGCAGGGCGGCACTACGCCCTCCTACGGCCTCATTCGGCAGGTGCGGGCGCAGGTCAGTTTGCCGGTATTTGTGCTCATTCGGCCCCGGCCGGGCGGCTTTGTGTACGATGCCAACGAGCTGGCCATCATGCGCGACGACATTGTGGCGTGCCGCGAGCTGGGCTGCGCGGGCGTAGTGCTGGGCGCGCTCGACGCAGCTGGCCGCGTAGACCAGGCCACCTGCCGCGAGCTAATAAGCGCGGCTGGCCCCCTGGAAACTACTTTTCACCGCGCCTTCGATGCCTGCCCCAACCAACCGCAGGCGCTGGAAGACGTTATCGCGCTGGGCTGCCAGCGGCTACTTACCTCGGGCGGCCAGCCCACCGCCGAGGCCGGCCAAGCGCAGCTAGCCACGCTAGTGGCGCAGGCCGCCGGGCGCATCTGCATCATGCCCGGCGCGGGCATTTCGGCTAGTAATGTGCGGGCGCTGGCCGCTCGCACGGGCGCGCAGGAGTTTCACGCCAGCGCCAAGCACATAGTGCCCGCCGAGTTGGCCGCGGGCCTGTTTGCGGCGGCACGCTGGGAAACGGACGCGGCGCAGGTCGCGGCCCTGGTGGCACAGTTGCGGTAGTTGGCTGGCGCGGGGCTGCGCTCCTTGCCGACTATTTATGGGCCTCTGGCCCGCACGCAGGCGAACTTTGGTAGGGGCGTGCGACCGATTAGCACAACCAGACGTGCAGGCCAGAGGCCCGCAGCAAGTCGGCACGGGGCGGAACCCCGCGCCAGCCCTCCATCCGCAGCCCCTACCCTTCCTTACCTTTGTAGCACTTATGAAAGTTGGTATTTTCTTCGGGGGCACCTCGCGCGAGCGCGAAATTTCCTTTGCCGGTGGGCGCACCGTATTCGATAACCTCGACAAGGGCCTGTTTCAGCCAGTGCCCATTTTTGTGGATAGCCAGGGGCATTTTATTTTGCTCGACTGGCAATATCTGTACAAGGGTACCATCCGCGACTTTTTTCCGCCGGCGGCCGCGCTGCCCACCAGCCGCCACCCCTGGCAGCTTTACCTCGAAAACCTGGGCGAGCTAAGCGACGAGGCGCTGAACGACCTCATCAGCCACGTGGGCCGCCGCGTGGAAGCCAGCGAGCTACCCAAGCTCATGGATTTCGCTTTCCTGGCCCTGCACGGGCCGGGCGGCGAAGACGGCGCCATTCAGGGCCTGCTCGAATGGGTGGGCCTTCCCTACTCGGGCTCGGGCATTCTGCCCTCGGCTTTTGGCATCGACAAAATCGCGCAGAAGAAGCTGATGCAGGCCGTGGGGCTAGCTACGCCGAAGTTTCGGGTAGTGCATTTAGCGGATACGCTCAGCGGCAAATATTTTTTGCACGACTTGGTACAGGAACTAGGCCTGCCATTAGTAGTAAAAGCGCCGCGTCAAGGCAGCAGTATTGGCGTGAGCATCGTGCGCGAAGAAGACGAAATTCAGCTTAAGCAGGCAATACAACGTGCCTTATTTAGTCTAGGGCTGAAGCGGGAAGAATGGGCGAAGCTTAGCGAAACTGAGCAATTGGCTTGGGTAAGGCAGACCGCCGACATTCGGGAGGGTTTGGGATTGCCAGTGCAGGTCAGTGCTTATGATAATTCACGAGAGAATCACGAGAGCTTACTGGATGAAAAAATCATCTCTCACCCGGAGGAATTACTTACTTTTATTCAAGCTCATTTTCCTGCATCAACTGACATCGAAATTGAGAGCCTGAACGGCGAGCAGCAGGTATTAATAGAGCAGTTCGTAGCTGGCCGCGAGTTCTCCTGCATCGTAGTCGAAGACGAAAATGGTCAGCCACTAGCCCTGCCACCGACCGAGATTATCAAGGGCAGTGAGGTCTTCGACTACCGCGCCAAGTACCTGCCCGGCCTGGCTCGCAAAGTCACGCCCATCGACTTGCCCGAGGCCGATATTGAGCGCATCCGGCAAGAGGCGCAAAGGATGTTCAGCACTTTCGGCTTCGAGGTGTACGCCCGCTTGGATGGCTTTATCCAGGCAGATGGCACCATCTTTTTGAACGACCCGAACACGACGAGCGGCATGCTGCCAGCGTCGTTCTTCTTCCACCAGGCGGCCGAGATTGGGCTGAATCCCAGCCAGTTTTTGACTTACATTATCCGTACCTCGCTATGGGCGCGGCACAGAGCTGGGATGCGGCCGGTGCATCTGTGGAAGCTACTGGAACAACTGGAAAATGCCATGTTCAGCCGCCACGGCAGCACCGACGAGCGCATCCGCGTGGCCGTAATAATGGGCGGCTACTCCTCTGAGCGACACATTTCGGTGGAAAGCGGGCGCAACATCTACGAGAAGCTTTCATCGAGCACCAAATACCGGCCCATCCCGGTTTTCCTGGCGGGTAGCGCGGCGGAGTTCCGCCTCTACGAGCTTCCCATCA
>Ga0182219_1000027_pt1 | contig 11004 bp, 8 predicted proteins | sample G6R1MG_20_FD_128405 | JGI IMG/M metagenome (GOLD analysis project Ga0182219, IMG submission 128405) | Miscanthus phyllosphere microbial communities from Michigan, USA - G6R2_MAIN_03OCT2016_LD1 MG | ecosystem: Host-associated > Plants > Phyllosphere > Phylloplane/Leaf | place: USA: Michigan...
GCAGTTGGGGGCGTTGGTTCTTCTTGCCACTCTCTATTTCGAGATACTCGCCTTGCGGCCGGCCACCTTTGAGAAAGCTGACGACGGCCGCCTGCTGGGCTTCGAGCCCGAGACCCGAAGCGCCTTGCTGCTTGGTCGAGACGCGGTAGTAGGCAAAGTAGTCGGGCACGGGGAAAAGCAGTCAGATTTAGGCAAAGATACCCGCTATAGTCATTTTGCAAACGTACGTTTAAGTAGTGTTAAAATTTTGTTAATGAATAGTTTAAATAACAGGGAAATGCTAAAAGCAGGTTGCCTCTTGGCATAGTGTACAAAATACGGAAGCAATCTGGAGAACTGGTCCTCAGAGCCCTTTTCATCAGCAGTCAATAAGTAAATTGCGCAGTTCTTGTGGCAGAATGAAATAGTTTACTACTCTTCACCTAGCTTCTCGGGACACACCGTGCAGATGCCGTAGCACGTCTTGGCGATAAGTGCTGCCCACTGGTAGCTCATGAGTACCGACTACTAAGATGTTGCCGCTAAAGCGCTCGATACTCGCTAGATTGACCAAGTAAGACTTATGAATGCGCAGAAACTGCGTGGCGGGCAGCTGGCTTTCCAATTGCTTCATCGTTTCAGCGATGAGCAGCACCCGGCCGCTGGCTAGGTGGCATTTCACAAAGTTGCCATAGCCCTCCATAAAGTGCAGGTCGGCCAAGCGCACTCGCTCAATACCGGCATCGGTTTTCAGAAAAACGGCCGTCACAGCCTGCTCTGCTAGGGGTAACGGTACCGCGCTAGCCGCCGGACGGGTGGCGTGCAATCGGCTAACGGTCTTCACAAACCGCTCGAAGCGAATGGGTTTCAAGAGATAATCGGCCACGCCCAGCTCGAAGGCGTCGAGGGCATGGGTAGCGTGGGCCGTACAGAGCACCACGGCCGGCGGCTGAGGCAGGGCGCGCAGCAAGTCTAGGCCGGTGAGGCCGGGCATATCCACGTCGAGAAACAGCACATCGATGGCCGCGGTGTGCAGTTGAGCCAGCGCTTCGGCGCCGTCGTAGCAGCTGCCGGCCCAGATGACCAGGCCGGACAGGCGGTCGAGGTGGGCGCGCAATACCGTGTGAGCCAGGGGCTCATCGTCAACTACTAAACAACGCAGGGGCACGGACATGAGGAAAGCAGCAAGTGGCCCCGAAGATACCAGGCGCTACAGCTCTAGCCGCAACGTGGCCGCGTAGTGGACCGGCGTAGCCTCGACGCGCAGCTGGTGGCGGGTACCGGGGTAAAACTGCGCCAGCCGGGCGCGCAGCGTGGGCAATCCTACCCCCGATGGGGCCGGCCGAAAGTGAGCCGGCACGCTGTTTTCAGTGCGCAGCGTGAGGCTAGTGGCCGTTTGCACGAGGTCGATGCGAATAAAGCCTTCGCCTCCCGGCCCTACGGCGTGCTTGAAGCAGTTTTCGACCAGCGGCAGCAGCAGCAACGGGGCCAGCGGGTAGTCGGGGTGCAGGAGCTCGGCTCGAAACCCGACCTCGGTGCCGGTGCGCAGGCGCAGCTTTTCTAGGCCGATGTAGTTGCGCAAGTACTCTACCTCGGAGCCCACGGTGCTGCGCGCCTGGCGCGAGCTATCGAGCTGGTAGCGCATCAAATCGGCTAGTTGGAGCAGGGCCTCGGGCACTTGGTCTGGGGCGGCTAGGCTTAGGCCGTAGAGGTTGTTGAGGGTGTTGAACAGAAAGTGTTGGTTGACCTGGGCCTTGAGCAGGCGCAGCTCGGTTTCGAGCTGCTGGGCACGCAGCTGCTGCATTTGGTAATAGCTGCGGATGCCGCGCCGCGTGTAGCGGGCCGTGGCCGCCATAATCAGCACTACCAGCACATTGGCCACCGCTTGCCCAAACTCCGCCAGCCAGGGCTTCAGCGGGGCGGTGACGGTGACGCCCGCCGCTTGGCCAAAGAGGACCGAGGAGTGCGGTCCGGGATTAGTGTACCGGGCCACGGCCGCCAGCACTGCCGACCCCAGCAGGATGGCCGCCGCCGTGCCGGCCAGGTACCGCCCGTAGCGACGGTGCTCCAGTTGGTGGCTCAAGAGCCAGTAGTGGGCATAGATGGCCAGCGCCGGCCCCAGCAGCACGGGCAGCGAATAGGGCAGGCCAAATACCCGAAAACGGCCCGGCAGCACCACGCGGTCGAGGTACGCGAACAGGCTCCCTATCAGCAGCCAACCGATGGCGTGGCGCAGGCCGCGGGGCGAGATAAAGGCGGGCATAGTCATGGGGCAAAACTACGCGGCGCCCCAGGCGAACACCGTTTAAAAATGACGAACGCCGGTTGTCAGCGGCGGGTCCGCATTCGTCACGGGTGCCGGGGCGTTCGTCATAAAAAAGGGGAAATGGGCGAGCAAGCCAACAGTTTTGCCTCACCAGGCGGCAGTTGGAGCAGCGCAAGACGCGCTAGCTTGCCTCCACTTACTACCCACTCGCTGCCCAGCACCCATTGCTTCGCACCCTCTTCTCTTTCAGCTGATGAAACCGTTCCTATTCGCCGCCCTACTTCTTGGCCCCGTAGCCGCTTCGGCCCAAACCCCGGCCAGCCTCACCGGCGACTGGCGCGGCAGCCTAGGCGGGCTCACCCTCACGGCCCACCTGCAAGACCCGACTAGCGGCCCCCGCACGGCCACCCTCGACATTCCGGCTCAGAAAGCGGCAGGCCTACCCCTGGCTTTCACCCTAAAGGCCGACAGCGTGTACCTCGACCTGGCTGCCGCCCGCGCCCGCTTTGCCGGCCGCCGCGCCGCCGATGGGCAAGCCCTGGCTGGCGAATGGCGGCGGGGCGGGCAAGACATTCATCTGACTTTCAGCCGATTGGGGGCCAATTCCGGCCCCAAGCGGCCCCAGACGCCGCACGCGCCGTTTCCCTACCAAAGCCAGGACGTGACGTTTCGCAACGAGGCGGCCGGCGTGACGCTGGCCGGTACCCTCACCGAGCCGACCGGCCAGGGGCCATTTCCGGCCGTGGTGCTGCTGACGGGCTCGGGGCCCGAGGACCGCGACGAAGCCCTGTTCGACCACAAACCTTTCGCCGTGCTGGCCGACTACCTGACCCGGCGCGGCGTGGCCGTGCTGCGCTTCGACGACCGGGGCGTGGGCCAGAGCACCGGCACGCTGGCCGGCACCACCAGCGCCGACTATGCCGCTGACGCCCGCGCCGCTTTAGCCTGGCTGCGCACCCGCTCCGACATCGGCAAAAACCATGTGGGCCTGCTGGGTCACAGTGAGGGCGGCACGGCTGCCTTGCTGGCTGCTACCCAACCGTAAGGACCTGATTTTGTGGTACTGCTAGCCGCGCCGGGTTTGCCCGGCGATGAGATGATGGTACAGCAAGCGGTAGCGCTGACTCGCCTGCAAACCAGCAACCCCGCCACCCTGGCTACCATCACGCAGAACCCTGACAATGCCCAGGCTCGCACCCACCTGCTGGCGCTGCTGACGACAGCCGGCGCCAGCCCAGCCGCCGCCGAGCGCGCCGCCGCCCAAATGACCACTCCCGGCTACCGCGCCCTGCTGGCCGACCGCCCCGCCCAAACGCTAGCCCAGGTACACTGCCCCGTACTGGCCCTCAACGGCAGCCGGGACATGCAGGTAGTGGCCGCACCCAATCTGGCGGCCCTGCGCTAGGGGCTGCAAGCGGCTCACAACCCCGACGCAACAGTACGCGAGTTGCCGGGCCTCAATCATTTATTCCAGACTGCGGCCACCGGCGCCATCGGCGAATACGCCACCCTGGAAGAAATCTGCTCGCCCACGCTGCTGCAAACGGTGGGCGACTGGGTAGTGCGCCACGGCAAATAAGCCCGGCCAGCTAGGCAACCTTTAGGCCACCGGCCTCATCCCATTCGCGGGGCCTAGCGGCCAGTGGGCCGCTTCCTGTACTACCTACTTACTCAGCCGCGATTCAGCCCGAGCACTCACCTTTTTCTCATGGCACTCACTATTACCAACCTCTCCAAAACCTACCCCAACGGCACCCAGGCGCTGCGGGGCGTCAACCTCACCATCCCGACTGGCATGTTTGGCCTGCTTGGGCCCAACGGGGCGGGTAAAAGCTCGCTGATGCGCACCATCGCCACCTTGCAGGACGCTGACACGGGCTCGATTCAGCTTGATGCTATCGATGTGCTGCGCGACAAAGAAGCCGTGCGCCGGGTGCTGGGCTACCTGCCGCAGGAGTTTGGCGTGTACCCCAAGGTGAGCGCGGAGGAGTTGCTCGACCACTTCGCGACCCTCAAGGGCATTGCCAGTAGAAAGGAGCGCCGGGAAATGGTGGCTGCCCTGCTGCACCAAACCAACCTCTACGACGTGCGCAAAAAGTACGTGGGCGGCTACTCGGGCGGCATGAAGCAGCGCTTCGGCATTGCGCAGGCCCTGCTCGGCGACCCTCGGCTCATCATCGTGGACGAGCCCACGGCTGGCCTCGACCCCGCCGAGCGCAACCGCTTTCACAACCTGCTGAGCGAGATTGGAGAAGACCGGGTGGTGATTCTTAGCACTCACATTGTCAGCGATGTAAGCGACTTGTGCCGGCACATGGCCATCATCAACAAGGGGGAGGTGTTGCTCACCGGCGACCCCTTGCAGGTGATGCAGGCGCTGCGCGGCCGCGTGTGGCGCAAGCTGATTGAGAAAGCCGAGCTACCCGCCCTGCAAGCCAGCGCGCAGGTCATCAGCTCGCGGCTGTTTGCGGGCAAAACCGTGGTGCACGTGCTCGCCGACAGCGCGCCGGACAGCGGCTTCGAGGCCGTGAGCCCCGACTTGGAGGATGTGTATTTCTCGGAAATTAAAAATTCGGAATTACCGAGTAGAAGTTGAGGCTGCGCCACTACAACTGCCTGACCAATAACTTTCAATTTCTACTTCTGAGTTGCCCATCATGTTTATCCCCCTATTCCTTTTCGAGCTAAAATACCGGCTGCGGCGGCCGGCTACCTGGATTTACTTTCTCGTGCTTGCCTTGCTAACCGGCTTGCTGGTGGCGGCGGCGGGCGGGGTTTTTGGCTCGGCTATCAACATTGCCCTGGGCGGCGACGGGCAGACCGTCAAAATCAACTCGCCCTTCTCGGTGAGCTTAACCGTCAGTACCATCAGCGTTTTTGGAATTGTCATTGCCTCGTCGCTGATGGGCAACCCGGTGTACCGCGACTTCGAAACCCGGTCGCATTCGCTGTTCTATACCAAGCCCATCAGCAAATGGGGGTACCTAGGCGGGCGCTTTTTGGGCTCGTATGTGGTAGCGGCGCTGGTGTTTAGCGGTATCCTGGTGGGGGCGGCGGTGGCCGGGGTGCTGCCCGGCATCGAGGCCGAGCGCTTCCTGAAAGTAGCCCCGGCGGGCACTTACCTCTGGCCCTACCTGCTGCTGGTACTGCCCAACCTGCTGTTTTGCGGCGCCATCTTCTTTACGATGGCCACGCTCACGCGCAACATCCTGAGCACGTACATCGGGGCCGTGCTGCTACTGGTAGCCTACCTGATTTCTACCTCCTACACGTCTGATTTAAAGAATGAATACCTCGCCGCGACGCTCGATGCCTTCGGCCTAGGGGCGCAGTTTATCACCACCAAGTACTGGACGGCCGCCGACAAAAACACGCGCCTGCTGCCGCTTAATACGTATATGCTGCTCAATCGGGCAGTGTGGCTCGGGGTAGGGCTGGCCCTGCTGGCTTTCTGCTACGGGCGATTCCGCTTTGCAGCGCTAGCCGCGGAGCGCCCCGCCAAAAAGCCCCGCGCCGTGCCGGCCGATGTAGCCGCCGAGCACGGGGTAGGAGCCACTGCCGACAGCCTGCGCCTGCCCCGCGTGACGCAGCTCTTTAGCGGGGCCATGCACCGGCAGCAGTGGCTGAGCCTCACCAAGCTGGAGTTTCGGGGCATCGTGCGCAGCCGCTACTTCGCGGCCATCGTAGGAGCGGGCATTCTTTTTCTGCTCACCACCGCGGCGCAGGCGGGCAAGACGTTTGACACGCCCACCTACCCCGTCACGGAAGTGGTGCTGAGCCTGGCTACGGGCTCGTTCTCTCTGTTCCTTCTGGCCATCATCATCTTCTACAGCGGCGAACTGGTATGGCGCGAGCGCGACGCCGGCGTGGCCCAGATTGCCGATGCCGCGCCAGTGCCCAGTTGGGTGCCATTCCTGAGCAAGCTCGCGGCGCTTGGGCTGGTGCAGGTGGTACTGCTGGCTGTGGTACTGGCTTGCTGCCTCGTCATCCAAACCTGTAAAGGGTACTTTCACTACGAAATCGGCCTCTACTTGCAGGCGCTGTTTCTCTACCAGTTAGCCTATCTTTTGCTGCTGTGCGTGTTGGCGATGGTGACGCAGGTTGTGGTGAACAACAAGTACGTGGGCTTTTTGGTGATGGTGGTGTACTACGTGTTCACCCTGGCCAAGGGCGGGCTCGGCCTCACGCACCGCCTCACCTCCTACGCGGGTGGGGGCAGCCCCGGCCCGTATTCGGATATGAACGGCTACGGGCACTTCCTGCCCGCCTTCTGGTGGACCAAGCTGCTGTGGGCGGGGGTAGCCATCCTGTTCGTGCTGCTGGCCAACCTGCTCTGGGTGCGGGGCACCGACCCCACCGGCCGCCTGGCCGAAGCGCGCCGCCGCTGGAGCGCGGGCAGCACGGCCGCGCTGGCCGCCGGGCTAGCAATAGCCTTGGGCACCGGCAGCTTCATCTACTACAACACCAACGTACTCAACCAGTACCGCACGCCCAAAGAATCCGAAAAGCGGCAAGTGCAGTACGAGAAGCAGTACCGCCACCTGAAAGACGTGCCGCAGCCGCGCATCGTGGCCGTGACCCTGAACACCGACATTTTTCCGAGTACCCGGCGGGTACATTTTCAGGGCGAAATGATGCTGGTGAATAAGCACCCCTGGCCGCTCGACACGGTTATTGTGAGCCTGCCCTTTGAAAACCACCCGCGCGTGCGTAGCCTGCGCCTCGGCGCGGCCGGGCAGGCTGCGCTGGTGCTGAACGATACCACGGCCGGCCTGCGCCTCTACCGCCTGGCCCGGCCGCTCGCCCCCGGCGACTCCATCCCCCTCGCCCTGGCGCTCGACTACCGCGAGTTGGGTTTTCCCAACGCTGGCTCGAACACGGACATCGTGGAAAACGGCACGTTTGTCAGTAGCGGCTATCTGCCTAGCCTGGGCTACCGCGAAAACCCCGAGTTGAGCAGCGACAAGGACCGCAAAAACTACGGCCTCCGGCCTAAGCCGCGCATGGCACGGGTCAATGATCTAAAAGCCAGGCAAAACACGTACATCAGCCCCGATGCTGACTGGATTCGGTTTGCTACCACCGTCAGCACTGAGCCCGACCAAACGGCCCTGGCGCCCGGCTACCTGCAAAAGGAATGGGTGCGAAACGGCCGTCGCTATTTTGCTTATAAGATGGACCGGCCGATGCTCAACTTTTACACCTTCCTCTCGGCGCGCTACCAGAAATACACCGATAAATGGGTCGATTCGGCCGGCGGGCGCACCCTGCCGATTGAGATTTACTACCACGCGGGCCACCCCTACGACCTGAAACGCATGGCCGCCGGGGCCAAAGAGGCGCTGAGTTACTGCTCCAAGAACTTCTCGCCCTACCAGCACCAGCAGCTACGCATCCTGGAGTTTCCGGGCTACCAGAGCTTTGCCCAAAGCTTTGCCAACACGGTGCCTTTTTCGGAAAGCATCGGCTTCATTGCCAAGGTCGATGACAACGACCCCGAGGATTTGGACTACCCCTTCTACGTGGCGGCCCACGAGGTGGCGCACCAGTGGTGGGCGCACCAGGTTATCGGCGGCAACGTGCAGGGCAGCACCCTCATGGCCGAAAGCCTGGCCGAGTACTCAGCGCTTATGGTCCTGAAGCACCATTACGGCCTGGCTTCCATGCAGAAGTTTCTCAAGCTCGACCTCAACCGCTACCTCAGCGGCCGCGCCTTTGAGCAAAAGAAGGAAGTGCCGCTGGCGCTGGTCGAAAACCAGACCTACATTCACTACGGCAAGGGCTCGGTGGTGATGTATGCCCTGCAAGACTACCTAGGCGAGCAAAAGCTGAACGCCGCCCTACGCGATTACGTCAAGGCCGTGGCCTTCCAGGGCCCGCCCTACACCAACTCGACCGAGTTTATTGGGGTGCTGCGCCGGGCCGCGCCCGACTCGCTCCAGCAGTTCATTACCGATAACTTCGACCGCATTACCCTCTACGACAACCGCATCACGGCCGCCACCGCCAAAAAGCTGTCCGACGGCCGCTACCAGGTCGATTTCACGGTGAAAAGCGCCAAGTTCTACGCCGACAGCACCGGCAGCCAGCGGCCCGCCGCCGAGCACGACTACCTACCCGTGGCCATTTTCCCCGAACCGGGCAAGGATAAGAAGCCAGCGATGCCTTTGCTGCTCGTGAAGCGCCGCCTAGTAACGGGCGACAATAAGCTGCAATTCATCGTGGCCCACGAACCAGCCTCAGTAGCCGTGGACCCTTACCATGAACTAGTGGATAGAACGCTAGGGGATAATACAAAGGACATCAAGAAGTAGCTGCCCACTTAGAACTAAAGTAAGTCCGTTCATTTGCAGTTAGTCAAAATAGCCCCGCGTTATTGCCCACATATGGGTGCTAGCGCGGGGCTAGGCAGCAGGCCAGCTTGGCGGCAGTCACGTGCCGCTTACGTGGAGGTTTTAGCGCCGATAGCAGCAACGTCAACGTGTTTACGACTCCGTATTATAAGGAGTGCATTTTTCAGAGCCCGAGCTTTTGGGCCGCATTGTGCTGGCGGATGTTGTCGAGGCGGGTGTAGCGGCGAATCATGTCGGTCGTCTTGTGTTTGGTCTGGTTCATGACTTCCGCATCATCAGCCCCGTTGAGCTTAGCGATAGTCACAAACGAGGCCCGCAGCGAGTGCGCCGTATAGGGTGCCCCTAGGCGCAGCTGTACAATCTCATTCAGGCTAAAGGTGCTTAGCCGCCGCCGACTCAGCCGCTGGCCCTTATGAAAAGAGAGGAACAAAGGCCCGCTCGTGCGCCCATGCTGGTGGAGCAACTCCAGCCAGTCCTTGACCGCGCGCACCGGGCAACTGCGCCGGTCGGGGGCGAAGAAGATGGCTTTTTCTTCGGCTTCGCCTTTCTGGTTGGTTTTGCTTTTGAGCAGCTCGACCACCAGCCCGTCGTCGTCAAAGCGCAGGTGGGTTAGGTCTAGGCTGGCGAGCTCGTCACGGCGAAAGGCGCCAGCTAAGCCGAGCAAGAGCAGCGCCCGGTCGCGTACCCCGTCCGGCCGCTCGGTGTCGATGCCCTGTACCACGCGCTTAAAGTAAGCCAGCGTGAAGGCAGGAGCCTGCTTTTGCTTGACGCCTTTCTCGCGGCTGATGCCTTCGAGCAGGGTCTTGAACTGTCGGTCGTCCGTGGGCGTGGGCAGCGCAGCCAGTTGGTGGGCCTTGCTTACGGAGGCACAGTGGCGCTGGATGGTGGCCACCTTTTTACCCGCCTCAGCCAGCGCCGTCACGAAGGCGGCCATGGTTAGCACGTCGGCGGGTAGCGACTCGCGTCCGTGCTCGCGACACCAAGTGGTGAAGCGGCGCCAGTCGCCGGCGTAGGCGCGCTGCGTGTTGGCCGCCCCTTGCTGGCCCGTGTTCACATAGCGTGCCCCGGCTTCGGCGTAGTCGTCGATGTGGCGGGCCGCGCCGATGGCTTGAGCGGCGGTAAGCTTCGGCAGCGTTTTCATAAGAAGGTGGGTAGATTGGTGGGCGACCAAGCAAAAGAGATGCTCGGTACTTCGACCCAAAAGTAGCACTGAATTACCCTCGATAAGTAAGGTTTATCAAGGGTAATCATTCTAAAAATCAAATAAAGCTGCTTTTGTACAATATTATTGCAAAAGTTATAGCACTGCCTTGTTAAGTGCTATTTGCAGAGTTAGCACTCAGTTGGTGTGAGGAGTTTGACCGCGTACCTATATAATATAGGAGTGGCGAGCAACCCAAAGAGCAATTGCTTCTAAAGCTGCTCAACTTTTTGCTCGCATCAGTACCGACAAGAAGCAGCTTGATTATTGGTACTAAGTTACAGAAGCGGATTGCGTACTTTTTTAATAGGGCATGGTGTCTACTTAGTGAATCAGGTAAACTGCGCTAACGAGGGCCGCACCGAGCAGTAGGACTACCAGCACGCGCCGACGGTGGCGACGGCGCTGAGAACGTCGCGAGCGAGGCTGGCGCATCAGGTGGGGCAGCGTGGACATACCGAAAGCTAAGTCCTGGACTGCCTATTGCCAAGCCTAGCTTGAATACCTAGTCGCAAGTGAAGAGAGCAAACAACTCATTAGTAGCTGCTTGTAAGTAGGAGCTAACTGTTCTTTCCAAGTCACTGTGCGGGGGTCTTTGTCACAGGGCAGTAATCGATAATTCAAACCACCTCAAAACCGCTTTATGCATCGTTAAATAAATAATTGATAAACAGTGGCTTGTTAGTCTTTAAATGTACGTTTAACTTTTGTGACAAGCAACGTTTGAGGGGTAGTTTTGTACCAATAACCCAGTTTGTCGCCTACTTCCGGGTGAGTACCGTCCGCCAAGGCCAGTCCGGCCTCGGCCTCGAAGCCCAGCAGGCCGCCGTGCAGAATTTCCTGCGCGGCGACGCCCAACTCGTGGCGACCTTTCTCGAAATTGAGAGTGGGAAGAAAAACGAGCGTCCCCAATTGCAAGCGGCCATCGCCTGCGCTCGACAGTAAGATGCCGTGCTACTCGTGGCCAAACTGGACCGGCTCGCGCGCAACGTCGCCTTCCTAGCTGCGCTTATGGAAAGCCGCGTGCGCTTTCAAGCCGTTTACCTGCCCGCAGCCGATGAGTTTACGCTTCACATCCTGGCGGCCGTGGCCCAGAAGGAGGCTTCGGCGATTTCTACGCGTACCCGTGATGCGCTCGCCGCCAAGAAGGCGCGGGGGGCGCAGTTGGGAACTCCGGCTAACTTGACCCAGGCGGCACGGGAGAA
>Ga0182219_1000028_pt1 | contig 10950 bp, 5 predicted proteins | sample G6R1MG_20_FD_128405 | JGI IMG/M metagenome (GOLD analysis project Ga0182219, IMG submission 128405) | Miscanthus phyllosphere microbial communities from Michigan, USA - G6R2_MAIN_03OCT2016_LD1 MG | ecosystem: Host-associated > Plants > Phyllosphere > Phylloplane/Leaf | place: USA: Michigan...
AAACAACGCCGGCGTAAACGACGGCGTGGGGCTGGAAAGCGGTAACTACGCGGATTTTATGCGCAGCCTGCACCGCAACGTGGTGCACTATTACCTCATGGCCCACCACGCGCTGCCCGAGCTGATAAAATCGCAGGGCGCCATCGTGAACATCACCTCCAAAACCGCCGAAACCGGCCAGGGCAACACCTCGGCCTACGCGGCGGCCAACGGCGGGCGCAACGCGCTCACCCGCGAGTGGGCCGTGGAATTGCTCAAGTACAATATCCGCGTGAATGCCGTGATGGTGGCCGAAAGCTGGACGCCCGCCTACGAAGCCTGGATTAAAACCCTGCCCAACCCCGAGGAGAAGCTGCGCGAAATCACCAGCAAAATCCCACTCGGCAACCGCATGACCACCGCCGAAGAGCTGGCCAACACCACGGCGTTCTTGCTCTCGCCCCGTAGCAGCCACACCACCGGCCAGATTATCCACGTCGATGGCGGCTACGTGCACCTCGACCGGGCGCTGGCAAACGCCTGAGTGTGCAGTAAGCTTCAGCTTACCGTTGCCCAGTGTAGGGTAAGCTTCAGCTTGCCTTTTACTAGCGAAGTTGTTTGATAATCAGTAACCAGACAGCTTCTTTCCTGAATCTTCCCAAAACGGCAAGCTAAAGCTTACCCTACACTTTGATGAATACTCTAGTTTGCACCGAGCCCGGCCAGTTTGCCTACGAAAGCCGGCCGGCCCCCACTGTGGCCCCTGGGCAGGCGCTGCTGCGCATCCGCCGCATCGGCATTTGCGGCACCGATTTGCACGCCTTCGAGGGCACGCAGCCGTTTTTTAACTACCCGCGGGTGCTGGGCCACGAGCTGGCCGGCGAGCTGGTGGATACGGGCGGGGCCGAGGGCTTTGCCGTGGGCGAGGCCGTTACGTTCATCCCGTATTTTAGCTGCGGCACCTGCATTGCGTGCCGCCGGGGGCTGCCCAACTGCTGCACCCGCATCAACGTGTGCGGCGTGCACGTAGACGGTGGCATGGCCGAGCTGCTGGCCGTGCCGGCCGACCTGCTGGTGCACGGCGAGGGCCTCAGCTACGACGAGCTGGCGCTGGTAGAGCCGCTAGCCATCGGGGCGCACGGCGTGCGCCGAGCCGGGGTGCGCCCCGGCGAGGTGGTGCTGGTGGTAGGTGCCGGCCCCATCGGGCTGGGCATTATGGAATTTGCCCGCATCGCGGGCGGGCAGGTTATCGCCTTAGATATCAACGAGCAGCGCCTGGCCTTTTGCCGCGAAAAGCTGGGCGTGGCGCACACCCTCAACGCACTGGTGTCCGACGTGCACGAGCGGCTGGCCGAGCTTACCAATGGCGATATGCCCACGGTAGTCATCGACGCGACGGGCAGCCAAAAGGCCATTTTGGGTGCATTTCAGTACCTGGCCCACGGCGGGCGCTTCGTGCTAGTGGGCTTGCAAAAGGGCGAAATCAGCTTTTCGCACCCCGAGTTTCACAAGCGCGAGGCCACGCTCATGAGCAGCCGCAACGCCACCCGCGAGGACTTCGAGCACGTTATTCGCTCGATGAAGCAGGGCCTGGTAAACCCAGCCACCTACATCACGCACCGCGTTGGTTTTGAGCAGGTAAAAGACGAGTTCACAAGCTGGCTCGACCCGGCCAATGGCGTAATTAAAGCAATGGTAGCCCTATAGTAGCGCGGACTCTCAGTCCGCGGGCAAGTGTATTGAAACTCGCGAACTGAAAGTCCACGCTGCCTGCTACTTTCGGGCGGCCGGCTTGCGCCGCCTCACTCCCCTACCCAAAATACCATGCAAAAAGCCGCCTTTTTGATGCGCCTCAAGCCCGGCTACGCCGCCGAATACGAGCGCCGCCACGACGAACTATGGCCTGAGCTGGCCGCCGCCCTCACGGCCGCCGGCATCAGCGACTACTCTATCTTTCTGGAGCCGGAAGCCGGCTTGCTTTTCGGGGTGCAGCGGCTGGCCGAGGGCCACACGGCAGCCGAGCTGCCCAACTTACCCGTGATGCGCCGCTGGTGGGACTATATGGCCGACCTCATGGAAACCAACCCCGACCACTCTCCCGTGGCGCAGCCTTTGCAGCAGGTTTTTCATCTTGACTAAGTGCTTGTTAGTGAATCGAAACAAGTACTACCTTTGACTAATCGGGTACTGGCAGGGCAGCGGACACCAACATACCGCGGCCCGGCCAGTGCCCCTTTTCTTTTCTATGCTTCGCCTTCCCAAAACCCCGCTCCTTGCCGCGAGCGCGCTGCTGCTGTCGCTGGCCTGCCAGGCCCAAAAGCCCCTCAAAAAGAACGAGGTGCTGCTGTTTGCCTATTTCAAGGGCAACGGCGAGGATGGCCTGCACCTAGCCACCAGCCCCGATGGCCTGCGCTGGACGGCCCTCAACGGTGATAAATCGCTGCTGACGCCCGCCGTGAGCAAAGACAAGCTCATGCGCGACCCGTGCATCATCCGGGGGCAGGACGGGCTGTTTCACATGGTCTGGACCACGAGCTGGCACGACCGGGGCATTGGTTACGCGTCATCTAAAGACCTGGTACACTGGAGCGAGCAGCAGTACCTGCCGGTGATGGAACCCGAGCCCACCGCCAAAAACTGCTGGGCACCCGAAATCACGTACGACGCGCCCCACCGGCAGTACCTGATTTACTGGGCCACTACAATTCCGGGTCGTTTCCGGGCCGGCGAAACCACGGCCGACGGGGGAAACAACCACCGCATTTATTACGTCGCCACCAAGGATTTCAAGACCTACTCGCCGGCCAAGGTGTTGTACGACAAAGATTTTAACGTCATTGATGCCAGCATTCAACCCACCGGCCAGCGCTACGTGATGTTTTTGAAAGACGAAACCCGCGAGCCCGCTCAGAAGAACCTGCGGGTGGCCTTTGCCGACCAGGTGGCCGGGCCGTATAGCGCGCCATCGGCCCCCATCACGGGCAAGTACTGGGCCGAAGGGCCGACGGCTATTCAACTGGGCGATAAGTGGCTGGTGTACTTCGACAAGTACACCGAGCACAAGTATGGCGCCGTTACTTCGACCGACCTGGAACACTGGACTGATATTTCCGACCAGGTGCAGTTTCCGCAGGGCACGCGCCACGGCACGGTGCTACGCATTACCAAGCAGGAGTTGGCCCAGTTGCCGCAGTAGCCCGTGCTGCTAAGCTCATAGGCTAAATTTACCGGCAGCCAGCTGGCCACCTGGCCCCGGCTGCCACTATCTCACTCCTACTACCCCTGGCCGGGCGCGGCGCTCCATCTTATAGCCGCACGGGCACTTTCCGAAGCGTATAGCGGCAAGCAGGAGAGCGCAGGGCACTCCAGAGTGGGCAGGGCGCTAGCTTGCCGGCTATTCCTGCCTATTTATGCGCCTTTTCTTTTCTTTGCTCAGCTTCGTGCTGCTGGCTTTCACGGCCGCCGCCCAGCCCACACCCCAAAAGCAAATTCAGTACCTCTCGGGCCGCGACAACACGCGCACTGCCACCTGGGATTTTTACTGCACCGGGGGCCGCAAAAGCGGCTACTGGACTACTATTCAGGTACCTTCGTGCTGGGAGCAGCAGGGTTTTGGGGCCTACAACTACGGCCGCGACTACAAAACCTACGGCAAAAACTTCCGCTTTGCCGACGAGCAAGGCAAGTACAAGCACACCTTTTCGGTACCTGCCGACTGGCGCGAAAAGGCCGTGTACATCGTCTTTGAGGGAGCGATGACCGACGCCGAAGTGCGCGTGAACGGCCAGCTGGCCGGGCCGATTCACCAGGGCGCGTTCTATCGTTTCAAGTACGACATCAGTCCGCTGCTGAAATTTGGCCAGCCCAATCTGCTCGAAGTAACGGTGAGCAAGATGTCGGCCGACGCCTCGGTGAACAACGCCGAGCGGCTGGCCGATTACTGGGTTTTTGGCGGCATTTTCCGGCCGGTTTATCTGGAGGCTACGCCCAAGCAGTTCATCCCTTACACCGCCATTGATGCCAAGGCTAGCGGCGCATTTGCGGTGAACGTGGGCTTGCGCGGCCTCACGCAAGCGGCCGACGTGAAGGCCGAAATCATCGACAATACCGGCCGCGTGGTGGGCACTGCTACTGGCCGCGCTGCGGCTACCGATACTGTGGTGCAGCTGCGCACGCAGGTAGCAAAGCCCCTGACCTGGACCGCCGAAACGCCCCGCCTCTACCGCGCTCGCTTCACGCTGCTGACGGGCGGGCAGCCGCTATACCAAACCACCGAAACCTTCGGCTTTCGCACCATTGAGGTGCGGCGGGGCAAGGGCATTTATGTGAATGGCACACAGGTGAAGATGAAGGGCACCAACCGCCACAGCTGGTGGCCCGAAACGGGGCGCACCCTCAACGACTCGATTCACCTGATGGACGTGAAGCTCATCAAGGAGATGAATATGAACGCGGTGCGCATGTCGCATTACCCGCCCGACGCCGAGTTTCTGCACCTCTGCGACTCGCTGGGGCTGTACGTGCTCGACGAGCTGGCGGGCTGGCAGAAGGCCTACAGCACCAAAGCCGGCCGCCCGATAGTGCGCGAAATGGTGCGCAAAGACGTGAACCACCCCAGCATTATTTTCTGGGACAACGGCAACGAGGGCGGCACCAACAAGGAGCTGGACGTGGAGTTCGGCAAGTACGACTTGTCGAACCGGCCCGTCATTCACCCGCACCACCGGCCCGGCAACGAGGCCAGCGGCATCGACTGCAACCACTACGAGAACTACTACAGCACCGAGAAAATCCTCGCCGACTCGCTCATCTACATGCCCACCGAGTTTTTGCACTCGCAGGACGATGGCGGGGCCGCCGCGGGCTTGGCCGACATGTGGGAACTGCATTGGAAAGCGCAGCGCTCAGGCGGCGGCTTTTTATGGGCCTTGGTCGATGAGGGCATCGTGCGCACCGACCAGCGTGGCATCATCGACGTGAACGGTGTGAACGCGCCCGACGGCGTGCTCGGCCCGCACCGCGAAAAGGAAGGTAGCTTCTTCGCCCTGCGCGAGATTTTCTCGCCCATCCGCATCACCCTGAAAGACTTGCCGGCTAAGTTCAACGGCCGCGTGCCAGTCGAAAACCGCTACCATTTCACCAACCTCAACCAGTGCTTTTTTCAGTGGGAGCTGGTGAAATACCGCCAGCCGGGCGAAACCTTCACCGGCTATTCGTCCCTAAAAAAGAGCCGTTTCGCGAGCCCCAACGTGGCCCCGCTCGCCACCGGCCAGCTCGACTTGCAGCTACCCAAAGATTGGCAGAGCTACGACGCTATTCTGCTCTCGGCCTTCGACCCGCAGAAAAACCTTGTCTACCAATGGACCTGGAAAACGAGCGATAACACCGCCCTGCTGCGCGAGGTACTCCCCGCTGCTACTACGCCGACCGCGCCGAAATCTGCCACCAAAAAGGCCGCTAAAACAGCCAATGGGGCGGCTACCCCAGCTGCCGCCCCATTGGCCGCCGTGCAGGTGGCCGAAACCGACAGCCTGCTGACGCTGCAAGCCAGCGGCATCACCGTCACGTTCAGCAAGCTGACTGGCCAGCTCGGTAAGATAAAAGGCAACAACGGCGACAAGCTCAGCTTTGGCAATGGCCCGGTGCTGGTGGGCAGCCCGGCCACCTTCCAGAGCTTGGCGCACCACGCTGAGGCCACTGGCGAGGTAGTAGAAGTGCGCTACCAAGGCGGGCTGACCAGCGTGCGCTGGACGATGAGCCCCAACGGCTGGCTGCGCCTCGACTACGCCTACGACCTGCCCAAAGGCGAGTATCAGGCCGTCGGCCTGACATTTACCTACCCCGAAAACTACGTAATCGGGGCCAAGTGGCTTGGCAAAGGCCCCTACCGCGTCTGGAAAAACCGCCTCGCCGGCCCCACCCTCAACGTGTGGGAAAACCCCTACAACGACACCCAAACCGGCGCCGCGCCCTGGCTCTACCCCGAGTTCAAAGGCTACTTCGCCGACGTGGCGTGGGTGGAATTGAACACCGTGGAAGGCAAATTCTTAGTCGCCAGCCCCGAGCCCAACTTATACGTGCGGCTGTTTGATTTCTACGGGTTGTCGGGCGTGGTGCCCGCGCCGGCTTTGCCAGCTGGCAACCTATCGTTTCTGGATGCCATTCCGCCCATCAGCACTAAGCTAGGGCTCAACATTGATAACAACCCCAAAAACTTGGGGCCAATGAGTGAGGCGAATCATTTGGGCGGCGTTACCAAGCGCACGCTGTACTTCTTTTTCGGGATTACCAAGGCCAGCGGCAAGCCGCAGCCCTACGTAGTGCCAGCCAAGAATGACCTATTTTAGGCATCCGGCGCGGTGATGGCGCGGGGCTCTGCCCCGTGCCGACTTGCCGCGGGCCTCTGGCCCGCAACGGTAGGGCGCGTCAGAACCGGATGCACCCTGCCGAATACAATAAAGCGCAACAACACTAGCCATCGTGCGGGCCAGAGGCCCGCGGCAAGTCGGCACGGGGCAGAGCCCCGCGCCATCACCGCTACGGCATTTTTTGCAGGCCTTCCCACCTCACTTTCCACCCTTTGGGGATGCCGGGGTTTGCCTCTTTGCAGCCGTCGTAGCCGGCGCACATGAGGGCCACGGCTGCCAATAACCCGCCGTTGCCGGGCAGGTAGAGGGGCAGGCGGCCCTCCTGGTAATTGTGGCCGTTGGGGAGGTAGGTGTTGGTTTGCACCTTCATTAGGAGCGCGTCGACCGCCTTTTCGGGCAGGCCGAGGCGGGTGGCGGTCATGGAGGTCATGGGGAAGTCCCAGCCCCAGGTTTTGTCCCAGCTCCAGTCCTTCCAGATGAGGTCGAAGGTGCGGCGCATGGTGGCGGCATCTTGCTGGCCGGTGGCGGGCATGAAGCCCAGCGCGGCTAGCACCGACGGGTGGTCGGTTTTGTATTCAGGGTTGGTGTAGGAGTCGGGTGCGCTTTCGGCGGCCAAATACACGCCGTTGGCCTGCGGTAATTTGGCGAGTTTGGCCAGCACGTCGTCCCACTGAGGGTTGCGCGGCTGGCCCTGGCGCTCGCGCCATTTTTGGGCAGTTTCCAGCGCCCAGTGCCAGTACACCAGCTCGAAAGTGGGGTTAAAAGTATCTTCGGCCTTGAAGCGCTCCTGGGCCGGAATTACGCCTTTGCCGAGGATATAGCGGTTGTTCTCTTTTTCAAAAAACGGGTACGAGGCGATGAATTCGGCCGTTTGGGCCACGCGCTCCTGGTAGAGCTTGAGCGTGGCCGCGTTGGGGTGGGCGCGGTAGGCTTCTTCGGCAAAATAAATGGTGTGCGGCTGCTGCCAGATTAGAAACGCGCCCACCGACGACGGGCCTTCCTCGCCCCAGGGGTCAGTCATTTTCTGCCAGCGCCAGCCGGCGTAGCCCTGGCGCTGGGCGATGCCGCGGGCCACGGCCTGCACGTCGGGGCGGGCGTACCAGGTCAGGCTTTTTTCCAGGATGGCGGGGCGACCCCACAGCGCGAAGTGGGCCGCGTGCCACCAGTGCATTTCAAGGTGCGGGCGGCCGTACCAGCTATTGAGCAGCAGGCCGGTTTCCTGGGGCGGCTGCGAACCGGCATTGTGAATTTTGGTGAGGTACTGCGAGAGCACAATGCGCCGCTCTAGCTCGGCAGCGCGTGGGTCGGTGGTACCGCCAAAATCGACTGCCCCGCCGCTGCGCCAAAAGGCTTGCCATTGCTGTCGGCTATTGGCCAGGGTGGCGGCGAAAGCAGGCGCGGCAGCCAGCTTTTTGGGCGAGAAAAGGGCGCTTATTTCTAGCGTGTTGGTTTTGCCGCTGGGCGTGAGTACGAATTCGTGCGGCTGGCCGGGGGCCAGCGTGGCCGTGCCAGCCCAGCTCAATGCCACAAAATACTTGGTTGTATCGAGCTGGTGCGTGAGTAGGGCGCGACCGGTTTTTTGCTCCACGATGGCCGACTGGTGCGCGTCCTTGTGCGAGTAGTCGGTGGCCATATCGGCCCAACCCGCCGTCGGAAATGGGAAGCGGAGCATCACCTTGAGCCGCCCAGCTTTGAGTAGCTCCGAGGTGACTTTGGCAGCCACCGCATCTTGCTGTTGGTGGCCCACAGTTAGTACGTCCACGGCCGTGCCGTCTACCGTGAAGTGGCTCTGGATTTCGCCCGTCCAGGGGTTCAGCTCCTGGCGAATGTTTTTGATATCCCGGATACCCGCCGGCTGGCCGTTTTTCTTCAGAATAACGAAGCCCAAATTGCCCAGTTGCAAACGGTGCGGATTGGCGCGAAAGTAGTCGCCCGATTCTTTATTACCGGGCGTTTTCACCTGCACGGCGTAGGGCACGGGGCGGCCGTTGAGGGTGTAGGTGCGCAGGCTCTGGTCGAATTTGTAGCCTTCCTTATTGGGGAAGCGGTGCCAGCCCCACTCCGACTCGGTGCCCAGCGGCAGGCCTTTTTCGTAGTGCGTCGGGCAGGTTTGCAGGCCTGTCACGTCGGTGGTAAAGGCAAACTTGCCGTTGCCCACGCTCAGCGAATTGAGCGAGTCGGTATTGGCCACGCGCACCTTATGGCGCTCGACTACCGCCTGCCGATTGATGGGCGCCTGCTGGGCGGCGAGGGGCAGCGCGGCGGCCGCCAACAGCCCATGTAGGAAGAGAAAACCAGAATTTTTCATAAGCTATAAAATCAGTCGCGGGCCAGCGTCACGCTCATCAGCCCAATCACCACATCGTTGGCCAGCGCGCGCACGGTCAGGCTTTTGAGCTTCTTGCCAGGGTCGAGCGGCAGCTCCAGCACCGTGGCCGCGCCCCCGTCAATGGCCTTGGTGCTAAAGCCTTTGATGCTGGTGTATTGGTCAAAATCCTTGGTCATAAGCCCGGTTTTGAGGTGCACCCGGTAGGGTTTGGGCGCACTGAGCTGGAAAGCAAAGCCATCTTCTACGTAGTCCTGCTCGATGGGCCACCAGGTGCTGGGGTTGCGCAGGGGCAGCGTGGCGGTAGTGTTATCGGCGTAGGTTACGGTCACTTCGCCGTTGGTAAACTGGCTCTGCATGGCGCTGGTGCTGCCAGCCATGAGCAGCACGGCGCGGCGGGCACGGCCGTGCAGCGGCACGGTGGCCAGGTGCGGGTAGTTATCCCACTGCGATACGAAGAGGATGTTCTTCGCGCCAGCCGCGCCGGGCGTGCGCAACGGCTCGCCGGTGGGCAGCTGAATTTCGTTTTTCGCACCCGCCAACCGACGCAAACCAGCGTCGTCGATGTTGGCCTGCGTGAGCGGGTAGCACCAGTTGCCAATGCCCTGGGTGGGCAGCTCCAGCGTGGCCGTTTCGGCGCGGGGCGAGAGGTATTTATTTTGGAAAATACTGGCTACTCGGTCGTTGAAAAAGCGGGCTAGGTCAACGGTTTCCCAGCGCGGCTTGGCAGTCAGCGCCGTGGCCTCGCTTAAGGCAGCCGGTAACGTTACCTCCACGGCCAGCGGTTGCCACCAGCGCAACTCGCCCTGCGCCAACTGCACGAATAGCGTGCGGCTACCAAGCTGCCCCTGCACCTGGCCGGTAAGGGTCGCGCCCGCCAGCCGGGGGCTGGCCAGCACCTGCTGCGGGTCGTGCAGGGCCAGCACGGTGGCGGGGCCAAAAGCGGCGGTTAGCAGCGCGCCGGGAGCGGCGCGCTGGGTGAGCGTGGTGGGCGCGATTGGCTCGCCCTGCCATTGAATTTCCACTTTGTAAAACCCAATTGCCGCGCTCTCAATCTCAATCATCGGCCGGCCTACCGTCGCCAGATTTCGCCAGTGAACTGGTTTCCCATTCACCAGCACCGACCCCACGCGGCTAGCTAGCGCAGGCACTTGTAGTGTCAACGCCAATTCTTTACCCCCCCACTGGTCAATAAGATATACTTCCTGCTGCCCCTGCCGCCGAAACTGAAACGTCACATCAGGTATCACCAGCCGAGCCGAATCCCAGGCGGCGGGCAGGCCGGGGCGCACCAGTAGCGTATCGTGCAGGGCATCGGGTCGGATGCCAAACAGGCCCTCGACCAGCGAGCGGGCAGCTACGCCGATGGGGTCGGCGAAGTCGCGGTACAGCTCGCCGCGGTTGGCATCGTAGAAGCTGATTTGCTGAAAATTGCCGGGGCTCGCGCCCAGGTACATACTTTCGAGCAGGGCGCTTTTCCAGAGCAGAAAGGCCTCGCTGGCGCGGCCGGCCTGCCAGTAGGCCAGCGTGGTATGCAGGTTTTCGGCCAGCACCACGTTGTTCAACGACCAGTCGTAGGGCTGCCATTTGGTAGTTGACAGTAGGTGAAAATCACCAGTCGGCAACCCCGCCGCCCGCACCGGAATATGTGGGATTTCGGCATCGACGTAGCGCGTGGCCTGATACGCCTGAAAGGCATCGGGCACCTCCGAGTCGAGGGCGTGGTAGATGGTCCAGAGGCCGGCGCTCGGGTGCAAGGCTTTCAGACCGAGCTTGTCCTGATATTCGGCGTACCAGCCCTGGGCGGGCAGCCAGAGCCGGCTTTGCAACGCCTGCCGGATGTGGGCGGCCTCCTGCGCGTAGGGCGCGGGGTCTTCCTGCAAAAGCGTAGCCAGCGTAGCGGCCTGCTGGTTGGCGTAGTAGTTATAGGCCGAGGTGTGGGTCACGGCCCCGCCGCTGTATTGCAACGCATCGCTGGCCCAAATGGCGGCGTAGGCGTCGTAGAGGCCGTCGCCGTCGGGGTCGAAGTTGCGCTTTTCCCAGGCCAGATGGCGCTGAAGCACTGGCCACAGCGCGCGGGCCTCGGCAAGGTCGCCGGTCCAGCGCAGGTGGCGCAGCAGGGCATCCACGTACACGAGGTTCATGTCATAGTGGTGGGGCCGGAAATCGCCGCCAGGATTACGGCTGATGTAGCCGCTGCTGAACACCGCCGTACCCAGCTTTTCGAGTTGCCGGGCTCGATGCAAGGCCGTATCGGGCGTGACCGGGCCGCTGGGC
>Ga0182219_1000030_pt1 | contig 10691 bp, 5 predicted proteins | sample G6R1MG_20_FD_128405 | JGI IMG/M metagenome (GOLD analysis project Ga0182219, IMG submission 128405) | Miscanthus phyllosphere microbial communities from Michigan, USA - G6R2_MAIN_03OCT2016_LD1 MG | ecosystem: Host-associated > Plants > Phyllosphere > Phylloplane/Leaf | place: USA: Michigan...
CACCGCGCTGGCCACGCTGCTCGCGCAGCCCGCCGCGCCGCGCCCCGCCTTCGTGATTACGCAGGAGGTGCCCGCGCCCACCGCCGCGCGGCGCGGCGCGTGGCGCACACTGGCGCAGCGCCAGCGCGTGCTGGGCGTGTACGACGCCTCGGATGCCACCACGGCCAAAGCCGCTGCCAGCCTGCGCGCCGCGCTGGGTCGGCCGGGGCGCGTGCTGCGCGGGCAGGGGCCAGGCCTCACCAGCGGCGTGGCCACCTGGCTGCGCGAGAAGTAATAGCGCGCACGCTGTAGTTCGCGTTCGCTGGTGGAAAAATGGCCAACCCGCATGGACGCGGACTACAGAGTTTGCGCTATTGCACCTGCCGATTCGGCCGCCACTATTCGCGGACTCGCAGCGTCCGCGCTATCTCATATCAGCAGCAGGCCCTTCTCGCGTAGCAGCTGCCAGGCGGGGCTTTGCAGAAATTTCTCCCACGGGCCGGCTTCGGGCGGGAAAGTGGCCGCGGCTTCTTTTAGCAGTACTTTGGTGTCGTAGTCGCGGCTGAGGCGCAGCAGTAGCGCGTGCAGCCAGGGGCCAATGAGCTCGGTGGTTTTGACCTCAAAGTCCTCGGCCTGCTCGTAGCAGGTCAATACGGCGCGGGTCGTCTTTTTGTCTTTAGGGCCGCTGCCGCCGGTGGTCTTGTAGCTCAGTTCAGGCGCATTGCCGAGCCAGAATAAGCGGCGGTTGGGTTGCGCGAAATCCGGCTTTTCGGGCTCTTGCAAGGCTTGCTGGATGAGCTGGCGCGGCACCGTGGCGCGGGGCGTTTTGAAATCGAACCAGAAGCTGAGCGGCTCGCGCAAAGCCACGCCGTGCATGTAGTTATACAGGCTCTTGGCGAGGCCGGGGCCGAAGCTTTCGTGGTCGGTGCCGAGCGGGTCGTCGTGCCAGAGGTCGTTCCAGGCAAAGTTGCCCGGCTCGGGGCCGATGGCCGCCACCTGGTACTTCGCCGGGTTTTTGCCCACCGGCGAGTGCGCCGTCATCGAGAAGCGGTGCCAGTAGCCGCTCTGCACAATGCCCGCGTCGAAAAGCTGGCGCACTACTTCGAGCGCGTCCACCGTCTCCTGGGCGGTTTGGGTCGGGAAGCCGTACATGAGGTAGGCGTGTACCAGCACGCCCGCCGCCGTGAAGCCCTGCGTCACGCGCGCTACCTGCGCAATGGTCACGCCCTTCTCCATCAAGGCCAGCAGCCTATCCGAGGCTACTTCCAGCCCGCCCGAGATGGCAATGCAGCCCGAGGCGGCCAGCAGCCGGCACAGGTCGGGGGTGAAGGTTTTCTCAAACCGGATATTACCCCACCAGCTGATGCTGACGCGCCGCTTGAGCAGCTCGATGGCCAGGTCGCGCAGCGCCAGCGGGGGGGCGGCCTCGTCCACGAAGTGAAAGCCGGTTTGGCCGGTCTGGGCCACGATTTGCTCTATTCTATCGACCAGCAGCGTGGCGGGCGCGGTTTCGTAGCGGCCGATGTAATCGAGGGTTACGTCGCAGAAAGAGCAGCGCTTCCAGTAGCAGCCGTGGGCCACGGTGAGCTTGTTCCAGCGGCCGTCGCTCCAGAGGCGGTGCATGGGGTTCAGCACCTCGATTACCGACAAGTAGTCGCCGAGCGGCAGGTCGGAGTAGTCGGGCGTGCCCACCTCGGGGTGCGGCACGTCAGGGTGCGGGTGGTTGATGTATTCGACCTGGCCGGCTTCGTTTCTTAAAAAAGTTCTTTGCAGCAGCGCGCGGCCGGCTGATAAGTTGGCTTCCTCATCACGCCCGTCATGCTGAGCGGAGCGAAGCATCTCTACCGCTTCGTTGCTTGCCGTTGGCTGAAGCGGCCAAGATGCTTCGTTGCGCTCAGCATGACGGGCGTTTTTGGCTTGCAGATAATCTAACAAGCGCAGCCACGGCCCCTCGCCATCGTCGAGGGTGAGGTAGTCGATATAATCGAAAAAGCGCGGCTCCTTCAACCCCCTCAGTTCCGTGTTGGGGTAGCCACCGCCCATCACGGTGGTGATGGCGGGGTTGGTTTGCTTGATGCGCTGCGCTAGGCGCAGGGCCGCGTAGAGGTTGCCCGGAAAGGGCACTGTGAAGCCCACAAAATCGGGCTTTACGTCGGCCAGCACCTCATCGAGCAACTCCAGCAGCATCCTATCGACCAGGTTGGGCGCGGCCTCCAGGGCGGCGTGCAGCGGGTCGAAGTGCGTGGCCGACATGGCCAGGCTTTCGGCGTAGCGCGAGAGGCCAAATTGCGGCCCCACGGTTTCCTTCACGAGGTCGGCCAAGTCTTCGAGGTACAGCGTGGCCAGGTGCCGGGCCTGGTCGGTGAGGCCCATCGTGCCAAAGGCCGTTTCGAGGTCGGCCACGTTGTCGAAGCGGCTGGCTTCGGGCAAAAATCGGCCGTGGCAGATGCGGGGCGCGAGCGTGAGGTCACGGTTTTGGAGGAAGCGGATGGCCGGGCCTATCGTGGCTTCGTAGCGGCGGCGCAGGCGCAGCATGCGCTGGGCGTTGTCGCTGAGGGCGTAGTTGCCTTGCTCGATTTCATCGAACACGCGCACCAGCCCTTCTTTTGAAAAAAGCCTGAGCACCAGCCCGATGCTGAGGTCGGCCTGCCGCACCGAATAGCCCCGGCCCGTGAGAAAGCCCTTGATGTAGGCCGTGGCCGGGTACGGGGTGTTGAGCTGCGTGAGCGGCGGCGTGAGCAGCAGGATGTGGGGCGAGGCAGTAGGCACGGGGGTACAAACCTACGCGAGAGCGGAGAGGTTCGGCGGCTGCACGGACTTTGTAGGCCGCAGCCATAAGCAGCCGGCCGGGCAGCCGGGTCGCAGCCTATCAACTGCGGCGGCTGTGTTGCGCAGCACTGGGCCAGAAGCGGGCGATAGCAGAGGTTACAAAGAGTAGTAGCGCGAGCTACAAAGTACGCGCTACCTAAAACGGCACCACCACTTTCACGCCCACGTTGCGGCCGGGGTTGTAGATGCCGGTGCGCCCCGTAGGCGAGGCCGCATAGTACTCGAAGTACTTGAGGCGGTTGAGGTGCGCCTGGTAGGCGGTATCAAAGAGGTTATCGACCTGCACGAACACCTGCACGGCCTCGCGGCCGGCGGCGGTGCGCAGGGTAGTGCCCACGCCCGCGCCCAGCAGCAGGTAGCCAGCAGTGGCGGTTTCGGCCCCGTCCACGGCGTAGAAGCGGTTTTGGGGGGCGGTGCCCTCCAGCGTGAGGCGCAGGTAGGTGCCGCTGAGGCGGGCGGCGGGGCGGGCGGGCGCGCTCAGGCGCAGCTCGGTGCGGGCCTGGGGGGCGGGTATCAGGGGTAGGTAGCGGCCGGCCGCGCCCACACGCTCATGCAGGGCAGGGTTGTCATTCAGGCCAATGACGAGGGCGGCGCCGGTGCGCCAGCTCAGCCAGGGCAGGGCGGCGGGGTGCAGGTTCAGGGCCACTTCGCCGCCGTAGAGGCGGGCGGCGGCCTGCTGGTACTGGTAGGTAGCGTTGCCGGGCACCACTTCCACGGGCTGCCCCTGGGTGTCAAAAAGCCGGGCCTGGTAAATGAAATTATCGACGTAGTTGTGGAATACCTCGGCGCTCGCCTCCCAGCCGGCCGACTTCCAGAGCACGCCTACATCTTGCTGCAAGCTGAACTCGGAGCCGAAGCTGCGGTTGCCCAGATACACGATGTGCGCGCCGGGGTCAAGGCCGTTGGAGCCGATTTCGGGGATGTTGGGCGCGCGGTAGCCGCGGGCCACGTTGGCGCGCAGCACCAGGTGCTCGCCCACCGCGTAGCTGCCGCCCAGGCTGGCCGAGAGGCCCCGGTAGGTGGCCCGAAAAGCCGGAAACGGCAGCTCGGCGCCCGGCGTGCCGGCGCCAGCGGCCCGGCCAAAGCCGGTGGCTAGGTCGGTGGCGGTATAAAAGTCGTCCCAGCGCACCACGCGGGTATCGTAGCGCAGGCCGCCCGTTACTTCGAGCTTGCCCCAGGCTTTTTTGGCCACGCCAAAGCCGCCGAGGTCAAATAAGCGGTAGGCCGGAATGGGAAAATCGGTGGCGCTGAGGTGCCGGTTGTGCTGGCTCATGCCGTTGGCCCCCACCGTCAGCTCGACGCCGCGCCAAGTGGGCAGTAGGTAGCGCGCCTCGTAGCTGATGGTGGTGAGGCGCAGGGCCAGGCCCGCCTGCCGGGGCGCGGTGGGGTGGTTATACTCCTGGCGGTGGTTTTGCTGCACGCCGCCCAGCAGGCGCAGCTCGCCCGGCCCCAGCTTGATGGCCCCATCGGCAAAGGCCCGGTAGTGCCGAATGTGCTGGCGCAAGTCGCTCTGGCCGTAGGCGCGCAGGTCGGCGTCGCCGACCACGGGCCGGGCTTTTATGTCGTCTTTGTCAGCTTCAAATACCTGGCGGGTAAAGGCCCGGCTCAGCGAGTCGCGGCTGCCATCGGGTATTTCCTGGTGGTTGTCGTAGGTGGTTAGCCAGAGGTGGAGGCCGCCCCAGGCGCGCTGCACGCCCACCATGCCGGTGAGCGTCGCTTCGCGGAAGCCGGTGTTGTAAACCAGGCCATCGGCGGCGTTGCGGTAGTCGCGGGCCAGCCGGTGGCTGGCCCGAAAGCTGGCTTGCAGGCCGTTTTTCTGGTAGTTCAGCCCCACCGACGCGCCCAGCAGAGCGTTGACCGACTGGTACTCGGCCAAAGCTTCGCCGTGCAATTCGCATTCGGGGCCGGTAGGCAGGGCAGGCAGCAGGTTTACCACGCCGGCCACGGCGTCGGAGCCGTAGAGTAGGCTGGCGGGGCCTTTCACCACCTCTACCCTATCCACACCGTAGTTATCGACCTCGATGCCGTGTTCGTCGCCCCACTGCTGCCCCTCCTGCCGCAAGCCGTTATATAAAGTCAGCACCCGGTTGTAGCCCAGCCCCCGAATGAAGGGCTTAGACACGTTCGGCCCCGTGGTTACGGCGCTCAGCCCCGGCACGCCCCGCACCGCCGCGTCGATGATGTTGCTGTTGGCATTGAGCAGTATCTCGCGCTTGCTCAGGGCCGCGATGGGCACCGGCGAGCGGCGAATTTCGGTGCTGCGGCTCACGCCCGTTACTACCACTTCAGTAAGGGCTTTCTCAGCTTGCTGCAAGCGGATAACGAGCGGCGCGCTCGTGGGCAGCGTCACCATCTGGCGGGCCGGGGCATAGCCTACGGCGCTCACTTCCAGCGCGTGCGCGCCGGCCGGCAGCTCGGACAAAGCGAAGGCGCCGGCGGCATCGGCGGTGGTGCCCTGGTGGAGCAGCGGCACGGCCACGCTGGCGTAGGGCACGGGCTGGCCGGCGGGGTCTACTACATGGCCGCGCAGCGCCTGGGCGCGGGCCAAAATGGGCAGTAGCAAGAGGCAGAGGAGAAATTGCTTCATACAAAACAGGCAAAGGCGTGGCCAGAAGCAGGCTTTTGGGGCCGCTTGAAGAAGGAAAACCGGAGGGGGTTATTACTTGAGGAGGCGAGCGTTTGCTAGGCGTCGCCGAATACCGTCTGCCAGAGCAGAAAGAGGTTGAGCACGAGTATCAGGCCAGCTACGGCCCAGGCCGTGATGCGCAGCCAGGGCTGGTTTACAAACACGCCCATCTTGAGCTTGTCATTGGTGAAAAGCACCAGGGGCACCACCGCAAAGGAGAGCTGCAACGACAGCACTACCTGGCTGAAAACCAGAAGCTGCCCCGTGCCCTGCTCGCCGTACAGAATGGCCACGACCAGAGCCGGCACCACCGCCACCAGCCGCGTAATGAGCCGCCGCACCCAGGGCTTGAGCCGCAGGTTGAGGAAGCCTTCCATCACAATCTGGCCGGCGAGGGTACCGGTCAGCGTCGAGCTTTGGCCCGAGGCCAACAGCGCCAGGGCGAAGATGGTACTGGCCGCCGTGGCCCCGAGCACCGGCGTTAGCAGTTTGTGCGCATCGGCGATGTCAGCCACGTCTTCGTGCCCCTTGCCGTGGAAGGCAGCGGCCGCCGTAACGAGGATGGCCGCGTTGATAAAGAAAGCCAGAAACAGCGCCACCGTCGAGTCGATGGTAGCAAACTTGATGGCCGAGCGCTTGCCGGCCTCCGTTGGCTCTATCTGGCGCACCTGCACGATGCTGCTGTGCAGGTAAAGGTTGTGCGGCATCACGGTGGCGCCCAATATGCCGATGGCCACGTAAAGCATGGCGGGGTTGGTCACGACCTCGGTGTGCGGCACCAGGCCCTTGGCCAGCCCCAGCCAGTCGGGATGCGAGGCGATAATCTCATAGAGAAAGCACAGGAAGATAAGGAAGATAAGCCCCGCTATCAGGCTTTCTATCACCTTAAAACCCTTGTTCTGCAGCAATAGCACCAGCAGCACGTCGAGCGTGGTAATGGCCACGCCCCAGGGCAGCGGCAGCCCAAAAAGCAGATTGAGCGCAATGGCCGAGCCGATGACCTCTGCCAAATCGCAGGCCGCGATAGCAACCTCGCACAGCACCCACAGCGCAATGGCCACGGGCTTGGAATAGCTGTCGCGGCAGGCCTGCGCCAGGTCGCGGCCGGTTACGATGCCCAGCTTGGCGGCCAGGTGCTGCAAGAGCATGGCAAACAGGTTGGAAATCAAAATCACGCTCAAGAGCGTGTAGCCGAAGCGGGCGCCGCCGGCCAGGTCGGTAGCCCAGTTGCCGGGGTCCATGTAGCCCACGGCCACCAGCAGCCCCGGCCCCCAGTAGGCCCGAAACTTGCGCCAAAACGAGGCATCGGCCGCCGGCATCTCGATACTAGCGTGCACCTCGCTGAGCGAGGTGCCACGGCGGGCGTGCCGCCAGCCCGGCTCGGGGGCAGTGGCGGGAGGTATAACAGGAGTAGTAGTGGTAGGTAACAACGCTTCTGTAGTAAGTAATTAGGACGAAAGTAGAAACTATTTTTAGACGAGCCTAAATATTTTTTTAAACCAACCTAAATACTGTCTTTTGGCGTAAAAAGTTGCCGCGCTCCGTGGAAAGAAGCCGCTCCTGATGCGGCATAAAGCCAGCTGGCCAGCCATCGAAACGGAGTGGCCCTCCGTTTCGATGGCTGGCCGTGCCGACCTTTGCGGCTCGCCAACCCTTTGCTCATGTCTGCTTCTCCCGGCCTCAAGCGCCGCCTCGGCCTGCTCTCGCTGGTCGTGAGCGTGGTGCTGGTGCTCACCAAGTTCTACGCCTACCGCCTCACCCACTCGCAGGTGGTGCTGACCGATGCGCTGGAAAGCATTATCAACGTGTTTACCAGCGGCTTTGCACTGTACAGCCTCTATCTGGCCGACCTGCCCAAAGACGAAAACCACCCCTACGGCCACGGCAAGGTCGAATACTTGTCGGTGGGCTTCGAGGGCGCGCTGATTGTGGTGGCGGGGGCCTACATCCTTTACAGCGCCGCCCTCAGCCTGCTGCACCCGCACCCCGTGATGAAGCCCGACTTTGGCGTGCTGCTGCTGGCGAGCACGGCGGTGGTCAATTTTGGGCTCGGGCTGTGGCTGGTGCGGGCCGGGCGGCGGGTGCAGTCGGTGGCCCTGGTGGGCGATGGCAAGCACCTCTACATCGATGCGCTCACGAGCATCGTGTCGTCGGCGGCGCTAGTGCTGGTGCATTTTACGGGCGTGCTGCGCTTCGACGGGGCGGCGGCGCTGGGGCTGGGCGCGTTCATTTTGTTTAATGGCTACCAGCTGCTGCGCAGCGCCGTTTCGGGCCTCATGGACGAAAGCGACCTGGCCACCGTGGCCGAGGTAATCGCCGAATTGCAGCGCCTGCGCCGCCCCTGCTGGATAGACGTGCACAACCTGCGCGTGCAGCGCTACGGCGCCAACCTGCACATCGACTGCCACATGCAGATGCCGTATTACTACTCGCTCGAAAAAATCCACACCGAAATCCACGAGGTAGAAGCCCTCATCCGCGCCCGCTTCGAGGCCGTGGAAGTCGAAATGTTCGTGCACGCCGACCCCTGCTCCTACGCCGCCTGCTCGCTGTGCCACATGCCCGACTGCCCGGTGCGCCACCACGCCTTCGAGCGCGAAATCGAGTGGGACATCCACAACGCCGTGAAGGACGAGCGGCACCACTTGGCGGCAATGAGCAATGAGCAATGAGCAACCTCCTTTTTGCGGTCTGCTCATTGCTCATTGCTCATTAAAAAACTACTTCGCTGGGCTCGTCCATTTGCTGTCTTTCAGGCGGAAGCGCCAGGGTAGCGCCACGGCTTCTTCGCCCGCATACTCCAGGCCCACGCGCGAGCTGGCAGTGATGTTTTCGCTAGCAATCGCTTCGCCCCGGTCCTCAAACCAAATGTGCGGGCCGGTTACTGGTTCGCCGCTGAGGGCGGGCGTGAGGCCCAGCGCCTGGCTGAGCATGCCGGGGCCGGCAGTGAGGTTGCGGGCTACCGCCGCCAAGCCGCGGCGGCGCAGCATCACGTCGATTCCCTCCAGCGGCTCGATAGCCCGGATGAGCACCGTATCGGGGTGCGCGGCGTCGTAGGTGGTGATGTTGAAGAGCGTATGCACGCGGTACACCGTGTAGAGGTAGGCCGTGCCGCCCGGCTGGTACAGCCCCCGCGCCTGCTTGGCTTTGCGCTGCAAGTGCAGCGTAAGGCTGGGGTCGCCCTCGTGCCGGTAGGCTTCGGTTTCGACGATGCGCCCGCCCGTCAGCTCACCATCGATGCGGGTGAAAACGTGCTTACCCAGCAGCTCGCGGGCGATGGCAAGCACGTCGGGGCGCTGGAAAAAGGCGAGCGGCAGGGTAGCTGATTTAAGGTCGTCTGTCATTGCGAGCGTAACGAAGTAGAGCGCGGCAATCTTCCCTTTTCAGTCGGGATAGCACTCCTGGCGTGCAGGAAAGATTGCCGCGCTCTACTTCGTTACGCTCGCAATGACATGAAGGACGGATGGACGTACATTTGTACCCGCCACGGTGACCAGACTCCTACCCACGGAGCGAGGTTGAAAAGGGAATCCGGTTCGAGGCCGGAGCTGTCCCCGCAACTGTACGCGCTACATCGGGGTGGGCACCCCACGCCACTGCCAGCGGCAGCTATCAGCTTGATAGCCAGCGCAGCGGGAAGGCCGCCCACCCGGCAGCGCAAGCCAGGAGACCTGCCAGGGCACTACTAGGTTCAGCGCTCGCGGAGGACGAGCGGAGAACGAAAGCGCCCGACCGGCCGCGCCCTTTGGGGCTAAGCCAAACGGTTGTTTTCGGCCTCAGCCTCAGCGTGTTTTTGGTTTCGGCCAAAAGTGCGGCGGGGTTTTGAACTGAATTTTCGCTTGAAAATTTAGTTCGTGTCTTTTTTCTACCTGCTCAAAGCCCTCGTTTTCAGCCCCAGCCGCTGCCGGCTAAGCTGCGCCCTGGCCGCTACGCTGCTAGCGGCCAGCCCCGCCGCGCACGCCCAGCGCCCGGTCCGGCCCGATACGCTGCTGAGCAAGCGCCACAATCGGCTGGGCGAAGTGCGCGTGCGGGCCGTGCGGCCGAGCCGCTTTGCGGTGGGCACGCGGCAGGTGGTGCTCGACTCGCTGGCGCTGGCGCAGTACCGGGGCGGCACGCTGGTCGAGCTGCTGGAGGCGCGCACACCGCTGTATTTCAAGAACTACGGACCGGGGCAGCTGGCCAGCATCTCGCTGCGGGGCACGGCTTCGCGGCACACGGCCGTGCTGTGGCAGGGCTTTAACATCAATATTCCCTCGCTGGGCGAGGCTGATTTTGCCATCTTGCCGGTGGGCGCGGCCACCAGCATTGCGGTGCAGCCGGGGCCGGCGGCGGCGCTCTACGGCAGCGGGGCCATCGGGGGCGTGGTGCTGCTCGACCAGGAAACCGACTGGCGGCCTGGCCTGCGCGGCAGCCTGCAAGGCGACGCCGGCAGCTGGGGTTTGCGCGGCGGCAGCCTGGCCGTGCGCGGTGCCACCGCCCGCGTAGCCGCCCGCACTACCGCTAGCTACCGCACCGCCCAAAACGACTACCCCTACACCATTCAGGAAGCGCGGGGGCCGGCACAGTATCGCCTTACCAACGCGGCCCTGCGCCACCAGTGGAGCCTGAGCCAGGACGTGGCCCTGCGCCTGGGGGCGCGCGGCGAGCTCACGGCCACCGCCTGGCTCACCGACACCGACCGCGACATCATGCCCAGCGTGTACGCCGCGCCCACCCAAACCCGCGAGCTGGATAAGAGCCGCCGCCTGCTGCTGGGCTACCGGCACCAGGCCTCGGCGCGGCGGCAGTGGTCGGTGCGCGGGGCGTGGTTTGAAGACATACTCGACTACCTCGACGGCGGGGCCGCCAGCCACTCGCTCATGCGCACCACCCAGGCGCAGGCCGAGCACACGGCTGCCCTGGGCGAGCGCGGCAGCCTGCGTGTGGGCGCTGAGGTGCAGCATTTTGTCGCCGACATCGACGGCTACGGCCCCACTGCCGTGGCCGAAAACCGGGCCGCCGCCTTTGCCCTGCTGCGCTATGACCCGCGCCCCGGCCTGCGGCTATCGGGCAATTTGCGGCAGGCGTTTTTGCCGGGCGGCGCGGCCCCGCTCACGCCCACCGTGGGCGCGGAGTGGGACCTGCGCGGCGGCCCGGCCGCTGCCAACTCGGCCCGGCCGGTGCTTACCCTCAAGGCCAGCGCCTCGCGCAGCTACCGCGCCCCTACCCTGAATGAGCGCTACTGGCGGCCCGGCGGCAACCCCGACCTGCGCCCCGA
>Ga0182219_1000031_pt1 | contig 10637 bp, 6 predicted proteins | sample G6R1MG_20_FD_128405 | JGI IMG/M metagenome (GOLD analysis project Ga0182219, IMG submission 128405) | Miscanthus phyllosphere microbial communities from Michigan, USA - G6R2_MAIN_03OCT2016_LD1 MG | ecosystem: Host-associated > Plants > Phyllosphere > Phylloplane/Leaf | place: USA: Michigan...
AAGCTATACACCGGCAAGCCCACTTTCAGAATATTGCTGGGCGTATCGAGGCCGTTGGGCACTTCGATGGTGGCATCGCCGGGCCCCAGGTGCACTACCTTGTTTTCGTTGTGGCTCAGGTTGAGCGAGGTAGTCCAGGAGAAAGCGCCTTGCAGGTTGCGCGAGGTTACTTCCAGCTCCCAGCCTTTGTTCTGCACCTCCCCGATATTAGTGAGGTAGTTGCTGAAGCCCGATGCCGAAGGAATCGGCACATTTAGCAGCAAGTCTTTGCTAGTCTTGGTATAGTAATCGGCCGAGGCCGTAACACGGTTCTGAAACAAGCCAAAGTCCAAGCCAAAGTCCACGGTGCGGTTGCGCTCCCACTTCAGCAGCTCGTTGGCGGCGCGGTTGGGCGCCTGGCCCGTGAATTGAGTGCCGGCGTTGCCGCCGAAGGTGTAGTTATAGAAGCCCAGCGTGGCAATGCTATTGTAGTCGCCGATGTTGTTGTTGCCTGAGTAGCCCAGGCTGGCACGCAGCTTCAGGTCACTGAGTACTTTATCGGTGAGCGGGGCCATAAACCGCTCCTGCGAGATGCGCCAGCCCGCCGACACGGCCGGGAAAATACCCGAACGGTTATCGGCCCCGAAGCGCGACGAGCCATCGCGGCGGATGCTGGCCGACAGTAGGTATTTGCCATCGAAAGCGTACTGCAAGCGACCGAAATACGAGAGCAACACGTTTTGCGTCTCCGTATTGGCCGACGACACCACGATGGTGGCGGCCGCGTTTAGCGTGGTAACGGTATTATTGATAAAGCCGCCCGACGACGAGAGCGAAGCATCGTTTTCGAGCTTGGAGAAGTTGTACGACTGCCCTACCAGCACCGTAAAGTCGCTCTTGCCTACTACTTTGCTATACGTAGCCGTGTTCTCGTTGGAGAAGGTGCGGCGGTGGTAGGCGCTGTATGAGCCCGACGCCAGCGAGGTAGTGAGGGTGCGGGTGGGCGGCGCATACGACTTCGAGGTCACGTCGCTGTTATCCAGGTTCAGCGTCGAGCGCAAACTCAGGCCCTTGATGGGCTGGTATTCGGCATACACCGTGCCCAGGGTGCGGAAGTTGCGGCTTTCGCCCTGGTAGGCATTGATAACGGCAATGGGGCTGGCCGCGCTCACGCCCCAGCGATAGGCCTCGTTTTTGCCGTAGGCCGTATTCACGCCGGCCGTATCTTCCACGATGGGCGTTTCCGACAAAATCTGGTGAAAGCGATTGTCCTTGCCCTCAATGCCGGGGTCAATCGAAATGGAATAAGTTGGCGTCAGGTTCAGGCCAAATTTCACCTTGTCGTTGGCCTTTACTTCCACGTTGGCGCGGGCCGAGTAGCGCGTGTAGTCGGTGCCGATAGTGAAGCCCTGCTGCCGGTTGTAGTTACCCGATACGTAGTAATTTACGTTGGATGTCGAGCCGGCGGCGCTCACTTGGTAGTTCTGGCTGGCGCCCGTGCGAAATAGCTCATCCTGCCAGTCGATGTACTGTAGGCCGGGGTGGCCGGGGATGGCCCAGCGGTCGTCCAGCATCAGGTCGGGGTTCACGTTGTTGCCGGTGAGGCCCAGAATAGCGCGGCGCTCAGCCGTCGTTTGGCTAGCCGTGTGAGGGGTGCCATTGCCCAGCGTCGACTTTACCCAGCTGTTGTTGATGTATTCGGTGGCCTTGGCGGCCCACTCCTCGCCGTTCAGCAAATCGAGCTTTTTGGCGGCCCGCGAAATGCCCGCGAAGGCGTTAACGCTGATTTGGGCCTTGCCGTTTTTGCCGCGCTTGGTGGTGATGAGCACCACACCGTTGGCCGCTCGCGAACCATAGATGGCGGCCGCGGCGGCGTCTTTCAGCACCTCAATGTTCTCAATATCATTGGGGTTGATGTTATCAAGCGGGTTGCCGGTCGAGAAACGGCCACCGCCATTGGGGGCCGCCTGGTCGAGCGGAAAGCCGTCAATCACGTACAGCGGCTCGCTGCCCGCCGTGATGGAACCTGCGCCCCGCACCCGCACCGAAAAGGCGCGGCCCGGAATACCCGACGTTTGCTGCACCTGCACGCCCGCCAGCTGGCCTACCAGCGCCTGGTCGACGCGCGTAATGGGCCGCTCCTCCAGCTTTTCGGCGTTGAAGGAGGCAATGGCGCCCGTGATGTCGGCACGCTTCTGGGTGCCGTAGCCTACTACCACCACGTCGTCGAGGCTTTTGGCGTCTTCGCTCAGCTTTATGTTGATGGTGCTGCTGCCGGTGAAGTTGCGCTCCTGGGTACTGTAGCCCACGAAGCTGAATATAAGCGTGCCGCCGGTTTCGGGCACAGCCAGCGAAAAAGAGCCATCGGCCCCGGTGCTGGTGCCTTTGGTAGTGCCTTTTAGCACCACCGTCACGCCGGGCAGGGCCTCGCCCTTATCAGTGGTAACGCGGCCAGTCAGCTGCCAGTCATTAATAGAAACCGGGTGGGCCGGGTGGGCCAGCGCCAGGGCCGGGGCCGCGCCCGCCAGCAGCGCGGGCAGGCAGCACACCAGCAAGCAGCGACGGGGCCAAGCGTAATGGTTTTTCATGCGAGAAGAAAGGGTGGGTTTATAAAGGCAGAAGGAATAGGTGAGTGATGAAAAACTCACCTATTATTGACCAATATTACCCTCCTGCTTCCCACTTACTTTCCTGTACCCTACTGGCTGAAATTATTTTTCCAGCTCCTTAAAGCCCAGGCAAAAGCCGCCCCAGCTAGCTTAGGCGCAGCACGAAGCCCGAGGCCGTGCCCGCTGCCCCACCCTGCGAGGCGCAAAACAGGTAGGCCGGCTTGCCGTCGCGCAGTAGCAGCTGCGGCCGCTCCAGCCGGCCATAGCGCTTGAGGCCAGCCGGAGCGGGCGGCTGCACCACGCCATAGTCGCGCAGCGGCAAGAAGGCAATTTTGGGGAAGGTCCACGCGCGGCCGTCTTGCGAGTCGAGGTACAGGCCAACCTCTTGGCTGTACACGCCCATGTCGCGGGCCAGCAGGCAGAAGCGGCCGTGCTGCCGCCACACATAAGCGTCCTCAAACTGCGCATTGTGCCCCTGCTTTGAGAAATCGATGACCGGGTTGGCCGCGTCCTTCACGTAAGGGCCTTCCAGGCGGTCGGCCACGGCCAGCCCGTACTTGCGGTTACCCCGGATGGGCTGGCCTTTGGCGGCCTCGTACTCGGCTGTATTCCAAGACTTATAGTAGAGCCAGTACTGTCCGTTGGGGTGCCGCACAAAAGCCGGATTGGTGGTGCAGTGGTCGTCCCAGACGCCGGCGGGGCCGGGCAACAGCAGAGGTTGGTCGGGGCGTGTCCAGGGGCCGTTGAGGGTGGGCGCGGTGGCCAGTCCGATGCGCTTGGTATCGGTTTTGCCGTTGGCATTGCCCATAAAAAACAGGCAATACTTCCCGTCAACAAACTGGATGCTGGGGTTGTGGCACGTTGTAGCATCCCAAAAGCCGGGGCCGCGCGGGGCCAGCACGGTTTCGAGGTATTCGTAAGGTCCCTCGGGGCGGTCGGCCACGGCGTGGGCTATTTCGGAGCCGTTGAGCCAGCCACCCATGCCCTTGCTAGCCGCCCAGCGCGAGAAAAAGACGTGCACCCGGCCATCAGGGCCATAAATAGGGCTGTTGCACCACACGTAGTAGCCGGGCATTTCCAGAATACGCCCTACTGGCCGCAGGTGCTTGCTAAACTTGGCAAAGCTGCCCCGCGGGTAGTCAATGAGCCGGGCAGCGCGGTAGCCGGCCCAGGCCCGCGCCAGCGGCACCAGGGCCAGGCCAGCAAGGAACGTGCGGCGCGTGAGCATGGGATTGTTGGTGACGAATGACTAGTAACGAATTACGCCCGTCATGCTGAGCGCAGCGGAGTCGAAGCATCTCTATCGCCTCATTGTTTACGTAGAGTTTACTTCAGCTAAAGAAATGCTTCAGCTGCGCTGCGCTCAGCATGACAAATGCTACTTTAGATACTTGCGTAACGTCAGCCCTTTCTGCTGCCGGATGCCTTCGGCCACGGCCTCCGCATTGAGCTTGGCCCCAGCCTCGATGGTGTGGGTGTGGTCGATGGCATTGAAGTAGGTGGCGCGCACAGCGGCCTCGCCGGCGCGGTCGTAGCGGTCGGCTATCAGCTGATTGAGGTCGATGTAAGCCGCGCCCGACTGGCGGGCGGCCTGGGCGGCCCACTGGCCGTAGTCGGTGGAGTTGCGCTTCACTTTGCCGTCCTTCCAGTCGTTGCGCGGGATGGGCGAGCAGATGATAACTATGGCGCCCTGGGCCTTGGCTTCGGCCACGAATTGGCGCAAATACCAGCCGTAGCTGTGCACCACTTCCTTTTGCTTGGTGAGGTAGTTGAAGACTTCCTGGCTTTCGTCGCTGTTGCTTTTGATGGTGCCCCGCGCCCGCGTCGAGTCGGTGAGCGGGCTGCTGTCGTTGTGACCAAATTGCATCAGCACATAGTCGCCGGGGCGGATTTTAGTGCGCACCTTATCCCACAAGCCCTGGCTGCGGAAGGTGCGGGTGCTGGTGCCGCCGCGGGCGTCGTTTTCGATGCGCAGGCGGGTAGTGTCGAAGGCGGCGGGCAGGTAGTTGCCCCAGCCCCAAAGGCCGCCGTCGCCGCGGCCCTGGCCGTTTTTCACCGTCGAGTCGCCGATGAGGTAGAGCGTGGGTCGGGTTTTGGGAGCGGCCGCCGTGACTAGCAGGCCGGTAAGCAAAACTAGGGCCGCCAGCAGCGGCGCGGCCGCACGGCGAAAAGTGAATGAAAGCATGCGGGTGGGAAAAGCGGCTAGTTTTGCAGAGGACAAAAGAGCCCGTGGGCTTGGGCTGGCAAGTACGGCCGGGGCCAGCGGCCGGGCCGTTCCGCACTCTCCTGCCGCGCCCGTTTTACCGCACAGTACAGGAGGGTAAGGGGGCCAACTGGCCTGTGCTTGCGTTATTCCTACCCGCTTTTATCACCTCGTTTATGCGCTTTCTGTTGCTCAGCTTCCTGCTGGGAATATCGTTTTGGGTGCGACCCACCAGCGCCATGGCCCAAAAACCCGCCGGCAAACTGGCCCCCAAGCCGCTATTTCGGGACCCGATATTTGACGGGGCGGCCGACCCAGTCGTTACCTATAATAAGCAGGCGAAAAAGTGGTGGATGTTCTACACCAATCGCCGCGCCACTGACACCACCGCCACGGGCGTAACCTGGGTGCACGGCACCCGCATCGGCATTGCCGAATCGGGCGACGGCGGCGCTACCTGGACCTACCGCGACACAGCCAACATCACCTACCGACTGCAGCCCGGCTACACTTTTTGGGCACCCGACGTGGTGGAGGACAAGGGCACGTACCACATGTTCCTGACCTACGTGCCGGGCGTCTTCACCGATTGGCAGCACCCGCGCACCATCGTTCACCTCACCAGCAAGGATTTGCTGAACTGGCAGTACGTAAGCACCTTGCCGCTAGCTAATAATAAAGTAATCGACGCCAGCGTGTTCAAACTACCCAATGGCACCTGGCGCCTATGGTACAACAACGAGCGCGACCACAAGTACACCTACTACGCCGACAGCCCCGACCTCACGCACTGGACCGACCACGGCCTGGCCCTGGGCGAGCGCGGCGAAGGCCCCAAGATATTCCGCTGGCAGAGCCAATATTGGCTCATTATCGACCCCTGGAAAGGCCTCGCCGCCTATCATTCTCCCGACCTGCTGCACTGGACTGCCCAGCCCGCGCGCCTGCTCGAAGCCCCCGGCCGCGGCCCCGACGACCAAGCCATCGGCGGCCACGCCGACGTGGTGGTGAGCGGCGACCGGGCGTATTTATTCTACTTCACCCACCCCGGCCGCAGCAAGGATAATCCCGCGCCCGCCAACAGCATCGCCGCCAAGCGCAGCGTGATTCAGGTAGTGGAGCTGCATTATGAAAACGGGCAATTGACCTGCGACCGTGACCAGCCAACCTACGTGCAGTTGAAGCCGGGCAAGTAGCCCTTACACGAAAACCCCACCCCCGGCCCCTCCCCTCCGGGAGAGGGGAGCCGACCGTAAGCAGACGAAAGCGAACATTGGTAGGCGTCAGGCTCCCCTCTCCCGGAGGGGAGGGGCCGGGTTAATAACGTTAATTACCATCCGGCTTAGTTACTGCACTACGCGGGCTTTCAGGCCAGCGCCATGCTGCCAGCGCATCGGGGTGCGCGGGGTCGAAGAGAGAGATATCGGCGCGCAGGTATTTCACTAGGCCTAGTTTGGCGATTTTCATACCCTCCACCACGCACCGGGCTATTTCATAAGCTCCGTAGGGGTTGAAATGGGTGTTGTCGGCCAGCGGCTGGGGCTGGCCGGGGTAGCTATTGGCGGGGTAGTGCACAAAGGCTTTTTTGGATTCCTCCTCCCCCATCGCCTCGTAAAACGTCGTGGTCATGGCGTTGAGGTCGATGAGCGGCACGTTTTCTTGCTGCGCCACCTGCCGCACAGCGGCCGGAAAGTCGCCCAGGCTATTCTCAATTTTGCCGCCCGCCCCAAAAGAACGTCGGCTGGTCGAAGTCACCAGCACGGGAATGCCGCCCTTTTTGCGCGCCTCGCTCACGTATAGCTTCAGCCGCTCGGTGTAGGCCAGAAATGGCCCATCGTTCGGCCCCTTTTCCTTCTGGTCGTTGTGTCCGAATTCGATGAATAGGTAGTCGCCCGGCTTCAGCACGCTCAGCACCTTTTTGAGCCGGTGCGAGCCGAGAAAACTTGCCAGACTCAGGCCCGATTCAGCGTGGTTGGCTACGGCCACGCCGGGGCCGAAAAAGCGCGGTAGCATCTGGCCCCAGGCTGCCCAGGGCTCGTCGTCCTGGTTTACGACGGTCGAGTTGCCAGCCAGAAAAACCGTCGTGGCAGCCGGGGCGGGCGTTATTTCCAACGCTACCAGCGCGCTGGGCTCGCCGTCAAATTCCAGCGTCAGCTTGTCGTCCCAGTCCAGTTTGCCTACTTCGCGGGGCTTGAGGATGACCTCGCCGCCCGTGCTGATACGGCGGTTTTTGACGTTTATCGTCCACGTTTGGGTAAAGAACTGGCCGGGCTTAGTGGCGGTAGTTTGCAGCAACAGGCGCCGCGATTCGGCCTTGATGAAATTGCTCGACGTGCCTCTTAAATCGCCGAGCGTCACGGTCACGTTGTAGTTACCCTCGGGCACCGCCACGGAGAAGTAGAAGGGCTGGCGGCTGGTTACGAAGTCGCCGGTAAGCGCGTTTTTACCGCCGCGGTCCACGCCCGTGGCGGTGGTGCCAAAATCGAAGCCATAGCCGGTTTCCTTGGAATAAATTGCCGTAGGCAGCACCTGCTGGTAGCCAGCTGCCGTTTTGCCTGGCCCGAAATCGAACTTGTGGGCGGGCGCGGGGGACTGCGCGGCGGCGTTCAGGGCGACTGCTAATAGGGCGGCGGTCAGCGAGACTTGTGTTTTCATTATGCTACAATGGTTTGTCCTTGCGAGCGCAGCAAAGCAATATTTCCTTCACGCAAAGCGAACGTTCGCTGACGTAAAAGGAAAGATTGCTTCGCTGCGCTCGCAAAGACAGGCGCTTTCTAGCGCAGATACTTATTCAGCGCCAATTTCTTATCGGCCCGAATGCCGTCCGCTACTGACTCGGCGTTGACTTGCGCGCCGGCGGGATTGGTGTGCGTGTGGTCGCCGGGGAAGAACTTCTTAACCTCATCGGGACCCAGCTTTTCGTATTTACGGGCCGTGAGGTCGTTGAGGTTGATGAAGGTGACGCCTTCCTGTTGCGCCACTTCGGCGGCCCATTTGCCAAAATCCTGGTCGGCGCGCTGCACCTTGCCATCTTTCCACTCGTTGCGCGGAATCATGGAGCAGACTACCGGCGTGGCGCCTTTGGCCTTGGCCTCGCGGATAAATTTGCGCAGGTACCAACCGTAGGTGTTCACGGTTTCGGGGGTGCCATCGGGCCACACGAGGCTTTTAGTTTCGGGGCCGGTGCCGCGCAGCACGCCCCGGCGGCCGGCCTTGGTGGTGTCGGGCGCGCTGCCCTCGTTGTGCCCAAATTGCATCATCACAAAATCGCCCGGCTTGAGCGCGGTCAGCGTCTTTTCCCAGCGCCCTTCCTTGATGAAGGTGCGGGTGCTGCGGCCGGCCATCGCATTGTTGACGATGCGCAGCCGCGTGGTGTCAAACAGGGCGGGCAGCGACTGCCCCCAGCCCTGTTGGCCCGCGCCAGTGTTGCGCACCGTGGAGTCGCCGATGAGGTAGAGCGTGGGCCGGGGCTTGGCGAAGAAAGCGCTGAGGATTAAAAGGAATCCGAGCGCTAGCAGGAGGCGGAGTTTGGGCATTGTTTTTTTATTAAGAACGTCTTTTAACGCGTGGACCCTACCCCCGGCCCTTCTCCGCTTGATGCGCGAAATCCTCCGAAAGAGGGGAGCCGACTGTAAACCAACGTTGGGGAACGTGAGGAATCGTCAGGCTTCCCTCTCCCGGCGGATTTCGCGCATCAAGCGGAGAAGGGCCGGGGGTGGGGTCCACGCGTTAGGGCAGAACTACTCCGCTGCTACACTCCGCTCGGCAGCCGCCTTGGCCTGCCCCTCGGCCGGTTTTTCTGACCCTAGATAGTTGCCGTAGCCTACCACTACCGTGGAAAGCACAACGGCCAAAATACCAAGCTGCACCGTGCGCAGCGTCAGCTTATTAGCGCCGCGCCACTCGTGCAGCAGCAGGCCCCACATGCTGCTAAAGGCGATGATGAAGGCCATGTGCAGCGTCCAGCCCGAGAAGCGGTACTCGCCCATCTGGCTGTCGCCCATGCCGTAGAAGAAGAACTGGAAGTACCACGTAGTGCCCGCCAGCGCGCAGAAAATGACGTTGCGCAGCGCCGGCATGGTGGGGTTGAGATAGTCGGTGTAGGTCTTGTTTTTGATGTTCAAATAGATGCACCACAGCGCGTTGGTGGTGAGGCCGCCGGCCAAAATGATGACCAGAATGGCATTGTTCACGAACAGCGGGTTGGTGCCGTTGGCTTCGGCCAGCTTGGCGATGGGCTGCCCGGCCGTGAGCCCAAACGAGAAGCAGGCGCTCATGATGCCCGAAAATACGGCCACCATCAGGCCCTTGCGCAAGTCAAACTCGGCGATGGAAGCTTGCTTTTGCTCGGTGGTCAGGGTTTTTTCTTTCAGCAAGCCAGCGCGGCCGCAGATGAGAATACCCAGCACGCACACGCCCAGCCCTAGCAGGATAAAGCGGCCCGACGAAGTAGCCATCAGCTCGCCCATTTTGCCTTCGTAGATGGGTGGCACCAGCGTGCCAAAAACTGCGCACAGCCCCAGTGTCACGGCCATGCCTAGGCTCAGGCCCAAATACCGCATCGCGAGGCCAAACGTGAGCCCACCCGTGCCCCACAAAATACCCCAGAAGTACGCCCAGGCAATGGTCGAAGATGGCGCCTGGTGCAGCACGTCGAGCAGGTGCGGCACGGTGAGGTAGCCGAGCACCCACGGCGCCACCAGCCACGACACCAGGCCGCCCACCAGCCAGTAACTCTCCCAGGACCAACCTTTTACTTTTTTATAAGGCAAATAGAAGCTGCCGGAGGCGAAGCCCCCAAGTGCGTGCAGAATAACGCCCCAGATAACGGCCATAAAGTGGGTGGGAACAGTGGATGGTAAGAAAGTAAGCTAGGCAAAGCTGCGCCCAGCCCCACCCCAAACCCTCCTGTGCTCTCCTGAGAACGAATTGGGCTGTGGTAAGCTGGAAGGGCGTAACCTAAATTTCACCTGCGGGCAGGAGAGTGCAGGAGGTTGGCGGCTGGCTGCCACCAGAATTTTGCAGCAATCCAAACCAGGCCTTTTCAAACCGGCTCCTTATACTGACACCCTTATGAATCCCACGCTCACTTTCCAACACGTTAGCTACCTCTGGGACGAAGCCAAAGCCGCCGAGCTGGCTGGCGATGAAGTGGCCCTGTTTCTGTACCGCTCCAACCTGCTCGGCGCCGACCTGCGCCTGACCAACTACGCGGGCGGCAACACCTCGTGCAAGATTCAGGAAACCGACCCGGTGAGCGGCCAGCCCGCCGAGGTGATGTGGGTGAAAGGCTCGGGCGGCGACATCGGCACGCTCACCAAGGCCGGCTGCGCCAACCTCTACGTCGAGAAGCTGCACCAACTCAAAAATCGCTACCGCGGCCTGGCCCACGAAGACGAGATGGTGGGCTTGTTTGAGTACTGCCTCTTCGACCCCAAGTGCGCCACGCCCAGCATCGACACCCCGCTGCACGGCCTGCTGCCCTTTAAGCACATCGACCACCTGCACCCCGACGCGCTCATTGCCATCGCGGCCAGCAAGGACGGCGAGCAGATTATGCACGAGATTTGGGGCGATACCATGGGCTGGCTGCCCTGGCAGAAGCCAGGCTTCGACCTGGGCTTGCAGCTCGAAAAAATCGTAGCCGAAAACCCGAACCTGCGCGGCGTAATCCTAGGCGGGCACGGTCTCTTTACCTGGGGCAACACCAGCTACGAGTCGTACATCAACACGCTGGAAGTGATTGAGATGGCGGCCAATTATTTGGAAGCCAACTATGGCAAGAACAAGCCCGTATTCGGTGGTGTGAAGCTCGAAAACGGCCCCGATGCTGCCGAGCGCCGCCG
>Ga0182219_1000032_pt1 | contig 10512 bp, 7 predicted proteins | sample G6R1MG_20_FD_128405 | JGI IMG/M metagenome (GOLD analysis project Ga0182219, IMG submission 128405) | Miscanthus phyllosphere microbial communities from Michigan, USA - G6R2_MAIN_03OCT2016_LD1 MG | ecosystem: Host-associated > Plants > Phyllosphere > Phylloplane/Leaf | place: USA: Michigan...
AGCTGCGCCAGCCGCTCGGCCCGCAGGCCAGCCTAGCGCTCGAAGCCACCGCCTTTCACCAACTCGTAGATGACTGGGTGCAGTGGACGCCCAACGACCGCGGCATCTGGAGCCCGCGCAACCTGCGCCAGGTGCGCAGCCAGGGCCTCGAAACCAGCCTTGCCTACCGCCTGCGCCACCTGCGCTACCGCCTGCACGCCCGCGCCGCCTACAGCCTCACCCACACCACCAAAGTGCAAGGCGCGGCCGCCGACTACGACCCCGTGGGCGTGCAGCTCATGTACGTGCCGCGCAATCAATTCTCTTTCGTGGCCGACCAGCAGTGGCGCGGCTGGGTGCTGAGCACCCAGGCCAACGCCACCGGCCGCCGCTACATCGATGCCTCGGCCATCGACTTCTTGCCGGCCTACGCCGTGGCCGGGGCCACGCTGGGCTATACCTGGCATCTGCCGGGCTGCGCCCTCACGTCTTCGCTACGCTTCTCTAATCTACTCAACCAAAGCTATTTCGGCTACCCCGGCCGGCCGGCCCCGCCCCGCGCGTGGCAGGCCAGCCTGCGCCTCGACTGGCGCTAGCCAGCTGCTTTGCAATCCGTCTTCTTTATCCCCTTTTTGATTTTGATGCCGCTAAGGCATCGGCTTTTTATGAAAAAACTTTTTCGCCCGCTGCTGCTGAGCGCTGCGCTGCTCAGCTTCCTGGCTAGCTGCTCCGACAATGACAATACCCCTCCCGCGCCCACTGGCGGCTCGGGGCAGTACGCCTTTGTCATCAATGAAGGCAACTTCACCAACGGCACCGGCTCGGTGAGCCGCTTTGATAAAAGCACCAAAACCGTAACGACCGACGCCTTTGGTAGCGCCAACAACGGGGCCGTGCTTGGCAGCGTGGTGCAAAGCATGGGCATCATTGGCACCACCGGCTACGTGGTGGTCAACAACAGCAATAAAATCGAGGTAGTGTCGCTGCCTGATTTCAAGTCGAAAGCCACCATTTCGGGCCTCAACCAGCCGCGCTACTTCCTGCCCTCCACCGCCAATGCGCTCAAGGGCTACGTGACCGAGTGGCTCGGCGGGCCGTACCCGGCGCCCTACACGGCGGGCCGCGTGAGCTTTATCGACCTTGCTACAAACAAAGTAACCAGCTCGGTGCCGGTGGGCACCAACCCCGAGCGCATGGTAGCTACGGCGGGCAACATCTACGTAGCCAACAGCGGCTCGTCGTTCCTCACGGTTATCAACGATGCCTCGGGGTCCATTACGGGCACCATTGCGCTGCCTTCGCCGGCCAGCAGCCTCGTAGTCGATAAAAACGGGGCGCTGTGGATACTGTGCGGCTCGCCGGCCACGCTAGAAAAATTCATTCCGGCTACCAGCACCCAGCAGGTTTTCCCCTTCGCTGCTGGGGGCTACGCCAGTGGCCTGCGCATCGGCCCCGATGGCCAGCAGCTCTACTACAGCTACGGCAAGGGCGAGTACCGCATGAATATCACCGATACCGCGCTACCTACCACGCCGCTTATCCCGCGCAGCTTCTATGGTTTTGATATCGACCCCACTACGGGCCAGCTTTACGGCACCGATGCCCTCAACTACGCCAGCCCCGGCCGCCTGATTCGCTACCAGCCCAACGGCACCAAGCTCGATTCGGCCACGGTGCAGGTTAGCCCCAACGGCGTCGTTTTCTACTAGGACCGCCCCGCCTACTTCCGGCCAGTACTTTGCTGGCCGGAAGTATAACTACTCACTGAAACAAGCAAGCTGCCAATCCAACTCTCCCTTTCCTGATTGCCAAAGCGGCCTGCCTCTATACCAGAGACAGGCCGCTTTTTTTACTTCTTCTGGCCAGGTTCATCGGCCAGGCCATCATGGTCTCGGTCCCTGGACTTGGCCGCGTTGTCAAACTGCTCTTTGCCGGTGGGGCGGTTGGTAGTGTCGCGTGCAATGCCGGCGGCCAGCGAGTCGCCATTGGCGGGCTGCTGGGGGGCGTTTTCTTCCATTTTTTTGGCGGCTCCCGATTCAACGTTGGTATCGCCGGTGTTGCCGCCAGTGTTGCAGGCGCTTAGGGCCAGGGGAAATGCAGCTGCCAGGGCCAGCAGGCGGAAAGTACGGTTCATAAGAGAAAGAAAGTAGAGGATGAGGCAAGGTAGCCAGGAAGCGGCCTAACGGGCTCGCCGGCGCACTTAGCTGTACCGAAAAAAGCCAATTGAGGTTGTCTCCTGTCCTATACCGGCGGCGGGCGGTAAGCGCAGTTGCAGCCGCCGCCCTAATTTTGCACCGTATGGCACGCTCCACTTCCCTTCCGGCCCGGCTGCGGCAGCGCTTTTTGGCGTATCGCTGGCGGCGCGTGGGCGTGCTGGCAGGCAGCAGCTTAGCCCTGAGCCTGGTACTGGTGCTGTATCTTTTTGGCACCGACGACCACTTTTTTGGTCGACTTTTTACCGCCTTTTTCGTAGGCTTCTGCCTGTTAGCGGCGACGTTTCTCGGCATTCTTCCGTTTATAGGCTGGGCAGCTTCGCATTGGTTTGGTCGCGGCTGGGAAGCCGAGACGCTACCACCCAAGCGAACGGCCACCAGACCAACGACTTCGCGCCCGGTGGCTACGCCGGGCACGCGCCGCCCACCTTCATCTTTAGCTTAATTTCTATCCGTGAAAACCAATCTGCTGCACATCAAGAACATGGTTTGCCCGCGCTGCGTCGAGGCGGTTCAGAATCTGCTGGTTAAGGCCGGCTACGAGCCCACGGCCGTTACGCTGGGCCAAGCCAAGCTCTCGCCCAGCACGCCCGTCGACCCCAAAGTGGTGGCCCCGCTGCTGCAAGAAGCCGGCTTCGACGTGCTGCTCGACCGCGCCGAACAGCTCACCGAGCAGATTAAGGCCGTGCTACAAGAGTATCTGGAGCACCTGCGCACCGCGCCGGCCCCGCTCACTACATCGGCCTTTTTGGCCGACCGCTTCGCCACTACCTATTCGCACCTGAGCAAAGTTTTTTCGCGCACGGCCAACCTCACGATTGAGAAGTACCTCATTCGCATGAAGATAGAGCGCGTAAAAGAAATGCTGAGCTACGGCGAAATGACCCTGGTTCAAATCGCCGACAACCTGCGCTACAGCTCGGGCCAGCACCTGAGCAACCAGTTCCGCCAAGTCACGGGCCGCTCGGTGAGTGAGTTCCGCCGCCTCATGCAGCCCGACCGCCTCTCGCTCGACGCGCTGGGGTAGGCATAGGTAATTGGGGTAATAAGTAATGGGGGGTAATGTCGTTCGCACAAATTGAACGGCATTACCCCCCATTACTTATTACCCCAATTACCTATGCGTAGGCCTTGCAGGCTTCCACGCACTCGCGGCAAACCTGGGCGCACTGCTGGCAGTGGTCGTGCTGGTGGTGGCCGCACTCGTCGGCGCACTTCTGGCAGATTTCAGTGCACTCCTTGATGACGTGCTTGGCGTGGGGCGAATTGCGGGCGATGAAGGCGGCGGTGAGGCGACAGATGTCGGCGCAGTCGCGGTCGGTGCGGATGCAGGCGACCATCATTTTAGGGTCGGCCTCGTCGAGGCAGGCGTCGGCGCAGTACTCACAGGCGGCCACGCAGCGGGCCAGAGCATCGAGTAGGGAGCGGTATTCTCGGGGCGCGTTTTTCATAAAAAAACAGATAAGTAAAAGGCTATAAACCGCAAGCCTGCGGCTGCTTCGTTGTACGCGGATTAGCCCCCGTGGGGCGGTGCAAAGTGCGGGCGCACCGCGTACAGAATTTGGGCGCGCCGCGGGGCCGGTCCGAATTATGTACGCCGCAGCCCCAACCTTGCGGGCCTGGCAGGCAGCTATTAGCCGCGCAAGTGCGTTAGATGAGCACTTGATTAGCGCCCCTTTATGAAACTACCCGCTTACCTCCTGCTCGCGGCGGCTGGCCTGGCCGCCCGCCCCGCCCTGGCCCAGCACGAAAACCACCAGATGCCCGGCATGAAAATGCCCGCCGACACCGCCCGCCACCCCAAGCACCAGGGCCACCAGATGCCCGGCATGGCCATGCCCACCGACAGCAGCCACGCCGGCCACCACATGGCCGGCATGGACATGGGCGACCACCCCATGAGCCACGCCTATTCCAAAAACCTGCCCATGAACCGCAACGGCTCGGGCACGGCTTGGCAGCCCGACCAGACGCCCATGTACATGTGGATGCAGCACAAAGGCCTCTGGATGCTGATGTACCACGGCGCGGCTTTTGGGCGCTACACCAGTCAGAATTTCAACCACGACGGCGCCCGCGGCCAGCGCAGCGCCGTAGACGGCCCCAACTGGTTTATGACCATGGCCCAGCGCAACGTGGGGGCGCGCGGCCTGCTGAACCTCAGCCTGATGATGAGCCTCGATGCGCTTACCGAAACGCGGGGCGGCTACCCGCTACTGTTCCAAACCGGCGAAAGCTATAAGGGCCAGCCGCTCATCGACAAGCAGCACCCGCACGACCTGTTTTCGGGTTTGAGCGTGGCCTACACCTACGCCGTATCGAAGGACATCGACCTGACCGCCTACCTCGGCTACCCCGGCGAGCCAGCCGTGGGCCCCACGGCCTTTATGCACCGCATTTCGGCCATGCCCAACCCCGACGCGCCGCTCTCGCACCACTGGACCGATGCCACGCACATCACCTACGGCGTGGCCACGCTAGGCGTGCGCTACAAGCAGTTTAAGCTGGAAGGCAGCAACTTCACGGGCCGCGAGCCCGACCAGTACCGCTACGACTTCGACAAGCCCCGCGCCGACTCCTGGGCCGCCCGCCTCAACTGGAACCCGACTTCGGAGCTAGCCCTGCAAGTGAGCCACGCCTTCATCAAAAGCCCCGAAGACCTGCACCCCAAAGACAACGTGCGCCGCACCACGGCCTCGGTGCTGCACAGCCGCAGTTGGGGCGAGCGCCATTACCTCGCCTCAGCCCTGGTTTGGGGCCTGAACCAGGGCCACGGCCACCATGCCGAGCACGCCGTGCTGGCCGAAACCAACCTCACGCTGGGTCGCCCCACGTTTTACGGCCGCTACGAGTTTGTGCAAAAAGGCACCGAGGAGCTAGGCTACTACGTGCCCGGCCCCGCCGATGAGCCGCTGGATATGCTCTTTAACATCCACGCCCTCACGCTGGGCAGCAGCTACCGCCTAGCCAGCCTGGGCGCGCGCGGCCCCGAGCTGAGCGTGGGCGGCCAAATCACGGGCTACGTCATCCCCGAAACGCTGCAAAACGACCAGCGCACGCTAGGCTTCCGGCAGCCGGGCTACGGCAAGCTGCCGCTCTCGGCCTCGGTGTACGTGCGCCTCACTGCGCCCTGGATGCGCTCGATGTAGGGGGCGGGGCTGCTCCTACCTGCCTCTGACAGGCAACCTTTTGGCAGGAATACGCATCTGGGCTACGTCTCTCCTCCTTCATCCTGTTACCTATGCTACGCTGCTGGCGGCTTCTTGCCCTCCTGCTACCCACCTTGCCGAGCCTGGCCCAAACGCCGGCCGCCCTCCTCAACCTGGATATGGAGCAGGTGAGCGCCCAGGCGCACCTACCTACTGGCTGGGTGCCCAGCTACATGGTGCGGGCGCCATCCACGTTTAGCAAAGGCTACCAGGCCACGGCCGACTCGGTGGTGCGCCACGGCGGGCGCTACGCCCTGCGCATCCAAGCCACGGGGCAGCCGCGCACCGAGGGCGAGTATGGTATAGCCGGCCTGCACCTGCCGGCCGCGTTTAAGGGCAAGACTATCAAGCTAACGGGCTTTCTTAAAACCGACCAGGTGCAGGGCGGCGCGGCGGGCCTGTGGATGCGCATAGATGGCCCGGAAGGTCCGCTGGCCTTCGACCGCATGGAAAAGCAGCCAGTGCCCGGCACCGCCGACTGGCAGCCGTACAGCATCACGCTGCCGCTGGCCGACGAGGCGCGCAACATCTACGTGGGCGGGCTGCTGATGACCACCGGCACGCTGTGGCTCGACGACCTGACACTGACCGTGAACGACAAGCCGCTGGCGCAGGCACCGCCCAAGACTATTCACTACTTCAAGGCCGAGCAGGACACGGCCTTTATCCGGGGCTCGGGCCTGGCACTCGATAATCTTACCAAGCAGCAGTTCGACAACTTGGCGGTGCTGGGCCGGGTCTGGGGCTTCGTGAAATACTACCACCCCGCCGTGGCCCGCGGCGACTATAACATGGATGCCGAGCTGCTGCGCGTGCTGCCCAAAGTGCTGGCCGCTCAAGACCTGGCCAGCCGCAGCGAGGTGCTGAGCGCCTGGCTCACGAGCCTCGGCCCGGTGCCCGCCTGCCGCAGCTGCCGCGAGCCCGCCGCCAAAGACGTGCGCCTGCTACCCGACCTGGCCTGGCTGACCGACCCCGGCCAGCTAAGTTCTGCCCTGAGCCAGCAGCTGGTGTACCTGCGCCACAACCGCAACCAAGGCGAGCACTACTATGTACAGCTCACGCCTAGCGTCAGCAACCCGCAGTTTCGGCACGAGGCGGCCTACCCCAGCGCGGCCACGCCCGATGCGGGCCTGCGCGTGCTGGCTTTGTTTCGGTACTGGAACATGATAGCGTACTATTTTCCCTACCGCTACGCTATCGGCGAAGACTGGCAGCGCGTACTGCCCGAGTTTTTGCCCCGGTTCGTGGCCGCCCGCACCCCCGAGCAGTACCGCCTCACGGCGCTGGCGCTCATCGCCCGCGTCCACGACTCGCACGCCAATATTTTCAGCGACAAGATTGTAAATGAATACCGGGGCACCTACCAGGCCCCGCTTTGGCTGCGCTTTGTGGAAGGCCAGGCCACGGTGGCCGGCTACTTCGATGCCACCCTGGGGGCCGCTACCACCCTGCGGCCGGGCGATGTAATCGTGCAGGTAGCGGGCCAGCCGGTGGCCGAGCTAGTGAAGGCCCGCCAGCCGCTAGCGCCCGCTTCTAACGAGGCGTCTCAGCTGCGCGATATCGCCCGCGACCTGTTGCGCGGCCCCACGCCGCAGGTGGCGCTGGTGGTGCGCCGCGCCGGCCGCGAGTTTCCGGTCACGGTGGCCCGCGTGCCCATCAGCCAGCTCAAACAGGGGCTGGCCTACGGCACCCCCGACCCCAAAGTCCCGGCCTGGAAGCTGCTGCCCGGCAACATTGGCTACCTGGCCCTGGGCACCCTCCACCGGGCCGAGCTACCGGCCATTATGGAGCAGGCCAAGGGCACAAAAGGTCTGGTTATCGATATGCGCAACTACCCCGCCGAGTACGTGGTGTATGCGCTGGGCAAGTACCTGGTCAAGAAGCCGACGGCTTTTGCCCGCTTTAGCGGCATGGATACCTCCTACCCCGGCACTTTCAGGTACAGCCCTATGCAGCAGGTCGGTGGCGGCACTGCTTACCCCGGCAAGATTATGATTCTGGTCGATGAAATAGCGCAGAGCCAAGCCGAGTTCACTGCGATGGCTTTGCGCACCGCCCCCCGCGCCACGGTAGTGGGCAGCACTACGGCCGGTGCCGATGGCGACGTTTCGGCCATCACCCTGCCCGGCAATATCATAACGTACATCAGCGGCCTGGGCGTGTACTACCCCGACGGCCGCGAAACCCAGCGCGTCGGCATCGTGCCCGATGTGGAGGTGAAGCCGACGATTAAGGGCATCGCGGAGGGGCGTGATGAGGTGCTGGAGAAAGCCGTGCAGCTGATTGAGGCGGGCTAGCACGGTACGGGCTAAAAGCCCGCGCTACTTGCATATGTCCAATTTTTTTTGGGTATTGCTGCTACCTTGGGGCGGCTTTTTGGCTCCTAATTGCATGAAACAACCTTTTTTAGCGCTCGGCTGGGCGCTGCTACCCACCCTAGCCGCCGCCCAAACGCCGGCCACCCCGCTCAACCTCGACATGGAGCAGGTGAGCCTTCAGACCCGCCGCCCCACCGGCTGGCAAACGAGCATCCGAACCGGGGCACCGGCCGATTTTCGTAAGGCCTACGAGCTAGCGGCCGACTCGCTCACGCGCCACGGCGGCCGCTACGCCCTGCGCCTGGGCTCCACGGGCCAGCCGCCCGAGGGCGACGAGTTTGGCGTAACCAGCCAGCATGTGCCCGTTACGTTTCAGGGCAAGACGCTGAAATTCACGGGCTACGTCAAAACCAAGGACGTGCAAGACGGATACGCCGGCCTCTGGATGCGCGTGGATGGCCCGGCGGGCATGTTGGCCTTCGATAATATGAGTAAGCGCCCCATCAAGGGCACCACCGACTGGCAACAGTACACCATCAGCCTGCCCCTCGACGAGGAGGCCCAGACAGTTTACATCGGGGGGCTGCTGCCGGCCACCGGCACCATGTGGCTCGACGACCTGACCCTGACCGTGGACGGCCAGCCCCTTTCGCAGGCCAAACTCCGGCCCGTGGCGCGCTACAAAGCCGACCAGGACACGGCTTTTCGGCACGGCTCGGGGCTGACCATTGACAACCTCAACAAGCAGCAAATCGACAACCTGGCGGTGCTGGGCCGGGTGTGGGGCTTCGTGAAATACTACCACCCCGCCGTGGCCCGCGGCGATTACAACCTCGACGCCGAACTAGTGCGCGTGCTGCCCAAGGTACTGGCCAGCAAAGACCTCAAAGCCCGCAGCGAGGTACTGGGCACATGGGTTACCAGCCTCGGCCCGGTGCCCGCCTGCCGCAGCTGCCGCGAGCCCGACAGCACCCGCCTCCAGCCCGACCTGGCTTGGCTCGGCGATAAAAACCAGCTCAGCCCCGCCCTGAGCCAGCAGCTGGTGTACCTGCGCCGCAACCGCAGCCAGGGCTCGCACTACTACGTGCGCCCCGCGCCGGGCGTGGGCAACCCCATTTTCACGCACGAAGAAGCCTATGCCGGCTCCGAAACGCCCGACGCCGGCCTGCGCTTGGTGGCACTGTTTCGGTACTGGAACATGATAGATTATTACTTCCCCTACCGCTACGCCATTGGCGAAGACTGGCAGCCCGTGCTGCCCGAGTTTATCCCCAAGTTTGTGGCCGCCCGCAGCCCCGAGCAATACCGGCTTGCGGCGCTGGCGCTCATCGCACGCATCCACGATACGCACGCCAACATCTACAACGACAAGCTCCTGAGCGCCTATAAGGGCAACTACCAAGCGCCGCTGTGGCTGCGCTTCGTGGAGGACCAGGCTACGGTGGCCGGCTACTACGATGCCACTTTGGGCGCGGCCACCACCCTGCTGCCCGGCGATGTAATTGTGCAGGTCGATGGCCAGCCGGTGACTGAAATCGTGAAGACCCGCCAGCCCATTACGCCCGCTTCCAACGAGCCTACGCAGCTGCGCAACGTAGCCCGCGACCTATTGCGCGGCTCTACCGCGCAGGTGGCGCTGCTGGTGCGCCGCGCGGGCCGCGAGTTTCCGGTATCGGTGGCGCGCATGCCCATCGGCCAGCTCAACCAACAAGTGAGCTACGGCACCCCCGACCCGCAGGCCCCGGCCTGGAAGCTACTGCCCGGCAACATCGGCTACCTGGCCCTGGGCACCATCAAAAACACCGACTTACCGGGCATCATGGACAAAGCCAAGGGCACGAAAGGGCTGGTTATCGACATCCGCAACTACCCGTCGGATTTTGTCGTCTTCACGCTCTCCAAGTACTTGCTCGACAAGCCCCATGCGTTCGCGCGCTTCAGCCAGCTCGACCCCAAGTACCCCGGCTTTTTTAACAGCCGTACTAGCCAAGAGGTAATGTCTGGCTCCGGCGCAGCCTACCCCGGCAAGGTCATTATTTTGGTGAATGAGCTGACCCAGAGTAGCGCCGAATACCACACCATGGCCCTGCGCACCGCCCCCCGTGCCACCGTAGTAGGCAGCACCACCGCCGGGGCCGATGGCAATGTGTCAAGCATCAAACTGCCTGGCAATATCAACACCATGATTAGCGGCATCGGCGTGTACTACCCCGACGGCCGCGAAACCCAGCGCATCGGCATCGTGCCCGATGTGGAAGTCAAACCCACGATTAAGGGCATCGCCGAAGGCCGCGACGAGGTGCTGGAAAAGGCCGTGCAGCTTATTGAAGCAGGGTAAGGAGCTTGTTAGACGTGGGCGCCTCCCCCCCAGCCCCCTCTCCGAAAAGGAAAGGGGGGAAGCCAACCGATTACAACCGTGCGCAGTCGTTGAAAAGTCGTCTGGCTCCTCCTCTCCTTTTCGGAGAGGGGGCCGGGGGGTGAGGCGCCCACGTTAGAACCCAACGCCCTGTAATGCCCGCCGCCCCACGGCGATAAATCGCAGACCAGAACCAGGCCCACCAGTACCTTGCGGCTTGGTTCTGGTCTGCGATTTTTTACTGCTGATAATGATTTTAGAATTACAAAACCTCACCAAGTCCTTCGGCCGCAACCCGGTGCTGCGCCACGTAAGCTTGACCGCCGAAACCGGCACCTGCGTGGGCGTGGTGGGCCGCAACGGCGCGGGCAAAAGCACGCTTTTCAACCTGCTCACCAACATATTGCTGCCCGACAGCGGCCAGATTGTCCTGGATG
>Ga0182219_1000033_pt1 | contig 10350 bp, 6 predicted proteins | sample G6R1MG_20_FD_128405 | JGI IMG/M metagenome (GOLD analysis project Ga0182219, IMG submission 128405) | Miscanthus phyllosphere microbial communities from Michigan, USA - G6R2_MAIN_03OCT2016_LD1 MG | ecosystem: Host-associated > Plants > Phyllosphere > Phylloplane/Leaf | place: USA: Michigan...
GACCTCCGTGCTATTCCGCCCCCGCATCTCGTGGCAGCAAAACGACGCCAACCGCCTTTCAGACGGTATCACGGCCAGCAACGGCGTGACGCAGAGCGATATCAATAGCCGCTACCAGTCCAACAACCGTGGGGTCAATCCCGGCGGCGACCTGCTGCTGCGCCGCCGCCTGGGTAAACGCCCGGGCCGCACTATCTCGCTGAACATCAACGGCGCGTACACCGACCGCGAGGGCTCGACGCTGCTGCGCACGGCCAGCACGACTACTAATCTCAACCAGCAGTCGCAGCTGACGCAGAACAGCGGCAACATCGGCGGCAACCTGGCTTATACCGAGCCGCTGAGCCAGCAGTCGCAGCTGCAAGCCAATTACTCGCTCAACTACGCGCCCAATAACTCGGATAAGCGCACGTATAATTTTGAGGCGGCCGACCAGCGCTACTCGCGCCTCGACACAGCCCTGAGCAACGTTTTCAACAACTACTACCTCACGCAGGGCGGCGGCCTGAGCTACCGCTTCAACAACCGCAAGGTGCAGGCTTCGGTGGGCCTCACCGGGCAGGTGGCCCAGCTACGCGGCGACCAGACCTTCCCGGTAAACGGGCCGGTGAACTACACGTTCTGGAACATCCTGCCGCAGGCCATGCTCATGTTCCGGCCCGACCGCACGCACAACGTGCGCGTGTTTTACCGCACCAACACCAGCGCGCCGAGCATCAACCAGTTGCAGGCGGTAGTGAACAACTCGAACCCCTTGCAGCTGACCATCGGCAACCCGCAGCTGGAGCAGGAGTACCAGCACAGCCTGGTGGCGCGCTACACGGCGTCGAACCCCGAGCGGTCGAGCAGCTTTTTTACCTTGCTGTCAGGGTCTTATACCCAAAATCCGATTTCGACGCGCACCATCGTGGCTTCGCGCGATACTACCTTCGTGCCCCAAAACGCACCCGAGGCCATTCGCCTGCCGGCGGCCGGGCAGCTCACGCAGTCCATCAACCTGCAAGGGCAATATTCGGTGCGCGCGCTGGCCAACTACGGGCAGCCTTTCTTTAATAAGAAGCTGAACGCCAACGCCAGCCTGGGCGGCAGCTACAGCCAGACGCCGGGCGAGGTCAACGGCCGCCTCAACTACGCCCGCAACCCCGCCCTGACAGGCGCGCTCACGCTGAGCAGCAACATCAGCGAGCGGCTGGACTTCACGCTCTCGTCGAACTCGACCAAGAGCTTCGTGCGCAACACGCTCAATATGCGGGCGAACAGCAACTATTTCAGCCAGGTTACGCGCCTGCGCCTGAGCTGGATAGTGGGGCCGGGCATCTCGATTCAGTCCGACGTGGCGCACCAGCTCTACCGCGGCCTGAGCAGCGCCTACAACCAGAACTACGCGCTCTGGAATGCCTCGATTGGCAAAAAAATATTCCCCGGCCAGCGCGGCGAAATCAAGCTCTACGCCTTCGACTTGCTGGCCCAAAACCGCGCCATCCAGCGCAACGTGACGGCCGCCTACGTGGAAGACGTACAAACTACTGTCTTGCAGCGCTATTTCATGCTGATGTTCACCTATAACATCCGCTCGGCCAATATGACGCTGCCCACTAATCAGGAAGGCGGCCCCGAAGGCGGGCGGCGCGGGCGCGGCGGCTTCGACGGGCCGGGTGGCGGCGGGCGGCCGGGCGGCGGTGGCCCTCCCGGTGGCGGCGGCGGCGGCTTCGGCGGCCCTCCCGGCGGCTAACGAGCAGTGGGCGGGAGCGACTACGGCTGCTTCTGCCCATTGTGGCGTGGCTATTCTACCGGGCGTGCTGATATCCTAAGGTGAAGCTGCTCGATAAGGGGGATGCCGGGATTGTCGCACGCGGCGGGCTGCGCGGTCAGGCTGCCCACTATCATCTTGGCAAACCCACTTGCCGGGCCGGGCACCGACGCAGGAATATCCGCCTTTGCGGGCCTGGCTTTACTTGTCGGCTCACTTGCAAAATCCTGGTAGTGAGCAAGCGCACTATAGCAAAACTGCGTAGCCGACTTTAGCCGAAAGCCGGCGGCCGGCAACAAGCCGGGGGCTTCGGCAGCGGTAAAATCCAGGTACTCCGTTGTGGCCGCGTCCGTGGTGCGGTAGCCGTGCAGCTTGTTGTCGATGCCGATGTAGGCGAGCAGCGAGCCGTCGGGGCTGCTGGTCAGGCCGCTTTTCACCGGCACTTGCTCACTGCCTCCAGTGGCCGGGTGCAGCTGCGCGGCGGTGGTGGGGCTGCTGCGCCCCCACACCCCGCCGTAGGCGGGTTGGGCGGCTTGCCCGCCAGCGGCGGGGTCGAGCTGCGCCCCGGCTACCCGGCCGCTCTGCTGGTCTACAAAAAATAAGCGGTCGTCGCCGACGCATACCAGCTGCCCGTCGCTGGGCTTTGCCCCCAGCTGGGGCAGGTCGAAATAGCGGTAGTTCCAGGAGTCGTCGATGAGGAAGCCGTGCAGGCGGCCATCCCGCCCGGTGTAGTACAGCCGGTTGTGGGAGGCGTTCAGCACAAGGCCGCCCGTGGCTTTGGCCTGGTCGTTGATGCTAACTCCCTGGTTGGCAGCCCAGGTAGGGCTGAGCGCCTGCCACTGGTTGCCACAGCAGCGGGCATAGGCATAAATCCGGTCGCTGGCCGAGCGGTAGTAGAGGTGGTTGTCGTCGGCGCAAATCAGGTCCGATTTCACCTTTTCGGGGCCTTGCAGCTGGCCGGGGGTCAGCTTGTGGTAGTAGTAGGTGCCCGGCCCCGGTATGTCGAAGGCATACAGCTCGCCATCTGCCCCTTGGTACACCAGCAGCCGGCCGCTGGGGGTGGCTACCAGGCCGCCGGCCGCCGGCACCTGGCGCGCAAGGGGCGGGCCCTGGCCGGCCGCTAGTGCCGAAGGACTAATAGGCTCCCAGGCGGTACCCTTCCTGATAAAAGCATGGACGTAGTGGTCGGTGCCGATGTAGTATACATCATCGCCAACCCAGACTGGATTGCTGCGGGCATCGGGCGCATGGCCGGGCTGGTCGCTGGCCAGCTCCGTGTATAGCCAGTCTTTGTCGTATACCCCGTTCCACAGGTCCCGAATCATCGTTTCCTGATTGAAATTGCCTTCGCTCACGGGGCCATTGCGGGCGCGGTAGGTTGGCTTCGACGCCTGCCAGACCATGCCGCGCAAGCCGGGCATCTCCAGGTGGGCCTGGCCGTCCAGGCACTGTACTTTGTAGTAGGCGTACTTCAGCCACTGGTTGCGGTAGCTGGTGGGCTGCGCGCCAAACCAGCTTATCTCATCCCACTGCCAGGGCGCGCAATACCCGCTGAGCTGCCCGGGATGGCTCAGAATACCGAAATTATCAAACTCGACCAGGTAGGGCAGCGCGCTCACGCTGCCCCAGCCCAAGTAAGGACGCCCCCCCTTGCTGTGCCCGTAGATGGGCGTGCCGCAGCCCCCGCCCCGGGCATCGAGGTAGGCACCGCCCCCGCCTGGGCTCCAGGGCTGGCGGGCATCTTCCTGCGGCCGCAAGGGGGCGGCGTGCAGGTCGAATAGCAGCTGGCGCTGCCCGGCGGGCAGCGAGTCGGGCGGCACGGGGTCATAGTATACCCCCGACGTATGGGCGTCGCAGAGCACGAGGCCCCGGTTTCGGGTGGCCGCGTACTGGCGTATCATCGACAGCACCTTCCACCAGCAGGCGTGGGTGGGGTCGCGCCGGTCCATCAGCTCTACCTGGCCAAAGTGAATGGCTTCGCAGCCGGCATCCAGCAGCCGCGTGGCCACGTAGTAAAACCACATCTGGGTTTCGGGCTTGCTCATGTCGGGCACCACGGCCCAGGTGGCCCCGCCCCACGAATAGCGGTCGGGGCAATTGTAGGGATAGTCGGTCGGGCAGGCCGGGTTGGCCCCCACACTATCGCTCCGGGGCCGGTTTATCCGTATCCAAAGCGAGTCGTAGCTCGTCACGCGGTGGTTGAATTTCCGGCTCTTCGTCTGGCCCGGATAAAACAGCGCGACCACCTTGCCTGGCACCGTTACCTGGTCTATTTCGCCGGTGATTATCTCGAATATCGCTCCCTGCACGATGGGCATTTCGGTGATACCCTTGGCCTGGTAGGCGGCCCGAATGTCTGCCACCGTTTGCCGGGTGGCAGACATGTTTGCCTCAAACGCCGTTTCGCCGGCCCACATGCCACTCACCCGGCCAATGTAGCGGGCATTGAGGTTGGCCAGCATGGCCAGCTGCTGCTCGTAGCGGGTGCGGTTGGCGGCCGAGGAGTCCGCCGCTTTTTGCAGGTCCATCAGGCCCTGCATGGTGATGGCGCGGGCCAGGTACCGATGCAGCACTGGGAGCGTCATATCGGCCGCCTGCCCAAAAACCTGCGCCCAAACTGGCTGCGCTACCAAAAGCAGCAGTTGCAGCGTAGCTACTATTTTTTTCATGGAGGCAGAAACCGGGACTTAGCGCGGGCTACCATGCTATACGCTAAAACCTGTCATTCCGGGGTATTCGGGCCGTGAGGCTGGCGCGGTAGACTGCGTCTAAGGCAGAGCAGCAGGAAGAGCCAATATTTCAATAAAATTTCTGATTATAAGCACTTTATTGCTTTCACAAGATAAAAATTAACGAGAACTGGCACCCTGATACTAGTAACGTTGGAACTTCCAATTGCGTGGTACCAGATGCCTGCCAGCTACATCATACGACCAAAAGGTGGCCGGCTCGGCTATGCGCTGGTAATCTTTAGAATGAAATAGGTGCTGTATCACCAGTGTATCAGCCCGCTTGTAGAAGTCTAGGTAAATAACCTGTTCCTCTACTATGGTGTCGGTTTTTACCACTAGGGGCTGAGTCCGTATCAGTTCGCATATTTCACCGGCCTCATCATACACTTTGCCAGCTGAGCGATAAGGCGGAAAGTAATCCGCTTCGTAGCTCAGCCGGCCTTTGTGAAAATCCTGCCAATGCCCAAACTGCACAAACTGCAACTTACCGTCTGGCAGCTGCCGCACCTGCAACGGGCCAGTGTGGTATCCCGAATGCCATATATCGTTGTAAGCCCAGTGGGTTTTTAGCACCACTTGCCCTTTAGCCAGCGTCTGCTTTTCAGCCTTGGTTAAGTGCGTGCTGTACTCGCCGCCCGGCGCTTCGGCACTGCGCGAAGATTTGTAGAAAGTACCGCCCAAGGCCGCGAGCATTGCCAAAGCCAACCAATACATCAGAGTAGTTTAGGAAGGAGTGAATCGTCAACCTCCCGATGCTAATTGGCCCACTAATGCACACGCGCTAGCTTTCCGTGAGCACGGTCTTGAAGCCCGCCAGCCGGCCGGCCACATCGCGGCCCAGCGCGTAGGCGCGCACCTGCGGACCGGTGCCGATGCGATACACCCGCACGCCGTCAAGCTCTTGTTTTAGATATACTTGCAAGGCCTTGTAGCGGTTGGCGGTTTCTACCCCGGCCTTGCTGCCGTCGGTGGTTTGGTTGCGCAGAAATACCGTCAGTTCGGCTTTTTCGACCGGCTCGTCAGCCGGCTCGCCCAGTGCTTGCAGCAGCTGCGCGTCGGAGAGGTCACCCACGGGGGCGGCGTAGCTCACGGCTTCGAGCGGCGCTTCCGACTCGCTGACGAACTCCAGGCCTTGGGTCAGCTTTTGCATCTGGGTCAGGGTGGCGTCGTTGGGGTCGGCGGCGGGCGCGGCTTGGGCGGTGCGGGCAGCGTCGCCCGCTGCCTTGGCCGCGCCTGGTGCGGCGGGCAGGCCGCTGCCACCCGGTATTTGGGCGACAATGGCGGCGGCCAGCTCCTGCTGGCGCTCTTCGGGCACCTTTATTTTAGGGTTGGCGAAGTTCATGTCCGCCACCTTATTCATCGGAATGAGGTGAATATGGGCGTGCGGCACCTCCAGCCCAATCACGGCCACGCCGATGCGGCGGCACGGCACGGCCGCCTGCACGCCCTTGGCCACGCGCTGCGCAAATACGTGCAGGGCGGCCAGTGCCTGCGGCGTGAGGTCGAAGATGTAGTCGATTTCTTTTTTAGGAATTACCAGCGTGTGGCCTTCCACCAAGGGCGTGATGTCGAGAAACGCCAAGTGGTCAGCGTCTTCGGCGACTTTGTAGGCGGGTAGCTCGCCCGATACGATACGGGAAAATATAGAGGGCATGTTGGTTGGCTGTTGGCTTATAGCTGTTAGCGGCTAGCTCCCAGCCAGTGAATGATGCCGCGAATAACGACAAAAGGCCGCTGATTGAATCAACGGCCTTTTCCTAAAACAAGCTAACGGCTAATAGCCAAAAGCTAACAACTTAAAAACTAACGACCTACTTCCAGAATCTCGAACTGAAGCTTGCCGGCGGGCACGATAATTTCGGCCAAGTCGCCGGCCGACTTGCCCAGTAGGCCTTTGCCGATGGGCGACTTGATGGAGATTTTGCCGGCGGCCAGGTTGGCTTCTTCCTCGGCCACCAGCAGGTAGTCGAGCACCATGTTATTCTTGAGGTTTTTCAGCTTCACTTTGCTCTGAATGAGCACTTTGCTGAAATCCATATTCGTCTCGTCGAGCACGCGGGCGTTGCCCACCACTTCTTCGAGCTTCGATATTTTGAGTTCGAGCAGGCCCTGGGCATCCTTGGCGGCGTCGTATTCGGCGTTTTCGCTCAGGTCGCCTTTGTCGCGGGCTTCGCGCAGGTCTTCGGCGGCCTTGGCGCGGCCCCGAATTTTGAGGTCCTGGAGTTCGTCTTTCAGCTTTTGCAGGCCCTCGGCGGTGTAATAATTGATGGTAGCCATAGTTCGGTACAGGACTAGTCGCGCGCGGCGGGTGGGTCAGGTAAAAAAGAAAGAGAACGGCTGGCACATCGGCCAGCCGTTCTCCCTCCTCGGTCAGACAAAGATACGGGGAGTTTCTGGTTTCTGGTTACGCTCGTCATGCTGAGCGGAGCGCAGCGCAGTCGAAGTATCCCTGACGCTTCGTTGTTGGCGCTAGAAGTTACTATACCAAAGAGATGCTTCGGCTCCGCTCAGCATGACAGGCGTAACTAGGAACCAGAAGCCAGCGCCGCAATCTTGGCCACCAGCACTTCGTTGATGCGCTGGTAGCTCTGGTGCGTCCAGCCGCCGATGTGGGGCGACAGCACCACGTTGGGGGCGCTTCTGAGGTAGTCGAAGCGAGCCTGCTGGGCGGGCGTGAGGGTGGCGAGCTTTTCGTTGTCGAGCACATCGAGGGCGGCGCCGCGCACCTGGCCGCTTTGCAGGCGGGCCACCAGGGCAGCTTGGTCGAGCACTTCGCCGCGGGCCGTATTCACGAGCCAGATGTGGTGCGGAAAAGCCGCCAAAAAGGCCTCATTCACGAACCCGTGGTTGGCTTCCGAATACGGAATGTGGATGCTGAGCACCTCGGCGCGGGCCTGCAATTCGGCCAGGGGCACCAGCTCGGCGTGGCCGTCGGAGCGCACGGCGGGGTCGTGGTCGTGGGCCAGCACCGTGCAGCCGAAGCCGCGCAGGCGCCGAGCGAAGGCGCGGCCCATGTGGCCGTAGCCGAGCAGGCCCACGGTTTTGGTACCTAGCTCCTCGCCGCGGTTGGCCTCGCGGTGCCATTCGGCGCGGCGCACTTCGGCATCGGCGGTGGTGGTGTGGCGCAGCAGCGCCAGCAGTTGCCCAGTGGCAAATTCGCCCACCGCGTCGCGGTTGCCCTCGGGGGCATTCACGAGCAATACGCCGGCGGCTGCCAGCGCCTCTTCGTCGATGTTATCAACGCCGGCGCCGGCGCGGGCCACGTAGCGCAGCTGCGGGCCGTGGGCCAGCAGCGCGGCCGTGATGCGCATTTTGCTGCGCACCATCAGGCCCTGGTAGGGCCGGGCGGCGAGGGCGGCGGGCACGTCGGCCGCCGCCAGCTTGGGCTGGTAGTCGCCCTCGACGCCGATGCTACGGAGCATCGGCAAAAGCGAGGGGTGCATTTCGTCTATTATCAGGCAGAGAGACACAGGTATTTTAATCAGCTTTGGTTAGCGTAGGATTAATAGTTGGCAAATCATTACCGCTGACACGTCGCACTACGGTCTGAAATTCATTTAGTGTCAACGGGCCTATTATACTCCGGCGTGCGGCTTCGCGGTTTTCCGTAGTGCTTACAGGAATAACGTATAACTGAGGAGCAGGGCCAACTACTCGCAGAATAAGGCATTTTTTATTGAAGCCGGCTTCTACCACCGGGCTAGCCAGCAAATTATCACCCAAGCCAAATTCCTCATCATCGAAGTGTAGCGACCAAGTCCCAGCGTTTGGTTCGACTGCGCATAAATAGTAGTTCCCAATCAGATGTCTGGTTTCGTATTCGTCCCCCAAAAGCAGCCGCCCAAGCCAAGTGCCAAGGTTACTGCCAGAAACCCTTGCTGCCAGCGTCTTCTTTTCATTGCCTATGACTTCGAAATAGTCGTTCTTACCGCAGCGGGGCATTCAGGGCAAATTCTTCGGCGCCCAGCGCCCTAGGCTGCACCTCGATGGCCTCGGTCGTGGTCGTTACGTCGCGCCGGGTATCCACGCTGATGGTGCGCAGGGGCAGCGCGCCATCAGTGGCTTGCAGCAGCGCGTACCAGCCTGGCGAAGGGCAGCGGCTGAAGTCGGCGGCGTTGATGTGCAGCGCGGGCGCATAAAAAACCAGCGTTACTGCCCCATCCTGCACTAGTTGCAGCGCGTGGCAGTCGTAGCCCAAAATGGTGGCCGTGGTGGGCAGGCATGTGACGGTGACCGCACCCGCCCGCCAGGCGGCGGCTATCGCCGGCCTCGACTGGCTTTGCTCGAAGCGGTGGTATTCGTTGGTGGTGCCTAGGTACAGCTCTTGCAGCTGCTGGTTGCGGTCGTACACTTTCAGGTTGTTACCCTGCACGTAAAACCAGCTTTTGGGCTTCACGGCGAAGAACAGCGGGTCGCCGGCCAGGGTTTGGAAAGCGCGCTCGTACACAATACGCCCGCTGAATGGGGCGGGCGGGCCGGGCGGCCGGGCCACCAACAGACATACGCAAACCAACAGCGTCTTGACCATAGCAATACAGCAACTGAAGCGGCTCGAAGTTATTGCCTCACCGGCAATTTCAGCATACGTAGCGCAGTTTTCGGGGGGCAGCCTACAGCCGTTGCTTAGCGTAGAGACGCACTATTTTGCGTCTAGCGTTAGGGCGTGTCGCTCAACAACGCCAGACACAAAATAGGACGTCTCTACGCTCTGTATGCTGTCTTGGAAATTGCTCTAGTTGCTCGGCACGCTAGCCACAGCGTTATAACCCAACGAGCTTTGCTTCTTATGTTTCGCAGTGTACATAGAAGCCAAAGTGTGTTTCCTCTGCTGTCAGACACTTAAAACTCTATAAGCGACTTCATCTTCAGGGAGTCCCCGGTTAGCTGGAAAACCTTTCGCTCACAAGCAGCAAGGTCGGGGAAAGGGCCTATTCGAGAATGGCGGGCCGCGTCAGCCGTAGCAGCAGCGGACGGAAATAAGTAGCAACTATCCCCACAAGACGCCACGTAACCTTTAACTGTACCGACCCTTGAAGGCCAGTCTAGCTTAGCCATACCTAGCTGAGGGTCATCAAAATAAAGTATTGGATAGCCGTCTTCTGAATACGTTGTATAGTAACGCCCTGCTATCAGCTCCTTATTGAGGTCGGAACAGCTAGCGGTACTACCTAGTAGCAACACTGACACAAACAGATAGCCCATACACCCAGGCATCTTCATTGCCCGGCCGCTACCAAATTGGTCAGCAGCACAAACTCGGCTACACCCAACTGCTCGGCGCGCTTGTCGAACAGCTCACCGCTCATGACCTCGGCCTATAGGCCCAGCGGCTTGAGGGCGTTGCGCAGGGTTTTGCGGCGGGTCGAAAACGCCTGCTTTACGACGCGGAAGAATAGCTTTTCATCGCAGTCCAGCCGCTCAGTAGCGTTGCGGGTAAGGCGCACCACGGCCGACTCGACCTTGGGCGGCGGCACAAACACGTGCGGCGGCACCGTGAAGAGGTATTCGATGTCGTAATACGCCTGCAAGAGCACGCTCAGGATGCCGTAGGTTTTGGAGCCGGGCGGCTCGGCCAGGCGTTCGGCCACTTCTTTTTGCAGCATGCCCACTACCTCGCGCACTTGCTGGCGCTGCGCCAGCACCTGAAAGAAAATCTGGGTGCTGATGTTGTAGGGGAAGTTGCCGATGATTGCCAGCAGCTGGTTTGGAAACATGGCGCCCAGGTCTTGCCGCAGAAAGTCGGTGGCGTAGATGCGCGGGGCCAGCGCCGGGTAGTGCTGCGTGAGGTAGGCCACCGACTCGGTGTCAATTTCGACCACGCTGGTTGTGTAGGCTGGGTTTTCGAGCAGGTACTGCGTGAGCACGCCC
>Ga0182219_1000034_pt1 | contig 10292 bp, 6 predicted proteins | sample G6R1MG_20_FD_128405 | JGI IMG/M metagenome (GOLD analysis project Ga0182219, IMG submission 128405) | Miscanthus phyllosphere microbial communities from Michigan, USA - G6R2_MAIN_03OCT2016_LD1 MG | ecosystem: Host-associated > Plants > Phyllosphere > Phylloplane/Leaf | place: USA: Michigan...
CACTCGCGGGTGAGGGCGTTGCGCCCGCCGTTGGCGGCGGCGTAGGCCGAGGTGTTGCCTTGGCCGGTTTCGGCGGTTTTGGAGGTAATGTTTACGATGGCGCCCTGCGACTTTATCAGTTCCGGCAGGGCGTGGTGAGCCATGAGGTAGTAGTGCACCACATTGCGGTGCAGGCTGCGCATGAAGTCCTGGTAATTGCCATTTTCCAGGCCCACGCCATCATTTACACCCGCGTTGTTTACCAGCCCGTCGATGCGGCCGAATTGGGCCACCACGGCTTGCACCGCCTTTTCGCATTCGGTGGGCTCGGCCAGCTCGGCAGCCACCTGCGCGGCCCGGCCGCCCGCGGCCTCAATGGCGGCCACAGCCTGCTGGTTGTCGGCGGCATTGCGCCCGACAATGACCGGAATGGCGCCCTCCTGGGCGAGCAGCCGGCAGATGCCCTCGCCGATGCCCTTGGCTCCACCCGTGACGATAATAACCTTATCCTGAAGCTGTAAATCCATTTTATTTAAGACAATGATTGACGTTTGTCATGCAGAGCGCAGCGAAGCATCTCGCGTGGCGCAATAATTAACAAGGTTGATTTCACTGCGCCACGCGAGATGCTTCACTGCGCTCTACATGACGGATAGGTAATAACATCAGACACTCAGTCCGTAAAACCGCACCGCGTTGTCGCCCCAAAACTGCGCCTGCTCGGCGGCCGAAAACGGGCGCAAGTAGTCTTCCAGGATGCCGATGGCGCGGGCGTAGCCGCCCGCCACGTTGCACACGGGCCAGTCGGAGCCGTAGAGCACGCGCCGCGGCCCGAAGGCGGCAAATACTACGTCGAGGTAGGGCCGAAAATCCTCCGGTTCCCAGTGCTGCCAGTCGGCCTCTGTTACCATGCCCGACACCTTGCAGCACACGTTTTCGTGCGCAGCCAGCGCTCGGATGCCGCGCATCCAGGCGTCGATTTCCTGGGCCCGGATGGGCGGCTTGGCGATGTGGTCAACTACGAACGGCTGGTGAGGGAAGGCCACCGCCAGCTCGGCCGCGTAGCCAAGCTGGTCGGGCAAAATCAGCAAATCGTAGGTGAAGCCGCGCTGGCCCAGCTCGCCGATGCCGTGCTGGAAGGCGGGCCGCAGCATCAGCGCCCGGTCGGCTTCGCCTTGCAGCACGTGCCGAAAGCCTTTTAGCTTGTCGAATTGCCGATAGTAATCGAGCCGCTCGGCCACGTTTTCGGCCTGCAAGTCGACCCAGCCCACTACGCCCTTGATGAAGTCGTGCGCGGCGGCATTATCCAGCTGAAACTCGTTTTCGGCCTCCGACTGGTCGCTCTGCACCACCACGCAGCCGTCGAGGCGGTGCTGCTGCAAGATGGGCTGCAAATCGGTGGGCAGAAAATCGCGCTGGATGGCGGCCATGTCAGGCGTTATCCAACTGTCGCGCACCGGGTCGAAGCGCCAGAAGTGCTGGTGGGCATCAATTCTGGCCATACGCTTTCACTTCTTGCCGTGAAGTTCCCAACCCGTCGATGCCCAGCTCTACCACGTCGCCGGGCTTGAGGTACACGGGCGGCTTGAAACCCAGGCCCACGCCGGCCGGCGTGCCCGTGGACACGATGTCGCCGGGCAGCAGCGTCATAAACTGGCTGAGGTAGGAGATGAGAAACGGCACCTTGAAAATCAGGTTTGAGGTGTTGCCGTCCTGCATCATGTGGCCGTTCACGCTCAGCCACAGGCGCAGGTTGTTGATATCGCCCAACTCGTCGGGCGTGGCCAAAAACGGGCCTACGGGCGCAAACGTATCGCAGCCTTTGCCCTTGTCCCAGGTGCCGCTGCGCTCCAGCTGAAATTCGCGCTCGCTCACGTCGTTGTGCAGCACGTAGCCCGCTATGTACTGCTCAGCATCAGCCTCTTCCACGTAGGAGGCACGCTTGCCGATAACCACGGCCAGCTCCACTTCCCAGTCGGTTTTCACCGAGTTTTTGGGGATGGTAATCGCGTCGTTTGGCCCGATGTACGAGGTAGTCGACTTCATAAATAGCACCGGCTCGGGCGGGGGCGTGGCGCCAGTTTCGCGGGCGTGGTCGGCGTAGTTGAGGCCGATGCACAGGATTTTGGAGGGCCGGGCCACGGGCGGCCCCAGGCGCTCGCCGTCGGCGATTTGGGGCAGCTGGCCTTCGTGGCTTTTTAGGAAATCGGCGAGCCGATTCAGGCCATCGGTGGCAAAGAATTCTTCGGTATAGTCTTGGCCAAACGCTGATACGTCGTAGCGCTGGTCGGCAATGAGAACGCCGGGTTTTTCCTGGCCGGGCTGGCCGTGGCGGATTAGCTTCATGGAATAGGTGCTTGGTTGTTAGTGCTTAGTGCCTGGGTGTAGAGACGCATCTTTGCGTCTCACGTCATTCGGCTGCCACACGGGCTAAACAACGCCGAGACGCAAGGATGCGTCTCTACACCCGCCGCTTGCGGGGCTTTAGGTGTTAAGTTTGATAAAACCGCCATCCAGCGGATAGTCGCAGCCCGTGACGAAGCCAGCTTCGTCGGAGCACAAATAAAGCGCTAGGGCGGCCACCTCATCGGGCGTGCCCATGCGGCCAATGGGCTGGCTAGCCGACAGCTTGGCAAACATCTCCTCTTCGCGACCGGCGTAGTTTTTGGCCAGAAAGCCATCGACGAAGGGCGTGTGCACCCGCGCCGGCGAAATGCTGTTGCAGCGGATGCCCGCCCCGATAAAGTCGCGGGCCACCGACAGGGTCATGGCGAAAATAGCGCCCTTGCTCATCGAATACGCGAAGCGGTCGGTGAGGCCGACGTGCGCCGCGATGCTGGCCATATTCACGATGGCCCCGCCGCCCTGCGCCTTCATCAGCGGCACGGCCGCAAACAGGCAGTTGTAGGCACCCTTCACGTTGACTTGGTACACGCGCTCGAAGTCGGCTTCGGTGGTCGTTTCCACGTTGCCGACGTGCGCGATGCCCGCGTTGTTGACCAGCACATCGACCCGGCCGATAACCTGAAACGCGGCTACTACCTGCGCCTGCTGGGCCACGTCGGCGGCGTGTACGTGAGCCACGCCGCCCGCCGCCAGAATCTCGTCGGCGACTGGCTGGCCGGCTTCGGCACTCAGCTCGATGATGTGGACCTCGGCGCCCTGGCGGGCGAAAAGCAGGGAAATGGCGCGGCCGATGCCGCTGCCGCCGCCAGTGATAACGGCCGTTTTTCCGGTTAAACTGAACATACGCTAGCTAAACGGTGCCTCGCGGTGGTGCGGGCCCGGTGGTAAAGAAAAGGGAAACGCGCTGGGGGTACCCCCAACACAGCAATGCGCCGCTACCCCGATTGGATAGCGACGCATTCAGAAACAAAGACTTATGACGACGGGGCGATGGCCATACTATTGTAGCGGGTCGAAAGAGCCATTCCAAGTAGTGTTTTGCAACAGCTTGGGGTTGTTGTCGATGGCCGCCTGCGGAATACCGAAAAATCTGTACGGTGCCTCCCTCCAGTTGAGGTTGTACTTGGTATCGACATCCTTCGTCGTGATGGTGAAGTTGTTGGTGTATAGGTTATCGAGGTTCAACCCATCGCGGGTAGCGGTGAAGGTAGCGGCCGGGACGGCGGTAGTCGCCTTAAACGTAATGGTGAGGCCTTTACGCTTCTTGCCGTTCAGCACATCGTCCAGCTTGTCCCAGCGGCGCAAATCCCAGAAGCGCTTGCCTTCGAAGGCAAACTCAATCTGCCGCTCGTAGAGGATGGCGTCGAACATTTCGGCGCGGGTCATGCCCGGTTTCAGGCCGTAGTTGCCATCGGTACCCGCCTCGATGCCGGCCCGTGCCCGAATGGCTTTCAGCTGGGTGTAGCCCTCGGTGAGGTTGTTGATGCCGCAGGCCGCCTCGGCTACGTTGAGCAGCACCTCGGCGTAGCGAATCTCAATCCAGTCGGTACCGACGTACATGGCATCGCTCACCGAAGCAGTGGGGCTGATGGCCTTGCGGGTGTAGAAGCTGGTGTTGCTGGGCTTGGAGGGCTCCACGTTAGCAATTACGTTGGGGTTGCTTGCCGTGGGACCTACGTACGTCCAGAGCCGATAGCCGGTGTTGCCGTTCAGGGGCCAGGTGCTGCCGTTGTAGGCAATGGTTTTCTCGAAGCGCGGGTCGCGGTTCTTGTAAAACTGCTGCAAGCTGTAGGTGTACTTAGACGTAGCGTCGCCGGGCTTTTTGCCGTCGAGCATGGGGTAAGCCTGCACCATTTCCAGCGTGGGCACGTTCGAGCCGCCGTTGGTGCCAGTGTAGGCCGGGCGGGTCGAGTTGTCGTACGAGTTATTCTTTCTAGTCTGGTCGCCGCTGGATGTATTGTAGCCCGTTACCATCACTGCTTCGGGGTTGCCGTTTTCCTGAAACCACAACTGGTCGTAGGAGGTGTGCAGGCGGGCACCATTGGCCAGGAGCGTAGTGCGGGCGGCGAGGCTGGCATCGTAGGCAGCCTGCCACTTGGCCGCGTTGTCGGAGGGGTTGAACTGCGGGCTGGCCGCGTACAGCAGCGCCCGGCCCTTAAAGGCTTGCGCAGCCCCTTTGGTGATGTGGCCCCAGTCGGCCGAGTTGGCCCACTTGCCGGGCAGCACGGCGGCCGCCGAGTCGAGGTCGGCCGCGATGGCGGCGAAGGTTTGGGTGGTGGTGTTGCGGGGCAGGTAGGTGAGGTCGCGGGCCTCGTTGCCCACGCCATTGAGCGGGGTGAATACCAGCGGCACACCGCCGTAGAGGCGCACGAGGTCGAAGTAGCGCCAGGCCCGGAAAAACTGCGCCTGCCCAATGAGGCGGTTTTTGGTACCCGTTGGCAGCGAACCCGCCCGCACGTCCCGAATGAACATGTTGATGGTGCGGATTTTACCGTAGTTGTTGTCCTTGCTCAGGCCCGTGCCAAAGTCCGTAACGTCGGACTGCTGCACGGTGCCTTGCATAAAGGCATTGTCGGAAAACGACTCATCGGAAAGGCCAGTGGGGTTGCCGAAGCCAATTGTACTCTGCCCAAACCAGTTGGGCAGGTTTTGTTCGTACACGTAGTTCAGGCTGAGGTTAGCCAGCGTGGAATCGTTGTAGATGAGGCTGCCTTCGATGGCGCTCAGGTTTTGCTTGTCCAGTACCTGTTCGCAGCTGCCTAGCAGAAAAGTAGCCCCGAGGCCCAGGCCCAGCGTAGCGAGAGAAATATATTTCATGATGCGGGTGGGAAGGAGATTACAAGCCTACGTTCAAACCAAAAGACAGCGTGCGGAGCGTAGGGTAGGAGTCGTAGGCTCCCGAGTAGTCCTTGTAGCTATATGGATTGAAGAAATTGAAGAGGTTGGTAGCCTGGAAGAACACGCGCACGCTGCTCACGCTGATGCGGTTGGTGAGGGCGGTGGGTATCGTGTACGAAACGTTGGCATTGCGCACGCCCGCCGAGAGCGAGCTGCGGAACCAGAACGCCGAGGTCACGTCGTAGGTCGCCACGTAGTAGGGCGCGGGCATGGAGGCGTTGGGGTTGTCCTTCGTCCAGTGGTCAGCCCAGAACTCGGGGCGGTTGGCGGTGGCCGTAGCCCGGCTGCGGGCCGAGCCTTCTACCGTGGCCTGGCCGCCCCACGAGATGCCCATGGTGGCCGAGATGTTGAGCGACTTGTAGGTGATGCTGGGGTTGAAGCCCACGCTGTAGTGGTTGCTGGCCTTGGGCGTCAGGTACTCCACGTCGGCGTCGGTGATGACGCCATCCGGGGCGCCGTAGGTGCCATCGGCGTTCTTGAGGCCGCGGATATCTTCGTAGTATAGCATGCCCGGCTTAGGGTCTTGGCCAAAGATTTTGTAGTCTTTATGGGTAGCTACAAAAGCTTTCACCTCATCGTCGGTGCGGAACATGCCCAGGTAGCGGTAGCCCAGTACCCCTTGGTCGCTCGACTGGCCGGTGGGGTCGAGGAAGGTGTTCAACTGGCCGCGGGGCACGTCTATTCGCACCTGCTTGTTGTCGTTCCAGGAGAAGAACGAGTTGAGGCGGAACGAGAGGTCGTTGGTGATTCTGCCGTTCCAGCCCACCGATACCTCGGTGCCGAACCCGTTGATGATGCCGAAGTTTTCGGAGGGCAGCGCCGCCCCAATCAGCAGCGGAGCCGAGCCCGAAAGGGCCGTCAGCATGTTGTACGCGTGGTCGTAGTAGCCATCGACGGTCAGCGAGAGGCGATTGTCGAGGAAGCGCGCGTCAATACCGGCGTTATACTTGGTGATGTTGTCCCAGCGGGCAGCGCGGTTGGCCAGCGCATTGTTGGCCATGAACACGAGCGGCCGGTCGCCGTTGCCGCCAAATACCGCGCCTTTGCCCGTGGCCAGGGAGTAGTTGGTTTGCCAGTTGTACGACTTGGTGTTGTCGGTACCCAAAAAGCCCAGCGAGCCGCGCACTTTCAGGAAGTCTACCAGGCGCACGCTGTTCTTGAAGAATGGCTCTTCCGATATCACCCAGCCGGCCGATACGGCCGGAAACACGCCAAAGCGATACTCCGGCGCAAACCGGGTAGAGCCGTCGCGGCGAATGGTGAATTCCAGCAGGTACTTGTTGGCGTAGTCGTAGTTGAGGCGGCCCACGTAGGAAAGCAGGCCCGATTCGGTTTCAACTTCGGTGGCCGTATAGCCGCCGGTGGCGCTGCTCATGTTCGGCAGGCCGCCAATGATAACGCCCTCCTGCATGGCCGTCGTCAGGTCGGTGTGCGTTTCCTGCTGCTCAAAAAACGCCAGCGCTGACACATGGTGCTTGCCAAACTGATTGTCGTAGTTGAGGTAGCCGTTGAGCTGGTAGTTGTCGCTGTACGAAGGGTTGAGGCGCACCCGGTCGCCGTTGTTCAGCGTCACCGTCTTGAGCACGTCGCCCCCGTAGATGTGCTTGTGGTCGCCGAGCATCGTGAGCTGGTACACGTTGTACTTGGTGCCGTACTGCTTGCCAAAGCTGTTGGCCATGTTCTTGTTGAACACCACCCGGGCACGCAGCCCTTTCAGGAAGGGCAGCTCGTATTCGGCGCTCGCCTGCACGTTGAGCGTCGTGTTGCGCTGCGAGGTGAAGTTGTCCGACTTCTGCACCTCAAAGAAGTGGAAGGCATCGAAGCCCGTGCCGGAAGACAGGTAAACGGGCAGCCCATTGACGTACATCGGCGCGAACTGCGGCGTGTACAGCAGGCTCCGCATGTCGTTTTCCTGGTTTTCCTGGCCCTGCTTGAGGAAGTACATGCGCGAGTTGCCCAGGCCGCCGCTCACCGAAAGCGCCGCATTCAGGCCGCGGGCCACCTTCACATCGGCGCTGGCGCGGTACGTCCAGCGGTCGGAATTGATGTTGTCGAAGTTGGCGTTTTGCTTGTTGTAAGTGGCGCTGGCAAAGTACGTTACCCGGTCAGTGCCGCCGCTCATGTTCAGGGCGTGGCGCTGGGTCACGGCCGGCTTCCAGGCTTCCTTCAGCCAGTTGGTGTTGTTTTGAGCAAAGTAATCCAGCTCGTCCTGGGTGTAGATGGCCGAGTTGGATGGCGCTACGCCGGCCACCGTATTGTAGTCGTTGAGGTATTGCGCATGCTGCAAGCCGCTCATCATGCTGGGCAGTCGCGTGGCATCGGCCACACCCACCGAGCCGCTGTAGCTGAGGCGCGGAGCCCCGATTTTGCCGCGCTTGGTGGTTACCAGAATAACGCCCTGGCCGCCGCGCGCTCCGTAGATGGCCGCCGAGGCGTCTTTCAGCACCGAGATAGACTCTACTTCCGACTGGTCAAGCAGGTTGAAGTCGTCCTGCGACCGCACTACGTTGTCAATCACGTAGAGCGGACCCACGCCCTGCGGCCCATCCTTGGCCAGCGAGTTGGGGTTGCGCACCGTAATCTGGGCCGGCTGGCCGGGGCGGCTGGTACCGCCCGACACGCCCACGCCGGGCATCTGGCCTTGCAGCGTAGCCGAAAGGCTACCCACCGGCAAGTCCTGAATCTGCTTCATGTCCACCGTAGCCACGGCCCCCGTGAGGGTGGCCCGCGTCTGGGTGCCATAGCCTACCACCACCACGTCGTCGAGGGCGGCGGCATCTTCCTCTAGGCTCACGTCCAGGGTGCTGCGGCCATTCACGGCTACCTCCTGGGTTTTGTAGCCTACAAAGCTGAAAATCAGTGTTTCCTTGCCCGTCGGCAAGTTGAAGTTGAAAATACCGTTGGCATCAGTGCTGGTGCCGGTTTTGGTGCCTTTGATGAGCACCGTCACGCCCGGTATGGGCTGGCCCTTGGCATCCACTACCCGCCCCTTAAAGGCCACGAGCACATTGGCCGGCTTGCCGCCGCCGGCAACTGGGGCCGCCTGAGCAGCTTGCGCCCCGAGTAAGGCGCTGCTGGCTATCAGCGCAGCCGCAAGGCGAGAATGAGTGGCACCAGCCGGGCGGCGGCGCGAAGGTAGAGAGTGAGCCATATACAGTTTGGTGGGTGAAACTGAATGTTTTAGTAAAGAAGCGAAAGGAGGGGTAGGCTAGTTGGTGGCCGGCGCGGCGGCGGCTTTGCGGGCCGCGATGCGCGCTTGCCAGTCTTTGCCGGCTTGGTTCATGTCGATGCCGGCCGCCGAGAGGTAGTTGTTGATGCGGCCTTTGTATTTGCCGAACCACTTGTGTTTTTCTTCCGAGGTGCTGGCGTCCATGGCGTGCTCGCGGGCTTCGGTAAGCCAGGCCAGCATCTGGGCTTTTTGCTCGGTTGTGAGGCTGGGCAGCATTTCCTCGTAGGCCGTCATCGTGATGGGCAGCACGCGGTAGGTCATGCCATCCTTCACCATCGCTACCTGGTCGGTGGTGAGGTAGCGGCCGAGTTGCTTGAGGTACTTGCCGTGCAGCTTGTCGAGCGCGGCGGTGGCCTGGTCTTCGATTTGCTTGGTTGTGGCCTCCGTTTTGTCGTCTTTCGGCTGCGCCTTGAGGGCGGCGAGCTGGGCTTTGCGCGCCTCGTGCACGGTATTCAGCTGGCGGTACTGGTTGGCTATCACATCGCGCACCTTGGTGCCTTTGGCCTCGTCGGTGAGGCCCAGCGTTGCCACGATTTTGGCGGCCCGCTCATTGATGGTGCGGGTGTAGGCGGCCTCTTTGCTTTCGGTGGGCTGCGGGGCTTGGGCGGCTGCGCCAGTAGCGCCGGCGGTGGCCAGCAGGGCGGCTAGCAGCAAGGGGCGAAAGGTGAAAAACATGCGTGGCGTAGGTTTTGGGCGGGTGAAGACACTACCAGGATTACGACACGAATTTAGCGGCTATATGAAGAGAACGTGATACTTGTTTTTGCCCAGTTATTGTAGGAAATTATCATCAAAATTCGGGAGTAAAATCAACTAAAAGTGAGTGCTTGCTCATTGTTTAGCGCACAAGCAATCAGCCGAATAAAATGTTCCCGCCCGGCATGCTACTTTTTAAAAAAGCTCGTGAGGCCAGTTGCTGAGGCTCTTATTAACCGGCCGAAAAACGTTAGGATGCTACAGCCCAAGCCACTTGCCAAGCGCGTTACCTCTGAGCTACCGGCAACGCTTCGATAGTAGGCGGTGGAGCGGCGGCCTCGCGGACTGGCTGCCGCCGCCAATAATTGGCCAGGATGGAGCCGGAGATGTTCATCCAAGGGCTGAACACGGCGGCCGGTAAGCCTACGGTACCCAGCTTGCCCATGCTGCCGGCCAGGCCCGAAGCCATGCCGCCGTTTTGCAGCCCCACCTCGAAGGCCACCGTGCGGGCCGAGTTTTTATCGAGCCCAAACAGCCGCCCCAGCCAGTAGCCGAAGAAGTAGCCCGCCGCATTGTGCAGCACGGCCACCAGGAAAAGCAGAAAACCCACCCGCAGCAGGTTATCGTGCCCCGCCGCCGTAGTCACGGCCGTGAAGTAGATAATGCCGAACATAGAAAGGTAGGGCATCAGGCCATCCAGTCTTGCCACGTTTTTGGCGAGCTGGTGGTAGAGCACGCCCACTACCACCGCCGCCAGCAGGAAGCTGAAAATCTCCAAAGACTGCAACGCCGTGGCGCCAGGCAGCGCCCGCTCGAAAAAGGCCCACAGCCCCAGCGGTAGCGCCACCAGCCAAGCCAGCGCCCCTACAAATACTATATATACTACGCGCCGGCCCTGGGGTGGGGCAGTTTTGAGGTAGTCGTGTAGCAAAGCAGCCAAGATGGGCACGATAACGATTTTGATGATTTCCATCATCATATTCACAAACTTGACCTCGATGAGGGTGCCCGCCAGCAGCTTGAGCAGCAGCGGCGTGAGAAACGGCGCGGCCAGCGTAGCCATCGCTGTGACCACCACCGAGAG
>Ga0182219_1000036_pt1 | contig 10033 bp, 8 predicted proteins | sample G6R1MG_20_FD_128405 | JGI IMG/M metagenome (GOLD analysis project Ga0182219, IMG submission 128405) | Miscanthus phyllosphere microbial communities from Michigan, USA - G6R2_MAIN_03OCT2016_LD1 MG | ecosystem: Host-associated > Plants > Phyllosphere > Phylloplane/Leaf | place: USA: Michigan...
AGATAGTCAGCCCGCGCAGCGGGCGTATCTGCGTAATCCGTTAAATCCGTTTGAATCTGCGGTTATCTTTGCAGCCCAATCGGCCGCTCGGGCCGCATTTTATTGTATGGGTCAACCCCTTATTACGCTTCACGGCAAGGCTTTCCGGCCGTATTTGTCGGCTTCTAACATCGCCGGAGCCATCGACCAGGTGGCCGCCCGCCTCAATGCCGACTATGCTGGCCGCCGGCCGCTGTTTGTGGTGGTGCTCACGGGTGGGTTCATGTTCGCTACCGATTTGCTCAAGCGCTTCACCGGCGACTGTGAGATTGTTTTCATCCGCGTGGCTTCTTACGAGGGTACCGGTAGCACGGGTACTGTGCAAGAAATAATGGGTTTGCGTGAAGACATAACGGGCCGCGACATTATTCTGGTCGAAGACATCGTGGACACGGGCACGACCCTGCACCACCTGCTGCCCTCGCTAGAGGCCAATAAGCCGGCCTCCATCGAAATCGCAGCCATGTTCTACAAGCCGACCAGCCTGCGCTACCAGCTGAATCTGAAATACATGGCCCTGGAAATTCCCAACGATTTTGTGGTGGGCTACGGCCTCGACTACGATGGCCTGGGCCGCAACCTGCCCGATGTGTACGTGGCCGCCTAGCCGTACCTTTACCTAATTATTACTCTTTGCCCCGGTGTCCCCCGCCGACTACTATTCTTTTGCCATGCATAATATTGTTCTCTTTGGCCCGCCCGGTGCGGGTAAAGGTACTCAGAGTCAAAAGCTTATCGCCAAGTATAATCTCGTGCACCTGAGCACCGGCGACCTGCTGCGCGCCCAGATTGCCGAAGGCACCGAGCTGGGGCTGAAGGCTAAAAAGCTGATGGACGAGGGCCTGCTCGTGCCCGACGAGGTAGTTATCGGCATGATTGGCAATGCCTTGGAAAAGAATAAGCAGGCGGCCGGCTTCATCTTCGATGGCTTTCCGCGCACCGTGGCCCAGGCCGAAAGCCTCGACCAGCTGCTAGCGCAGCACGGCACTGGCGTGGCCTGCATGATTGCCCTCGAAGTGGGGGAGGAGGAGCTGGTAAAGCGCCTGCTGGAACGCGGCAAAACCAGCGGCCGGCCCGACGACCAGGACGAAAGCAAAATTCGCCGCCGCGTAACGGTGTACAACACCGAAACCGCGCAAGTAGCTGGCTATTACCATAATCAACAGAAGTTTCATTCGCTCAACGGCATTGGTGAGATTGAGGAAATCTTCACCCAAATCTGCACTATCATCGACCGCAACGAGCCAGCCAAAACTGAAGCGCCCGCTGCCGCCATCCGCGAAGTGAAAGCGTAAGGACGGCGCTTTATCAGGTATGAGTTGAGAGTTTTGAGTTATGAGTTTCGGGCCATAGCCTGAAATTCATAACTCATTTCTTTAGAGCGGTTTTCAAGTGGCTAAGTCTGTTTCTGAATCAATGGAAGCGCAAACGGTCGTCATGCTGAACGCAGTGAAGCATCTCTACCGCTTCATCCAAGCCGTTCAACGAAGCGACAGATATGATTCACTGCGTTCAGCATGACGACCGTTTGGATAGTGCTTCTGGTTCGAAAACGAGCCAACTCATAACTCAATACTCACAACTCAAAACTGCAAAGCCTTGGCTAATAATAACTTCATCGACTACGTAAAAATCACCTGCCGCTCGGGCAAGGGGGGCGCGGGCTCGCACCACTTCTTCCGGGCTAAGGGCCTGCCCAACGGCGGCCCCGACGGCGGCGACGGCGGCCGCGGCGGCCACATCATTCTGGAGGGTAGCTCGCAGCTCTGGACGCTGCTGCATCTGCAATACCGCAAGCACCTTTTTGCTCAGGATGGCGAGGGCGGCGGCCCCAACCTGCGCTCGGGCGCGCAGGGCGAGGATATCGTGATTCAGGTGCCCCTTGGCACCGTGGCCCGCGATGCCGAAACCGGCGAAACGAAGCTCGAAATAACCGAGGATGGCCAGCGCCTCATCCTCACGCCCGGCGGGCGCGGCGGCCTCGGCAACGACCACTTCAAAACCGCCACCAACCAGGCCCCGCAGTACGCGCAGCCCGGCGAGCCCGGCATTGAGGAGCAGGTGATTCTGGAACTGAAACTCCTCGCTGATGTGGGCCTCGTGGGCTTCCCCAACGCGGGCAAAAGTACCTTGCTATCAGTAGTTTCGGCCGCCAAGCCCAAGATTGCCGACTACGCTTTTACGACGCTGGTGCCCAACTTGGGCGTGGTAGCCTACCGCGATTTCAAGTCGTTTGTGATGGCCGATATTCCGGGTATCATCGAGGGGGCGGCCGAGGGCAAAGGGCTGGGTACGCGCTTCCTGCGCCACATCGAGCGCAACTCTATGCTGCTCTTTATGATAAGCTGCGATAGCAAAGACATCGCCGCCGAATACGCCATTTTGCTGGGCGAATTGGAGCAGTACAACCCCGAACTGCTGGACAAAAAGCGCCTGCTCGCCATCACCAAAGCCGACATGCTGGACGAGGAACTGGAAGCCGACTTATTGGCCTCTTTCCCCGCCGATTTACCGCCCACGGTGTTCATTTCCAGCCTCACGAACAAGAATATTCAGCGGCTAAAAGACATGATTTGGGGGGCACTGCACGAATAGAGCTACGAGTTTAGATTGATGCCGGTGGGAGAATAATCGCTCGGTTCAGCATGGTCTGGTAGCGACTCGACTAGCACGTAGATTGCGTGCGCTGCATCGAATTGGTCAGGCATACCCTTTGGAACCAGCCTTATCCGCTCCTCCCATTCTGGCAGGAGTTGAAAGGCTGGCCGAGTGTGAAGAGGTAATAAGAAGCCATAGCCATCTGTTGTCGACACTACGGTGCCTGTTCGTATACGCCACCTTCCTTTGCCATCAACCTCATCTATAAAAGCTACTGATAGCGGTTGGTTTACCAAGTCCTTGAAGTGATACATAACTTATTGGAGCAAACTAGTAAGTCCTAAAAGTAAGGTGGGTTTGTGTGCCAACTTGTCACCCTCCCCAGCTTTGGCAAACTCCTTGCGCCTAACCTGCCAGCCCTATGGCAACTCCCTTTTCCAGCCGATTCCGCCATTTTTTTCAGAAAATGACCGACGATAAACATATGAATCCTGACGACCAGCCCCTCGACGACGCGACTACCGAGCACACCGCCGGTGAGCAAGACCTCGGTACCGACGCCGCCACCCCCGAAGCTGGGGCTGCGCAAGGTGCCAGCCGCACCGAAACCGAGCTAGCCGACCTCAAAGACAAGTACTTGCGCCTGGCCGCCGAGTTTGAAAACTACAAGCGCCGCACCGCCAAGGAGCGTTCCGACCTCTTCAAAACCGCTAACCAGGAGTTGATGGTGGCCCTGCTGCCCGTTATCGATGACTTTGACCGGGCGCGCCTGCACACGCAGGGCACCGCCGACCCGGCCGCGCTGCAAAACGCGCTCGATATCACCTATAACAAGCTCACCAAAACGCTGGAGCAGAAGGGCCTGACCCCGATGAATGCCAAAGGCGGCGACTTCGACGCCGAGCTGCACGAAGCCATCACCCAAATTCCGGCCCCGAGCGACGATTTGCGCGGCAAGATTGTTGACGAGATTGAAAAAGGCTATTATTTAGGCGACAAGGTAATTCGCCACGCCAAAGTGATTCTTGGTCAATAAAGTAACTATTCTGGCATGCTGAGTTTGCCAAGCACCTTGCGTGGCGCACTAACTTCTTATATTTGAGGTTAGTCGTCTGGAAAAGATGCTTGGGCAAGCTCAGCATGACGAGTGTAAGAGAGATAACATTTCTGCAAAATGGCAACCGTAAAGCGCGATTATTACGAAGTATTGGGTGTGGCAAAAAATGCGGAAGGCGACGTGATTAAGTCGGCTTACCGCAAGATGGCTATTAAATATCACCCCGATAAAAACCCCGACGACCCCACGGCCGAGGACAAGTTTAAGGAAGCCGCCGAGGCCTACGAGGTGCTGAGCGATGGCGACAAGCGCGCGCGCTACGACCGCTTTGGCCACCAGGGCGTGGGTGGCGCGGCCAGCGGCGGCGGGCCCAATATGGAGGACATTTTCTCGCAGTTCGGCGATATTTTCGGCGGCGGCGGGGGCTTCGAGGGCTTCTTCGGGGGCGGGCAGCGTGGCGGCCGCCGTGTAAAAAAGGGTTCCAACCTGCGCATCAAGCTCAAGCTGGACCTAGAGGAAATCGCCAATGGCGTGGAGAAGAAAATAAAGGTGAAGCGCTACGTGGCGTGCCCGCCATGCAGCGGCACGGGCGCCAAAAATGGCACCGAGCTTAAAACCTGCCCTACCTGCCAAGGCCAGGGTCAGACCAAGAAAGTGGTAAACACCATGCTCGGCCAGATGGTGAGCTCCAGCACGTGCCCCACTTGCAACGGCGAAGGCAAGACTATCTCAGCGACCTGCGACGTATGCAAAGGCGACGGCCGCCAGCTGAACGAGGAAGTTATTCCGATTAACATTCCGGCCGGCGTGGCCAACGACATGCAGCTGAGCATGAGCGGCAAAGGCAACTTTCCGGAGCGCGGTGGCGTGCCCGGCGACCTGCTCATTCAGATTGAGGAGGAGCCGCACGAATTCCTCAAGCGCGATGGCAACAACATCATGTTTGAGCAGTACATCAGCTTCGTGGATGCGGCTCTGGGCACCAACCTGGAAGTACCGACCATCGAAGGCAAGGTAAAAATTAAGGTCGATGCAGGTACGCAGCCAGGCAAAATCCTGCGCCTGCGCGGTAAGGGCATCAAAGACCTGAACGGCTACGGCCGCGGCGACCAGCTCATTCACCTGAATGTGTGGACGCCCAAAAACGTGAGCAACCAGGAGCGCGAGCTGCTGGAGAAGCTGCGCGACTCGGACAACTTCACGCCGCACCCCGGCAAAAATGAAAAGGGCTTCTTCGAGAAAGTGAAGGAGTATTTCCAGTAGAACCGCAGGATTAAACAGATTTCGCAGATACGCCCGCTACGCGGGCTGACTGAGCCATCGTTTTTGATAGTAGAAAGGCCGCCCATTTGGGCGGCCTTTTTTTATGATGCTTTTTGCTTAGTTAGCCCGCGCAGCGGGCGTATCTGCGAAATCCGTTTAATCCGTTTGAATCTGCGGTTTTGAAGCGGCGGTCTGTAATGCGGCGCGACCTTTGGCGATATACCATCCCGAAACCACGCCCCCCGCAATGGCTACCGCCACCGCCCCTTCTGCCGACTTTTTGGCTGCTTTGCACGAGTACCAGCCGCTGGTGCGGCGGGTGTGCCGGCTCTATTGCCAGGATGCCGACGACCAGCAGGATTTATTTCAGGAAATAGTATTGCAGCTGTGGCGCGCCTGGCCGCGCTACGTGCCGCAGCCCGATGCCAAGCTTAGCACCTGGCTCTACCGCATTGCCCTGAATGTGGCCATTAGTAACCTGCGGCAGCGCACCCGCCGCCCGGCCTCGGTGAGTGTCGAAGACGAGGCTTGGCACCTGGCCCAGCCCGTCGAGGGCAGCGCCTACGAGCCCGAGGAAACCGCCGCCCTCTACGCGGCTATCAACCGGCTGTCCGACGTGGACAAGGCCTTTGTGCTGTTATATCTGGAAGACCGGCCCTACGACGAAATGGCCGACATTTTGGGCATTACCCAAAACAACGTGCGGGTGAAAATGCACCGCGTGCAGGAAAAGCTGCGCAAGCAATTGGTTCGTGCGTAAGTAATTAATCAGTATAAGCTATGGAACTTGACGACCTGCGCCGCCAGTGGCAACGGCCCGAGCCAGCGGCCCCGCTGGCCCTTACCCCTAGTGCGCTCGGGGCGCTGCTGGCCCGCCAGCGCGGCGGGCTGGTAGACAAAATGCGCCGTAATGCCCGCTGGGAAACGGCCCTTGCTGCCGGTATAGCCGCTTTGCTGCTGGTGGCGCTGCCCCAAACTCGCAACAGCTTATTTCGGCTTTACGGGGGCTTTTCGCTGCTGCTGATGCTTGGGCTGCTGTACTACTACTACCGCTTGCTGGGGGTGCTGCGGCAACTGGCCGAAACCAGCGGCAGCGTGCGCGGCCACTTGGTGCGGCTGTGCGGCGGGCTGCGCCAGTTGCTGCGCTTCAACTACCGCCTCACGCTGGCTACGTGGCCCACACTATTGCTGCTTATCTATGGCTTCTTTGTGGGGCGGCTGTTGGCGCAGGCGGGGCCATTCCGGTGGCAGGCAGTGGCCATAACGGGAGGCATACTGCTGGTTTTTGGGGTAGTGGTGCAGGTAGGCGTGGTGTACTTTACCCGTTGGTACTTGCAGCGCCTTTATGGCCAGCACCTTGACCGACTCGAAGGCCAGCTGCGCGAGCTGGACGATAGCTCGACCCCGGCGGGCTAACCGGGCAGTTAACCATTCAGCCCCGTTTTTTACCGCTTGGGGGTGGCTTTGCCACATTTGGCGCCCGGCTATTGTGAGCCGACGGGCGCGGCGGCTACTTTTACCCTTCGACTATCACTACTCCTTTTTCTCATGCAAAAAACTAACGCTGCGCCCATTCTGGAGGTGCGCGACGTGCGCAAGCACTACGCCCAGCACACGGCCCTCGACGGCGTGAGCCTGGCCGTGCCCGAGCAAAGCATTTTTGGCCTGCTCGGGCCCAACGGCGCGGGCAAAACCTCGCTCATCCGCATCATTACCCAGATAACCGGCGCCGACTCGGGGGAGGTGCTGTTTCGGGGTGAGAAGCTGAATGCCAGCCATATCGGCCAGATTGGCTACTTGCCCGAGGAGCGCGGCCTGTATAAAAAAATGAAGGTGGGCGAGCAGCTGCTGTACTTGGCGCAGCTCCGCGACCTAAGCCGTGCCGATGCCGTACAGCGCATCAAAAAGTGGCTCGACCGGCTGGAGCTGAAGCCTTGGGCCGAGAAAAATGTGGAAGACCTCAGCAAGGGTATGCAGCAAAAAGTGCAGTTTATTGCCACCGTGCTGCACGAGCCTAAGCTGATTATCCTAGACGAGCCGTTTTCAGGCTTCGACCCCATCAATGCCAACCTCATCAAAGACGAGATTCTGGCCCTGCGTGACCAAGGCGCGACAATCATTTTCTCGACGCACCGCATGGAATCGGTGGAGGAACTGTGCGACAGCATTGCCCTCATCAACAAGTCGCGCAAGGTGCTCGATGGGCCCGTTACGGCCATCAAAAACCAGTTCAAAACCAATACTTACGAGCTGGAAGGTAAGGGCCGCCTGATGCTGACGCACCCCGATTTTGAGGTGCTGGAGCAGAAAGAGCGCGAAAACGGCCACGTATTCGTGCGGGTGCAGCTGCACGCCGGTGCCACGCCCAACGACCTGCTGCGCTTCGCCATGACGCAAATCGAGGTGCAGGCTTTCCGCGAGCGGATTCCGAGCATCAACGAAATTTTTATCCGGCGCGTGGGCGAAACCATGCCGGGCAGTCTGGTCGAAAACGTCAACGCTTAATCGGGGCCGCGCCCTTTTGTTATGAATAAAATCTGGCTCATCATTCAGCGCGAGTACCTCACCCGCGTGCGCAAAAAAAGCTTCCTGGTGATTTCGCTTCTGGCTCCGTTGCTGGTCGCGTTTACCACGGTTGGCATCGCCAAATTCAGCTCCTCGTCGGAGGCCGACGTAGTGGCCGTGCACGACGAGAGCGGCCTCGGCCTGGCCGCCCGCTTGCAGGATACCGACGAAGTGCGTTTTGTGCCGGCTGCGCCCGGCCCGCTGGCTACGGCGCAAGCTGCCTTCATCAAAGCCAAGCCCAAGCAGGAAGCCCTGCTCGACATTCCGGCCAGCTTCACGCTTGACAACCCCCATGGCATTCAGGTGCTGGGCAAGGGCAACGTGGCCCTCAAGCGGCAGCTCAACATTCGCAAAGCCGTAACCAAAGCGGTGAGCGAATTGAAAATGGCCCGCTCGGGCATCAAGCAGGAAACCATAGATGACCTGCAAGCCAAGGTGGAGCTGTCGGCCATCAACCTCGATGAGGTGGGCGGCAAGCGCAACGACGCGAGCACTACCACGGGCATCGCCTACGTGCTGTCCATCTTGGTGTACATGTTCATTTTCATCTATGGCGTGCAAGTGATGCGCGGCGTGAGCGAGGAAAAATCGAACCGCATCATGGAAGTCATGATTTCGTCGGTGAAGCCGTTTCAGCTCATGATGGGCAAGATTTTGGGCATCGCGGGCGTGGTGCTCACGCAGTTTGCCCTGTGGCTGGTGCTCTCGTGGGGCATCACCACGGTGGTAGCACCCCTGCTGCTGAAAGACGACAAACCAGTGGCTGCCGCTACCACTGCTACGGCGGCTACCAGCGCCGCCCCGGCCCCGGCCGCTCAGTCGGGCCCGGCCGCAGCGCCCAGCCCGGCGGCCTCAACAAGCGCCGACGCCATGGCCGAAGCGCCCAAGCCCGGCCAGCCGTTCAGCATTTGGGTAATACTGGGCGAACTGCCCATTGGCAGCATTATAGGCGGGTTTTTGTTCTTCTTCCTGGGTGGCTACTTGCTGTATTCGTCGCTGTTCGCGGCCATCGGCTCGGCCGTCGATGACCAGACCGACGCCCAGCAATTTATGTTCCCGGTCACGATACCGCTCATTCTGAGTTACATCGTGAGCATCAACGTTATCATCAACGGCGACCCCAACGGCCCGCTGGCCTTCTGGCTGTCGATGATTCCGCTGACCTCGCCCATCGCGATGGTCATGCGCCTGCCCTTCGGGGTGCCCGCCTGGCAGCTGGCCCTGTCGGGCACGCTGCTGGTCGGCGGCTTTGTGGCAGCTACGTGGGTGGCCGCTCGTATCTACCGCGTTGGTATCCTGATGTATGGCAAAAAAGTGACGTACAAGGAATTATCGAAGTGGATGTTTTATAAAGGGTAGTGCATCCCGGCCGGGGAAACCTCACCCCCCGGCCCCCTCTCTAAAAAAGAGGGGGAGCCAAACGACTAATTCACAAAAATCACTAAAAACAAAAAGGCTTTCAGTATCGCTGAAAGCCTTTTTGTTTTTAAAGTCACGAACTGCGGTCGGCTCCCCCTCTTTTTTGGAGAGGGGGCTGGGGGATGAGGTTTCCCCGGCCGGGCGCGTTCGTCTTACTCCGTCTTTACCAGCCGCTGGCTGCTCGTAACGCCTTCGCTAGTAAGCTGCACCAGGTACACCCCGGCCGCCAAATCGGCTACCGAGCCCAGCGCCAGGCGGTGCGGGCCGGCCGCTGCCAGCGGCACCTCGGCCAACGTGCGTAGGCGCTGCCCGGTGAGGCTATAGAGCGCCACCTGCACGGCGGCGGGGCGGGCCAGCGAGTAGCTCAAGGATAAAGGGCCAGCGGCGGGGTTGGGAAATACTTGCAGGGCGCTGGCTGGGCCAGCGGCGGCCGTGGTAGCCAGTGTCGAAGTCAGCACCAGCTCCACATCGTCGAGGCTGCAATAGTTGCCGGCGGCTGCCACCGAGCGCAGGCCGATTTCGCATTGGCCGTTGCTGACCACGATTCCGGGCACCTGAATCTGGGCCCAAGTGCCGGTGGTGGGCAGGGCCAGGCTTTGGGCGCCGCCGCTACTCTGGGCGTAGAGCTGGCAGGTGGTTTGGCCGCCGCCGTTCATCACCCAGGCTTTGAGAGTATAGGTGCCGTTGGGCACGTTGGCGAGCACCTGGGAGGTTTGCACGCTGTAGGCCGTGGCCTTGTAGTGGGTGAGGCGAAACTGGCTGCTGTGGCCGTTGTACTCGGTGTAGTCAGCGTCGGCATCGGCGGCGGAAGTCGTAGTCCAGCCCAGCGGGGTGGCGGTGGCGGCCGTATACTCGAAGCCAGCATTGTAAACAAGCGACGCAGTTGGCGCAGCCAAAAAGCCGTCGAGCGCGACGCTAGCAGCGTTGTTCGAGCCCCAGGCGCCCTTGCCGTAGCCCTGCCAGTTGTACACCTGCGGCTCCCAGTAGAGCACACCGAGGCCTTTGCCAGCGGGCACGGCCTGGGTTTTGGCGATGAGGTCGCGCAGCATTTCGCGGGTGGCGATGGGCACGTAGTTGTCGAGGCCCACTTCC
>Ga0182219_1000037_pt1 | contig 9994 bp, 22 predicted proteins | sample G6R1MG_20_FD_128405 | JGI IMG/M metagenome (GOLD analysis project Ga0182219, IMG submission 128405) | Miscanthus phyllosphere microbial communities from Michigan, USA - G6R2_MAIN_03OCT2016_LD1 MG | ecosystem: Host-associated > Plants > Phyllosphere > Phylloplane/Leaf | place: USA: Michigan...
CGACGACCATGACCGGCGTCCCCGCCGGCACCCTGCCGCCAAACGGATTGACGACCAGGCCGCCGAGCGCGACCAGCGTCCCCGGCAGGGTGGTCGATGTGGCGAGATAACAGACGCCCGTGACGTTGGCTGAGGTCCGCGCCGTGATCTGACATTTGACCGGACCGCCGGGATAGACCGCCTCCGCCGCCCATACTGGCGTGGCGGATATGAATGGTCCGGTCGCATCACTGATCGCGGCGACGAACGTCCCGGTCGCGTCCGTGGTCGTGTTGATCGCCTTCACGGCTGCCGGGATGGTTGCTTGCATGGTAGCGAGCTGCGATTGCGCCAGTGATTGGACCTCGGATCGCGTAGGGACGTTGTCAGCGACCCCATTGACCAGGACTTGGGCACCGGCTGGCCCCGCGCTCCATAGCGCTGCCATGGTCATGGCGACCATGGCGATGAGTTTCGACATATGCACCTCCTGCAATTGGCCCGAGGGCCGATGGTTATAGACCGTATTGAGCGACGATGGTCGGCGCGGCGCTATTGGCGGTTGAGCCGTTGACGAACCGGCATCGGTTGTATCGGTAGAACAGCGGCGTCGTCGCGGTGGTGCCGCCGGTCGCGCCTGTGGTGGCGACCACGCTGCCCGATATGAGCGGAACCGGTGCGGTGAATGCGGCGTCGACGGAGCCGTCGATAATCGCGGTCCCGGCCTGATCGGATCGGAAGAAACAACGGAATGCCGCCCATGATTGAGCCGCGCCGGGGTTCGCTCCCGCGTCCCGAGATGCGCCCGAAAAGGTCGCGCTTGCCGCCAGGGCCGAGACTGATTCAGGGGCAAAAGCCAGCGCGCGTTGCGCCACGATGGCCAAGGTCGCTTGCGTAGCCGCGCCACTGGGTAGCGCGGACGATGTGACGGTCAATCCGTTGGTGACTGTGGTCGGTTGCGGAGTACCGCCGCTGACGCCCTGGACGGTCACGACAGCGGGGTTAGGGCTGCCGGCGGTGCCTGTGGGTGTCGCCGCGCCGCTGCCGCCAGCCGGACAGCCATTGCCGGCGGTATCGGGGACACAGAACGTCCCTACCGCCTCTTTCGACGCTCCGTCCTGTCCCTGGTACGTGCGCGCCGTCTGGATAGTCTGGCCTCCCGCCAATGCGGGCAGAAATGCCAGCGCTGCGGCAGCGAGGGTGATGATTCTATGCATGGTGCCTCCTACGAGAAAGGGCCGCGCCGTCGCCGGCACGGCCCCTAGGGATTAGCAATGTGACGGCGTTCAGGCCGAGGGATTGTCGCGCTTGGCCTGGATCGCGGCGATGATGTCGTCTTTCTTCGTCAGGTCCGGCAGCGCCTCGCCCGTGGTCGGGTCGGTACGGCCGGTCAGCGCGACGCCCTCCGCCTCGGCGACCGCGCGGAGCTGAACGACCGTGAAGCTGGTCAGTGCCTCGCCCCGATCGCCGGCCGGCTGGAGGTCGCCAGACAGGACGGTGATGGTCCAGCGCGGCACGTCATCGGTATCATGAACGAACTCATGGTCGAGCGCTTCCATCTGGAAGCCGTTGACCTCGGTGTCGAGCGTGGCACCGCGCGCGACGGTCTCCTGACCGCGAAGGGTGTTCACGAACCGGGGCCCGAGATCGTTGTTCGTCAGCGAGACCTTGAGGACCTGGCGGGCCTTGGCGTTTTCGTCTGCCATTGCGGCTATTCCTTATCGAGAGGGACGGACGGCTTAGAAGCCGTCCGCATAGGTCGCCGACTGCGGCCGGGTCCAGTCGGTCCCGCCGATCCGGAAAATGCCGGGGACCAGCCAATTCATCGGCCCGTTCTGCCAGACGGGGAGGAACTGGAAGGGCATCGGCATGTGGAACTTGGCCACCCGCCCGTTGCGCGCATAGGCGATCATGCGGCGCGTCCCGCCCGCGCCGGCCGTCTCCAGCTCGCGAAGGCCACGGATGCGGAGCGGCTGGCCGGTCCGGCTGGTGTAGCTGTTCACGCGCTGGATGAACGACATGACGGTCTCGGTCTGGCCCTGGAGCGTGGTCGTCTCCGCATACTGGACCGCCGAGAACGGCATCAGCACCGTATCGGACATCAGAATCTGATTCGACGCGTTGAAGGGCGCGACGATCAGCGCATTGATGTCGTTGACCATTTGCTGCGGCGTCTTGTTCGCCCACAGCCGCGACGCGGGCGTTCCAGCCGTGGCACCATTGCCCGTGCCGACCGCCGCGACGGTGCCCTGCACGATCAGCGGATTGTTGATCAGGCCGGGGATGCCGCGAAGGGGATCGCCGCTGATCCCGGTGTAATAGATGAACTGTTCCGCGCCCTGGCGGGCGTAATAGGCCAGCTCATCCGACAGGTTGATACCGGTCAGGCGCGCCTTGTTGACATCGTCGAGATTGAACTCGTAGCCGAGCGCGCCCAGCTCATAGGCGAAATCCACGCGACCCTTGTTGATGTCGGCGAGCGGCATCGTATTCGCGCCGCCGTTGTACCAGCGCGCCTGGCCGGTGCCGTCGAGGGTGAACCGCGTGATGCCGTTCGCCCACGGGTCGCCCTGCGTCTCGACGACGACCAGGTCATTGATGTCGATCGCGGGATATTCCGCGCGCTCGATTTCCGTCGCGATCCGGTACGTCTGATCCGTGACGTAGCCGAGGGCGGCGGTGGCATTGGGGAAAGCGGTGGTCATTGAAAGTGCCCCTGACTGTCGCGGATTAAACGCGCTTGATGATGACGAGCTGACCGGCAGCCGTGGCGACGGTGTCGAACGTCCAGCCCGTGCATTCGATCACGGTCGCGCTGGCGGCGGCGTTGGTGTAGCGGCCCGTGGCGGTGTTGTACCGCACGACCGTATCGACCGCGACGGCCGCATCCGCCAGCACGAACACGCCCGTCCCGGCGGTGAAGTAGGACGCGACCGACCCGACCTCATGCCGGTCGGCAAGACCGCCGCGCTTCTGGCGGGCGATGCCCATGAACACGCCGCCGCTGGCGAGCGTCGAAATGCCGCGCGGATCGGTGCCGCGCTGGACGGCCGCCCCGAACGGGATCGGCGCGCCCTGCACCACGGCGCTATCGGACTGGTAACGGGACATCGCCGCACCGCCGGGAATGCCGGCGTCCTGGCGGATCGGGAAAATGTTCTGGACTGCGGGCATTGGTCGTTCCCTCTACGGTTCGTTGCGGCGATGCGGGGCGATGTGAGGGCGGCTTACTTGCCGTACTTTTTCAGGCGCTCGGCGCGGGCGGTCTCCAGCTCTTGCTGGCGCTGGTCGGCGCTGAACGTGTGGTTCTCGGTCGGCGAGGTCGGCGCGTCGCCGACCGGGGTCGCCTTGCCGGCCTTGGCGATGATGCCGGCGATGATCGACACGGGCGACGCCTTCTTGTTTGCGTCGGCCGCGAACGAGATGACCTCGCCGCCGTCGACTGCATTGAACGCCGCGACCAGGTCGGCCTTGTCGGCCGGCATCACCTGACCGCCCGCGATGAGGCTGTCGACGGTCGAGGCGTTGGCGGTCTCGCGCGCCGTCTTCTGGTTTGCCGCGAAGGTCTGTTCCCGCTCGTTTGCGACGCGCTCGCGCTCGACAAGCTCACGCTCCTTCTGTGCGATTTCCTCGGCGGTCATGGTCGGCTTTTCCTCGGTTGCGGCCGGTGCGGCCGGGGGAGTGGCACCCGGCGCGGCCGGGGCGGGATCGGTGATGACGACGACATTCGTCGCCGGCTCGGGGGCGGCGTCGAAAACGACCGCGTCGATAGGGTCGCCGTTAACCTCCAGCGTCACGCCATCGGCGGCGAACGTCAGCGCGGCGTCGGGGTTCGCGGCGAAATAGCTCGCCAGGCTCGGCATTCCGGCGACGCCCGGCGCGGCCCCGCCGAGAAACCCGAGATGCTTCGGCGCAAGCTTGCCGGGCGTCGGGTTGCTCGGATGGCGCTTGCTGAAAAACCCCATGCTGCGATTGAGGATCGTCTGACCCTTGATCCCCTTCACGATCGCCGCGAATGAGGGGTGCTCCTCGGGGACATCGGCGAACAGCTTGTCGCCCTCGGCCTTGAAGCTGCGCACTGACGCATGCGCCGGGCTATCCGTGGCCGGATGTCCGATCACATTGGGCACCGGATTGTTGGCACAGTCGAACGCCGCCACATCGGCGAGGTCCGCCGCCGTGATTCCGGCTGCGATAGCTGCGGGCGATCCCGCTCGAAATACCTCAATCAGCATGGTCCCCTTTTCCCCGACAACGCGCGGGCGCGCATAGCCTGAACGGTCGGGCCGCTTTTTTCTTTCGCATCGCGCGAATTGTAGATTGACCGTTTGGCCAAATTGGTCCAAAGGTACGGCATCACATCGCTACGAGGTTTCGCCATGACCACCACTGCCCTGACCCACCCGAACCGCACCACGATTGAGAAGCTGTCCAAGTCTTTCGCGCTGCGCGATGCCAAGGGCCGCGAGATTGGCGGGACCTTCTCCATCGACCAGGTCGATTATGTCCCCGCGCCCGAGGGCGCGACGTGGGGCTATCCTCGCGCGCCCGGCACGGTGATTTATGGCCACCCCCAGGCCACCCGCGATGGTCAGCGCTACGGGGCTTCGCAGCGCGAGGTCGAATATCCCACGCTCGACGCCGCCCGTGCCGCTGCCGCCGCCTACTTCGTCAAGGCCGCCAAGCGCGCCGGCAAGCGCTGATCCTCGGGGGCTTCGGCCCCCACCCCTTCACATCGCAAAGGCCCCGTCATGATTACCCACCAAGTCCATTTCGCTCGCTACCGCAAAGGCGAAACCCGCATCTCCAACCCGCAATGGATTAGCGGCGAGGACTTCTCGGACATCGCCGGCCGCGCCCGTCAAATGCTAATCGGCATGAGCGGCGCTGACCCTGAAAGCGCATATACCATCGCGTCTATCGCGGCCGAATATCATGGGTCCGTGATCAATTGTGACGGCGGGCGCATGTTTGAAACGGCCGACGAGCTGGCCGCGCGCGTCGCCAGCCCGGCCTAACGCCACCCCCAGGGCGGCCCGGTTCCGCCCTGGCAATGGCGCTAGGCCAGTAGGAGCATCGCATGTCGAAAATCACGAACTGGAGCGCGGTCCGATCCGGCGCGCTCATGACGGTCAGCGGGACGGGGTCGGACGGAAAGCCGGTGAAGCTGACCAAGGTCGAGCTGATCCGGGGCGGCCCCGAGGGCACCGTCGCGCATCGCGGCGACGAACGGTTCGCCCTCGCATGATGAGGGGGCGCTACATCCCGCGCCTGACCTGGCGACCAATCGTCGCCGTCCGCTGGCGCTCGCACCCGCATGGCTATGGCGAGGCCCGCCTCGGCTGGCGGCTGTATCTGTTCGGGGTCGTGCCAATCGCCCGGCTGCCCCGCCGTGAAAAGGAAGGTGCTGCATCATGAACGACCGTCTCATCGCCGAGCTGCAAGCCGTAGTGGCCAAGGCTGAAACCCTCGCGAGCGGCTATGACATGGCGGGCGAGCGCAACCTCGCCGGCCTCGCGCGCAACGTCGCAATCCGCGCCAAGCTGACCGCCGAGGCGATGGTCGACCTGGCGCAATTCGAGGCCGAGGCCCGCGCGCGTGAGGCGCGGTCGTGAGCGCCCCGTTCGTCGCCCCGCGCGGGATCGCCCGCCTGTTGTCCGATTGGGCGACAGGCTTTCCCGAGGCCATGAACCGCCAGGGCATGCCGGCAGCCGGCGCGCTGGTCCGCCTGGATCAACGCCCCCGCTATCGCGGCGCGCCGCTGTTCGCTCATACCGGCATGGATGGCGCTGGATTTTCTCGGCAGCCCGCCGACCTCGACCTCGACCATCACCCCGCCCTGACCTGGCGCGATTTCGAAACTCTCTTGAGCTTCTATTTCCATCGGGGCGCTCGGCTGCCGAACCTCAAGCCGATGGATACGGTCAAAGGGCTGAACGCGATCGCCTCGGGCGGCAGCCTGTCGGCCTATGCTCGCATTGCGATCGTAGACATCCCCGGCAACGCGTCGAATTGGGGGGCGTGGGCGAGGGCCTTCCTCGGCTATACGCAAGGCGGCCACCTGACCGGCTCGGGCTATCTGATCGCCTACAACCGCCCCGGCGATCCCTCGCCCCCGCCGCAAATCTGGCGGTTCATGCTGTGCGACCATAGCTTCGTCGCAGGGCGCGGCCGACCCGAACGCGGTTGGCGGCCCGGCCATTGCTCGCGCTGTGGCCTCGATATGTCCGTCGACTCGAGCGACTAAATCAGGAGGAGCAATCATGACCCACACGACCACCGATGCCGCAGAGGCGCGGGCGCGGCGCGAGGCGGTAGCCTTGATTGCCGAACTGATCGCCAAGGAGTCTTCCCGTAAATTCTACGGCATCAACGGGGTGCTGACGAACAAGCTGGCGACCATCAGCCTGACGCTGGAACGCCCTTTCGCCACCGCCGAAGCCGCGAGCGGGGCGGGGGAGCGGGAGGCGGACGCGCTAAGAGAAGCCCTGTACCGAGCGGCTGTTGATCTGCTTTACACCCCTCGCCACAATCGCGATGGAGCGGCGGACCAGCACATCAGGGAAAGCCGTGAGCGCATCCGGCAATCGCTTTATCCCTCCCTCCCGCCCGCGACTGACCCCGCGATGGCGCTGGAACTGGCAAAGGCCCGCAAGTCGATCGAGATACTGCGCCGCGCGCTGGCATGGCATGGCGATCGGCAGCGAATGGCGACCACGCGCGAGCACTGGCAGCAGGAGATCGACGCCGCGATACAGTGGGTGAATGAGAACCCGGAACCGGACTATCCTTCGTTCTCGACGCTCGCCGCCCTCGCAGCCGCCCCGACCATCCCAGCTACGGGGGAGGCGATACCGGCAGGCATGAAGCCCTGGCATGGTGGGGATGCCGCTCCGAATGACTTGGACCTTAGCGGGAGAGTGCTTCGCGAGGATGGTCAGACGGAAGTGGGACGAGATGTGACCATTCAGCAGTGGAAGCGCCCTGTGCCCCGCTGCAAGTGGAACATCATAGCCTACACCCCGAAGGCCACCATCCCAGCTACCGGCCATGCAGCGACCGAGCCGCGATGGTCCAAGCGCCATATCGCGACGGTGTTCTTCACGAAACTGCGGCAGTCGCAGAAGGACGAAGCCGCCAAGGCGATGGGAATGACGCTCGACTATTCCCTGCCTTCGCTGGAATGCGGCAAGGCTTTCCTGCGGGCGGTCGAGGATCAGGGCAAATGGGGCGAGTTGCAGACACTTCTATCGGCCATGCTTCCGGCTGACGCCTCCGGCCATGCAGCGACCGAGGGGGAGGGGGCGTGAAACTACGAGCAGCACCGATCACATTCGCTGAGGCCGCTGCATTCGTGCAGGAGCATCACCGGCACCACACACCTCCAGTTGGGCACAAGTTCAGCATCGCGGCTACGGCCGAAGGCGCGCTGGTTGGCGTGGTGATTGTCGGTCGTCCGGTGTCCAGGCATCGCGACGACGGCCTGACGTTGGAAGTGACGCGCCTATGCAGTGCTGGTCATCCGAACGCGTGTTCTTTCCTTTATGGCGCAGCTGCACGGGCGGCCTTCGCGCTCGGCTATGCGCGGATCGGGACGTACACGCTCAAGAGCGAGCCGGGCACCTCACTTAAGGCAGCAGGATGGCGGCTGATCGGCGAAACGCCCGGCCGTAGCTGGTCGGTGCCGTCGCGACCGCGCTCTGACAAGCACCCGATCGAGCCTAAAATGCTCTGGGAGGCCGCATGACCCCGCCAGACCCCCAGCAGGTAGCCGAGATCGGGGAGAAATCTCATGACCATCACAATCAATGACGGGGGCCTGTTGCGCCGGCTGGTCGAGGGCGACCTCCGCTCGGACGGCGTGACGGATTGCCAGCGCGAGCGGCTGGAGAAGCTGGTCGGGCTTGGCGCGGTCGAGAGAGTCGAGCGGCCCGACCGCCGGCATCCGGCCCCGTTCTATTATGTCATCTCGGCGAAGGGCCTGGAGGCGATCCGATGAGCGCGGGCAAGCCTTGCGCAGCATGCCCTTGGGTGCCCGGCCGCCCGCTGTCCGACGCCCTGACCGATGTCGAACGCGAAGCGGCAAAGGCCGGCGGCTGGTTTTGCTGCCACGTGGATTTAAACACATGCCGAGGCGCGGCGAACTATGCCGAACGGGAGGCGAAGCCATGATTTGCGAGCATTGCGGCGGCCATGTCACCTGGCGCGGGCCGCTGGTCGACCTCACTCATACCGAATGCGGATCGTGCGGGGCGACGAATTGCCAGGTCCCCGACGACATGCCCGAGGATGATGACCAGGACGGCGACGCGTGAGGTTCGTCATCACCACTCACGCCCGGCTAGACGGGGTTTTCCTGTCGTCGCCGGGCCACTTCGGCAACCTCCCCTTTGCCGACGACGCGGCAGCCGCCGCGCATGCGCGCGAGCTGGCCGGGAACCGGGCCTTTGCGATCGAACGCGAGCGGGTTCGGACGCGAATTATTCCGCGTTGACCGCCCGCTGAGCGCGTGGCATTAATTCGCATACAGCGAAAGGAATGAACCATGTCGATTGTCTTAGCGGCGCTTCTGGCGGCCGGGCAAATGCCCGACCTGGAGCGCGCCATTGTCAACTATGCGGCGCTCGCCGCCGAGACTGACCGGGGAGGTGATCCCGAGTGGAGCGTCCTCGCCGCGACCAACGTTTGCCGGATCGCGCTCCGCTATACCGTGGCCACCGGGGAGCAATCCGCGACCGACCTCATCATCGGCTATCAGGGGCCGCGAGCGGACCGGCTCAAGCTGGCCTGTTCGGTCTATTTCCAGGCGCGGGCGCGGTGATGGCCGACTATCGCAACCGCCCCGCCGTCGACGCCCCCCGCCCGTCTGCCTGGTCGATCCTGATCGCCGCCGGGCTGCGCTCGGCGACCGGGTTTATCGGCTTGGCACTGATCGCGGTCGCCGCCTGGTACGGCGTCGCGGTCGCGGCCGGGTTGGCCTGGCGATGAGGGGGCGCATGATGAACCGCGCGAGCGATCGCGGATTTCGCTGGCGCTTGGTCGATCCATATTGCCGCGTCACCGCCGCCAAGCGACCGCCGCATATGAGGCTTTCCAGCGTGTTGCGCCAAGCCGCTGTCCGCGCGCGATATGCCGGGGTCCGTCGATCCCCTTATCGCTTGCGCTTCCATCCCCTGACCGCTGAAACGCTCGACGCCCGGCGGATAGGCATCGCCCCCCGCCTGTTGCGTGGTGCGCGGTGACGCGGGTCACGATCTATACCGACGCGAGCATCTATCGCGGCGTCGGATCGTGGGCGACGGTCATCATCCGTGAGGGGCTGGAGCCGGTCGAGCAATCGGGCAAGCTGCGCGGGCGGTTCGAATCGTCGACAGCGGTCGAGGGGGCCGCGATCGCCAATGCGGTCTGGTATGCGCGCCGGCAGGGATTGCTTGAGCCGTGCGACGACCTGACCGTCCATTGCGACAATCAGCAAATGGTGGAGCGGTTGACCGCGTCACAGGCCGGTCGGCCGTGGAGGGACGCTCGCGATCAGGTCATAATGCGCGCGTGCGGCTATGTCCTGGAGGCGGTCAGCGTGTTCGACGCTCCCGTCGCGTTCCGTTGGGTGAAGGGCCATCAGCGGCTGGACAGTCGCGATCCCCACGCCCTCTACAATCGGCGGTGCGATCAGCTATGCGGCGCGGCGCGCAAGGGGCACAAGCCGCCGAGCTGGCGGCAGCTCCAGGACCAGCATGCCGCGTTCCAGCGTAGGCGGGAGAAGCGGGAGGCCGCCGCCTCGGGGGCATCCGCATGATGCCGCCCACCGCCAAGGCATGCCGCCAGGTCGCGAACCAGCTCGCGCGAGCGACGCGCAACGCGAAAATGGGCGGCGAGGGCGTGAGCGTTCGTGTCGCGGACCCGCGCTATCTCATCAACCTGTTGCGCCGAGCGGCGCGGGAGCTGGAGCGATGACCCCCGAGACCGCCCGATACGCCACGATCGCGCACCTGGCGCGGTTGCTCGACGCTCATCC
>Ga0182219_1000038_pt1 | contig 9976 bp, 8 predicted proteins | sample G6R1MG_20_FD_128405 | JGI IMG/M metagenome (GOLD analysis project Ga0182219, IMG submission 128405) | Miscanthus phyllosphere microbial communities from Michigan, USA - G6R2_MAIN_03OCT2016_LD1 MG | ecosystem: Host-associated > Plants > Phyllosphere > Phylloplane/Leaf | place: USA: Michigan...
CCAAGGCCGCACCGACAACGGCGACGAAGACCGCACCTACGACCAAAACCCGCAACGCGGCGGCCTGGGCAGCAGCGGCGGCCGCGAAGACTACGCCGACCGCGATACGGACCGCGACACCAATCCCTACACTGGCGGCTACGACGGGGGCGGCAATAATCAGCCCAGCCCCGAGCAAACCAAAAACCTGGGCTTAAACACACCCAGCCCGACCGACAAGCCGTAGGGTGCCGGCGCCGGCTCAGCATTGCTGAGTTTGCGCAGTAACTGCTGCACCAAAAAGCCCCGGCTGCCAGTGTGGCGGCCGGGGCTTTTTGGTGGCTAACTCTGTATTTTTATTCTTGCACTGCATTGATAGCTCCGATGGTGTAGCTAGCTTTTCGCAGATTGGTAGTAGTGTGTACCATCGTCTGACGTACGAGCGTGCCGCTGCACTCCTGCCCTACATGGAGGCGCTGGATGGCGGGCAACAGCGCATCAAAGTAATGAGCAGTGAGGGGTCCGCGCTGATTATCGGCCAGTTCCACGGTGCCGCGCAGACTGAGGCTAATGACCGTGCCCGTGAAGTGCAGCGTGACGGGAGCCTCTGCCTCTACCCGGCCTAACATATTGCCCAGCGTCACTAATCGGCTTTTGCTGCCGTGCCAAGTGCGAAACTCTTCTGCTGGTGTATCCCAACTCATGTCGGCTTCGAGACCGTAGTCGTGCAGACTTTTCAGGTAGCGCTTCAGCGCCACGATACTATAGTGCCCTACGCCGGGTACTTGGTCAAGTAGGGCGGCGGGCGCTTTGGCATCAAGCAGGTCAAACGTGCGGTCAAGCGCGGCGTTAAGTAAGCTGTAGCCAAACAAATCAGGACTGACTTGACCAGAAATGAACAGGCGCGTGGAGCCCGATGCTATACTAGCCAAACGCAGGTCTAGTCTCCGTGCTACCTCCGCTTCAAGTTTTTTGGTGGTTTTAGCTCCGGCAGCCGTGTAGAGCGAGATGCGCTGCACAGTGTCGTGAAACGACCCTGTCACCGCCGACAGCGCGTTGAGTGGCAACGTGCCGCGCACGGCTGCCTTGCCGATGAGGCGGACTTCTACAATTTCCTTCTCGCGCTGCTGCTGGGCTTCCAGAATGTTTAGGCGCAGGCTTTCGGCGCGCTCGCGGGCTTGTGTGTAGGTAAGGCGGTAAAATTCGTTAGTGGGTGAGTGGTCGGCGAGGAGTTCGTACTCGCGGGTTTGGGCCAGCGCATCTTCCCGCAGGGCTTGCAAGTGCGTAATGTTGCTCATGCGGGTTTGGTTAAATAAGAAGGGTAAAAATGCCTTTAGGCGTGCCGTCGTGGTTGGTGGCAAATACGTTCGTCCAGTGTCGCCGTCGCTCTGCGTTTTGGGTATCGATGTGGTATACGTCGCAACCGTACCGAATGCGGATGCGTTCGCGCTCGTTCAGGAGCAGCGATAAGCGAGTTTGCTGGGCGCGAGTAAGGTTATCGACCTCTTGGTTAGCTAGCAGCACTACCAAGTCAATATCCTCGGGCTCGGGGCAACGCGTAGTAAAGGAGCCGTCGAGCCAAACCTCCATTGGGAGTTGAAAAGCCGATAGCTCGGCTAGATAGGCCAGCAGGCGGCTTACCATGCGCTTTCGGGCATCCTGATACGGCGGCTCAAAATCGTTGGCGAAGTGGGGTAACAAGTCGGCCGGTGTGAGCGGCTGGAAGCCGTCGGGTGAAATAGGAGTCCAAGATGTTTTCATGGTAAGCGGCTGCCCCCGGCAGGTGCAGCTTTGCAGTGTGGTTACTTCTTTTTTGCGCGAGTAGTCACTGAGTTAGTAGCAGGCTTTTTAGGGGTGCCCACTACCTTTTCTGTGGCTGTTTTTTTCGCGTCGGCGGCTTTCTTGGCTATTGCCTTCCGCCGGGCAATGGCCCTCGCTTTTGCAACAGCTTCTTGCGCAGCAGTTTTATCGGCGGCTGTAACGGTCACGCGCTTGGGCGTTTTTGGCGCGGCGGCAGTAGCCTTGGTTATTTTAGTCTGAGTGGCTGGTTTAGGAGCCGCCCGGAATATGCTACGCAATTCATCGTATACGCTAGCCATCACCTTCTCCTGCTCTGTTTCACTCATGCCCGACAGCGGCGAATCCGGGCCATTCATGGCTTGCAGCGGATTGAGTGGCGAATCTTTAAACGCCCCGGCACACGCCCGCACTACCACTGTGAGCAACGTTGCACCTTCCCGCTCAGCGGCTTTAAGCAACGGCGGCAACTCTTCAGCGTGAATAAAATCGGAAGCCAGAAAATCGGCACTAACCAAAAAGATGCCTACCCGCGCCATTGCTAGCTGCTTATGAATCTGCTCGCGCCAGCGGGCCCCTTTACGAATTTTCTGGTCGCTCCATATTTCAACGTTTTGGTCGCGGGTAAGCGGCTTGAGGTGCGTATCTAGCAGCCGTAGCCAAGCAATGTCGGCGTGGCTATAGCTGATAAAAACACTGGTGCGGGCGGCGGTGGGCATAAAACGAAAGTAACGCCAACGCTGCTAATGAAACTGGTAGTTGCCCAGCCCTCCCCTACCTCCGCAATGCCGCCGCCACGGCATCGAGGCGGCGCACCAGTTCCTCGTTGCTGGGGAAGAAGGGGCGCAGCTCGGCGGGCAGCGTGTCGGTGAGGGAGTAGGGGAGGGCTGAAGGGCTTAGCTACGCTGACCTTCGGTTGCTGAGGTCGCGCAGGGCAAACTCCACCACCGTGCGCTGCTTGCTCTGGCAGATGATGATGTCAATGCTGGGCTGCTCGTGGGGCTTGCGCACCTGCTCGTTGAGCAGCGAGAGGTAAAAATTCAGCTTGCCCGCGTACTCGGGCTTAAACTCGGTTACTTTCAGCTCCAGGGCCACCAGGCACTGTAGGCCGCAGTAAAACAGCAGCAGGTCGATGAAATACTCCTGCCCCGCCAGCTCCAGCCGGTACTGGTTGCCGAATGAGCCAGCAACTTACGCCACCAGTAGCATTGGCCGGCGCGGTCAGACTTTTCTGGGAATAATTCGGTAACTTATCAGCGCAATCCCTTTACCTCTTCTAAAACCACCCATGAAGAAAATCTACGCTTCGGTGCTGGCCCTGGCTGCCTGCGCTGTCCCATTCTTTGCCCAGGCGCAGGCCCTGCGGCTGGCTGCCCCCGGCGAAGGCCCCACGCCGCGCGCTTGCGGCACCATGGAAGTGCTGGCCGCCCAGCTCGCCGCCGACCCTGGGCAGGCTCAGCGCATGGCCGCCATCGAGGCGCACGCCCGGCGGGTGCAGGCCGACCGCAGCCTCCAGCGCGGCCAAACGACGCTGGCTACTACCGGGCCGGTTATCATTTCGGTGGTGGTGCACGTGCTATACAACACGGCCGCCCAGAATATTTCGGATGCGCAGGTGCAGTCGCAGATTGACGTGCTCAACGAAGACTTCCGCAAGCTGAATGCGGACTACACCAAAACGCCCGCCCTCTACGCCGGGCTGGTAGCCGATGCCAACGTGCAGTTTGTGCTGGCCAAGCGCACCCCCACCGGGGCCGCTACCAACGGCATTATCCACAAGCAAACCAACACCAAGTCGTGGAGCACCAACGACGCCGTGAAAAACTCGAAGCGCGGCGGCGATGATGCCTGGGACGCTACCAAGTACCTCAACCTGTGGGCCTGCAACCTGGGCCAGGGCCTACTCGGCTACGCCCAGTTTCCGGGCGGGTCGGTTAGCACCGACGGCGTGGTGATTCTGTACTCGGCCTTCGGCAGCCGGGGCAAGTACCCGGCCGGCACCTACACCAGCACCTACGACCTGGGCCGCACCGCCACTCACGAAGTAGGCCACTGGCTGAATTTGCGCCACATTTGGGGCGATGCCAGCTGTGGCAACGACCAGGTGAGCGACACGCCCACCCAGCAAACCAGCAACTACGGCTGCCCCACCTTCCCGCACGTGACGTGCTCGAACCAGGGCGACATGAGCATGAACTACATGGATTACGTCAACGATGCGTGCATGTACATGTTCTCGGCTGGCCAGAGCGCCCGCATGAATGCGCTATTTGCTACCGGCGGCGCGCGTGCCTCGCTGCTGACCTCGACCGGCGGCACGGCCCCGGCGCTCATGGCCGCGGCCAAAGCCTCCTTCTACCCCAACCCCGCCACCGACCAGCTGACCCTGAACCTACCCGACGGAGCCCGCGCCAGCCAATACACCGTGCACGTGTATGACCTGCGCGGCCGCGAAATGACCCAGGCCCGCTACACCAGCGAAGGCCAGGTGCAAGTGAGCGACCTGCCTAAGGGCATGTACCTTATCAGCATTGGCACGGGCACCGAGGTAGTGCGCCAGCACTTCGAGAAGCAATAAAAGCGGCCACTTTCGGGCGCTTCTACTACGCCTTGCCCACTTGGGCAAGGCGTTTTTTTTGCCTTTGGCGCGGGCCGGGGCGGCGGGGCGAGCGGGGCCTCGCGCAAGGGGCCAAAAAACCGCCTTTAAGTAAGCTCAATCATAACTTAGCCTCTGTCTAATCAGTTAGATTCCTTTCACCCCGCACCCCGGCCGGCCGGGTTGTTTTTTTCATGAGCGTGCCCTCTCCTGCCCTGCCCGATGCCATGCTGCCCGGCTTACCTGCACTGGTGAGGACCCGCTTAGGGCTTATTCCCAACCTGTTTGGCAAGGCACCCAAACTGGCGCAGGAACTGTGGCAATTTGCCCAGTCGGCGTACCTCGACAGCCCGCTGCCTTCCTTATTCAAGGAGCGGCTGTTCGTGCATTTGTCGCGGTTTTGCCCGGCGCGCTACTGCCAGGTGCGGCACACCGGCTTTTTATTGGGCCACGGCCACCCGGCCGGCGATGCCACCGCCCCGCCCCACACCGTGGCGCAGGTGATGACGCTGCTGCGCTGGCCCCTGCCCACGGCCGGGCGGCTACGCGCCGGGCTGGCGCGGCTGGCCGCCTATGCGCAGCCCGCCCCCGAGCTGCCCGCCCCCGAGTCGGAGGCCGAGGCCGACTTGTTCGATGCGCTAGCGGTGCTGTTTGTGGAGCCGCATGCCTCCACGCAGGTGCGCGCGGCCGTGCAGCAGGCCGTGGGCGAAGAGGCCTTCGACCTGCTGGTGGGACTGCTGGCGTTTATTCGCACGGCGCACTACTGCATTTCGACCCACCCCGATATGCCCTGCGAGCCCGACATGGTGGCCGTGCTAACCCAGCACCCCGCCCTGGCCGACCTACTGCTGGGCTCCAGCGAAGCCGAGCGCCGGCTAGATACCGAGGCTCTACGCCGCACCCTGGTCGAGCTAACCGAAGCACCCGGCGCCCCGGCCGCCCCGGTACCGCCCGCCCTGGCTGTGGCTCCGGCGGCCGCAGGCCCGCCGCCCGTCCCCGAAACGCACTTTGCGGCAGTGGCCAACCTGGGGCCCGACCTGCTGTGGCGCAACGATGCCCGCGGCGGCACCGACTGGTACAACGAGCGCTGGCTGACTTACACCGGCCTCACGATGCCCGAATCATTGGACTACGGCTGGCTCAGCGCCCTGCACCCCGACGACCGGGCGCAGTCGCTGCACAATTTTCGGGCGGCGCTCGACGAGCGCCGGCCTCTGCGCCAGGAGCACCGCATCCGGAGCGCGGCGGGCGAATACCGCTGGTTTTTGGCCCAGGCGCGGCCCGTGTACGATGCCCAGGGCGAGTTGGAAGGCTGGTTTGGGGCGGCCACCGACATCCACGAGCGCAAGCTGGCCGAGCTAGAGCGCACCGTGAGTCTGCGCCTGCTTGAGCAGTCGGAGCAGGTGGCCGAAATGGGCAACTGGCAGTATGAAATAGCCACGGGCGAGCTGCGCTGGTCGGCGGGCATGTACCGCGTGTTTGGGCTGGCGCCGGGCACCCCCGTGGGCCCCGAAATATACCTGAGCTGCGTAGTGCCCGGCGACCAGCCCCTGGCCGAGCGCTTCGTGGGCTACCTGCGCGAGGGGGCGGCCGGCTTCGAGCACACGCTGCGCATCCGAGCGGGCGAGGATGTAAAAACCCTGCGCACCAAAGCTATGATGACCTATAACGAGCAGGGCTGGCCCGTGCGCATCCTGGGCGTGGACCTGGACATCAGCACGGTGCAGCGCTTGGAGCAGGAAAACCTGCACCTGCGCCTAAGCCAGCAGCACGAGCGCTTGGTAGCCGTGCTGGAAGCCCAGGAAGAAGAGCGCCGCCGCATGGCCGAAAGCCTGCACAACGGCCTGGGCCAGCTGCTGTACGCCGCCAAGCTTCAGGTCGAGCAGCTGACGGCGGCTCCCGAGGTGGCCGCCGTGCCCGCCCTGGCCCCCGCCCGCCGCGAGGCCACCCGCCTGCTAAAGGCTGCCATTCGGCAGGCCCGCACCATCTCGCACGAGCTTACGCCGGGCATCGTGGCCGATTTTGGGCTGGAGGCCGCGCTGCACGAAATCTGCCGCAGCCTCAAAAGCCCGCAGCTGCGCTGGCAGTGCCTGGTGCACCTCGATGCCGAGTACCCCGTGCCGCTGCCCCTGCAAGTGGCCGTGTACCGCCTGGCCCAGGAGGTAACCCAGAACATCGTGAAGCACGCCCGCGCCACCGCCGCTTCGCTCGAAGTCGAAACCCTGCCCGGCTGGCTGGTGCTGCGCGCCGAAGACAACGGCCAGGGCTTTGAGCCAGATGCCTACACCACCGGCATCGGCCTCAAAACCCTGCGCAACCGCATCGACTTGCTCGGCGGCACCGTGCTTTTGTACTCCAAGCCTGGGCTGGGTACGCAGTTGCAGCTTCGCATTCCCTTAGTTCCTCCCTTCCTGCCATGACCCGTCTTTTCATTGTCGATGACCACGCCGTGCTGCGCAACGGCCTGCGCGCTCTGCTATCGCAGGAGCCCGGAATAGAAGTAGTAGGCACCGCCGCCAACGGCCAGGAGCTGCTCGACCAGCTGCCCGATGTGCCCACCGACGTGGTGCTGCTCGACATGAACATGCCCGTGCTCGACGGCGTGGCCACCACCCAGCGCCTGGCCGCCGAGTACCCGCACGTGCGCGTACTCATGCTCTCGATGGTAGACCAGCCCCGCAGCATCGGGCACGCCTTTGCGGCCGGGGCGCAGGGCTACATTCTCAAAAATGCCGATAAGGCCGAAATCGTGGTAGCCATCCAGACCATGATGGCGGGCAAGCGCTTTTTGTGCTCAGAGGTAGGCCTGAACCTGCTCGAACAGGTGCTGGCCAGCAGCCCGGTTGCGGCGGCTGCGCCCAGCGCGCCCTCGCCCCTGTCGCGCCGCGAGCAGGAGGTATTGCAGCTGGTAGCCAACGGCCTCACCACCCAGCAGATTGCCGACCAGCTCTTTACCAGCCGCCGCACCGTCGAAACCCACCGCCAGAATATTCTAGAGAAAACCGGGGCCAAAAACACGGCTGCGCTCGTGCGCTACGCCATCGCCCAGGGCTTCCTCAGCGGCACCGACGAGCCCGCGCCCGAGTAAGCCACCCGGCCAGATAACGCAAAAGCCGGCTGTCCGCGCGTCGCTATGCGCGCAAGGACAGCCGGCTTTTACGCTTGACAACAACGCTATGCGATGAGCGGCGCAGTGTAGCGCCAGATGCGGCCGTTGTTGTGCAGCTGGTAGAGCGCGGTGCCGGCCGCCACCAGGGCCACGGTGGCCGGGTTGTTGTCGAGCTGCTGCCAGCCCGTGATGGGCGGCCCCGTGTAGCGCCACACTTTGCCGGTGTTGTGCAGTTGGTAGAGCGCCGAGCCCGCCGCCACAATGGCCTTGGTAGCCGGGTTTTGGTCGAGCAGCTGCCAACCACTCATGGGCACGCCGGTGTAGCGCCACACCTTGCCGGTGTTGTGCAGCTGGTACAGTGCCCCGCCCGCCGCCACAATGGCTACCGTGGCGGGGTTGCCATCCAGCTGCTGCCAGCCGCTGATGGGCGTGCCCGTATAGCGCCAGATTTTGCCGTTGTTGTGCAGCTGGTAGAGGTTGTTGTCGGCCGCCACAATGGCTTTGGTGGCCGGGTTTTGGTCGATGAGCTGCCAGCCGGTGATGGGCGTACCCGTGTAGCGCCAGATGCGGCCGTTGTTGTGCAATTGGTAGAGGTTGGCCCCGGCCGCCACAATGGCCACCGTGGCCGGGTTCTGGTCAATAAGTTGCCAGCCCGTCATGGGTGTGCCGGTGTAGCGCCAGATGCGGCCGTTGTTGTGCAGTTGGTACAGGTTATTGTCGGCCGCCGCAATAGCCTTGGTGGCGGGGTTGCCATCGAGCAGCTGCCAGCCGCTCATGGGCACGCCCGTGTAGCGCCAGATGCGGCCATTGTTGTGCAGCTGGTAGAGGTGGGGGCCGGCCGCCACAATGGCTTTGGTGGCGGGGTTGCCGTCGATTAATTGCCAGTCGGAAAACGCGGGCCAGCCAATCTGGCGGCGCGTGAAGCTGCACATTTGCAGGGCGTTCTGGTCCATCACGCAGGGCACGCCGCCGCCCGCGGCGCAGGCTTTGCAGTTGCCGTTGGGGGCGTTGTCGCAGCCGTGGGTGGTGGTGCAGCTGGTGCAGGGCGTGCCCGAGCCGGTGTACTCGTCGGCCGCCCCAAAGAGATGGCAGACTTCGTGGGCCGTAATGGTGTCGATGGTATTGATGCCCCAGCCGCCCCAGTTGTTGCGGTTGCAGAGGGTGAGGCGGGCGTTGCTGGCGTAGGCGTGCCAGGAGGTGGCGTAGGGCGTCACGAATATCACGATGGCGAGCGCCGAGTCGTTGGCCGTGCGCAGGTCGTTGCGGTAGTTGGCCACGCCGTTCCAATCGCCGCCATACGAATGCCCAGCGTACTTCACGGCCTGCATGGCGGGGTTGCGCCAGTAGGCTTCGTCGCTGCTGTTGGTGCCGTTGGCCGCCCCTATTTTCACGTATTGGTAGTCGTACACCCACGACAAGCCGCCCGTGGGGTGCTGCGAAGCCAGCCAGTTGAGGCCGGTTTGGATTTCGGTGCGCAGCGTGGTGCGGTCGGCCGCGCTGAAAACCGGGCCGCCGCTCGCCGACGACTCCACAAACACCACGCCCACCGCAATTTCGCCGTTCATGCGCCAGCAGGCGGCCTCGGGGGCCGCCGCGGGGCCAGCGGCCGGAGCCACGCCCAGGTTGGCGCGGTCGCGCGGGGTTTTGTTAAACAGCGTCTCAATCTCGGCGGGCGTCAGCTGCTCGATGGCCTCTTCCAGCTCGGGGTGCGTGAGGGCCAGGCGCGAGAGGTGGTACACCTGCGTGGGCGTGGGGCCGCCGCGCTGCAAAAGCCGGCTTTCGATGCCGGCAAACGCCTGCTGCGCCCGCTGCTTGCTAAAGCCCCCCTGCCGGGCCGCGTCGGAACTAAGGCTTGGGCTCACTTTCGCCGGCAGGGTCTGGCGAAAAAAATCGGCCGACAACTCCGAGTATGGTCGGGGCTCGTCGAACTGCGGCGTGCCCCACGAAAGCCCGATTTTGGAGTCGGGGGCTGCCGCGGCCTTGGCCGCACTACCTTGCGCGGCGTCAAAGCTCTGGTTCCAGCTTGCTGCTATTTCGCGGGCCTCGGCGGGCAGCGCCGCCAGTTGCACGTCGGTCAGGGCCTGCCCATACACCGCCGCAAAGTGCGGCGCGGCGCGCAGCGCGGCCAGCTGCTCATCGCTGCTGGCCTGCACTTCCAGCGCCACGGTGCCGTACTGCGCCAGCACCGGCAGGTGCTGCTCGTGGGCCCAGGCCACGGCCGCTTTGCGGGCCGGCAGCGTGGGGGTTTTCAGAAAGGCGAGTTGTTTGGCTTCCATTGGGTGGGGAAAGATTAAGTAGCTGACTTTAAAATCCGTAGCGCACGCGTCCGTAACTAAGACGGGTGGCTTTTGGCAGCGGCAACGCAAATATAGTAGTTAATATATTATATACACTATATCATTCAAGCACTTGTTTGCACGCGGCCTATTAAGCTTCGCCAGTGTACCGGGCGCGGGGCCAAATTGGTAATCTCGGCTATATCCTTTGCCGGAAAA
>Ga0182219_1000039_pt1 | contig 9920 bp, 6 predicted proteins | sample G6R1MG_20_FD_128405 | JGI IMG/M metagenome (GOLD analysis project Ga0182219, IMG submission 128405) | Miscanthus phyllosphere microbial communities from Michigan, USA - G6R2_MAIN_03OCT2016_LD1 MG | ecosystem: Host-associated > Plants > Phyllosphere > Phylloplane/Leaf | place: USA: Michigan...
CTTCCTCACGCCACGCGGCCAACCCATGCGGGCGGCCCGCGCCTTTTTGGGCCGCGAGCACGATTATCAGGTCGAGCGCATCGCGCAGCACTTCCACGTGAAGCCCGATTTTTACCGCTCCATCGTGCTGGCCCGGCCTTACGATGAGACGTCAACCAGCTTCCGGCCTGCGTGCCTGGCTGGCGGCGGCCCCCTGCCCGACGCGGGCGAGGGCGAGTGGGACATCACCGGCTTCCGCACCGCCAACGACGCCTACCAACATCTCATTCACGGGTTGGTTAACATCCTGCTGGCTTCAATGAAACTGGTGTGGCAAGGCGAAAAAATCATCTACGTCGATGGCGGCTTTGCTCGTAACCCGCTGTTTATGCAGACGTTGAGCTGGAATTTTCCGCAGGCCGAAATCCGCACGTTGGAGGTGCCGCAGGCCACGGCGCTCGGCGCGTTGGTGCATCTGGAGCAAGGCGAGGCGTGGAAAAAGACGCAATTGTTGTTTAGTTAAAAAGTAGCCTTGGCGCGTTGACCCCACCCCCAGCCCCTCCCCTCCGGGAGAGGGGAGTCGAACGTCTTCTACGTCTAACAACGTTAGTTTACGACAGGCTCCCCTCTCCCGGAGGGGAGGGGCCGGGGGTGGGGTAATCACGTTAGAATGAGTATAATATCCCTATGAAAGTTGCCCTATTCGTGCCGTGCTACGTCGACCAGTTTTATCCGCAGGTTGGCATCGCGACGTTTCAGCTATTGGAAAAACTCGGGGTGAAAGCAGCCTTTCCGGCAGCCCAAACCTGCTGCGGCCAGCCGCTGGCCAACAGCGGCTGCGAGCGCGAGGCGCTGCCCATCTACCGCCACTTCGTAGAAACTTTCCACACCTACGATTACACCATCGTGCCCTCAGGCAGCTGCGTGTACCACGTGCAAAAGCACTTTGATAAGTTAGAACAAACGCCCGCCGTGCAGCATGTGCGCGCCACCACCATTGACCTCATCGACTTCATCACGCAGATATTGGAGGTCAAGGAATTACCCGGCGCCTTTCCGCACAAAGTAGGCCTGCACCTAAGCTGTCACGGCCAGCGCGGCCTGCACCAAGCCAACGAATCAGAAATAACGCCCGTGCGCGACGGCCACCTGCGCCGCCTGCTCGCTAGCCTCGATGGCATCGAGCTCACCGAGCTTAACCGCAACGACGAGTGCTGCGGCTTTGGCGGCACGTTTTGCGTGAGCGAAGCCGCTATTTCGGGCCGCATGGGCCACGACCGCGTGCAAGACCACCTGCGCAACGGCACCCAGGTGCTCACCGGCGGCGATATGTCGTGCCTGATGCATCTGCAAGGCATCGTGCGCCGCCAAAAGTTACCCATGAAAGTGATGCACGCGGCTGAAATTTTAAATGGGATGGTTGTTTGATTGATTATTTATTCCATAATGCAAAGGATGTTCCGTCATGCTGAGCGGAGCGCAGCGCAGTCGAAGCATCTCTACCGGTGAACTAACTCCTGACGCTAACAACGAAGCGGTAGAGATGCTTCGACTGCGCTCCGCTCAGCATGACGAGACAGTTCACCCACCCAGCAACCCAACTCTATGTCCTACCTCACCCATTCCAGCCGCGCCGAGGCGTTTGTACTCGACCACGAGCGTACCAGCTGGCACGACGAAACGCTGTGGTTTGTGCGCCAGAAGCGTGACAAAGCGGTGTACGCCGTACCCGAGTTTCAGGAGCTGCGCAACCTGGCGTCGAGCATTAAAGACCATACGCTCAGCCGGCTAGATTATTACCTCGAAAAGTTTGAGGCGGCCGCGCAGGCCAACGGCGTGCGCGTGCACTGGGCAGCTGATGCGGAGGAGCACAATAAGATTGTGCTTGACATTATCCGGGCGCGCGGGGCTACGCGGGTGGTCAAAAGCAAGTCGATGCTGACCGAGGAATGTCACCTCAACCCCTTCCTGATACAAGCCGGCGTGGAGGTGATTGACACCGATTTGGGCGAGCGCATTATTCAGATGCGCGACGAGCCACCGAGCCATATCGTACTGCCGGCCATCCACTTGAAGAAGGAGGATGTGGGCGAAACCTTCTTCCAGCACCTTGGCACCGCCAAAGGCCTTACCGACCCGCAGCAGCTCACAGAAGCCGCCCGGCAGCATTTGCGGGCCAAATTCCTGGCCGGCGAAGTAGCGCTCACGGGCGTCAATTTTGCCATTGCCGAAACCGGCTCGGTGGTAGTATGCACCAACGAGGGCAACGCTGACCTGGGCGCGAGCTTGGCCCCGGTGCACGTGGCCAGCATGGGCATCGAAAAGCTGATTCCGCGCCTGAGCGACCTCGGCGTATTTACGCGCCTGCTAGCGCGGAGCGCTACGGGCCAGCCGGTTACAACCTATACCTCGCACTACACCAAGCCGCTGCCGGGCCGCGAAATGCACATTATCATTGTCGATAATGGGCGCACGCAGCAACTTGGGCGACCCGATTTTCGGGCGTCGCTGAAGTGCATCCGGTGCGGGGCGTGCATGAATACCTGCCCGGTGTACCGGCGCAGCGGTGGCCACAGCTACGACTTCACGGTGCCGGGGCCGATTGGCTCCATCCTCTCACCGAATATCGACCTCAAAAAGCACAGCACGCTGCCTTTTGCCAGCACGCTCTGCGGCTCGTGCACCGACGTGTGCCCGGTCAAAATCGACATTCACACGCAACTCTATAAGTGGCGGCAAATCGTGTCGGAGGCTAACCACCTGCCCACGGCCAAGAAGATTGGGCTGAAGTTTATGGGCAGCCTACTGGCCAGCCCTACCGCCTTCAAGCTCAGCGGCTCGCTAGGGCGCCGCGCGCTGCGCCTGTTACCCTACGGCCTCACCCACAACAAGACTGTGAACGCCTGGGCCATCGCCCGCGAGCTGCCCGAGCCGCCCAAACAAAGCTTCCGCGAGTGGTTTGCCCAAAACCAACCTGAGTCCAAGGCATGAGTAATTCCCGCGAACGTATGCTGGCGGCCGTGCGCGCCAACAAGCCCGCTGAAGTAGCGCTACCAACCGTACCCGATTTTTGGGGCGACGACTCGCTCGAACGCTTCAGCACCGTGCTGGCGGGTATCGGCGGCGAAGTGGTGCGCCTCGATTCTCTAGACGCTTTGGAAGCTACTGTGCATAAGCTTTGGCCCGCCGCTAAACTTATCGCCTCGCCCCTCTTCCCGCCCACGCTGGCTATCGATGCCAACACGCCCACCGATGTGCTGGCCGATGTAGACCTAGCCGTACTACCCGTCGAAATCGGCGTGGCCGAAAACGGGGCCGTGTGGCTGCCCGAAACTAATATGCTGCACCGCGCCCTGCCCACCGTAACACAGCATTTGGCCCTAGTACTCGACCATCGCCGCCTCGTAGCTACCATGCACCAAGCCTATGGGCTCTTGCCCGAAGGACCGGGCGGCTACGGCATGTTCATCGCCGGGCCGTCCAAAACGGCTGATATTGAACAGTCACTGGTGATTGGGGCGCATGGCGCGCGTAGTTTAGTGGTGCTGGTGTATTAATGCACTGGCACGAGTTACGGCTGCGCCTAAACTCGCGCCAGTGAACACAAAAAAAGAGGCCGCCCCCATCGGGAGCGGCTTCTTCGTATTTATCCACTTTTCAGTATGTTGGCTCTGGTCAAAGGCTGACTTTTGAGCTATTTTGGATGGCTAGGGGCTTGTTGTCCTGAGCTGTGATGTTGACGTTTTTGATGGTCCAATCCTTGGCGTAGCTGAGGCCACCGGCGGTGGCGGCGGTCATCGTTACGTTGTCGAGAGTCATGTTTTCGAGCAGCGAATTGGGCTGGCCCTCGGCCGAAAGGGCAGTCTTGGCATTCTGCACCCGCACGTTGCTGATGGCCACGTTGCGGAAGTGCGGTAGGCCCTGGGCGGGGTCTACTTTGGTCAGCATAGCTTTCCAGTGCGCGGGCAGGGTGGCCTCAGTGTAGCCCGCGGGCAGCGTGGAGTAGCTGTAGGCGGGGTTCCAGTTCATGGTGAGCTGGATGGCTGTACCCACACCATTTAGCTGAATATCATCGACTTTAATATCCTCTACCGTGCCGCCCCGGTTGAGGGCCGACTTGATGCGGATGCCTACGCCCGTGCCCTTGGCCGTGAGGTGGCGGGCAATGACGTGGCGAATGCCGCCCGACGTTTCGGAACCGCAGGTGAACAGGCCGCCGCCCGCCCCAGCCACGCAGTTTTGGATGAGGATGTACTCGGCCGGCCGGTTTACGCGCAAGCCGTCGGCGTCGCGCCCCGATTTCAGGCAGAAGTTATCGTCGTTGCAGTCGATATCAGAGTTTTGCACCAGCACGTAGCTGCTCGAATCGATGTCGATGCCATCGGTGCTGGGGCCGTGGCCGCCCACGTTGTTGCGGACGGTGATGCCATCGACCGTCACGTTCTTAGAATACAGCACGTGCACCGTCCAGAAGCCCGAGCGTTGCAGCGTCACGCCCTTCACGGTCACGTTACTTGAGTTGGCCATTACGAGCAAGCGCGGGCGCTTGGCGTCGTAGTCAACTATCCAGCGCAGGCCCTTGGTATCGTACTCCTTGCGCAGCGCCCAGTAGCTGTCCCAAAAAGGCTTGCCCTGGCCATCCACCGTGCCTTCGCCGGTAATGGCCACGTTGTCCTGGTCGAGAATATTGAGCAGGGCGGCGGGCCACACCATTTCAATGCCGGCCACGCGGGTCATGCGGTCGGGGTAGTCTTTGAGGTCCTGGCTGCCGAGCAGCGTTACGCCTTTGGCAAGGCGCAGTTCCACGCCTTTTTTGAGAAACAGCGCGCCGGTGAGGTACTGGCCGGGCGCGAGCGTTACTACGCCACCCTTTTTGGCCGCTGCATCAATGGCCTTTTGCAGGGCCTGGGTGTTGATGGTTTGGCCATCGCCTACGGCCCCGTATTGGATTGCCGCAAACTCCGCCCGCCCCGTCGGCACAGTGCGCGCCCCCACCTGCCGCACCCAATCGGGGTCGGCGGCGGCCGGGCGCACAAATGCGCTGATGACCAGCAAAGCCAGCGGCAACAAACGGGTGGGATGAAAGCTCACAGAATAAAAACCAGGTGCAAAACCGACGCTGGTAGGTAATCCCAAAATTGAGCAGAAAGTGATGACCCACTTACCCGCACTCACCTGCTAATCGAAAAAATTCAAAACTTGCGTAAGAAACGTTTGCCTTGCTTCGCTGCGCTCGCAAAGACAGGCGTTTTCCATCTTACTGCGGGCCGCCTACCCGCACGGGGGTGATGGTTACGGGCCCCATCAGGCCCGCCTCGATTGGCGACCATTTGGCGGCGGTGAAGAGGCCGTCGGCGCCTCGGTTTTCTTTGAGGCGAGCGGCCATATTCACGTTGTAGAATTTCTTCCACTCCTGGCCCGTACGGTCCATATCGGCAATGCGGTTGGCCATCGTGTTGCTCACCGTCACCTGAAGGAGTTTAGTTTGTATCATGGCAGCCTTCGGGATATATAATTGATAGACTGGCCCAATAAGCGTGGTTAAACGCCCACCTACCTTCACGTGCGCACTCTGGCCCACCTGCCCTAAGTCGAGCAGGTAGCCATCGGCCGGGCCATCAGGCAGTTTGAGCATGGTGCTGTAGGTAGCCGCGCCGGCAAACTTCTGCCCGGCCTCGCCAGCCAGTTTGGTCCACGATTCGAGTTGGGTGGTTTTTAGGGGCGCGGGCAGCGTTGGGCCGCCCGACACGAAGCGCACATCCCAGGCTCCGGCCACCGTCTGCGCCGGGCCGACTGGTCGGTAATATGCATAGCCGGGACCACTGCTCGGGGCGGCTTCCTTGGTGTCAATGAGGCATGAGCCGCCGGGCGCCAACTGCACATACACTTCGGGCCGGCCCTGGGCCGATTGGCGCAGGGCGGCCACGCCCATTTGCTCGGTCATAGGGTCGTAGAGATTGACGGCTTTGGCGGCCGTGGCGAGTGGCACCCAGGCAGTTACGGGCTTGTCGCTCCAGTTAGCCAAAAAGTACGTGTAGCCGCCTGCCGTGCGGCGGCGCTCGCACTGCAATCCGCTATCTACTAAGGTTTCGCGCTGCACACCGGCCTGGGCCAGCAGCTGCGGCACATCGGCCCCAAGCAGAAAAGCACCCTTGCCAATAGCGGCGCGCTGGCCACCCGTTACGGGCTTGAATTGCAGCTGCGCCGCCAGCTTTTTAAAGGCTGCTTGGCGGCGCGGCAAGTCGCCGAGGCCGGGCACGTCGGTAGGCAGCGCATCTTGCACCACCACCGTAGCGCCAGCCTGAGCCAGGGCTACCAAGTGCTGCCAGGTTTCGAGGGGCATGGTGCGGGCGGCGGGCACTAAGATGGTGCGGTACTGCGCGCCGCCGCTGGTGCGCAGGCCGCTGCCGCTGGCCTGCACCTGCCGCACCTGCTTATCCGAAATGAAATCGTAGCCAAACCCCTGCTTAAGCAGTAGCTCGCTGGTGGCATCGACGGGCATCCCCTTGAAGCCGTGCTCGATACCATCGAAGTGCTGCAAGAGCGCCTTATTACTGGGGCGCTGGTAGGCGTCGTACTGCGGCAAATAGAGCAGCACGTCATTAGCCGGCTGGCCAGCTTGCATGAAGCTCTGGCAACGGGCCGCGTAGGTATTGAGTTGGTCGAAATCCTGCCAGAACGGGTTTTGCGGATTGAACTCGACGGCGGCGTAGAACAGCCAGCCGGGCCAGGCCGCCGCCTGCGGCGAATAGGCCGTGCCGTGGTAAAAAACGTGGTTGACGCCACCGAGCAGCATGCGGTCCACGGCCTTTTTCACGTCGCTGAGCTTGGAGAGAAAGTGGTCGTTTTCCCAAGTAGCCGTTTCGGCCGAGGTCAGCGGCTTACCCGTGACGTGCGCGGCCGACGACGCAAATTTGATGCGCGTCAGATTTTCGCCTTCGGTCTCCGGGATGTCAGTAGCGGCGTATAAATCGAGGATATTGGCCGGCGAGCCGTGGGCCTGGTTGCGGATTTTGACACCGTAGCCGTGCGCCCAGGTAGCCCAGGTTTGGGTGTAGTTTTCAAGCAGCAGCTCCGAAATGGTTTCGCGGTAATCGACCAGCACGCGCTGGTTTTCATCGGCGCTGGCTTTGCCAAAAAGGGCAGGCAAATGCTGGCGCAAATCATACTTACGCCGCGCCTGAAACTCGCTGAACATCAGCGGCGTCCAGTTGGCTTCGCCCTGCGCGTCGTCCACCTCATACGAGTCGTTGAAGAATGCCCGAATGCCCTTGATATTCTGCCCCTTAAAGCGCTCGTCGAAGCGCTGCAAGTAGTGCTGCGTAGCGGTTTTGGAGAAGTGGTCTACTACGTCGCCCTCGCCGCCGGGGCCGGCGCGCTCCACCTGCTTGCCGTGCCAGCCCTGAAAAACGGCATAGAGCGTCCAGTTGCCAGCCGGGGCCGTCCAGGTGAGCTTGCCGCTGGCATCGACCTTGTTGGTCAGGTCGATAGCCGGGCCCTTCTCAGGGTAGGCCATGAGGGCTTGCAGGGGCAGCGGCTTCTCGAAGCGCACCTGCTCCAGGGCCAGCGCTTGCAGGTTAAGGTTAGTGGCGACGGGGTCTTTGAGCTGCTTAATGTCCACCTTGTGGCCAATGGCCGTGACAATCGGCTTCTGCATAAAGCTCACCTTTTCGGCCAACTGCTCGCCACCTTTCACGCTGTATGTCTGGTAGGCCACGTACTTACAGGCGTCGGCGGGCGTGACCCACGGCCCGCCAAAAGGCCAGCCCGAAGCCTGCGCCACATCGACGCCGGTGCCTAGTTTTTTGCTTTCGGTCAGCGTGTGGCCGAGCATGTCGAGCCACTTGGGCGAGATGAAGTCAATGAACTGACTTTCCGCGCCTTTCACGCCGTAAATGGCCGTTATTTCGACCCCACCCAAGCCAGCCTGCTGGTACTGCGTGAGCAGGTGTGTCAGGTCTTGCGCGTTCACGGCGCTGCCCTCCCACCACCAGCGCGTCCAGGGGCGGTTTTGCTGGGTGATGGCGGGCCAGGCGGGGGCTTGCGCGGCGGCATTTTGGACCAGCGCGGCGGCGAAAAGGAAGGAAAGGGCGAGTGGGCTTTTCATGTTTGGGGTGCCGAATGGCGCGGGGCACCTTACCCCCGGCCCCCTCTCGAAAAAGAGGGGGAGCCTGACGCCTTTTAAATGGGTACTTGCGTCCGCTTACGGTCGGCTCCCCCTCTTTTTTGGAGAGGGGGCCGGGGGGTGAGGTGCCCCAAAGCCGGACGACTTTTACTTCAGTTTATACACCTCGCTACCCGCCAGCAGGAAGCAGCCCAGACCGTAGTCCTCAAAGTCGGGCTTGCTGGTGTAGCTCACTGGCTGGCCATCTTTGGGCTCTTTGCCGGTGCCTTGCACGTAGCCCAAAAAGCCGTCCGGGTGCACGCATTCGGTGGCCATCGCGTTCCAGGCTTTGGCGATGAGGGGCTGGTACTGGGCCTTGTCGAGCAGACCTTGGCGCACGCCCCAGGCCATGCCGTAGGTAAATAAGGCCGTGCCCGTCAGCTCTTTGCCGCCGAAGTGCGTGGGGTCGTGCAGACTCACGTTCCAGTAGCCATCGGGGCGCTGCAGGCGAGGCAGCGCGTGCATCATTTGCAAATACATTTGCTCGTATTCAGCGCGGTGGGGCGCGTCTTTGGGCATGATGTCGAGCACGCGCACCAGCGCGGCTACTACCCAGCCGTTGCCGCGGCCCCAGTAGCAGTCCTGGCCATTGGGCTCTTGGTAGGGCGGAATAAAATCCTTGTCGCGCCACCACAGGCTGTCCTGCGGGTTGTAGAGGCCGTGGCCGCCCTGCCGCGTCTTGGCGAAATCGTAGAGGCGGTACATCTTGCCGTAATAGGCAGTATCCTTGGTCATTGCGCCCAGCTTGGCAAAAACGGGCATGGCCATTTGCAGCGCATCTATCCACCACCAGTCGTCGGCTTTGTCGCTGTGCACCATGTTGTCGATGTTCGCCTTTAGCTCCTGAATGCGTTCGGACTTGGGGTCGATTTTATACAAATCGAGGTAGGTCTGGCCGGCGCACTGGTCGTCGGCATTGCGGCCGGTGGGGCCGTTGCGCAGGCCCCAGTTATGCTTCTGGCCCCAGTCCACGGCGTAGTCGTAGTAGGCCTTTTTCTTGTCGAGGCCATAGAGCGCCATCAGGCCTTCGTAGTACACGCCGCGCGTCCAGATGTGGCTGGGGCGCGCCTTATTCGTCACGATTTCCTTGCCGGGGTCGGGCCAGGTTTTCATGAAATAGGCGTTGGCCAACGTCATCTTTTTGAGAACTTCCTTCTTCTTAGGCAGTTGCTGCGCGGTGGCTGGGGCAGCCAGTGAAAGGGCGAGGGTGATGGTTATCCAGCGGTTCACGTAGGAAATGGGCTTGTTTTGAATACTAATCTTAAGTAAATACTCGTCGGTCGTGCGACCCCACCCCCGGCCCCTCCCCTCCGGGAGAGGGGAGCCGACCGCAGGCTTACGTCATGCAGTCGTCAGGCTCCCCTCTCCCGGAGGAGAGGGGCCGGGGGTGGGGTTATCCGTCATGAGACTGTCTTGGCGATTTCTACTGCGTATACCTGCTCCTTGCCCTCAAAATTGGCTCGGAAAATTACCCATTTGCCATCGGGCGAGAAGTGCACGTTAGGCTCCATTTTGTAGCCGTGGTGCGCCATGCTCACGAGGTGCTCGGCGGTGAAATGGTCGCCGGTGGGGCGAAAAAGGTTAATCCACTGGCCATCGGGCGCTTTGGCTACCTGGCCGGGGTCGCCGCCGTCGCCGGCGAAAAGCGTTTGGTCGGGCGAGATATTGTAGTGAATTGACCACTCGTTGCGCTGGTGCTGATAGCGGGTTTCGGGGCCGCCCGCCACGGGCGCGCCGGCCAGGTCAAACGTCACGCTGCGCGGCTGCTGCAAGTCAA
>Ga0182219_1000040_pt1 | contig 9904 bp, 10 predicted proteins | sample G6R1MG_20_FD_128405 | JGI IMG/M metagenome (GOLD analysis project Ga0182219, IMG submission 128405) | Miscanthus phyllosphere microbial communities from Michigan, USA - G6R2_MAIN_03OCT2016_LD1 MG | ecosystem: Host-associated > Plants > Phyllosphere > Phylloplane/Leaf | place: USA: Michigan...
CCTGGGCCAGTACGTGCGCCTCGTAAGCCTCTCGACCGGGCAGGTTTTTCGCCTCAACGTGAAGCCGGCCCTGCGTTCGCGGCGCGAAAATCCATTTTGCTACGCGCTGCCCGCCGGCCGCTACGCGCTCAGCCAGTATGAGTTCGGCAGCAGCCCCTACACGCTTCAGGTCGAGCGCCTGCTTAAAGCCCAGCCGGCCGCGGCGGCCGGCGCGCAAGCCACGCGCTACGTTTTCAGCCTGCTGCCGGGCCAGTTGCACTACGTGGGCACTTGGAATTTTGCCAATGCCAACGAGCCTCTTTTCCTCTCTGAAAAAGAGCTACTCGACCCCACTATCCTGGCCGAGTACCCCGCCGCCAACCTGGCCGGCGCCCTGGTGGCGCTGCCCCACTGAGGCGGCCGCCCGCCGCCACAACCTTCGCTTAGCGGGGCCGTTAGGGCAAGCTCACCGCAGCTTTGCCCTCCGCCGCACATGAGTTTTACTGGTAAGAATATTCTGGTTATCGGCGCTTCGTCCGGCATCGGGCTGGCCACGGCCCAGTCCCTGCACGCGGCCGGCGCCACGCTCTTTACTGCCTCGCGCCACCTCTCGCCCGAACTGGCTGCCCTGGGCACCACCCACCTCCCCTACGACGCCACCCAACCCGTAGGCACCGCCTTCGACCAGCTGCCCGACGTGCTGCACGGCCTCGTGTACTGCCCCGGCTCCATCAAGCTGCGCCCCTTCGAGCGGGTGCCGGTCGAGGATTTCCGGGCCGATTTTGAGCTGAACGTACTCGGCGCGGTGCAGGTGTTGCAAGCCACCATCAAGCGCCTGAAGAAGGCCGAAAACGGGGCCAGCGTGGTGCTGTTCAGCACCGTAGCCGCGGCCGTGGGCATGAGCTTCCACACCAGCATCGCCACCGCCAAGGCCGCCGTGGAAGGCCTCACTCGTGCCCTGGCCGCCGAGTACGCTGCCAGCGGCGTGCGCGTCAACTGCCTGGCCCCCAGCCTCACCGATACCCCACTGGCCGCCGCCCTCCTCAACACCCCCGAAAAAGCCGAGGCCGGCGCCAAGCGCCACCCCTTGCAGCGCGTGGGCCGCCCCGCCGACCTGGCGGGCATGGCCGCGTTCCTACTCTCCGACCAGGCCACGTTCATTACCGGCCAAACGCTAGCCGTGGACGGCGGCATGGGTAAGCTGAAATGATAGAAACCGGCCGTCATGCTGAGCGCAGCGAAGCATCTCGCTCGCCCCGTTGGACTACGTATTGATTACTGCGCTAGGCGAGATGCTTCGCTGCGCGCTGCATGACAGAATAAATCATGAAAATCACTCTCTTCTGGCACCGACGCGACCTACGCTTTCAGGACAACGCCGGCCTGGCCGCCGCCCTGCAAAGCGGGCACCCGGTGCTGCCGCTGTTCATCTACGACCAGACTATCCTCGAAAAGCTGCCCAGGATGATGCCCGCCTCACCTTCATTTTCGACCACGTAGAGCGGCTGGCCAGTGAGGCCCACGAGGCTGGGGGCGGCTTTTTGGCCCGCTACGGTAAGGTGGAAGCTGTTTTCAAGCAACTGCTGGAAGACTATGACCTCGCTGCCGTGTATACCAACGAGGACTACGAGCCCTACGCCACCGAGCGCGACGCAGCCGTGGCCAAGCTACTCGAAGCCCACAGCGTGGAATTCAAGGCGTTTAAGGACCAGGTGATTTTTGCCAAAGACGAAGTGCTGACTAAAAACGGCAAGCCGTCGCGGGTATTTGGGGCTTACTCCAAGGCCTGGCAGGCGAAGGTGAAACCCGAGGATTTCAAGCCCCACCCGTCGCAGCGGCTGTTTAAGAAAGAGCATTTGGCCAAGCCCAAAAGCGGCGATACCAAGCGCCCCACCCTTAAAGACCTGGGCTTTGAGCGGCACGAGCAACTTACGCCGCCCGCGCGCCTACCCGATGCCGACGTGGTGAAGCACTACGACAAAACCCGTGATTTTCCGGCTGATAACAAGGGCACTACGCACCGCTCGGTGCATTTGCGGTTCGGCACCATCAGCATTCGGCAGATTATGCAGCAGGCGCAGGAGCTGAACAACAAGCTCCTGAACGAGATGATATGGCGCGACTTCTTCATGATGCTGCTCTGGCACTACCCCAACACGTCGTACGAAGCCTTCGACCCCAAAATGCGCCACCTCCCCTACCGCGACGACCCCGAGCAGTACCGAGCTTGGACGGAGGGCCGCACCGGCTACCCGCTCGTGGATGCGGGTATGCGCCAGCTCAACCAGTCGGGCTACATGCACAACCGCGCCCGCATCGCGGCGGCGGGCTTTTTGGTCAAGCAGCTATTCATGGACTGGAAGCTCGGCGAGCATTACTTCTCCGAAAAGCTCATCGACTACGACATGAGCAACAACATCGGCAACTGGCAGTGGATGGCTGGCACCGGCGTGGTGGCCGCGCCCTGGTTTCGGGTGTATAGCCCCGACAGCCAGCAAAAACAGTACGACCCGGACTATAAGTACGTGAAGCAGTGGGTACCCGAATTCGGCACCGACCAATACCCGGCCCCGATAGTCGACCATAAGTTCGGCCGCGAGCGCGCTATCGACCTCATCCGCAAAAGCCGGAAATAGCGCCCGTTGGCCTCACCCCCGGCCCCTCTCCTTGGGTAGAGGGCAGCCTAGCAGTCTTCTGACGAGCGTTCGCGTCTGTTTGCGGTCAGCCTTCCCTCTGCTCAAGGAGAGGGGCCGGGGTGAGGTAAAATGCGCCTGGTTAAATAAGTTAAGCCGCCGAACCTCGCTCGCCCAGTGGCGGTTATACCAGCATGGAACCGACCCTGCTGAAGCCCGCCTACCTCGACTACCTGCGCCGCCACGGCCACGCCCCCAAAACCGTTTTTGCCTTTGCCGATGCGCAGGGCATCACGGAGGGCGAGTTTTACCGCACCTACGCGTCTTTTGCTGCTATCGAGCGCGAGGCGTGGGTAGAGTTTGGCCGCGAGGCTCGCGCCCAGGCTGCCCAGGAGCCGGCGTGGCAGGGCTACGGCGCCCGCGAAAAAATACTCGCGTTCTACTACACGCTGCTGGAGATTTTAAAGAATAACCGCAGCTTCGTGCTCCTTACGCTTAAGCGCTCGCAGCAGCGCAAGCTGGCCGTGGTGCCCAAGGTGCTCGACCACTTCGAGGCTGAATTCAAGGACTTTGTGGAAGAGCTACTGCACGAAGGCCGCACGACGGGCGAAGTCGCCAGCCGGCCGTTCTTGCAGGATGGCTACGGGCGCATTTTCCTGCGCCAGCTCCAATTCATCCTCCTGTTTTTCGTACGCGACGAGTCAGCCGGCTTCGAGCGGACCGATGCGGCGGTGGAGAAAGCCGTGACGCTGAGCTTCGATTTGGTGGGCCGCAACACGTTTGATTCAGCTCTGGATTTTGGCCGGTTTTTGCTGCAAAAGCATTCTTAGATTTTTAAAACAAGAACGTCCGTCATGCTTCGCTACGCTCTGCATGACGGACGTTTTAGTGTACTATTCTTTAGCTATATGTCCGACCAACCCCAGGAATCGCTGCCCACCTCCAAGGTGGCCCGCGCCGCTCGCTTCGCCAAAACTGGCCTGAAAGTGGGTGCCAACTACGTACAGCACTATGCCAAAAAAGCCGTGGGCGCTGACTCGCCCACCGCCGACCTGCACCAAGCCAACGCGGAGGAGCTGTACGGCACGCTCAGCGAGATGAAAGGCTCAGTACTGAAAGTGGCCCAAATGCTGGCCATGGAAAAAAACCTGCTGCCCCCGGCCTACGCCAAGCAGTTTCAGCAGGCGCAGTACCAGACGCCGCCGCTGTCGGGGCCGCTGGTGGTGAAGGCGTTTCGGGATGCTTTTGGGCACTCGCCCAGCGAGGTGTTTGAGGAGTTTGACCCCAGCGCCCGGCAGGCGGCCAGCATCGGGCAGGTGCATTTTGCCCGCAAGATGGGCAAGGCGCTGGCCGTGAAAGTGCAGTACCCCGGCGTGGGCGCGAGCATCAAGTCCGACATCGCGATGGTGAAGCCGGTGGCGCTGCGCATCATGGGACTCAAGGAAGAAACGCTGCGCCCCTACCTGGCCGAGGTCGAAGCGCGCCTGATTGAAGAGACTGACTACAAGCTCGAACTGAGCCGTGGGCAGGCCGTGGCGGCCAAGTGCGGCCACCTGCCGCACCTCCAGTTTCCGACCTACTACCCCGCTCTCTCCTCGGCCCGCATCCTCACGATGGACTGGCTGCCCGGCCAGCACATGCAGGAGTTTCTGGCCAAAAACCCGCCCCAGGAGGTACGCAACCAGCTCGGCCAGGCGCTCTGGGATTTCTACCAATACCAACTCCGCGAACTGCGCCAGCTGCACGCCGACCCGCACCCCGGCAACTTCCTGTTCAGCCTTACCGATGGCGGCACCGTGGGCGTGCTCGATTTCGGCTGCGTAAAAGACGTGCCGCCGCTGGAGCAGCAGCAGTTTCTGGCGCTACTCGACCCCGCCACCCTCGCCGACCCCGCCCGCCTCGAAGCCCTGCTCACCGAGGCCGGCGTGCTGCGCCCCACCGACTCGCCCGCCCTGCGCGGCATGTATTTGCGCACCCTCACGCAGTCGCTGGAGCTGGTGGGCCGCCCCTTCCGCCAGGATACCTTCGACCTCGGCGACCCGGCGTACCTCAAAAGCCTCTACGCCCTTGGCGACGACCTCATGCAGGACCAAGACCTGCGCCAGCAGCGCGAGCCCCGCGGCTCGGCCCACTTCGTGTATTTGAATAGAACCTACGTGGGCCTGTTCTCACTCCTTACGGAGCTAGGCGCGGTGGTTAACACAACTTATCAACCACTTACGCTTACTTTCTGAGCTACGCTCAGGCAGCGGCTTGCTTGAGTAAGCGCAGCACTACTTCCTTTTGGAAAGCGCGGAATGCGGGGTTGCCAGAGGCATTGGCGAACGCCAGCACGCCGGTACCCTGGTCGGGCTGAAGGCAGGCCACGGTGTCCGCGCCGGGGTCGCCCCCGCTGTGGCTGGCCACGCGCCCGCCGCCCGGCAGCTCGCGCAATTGCCAGATAAGCGCTTGCTTGATGCTGGGGTTATCGGCCGAAACCACAATCGGCTGCGGGGCCAAAAAGGCTTGCAGCGTGTCGGGCCGCAGGTATTGGTGGCCCGCCAGCTTCCCCTGATTAGTGAGCATGGCCAGGAACTGCGCAAAGTCGCGAGCCGACGTGCGCAGCAAGCCGGCCGGCCAGTCGGGGTAACCGGTGGGCGGTAATTCCTGCGCTTGCCCGGCCACTATTTTGTAGGGGCGCGCCACCTTAGCGGCGGACAGCTTGCTTAGTTTCCAACCCGTGTTGCGCATACCCAAAGGCCCAAAAAACTGCTGTTGCGTCAGCTTTTCGAGCGGGTCGGGGCTCACGCGGCCCGCCAGGTAGCCCAGCAGCGCAATAGCCACGTTACTATACTGCCACTGGGTGCCAGGCCGGGCCGCCAAAAAGCACTTATCGGCCGCGTACCACCGGCCGCCGGGCGAGAGGTAGCCCGTCAAAAAATCGCGCAGTGGCAGGGTGGGGTCGCCGGTTACGGCAAATTCCTTAGTGCCCCCATATACCGCGTCGCTGATACCGGAAGTGTGCGTGAACAAGTGCCGAAAAGTGATGGGCACGGCCGGAAACTGCGGATGCACCACCTCAAAATCGAGGTAGCGGCTTATCGGCTCGTCCAGCTGGTAGCGCTGCTGCTCCTGCAATTGAAGCAGCGCGGCACCCGTCACCACCTTGCTGACCGATGCGATATGAAAGCCCGTGTCGGGCGTCACGGGCACTTTAGCCTTGACATTGGCCAGACCATAACCCGCCGAAAAGCGTACTTCGCCGGCCCGCACAATGGCCACGCTCAAGCCAGGCGTGCCCGTCTGGGCTAAGCCCTGCTGCACGAATTCCGCAAACTCCTGCTCCCAGCTTGGAGCCGCGCGCAGGCGCCGGGCAAAAGGTACGGTCAGCAGGGCCGCGCCCATGCGCAAAGCTTCTCTACGGTGCATGGCAGCGAATTATTTGGTAGTAAATCATTGATAGTAAATCAAGCGAAAGTAGCCTATTCCGGCCCACCGCTGGCGCGGGGCTCTGCCCCGCGCCAGAGAAACAAAAAAAAGAGGCCGCTCCCACTGGAAGCGGCTTCTCTGGTTTTATCCACTTTTAGGATTTGAATTTTAGACGCTGCGGCTGATGCCCAGCTCCAGCCCGCGCAGCTCGGCGAGGCCGCGCAGGCGGCCGATGGCCGAGTAGCCGGGGTTCGTTTTCTTGTGCAGGTCGTCGAGCATCTGGTGGCCGTGGTCGGGGCGCATGGGCAGGCTGATTTGGCGCTGACGCATCACCTGCACCAGTTCCCGCATCACACCGTACATGTCCACGTCGCCTTCCAAATGATTGGCCTCGTAGAAGTTGCCTTCGGCATCGCGCTGCGTGCTGCGCAGGTGGATGAAGTGAATGCGGTCGGCAAACTCACGCACCATGCCGGACAGGTCGTTGTCGGGGCGCACGCCGTACGAGCCGGTACAGAAGCACAGGCCATTGCGGAGCGAAGGCACGGCGGCGGCCAGCGCGGCCACGTCGGCGGCGGTGCTCACCACGCGGGGCAAGCCCAAAATCGGGTACGGCGGGTCGTCAGGGTGAATGGCCAGGTTCACGCCCACTTCTTCGGCTACCGGCACAATTTCCTGCAAAAACAAAATCAGGTGCTGGCGCAGCTTTTCCGCATCGATGCCTTGGTACGCGTCCAGCGCCTGCTGAAACTGCTGAAGCGTAAAGCTCTCCTCACTACCCGGCAGCCCGGCAATGATATTGCGCTGAAGTAGCTGCTTTTCGGCATCGCTCATGGCGTCGAAGCGGGCTTGGGCGCGGGCTAGCTCGTCGGGCGCGTAGTCTTGGGTTGCGCCCCGGCGCTGGAGCAGCAGCGCATCGAAGGCCACAAAAGCCGCCTTTTCGAAGCGCAATGCCTTCGAGCCATCCGCTACTTCGTAGGCCAAGTCCGTGCGCGTCCAGTCGAGCACGGGCATGAAGTTGTAGGTAACGGTGTAAATGCCGCAGGCCGCTAGGTTGCGAATAGACTGCTGATAATTAGCAATGTGCCGTTGAAAATCGCCAGTACGGGTCTTGATGTTTTCGTGCACTGGCACACTTTCCACTACGCTCCACGTCAGGCCAGCTTCGGCGATGAGTTGTTGGCGCTGCTGGATTTCGGCCACCGGCCATACTTCGCCATTTGGGATGTGGTGCAGGGCCGATACCAAATCGGTTGCGCCGGCCTGGCGGATATCGGCGAGGCTTACGGGGTCGTTGGGGCCAAACCAGCGCCAGCTTTGAATAAGGGGCATGTGTTTCAGTTATCTATTATCAATGAGCAGTTTATAATTCCGTTATGCTGAGCAGAGCGCAACACAGTCGAAGCATCTCTACCTCAATACTAACTCCTGACGCAAGCAACGGAGCGATAGAGACGCTTCGACTGCGCTGCGCTCAGCATGACGGAAGTTGGCAGGCAAGCTACAGCTTACATCCCATTATTAAGCATTAAAGCCGCCATCCACGAGCCCCGTTTTGCCGGTCACAAACTTGGAAGCGTCGCTAAATAATAGACCTAATTCGGAAAAGGTGTCTAAGTTATCCCGCGAGGGGCTGTCGTAAATCTGCGGATGGATTATGTAGCCTTGCGGGAGAAGCCCCGCCAGTTCCTGGCCCTAACCAGTCTGCACGTGGCCGAGTTTGATGACTTGCTGACGGACTTTAGCCCCGCCTGGGACCGCTACCACCGCTGGCACACGCTCGAAGGCAAGCGGCGGTAGTTTGCTGCCCATCGCGAGCGGCCGAACGCCGTGTTGGCGGGCAGCGACGTGAAGCTATCCTGTTTGCTGACTTACTTGAAAAGCAACAGCTTGCAGCAGCAGCAGGCGGCTAGCTTCGGCGTGTCGCAGGCACGCGTAAGCCAGTTGGCCACGATTGCCGACCGGCAGTGTGCTGCGTCAGGATTTAGGCCTGCCAGGCCACAGCCCGGCCGGGGCGGTAGTGGAGGAGCCGCCGAAGCGGGAACTGACGTTTGCGCAGCGCCTCTACAACCACTTAATCAGTCCGTTGCGGGTGGTAATTGAGCACGCTCACAGCGGCATCAAGCGCCCGCGCATGGCGGCTGATACGCTGCGCCTGCGCGAGGAATGGCGGCGCGATACGGTTATGGTCGTGGCTTGTGGCCTGCACAACCTGCGCGTCAGCAGCGCGTGGCGCGCTTACCTCGCGCCAGCGCCTGCGAAACTCGACATCTCTTCCGAATAAGGTCTACTATCCGGCGGGGTTTATTTACGTAAACGTTTACACAAACCTCATCTGAATGGCGGGCGCAGTTTTGCCCAGCGGCTTATCTTGCTGAGTGCTTGCCAGGCTATGTTTTGGGCGGCATTAGTGAAGGTGCCTTTGAAGACAATTGGCGCAGCCGTAGGCGGTATGTTTACGGTGTAGCCACGATTCGGGCGCATCACTTCCGTATCAGCATTCGGCGAATACCAGCCCTTATCGAAGGCCGCGTAAGTGGACGCAGCCGTGGCCAACTGGCTTTCATCGTAGCCAAAACCGTCGGGAACGGCACTAGCGTATTAGGAGTGGCGCTGGCTTGCGAAAGCTAGGAAGTGAAATGGGCGGCGAACTCAGCCGCACCAGAAGGCCAATATAGGTATCGGCCGCCTTAGCAGAAAGGGTGGGCGCGGGCGGCATTTATTTACGAAAACGTTTACAGGCGAAGACTTCAAGTTCTACTTGCGTCTTGTTGCAGCTCAATCATCTGCGACATCATTCAGAATAATTTTGCCGCCGAATAGCTCCGCCGCCCGACGCGCTACGTTTGAATAACATTTCACCGCCCGCCTGTTATGGCAGCGTATTTCTACACCTCACCTTTCCCCATGAGAAAACTACTGCTACTCGTTGCGGCAGCCCTGGCCTTCGGCACCGCCCAGGCCCAAACGGCCGCTCTCAGCTGCTGCGCCCGGCCGACCGGCCCCAGCGCCACCGAAGCCTTCGCGCTACTGGCCAACAACCAGGAGTTTGTGGGCGGGCACGACGCGCCCCTACCCTACACCTACGCCGGTGAGGGCCAGGCAATAGAATTCAAAACGCCTGATGGCAAAACCGGCCAGGGCTTTGAAATCAAAAGCGCCACGCCCAGCACCAAGTACCTGCTGGTGTACCAGGAATGGTGGGGCCTGAATGACTACATTAAAAAGGAAGCCGCCCGCTTTGCCGAGGAAATGCCCGGCGTGAACGTGCTGGCCGTGGACCTCTACGACGGCCGGGTGGCCTCCTCGCCCGAAGAAGCCGGCAAGCTAATGCAAAGCATCAACACCGACCGCGCCATGGCTATCGTGAAAGGTGCCCAGCTATACGCTGGCCCCAAGGCCCAGATTGCCTCGGTGGGCTGGTGCTTTGGTGGCGGCTGGAGCCTGCAAAGCGCCCTGCTCGGGGGCAAGCAAACCGTGGGCTGCGTGATGTATTACGGCATGCCCGAAAAAGACGTGGCCAAGCTCAAAAAGCTGAATTCCGACGTGCTGGGCCTCTTTGCGGAGTACGACAAGTCGATAAGCCCCGAAGTGGTGGCGCAGTTTGAGAAGAACATGGCCGCCGCCGGCAAAAAGGTGACGGTGAAGGAATACCCCGCCGTGCACGCCTTCGCCAACCCCTCCAACCCTAAGTACGACCAAGCCCTGGCAGAAGACGCCCACCAGCGGGCGCTCACGTACCTCAAAGCTCGGCTGAAGGCGTAACAGCCTTGTTTTCACACGGCGCCCTACCATTCCTAAACCGACCAACGCGCCGCGTAGTAGTGTCAGGTGTGTATCAGAAAGTCGTTGAAAAGAGAAGTGCCGCGTAGCGGTGCCAGAAA
>Ga0182219_1000041_pt1 | contig 9756 bp, 11 predicted proteins | sample G6R1MG_20_FD_128405 | JGI IMG/M metagenome (GOLD analysis project Ga0182219, IMG submission 128405) | Miscanthus phyllosphere microbial communities from Michigan, USA - G6R2_MAIN_03OCT2016_LD1 MG | ecosystem: Host-associated > Plants > Phyllosphere > Phylloplane/Leaf | place: USA: Michigan...
ACTGGGAGCTGGTGCACGTGGCCGTCGACCAGGATGTGGTGGGCGTAGAGCAAATGCAACTGCTGATGGCTCAAGCCAAGGAAGGAGACGGCAAGCTATGATTAGCCAGGAGGCCCTCAAGTTCAATCAGCCCCAGAAACGCTACATCACAGCCCGCGGTAAAAAGCAGGGTATCAGCGTCTGGGGCCGGGGCACGGGCAAGTCGAGCATTATTGCCTGGGATATCCATCAAATCGTGTCGACGATGCCCCGCAGCTGCTGGGTCATCGTCGGCTCGACCTACAAGCAGGTGCTCACGCGCACGCTGCCCTCGACCGTGGCCGGCCTCGAGCGGTTAGGGTATCGCCTAAACCGTGATTTTTACATCGGGCGCAAGCCCCCACCCTCGCTGAATTGGGACAGGCCCTTCGAAGGCCCACTGAGCTACGACCACTTCATTATTTTCAAGAACGGCACGGGCTTTCACCTGGTCTCGCTCGATGCCGGCGGCTCGGCCTCGCGCGGGCTGAACGTGGACGGCTTTATCGGTGACGAGGCCCTGCTCTTCGATAAGCAGAAGCTCGATGCCGACTTGTCGGCCACTAACCGCGGCAACGGCCAATATTTCGGCCAAAATCCCATGCACCACGGGGTTTTCCTCTTCAGCTCAATGCCCTGGGGTGACCAGGGCCGTTGGCTGCTGGACAAGTCGAAGTATTATGAAAATGAGGGTATTGACCTGGTAGAGCGCCAAAATGAGCTGATTGATGCCCAGGTACGCTTCCTGGATGCGCCCACCGACGACGAAAAAACGGACATCTGGCGCGACCAGGTGCTGCCGCTGCTCCGGGCCGTGCGCTACTTCCCGAGTGCGCCCCAAAAAGGCATTTTTTACTCCGAGGCCAACGCCTTTGACAACATTGCTAACCTGGGCCTGCAATACCTGCTCGACCAGCGGGCCTTCATGACGGACTTCACCTTCCAGATTGAAATGATGAATCGTCGCCCCACCACCGTGGAGGGCGGCTTTTACGCCCAGCTCAACCTAGCCCGGCACGTGGTGGAAGCTGATAACGACGACTTCGTATTGGGCCTGGCCCTGGGTGATGAGTTCAGCAAGGGCAAGGGTCGGGGCAAGGGCGGTGGACTCAATCTGGAGAAGCTGACGGCCGCTGGCGGGGCCTTACGCCTAGGAGATAAGGACTTATCCAATAGCCTAGCCGATAGCGACTGTCGGGCCAACCTACCCTTGCGGATATCGGTCGACTTCGGGGGCTACATCACCACGTCGGTCGTGGGGCAGCCCCACCTGGACGCCCGCGAATACCGGTTCCTAAAGGGCTTTTACGTCAAGCACCCCGCCTTTATTAACGACCTGGTGGATGCCATCACCACCTACTACAGCTGCCACATGCGGCGTGAGGTGGAGTTCCTGGCCGATGAGGAGCATGGCGATGCCGTGCGGCCGGATAGTAAGTACACCCTCAACGAGACGTTCATGCGGGCCTTCCAGACGCGGGGCTGGCGCATCCGGCGCTATGGCCTGGGCCGCATGCCGGGCCACCAGACGCGCTACCTGCTGGCCCAGGAGCTACTCGGGGAGCGAGACCCCAAGCTGCTGCGCCCACGCTTCAACAAGGTCAACTGCAAGGACGTGGTGACGGCCATACTGCTGGCCCCGGTAGGGCAGGATAGCAAGGGGCGCATCGTCAAGATTAAGAAGAGTGAAGGCAAGCGGGACTTCCCCCAGGAGCACGCTACCCACTTCACCGACAACGTTGACCTGCACCTGCTCTCGTGCGGCACGGCCATCGTCAACGCCCAGGTCGACATGAGCCAGCTCGGTGCCTACAGTAGATAGCGTTGCCTAAGCCTGCCTCGGCCAAGCCCCGACCACCCGGTCGGGGCTTTTTTGTTGGCCCACCCCAACCCCTCCCCAGGGGAGAGGGGGAACCCCCCACAGATATCCCCGAGGCAGCCCCCGGCAATTGCCAAAACGCGACAGTGCAAGCCGGGGGCTTCTGCTCGACTTTTGAGACTGTGAACGCTCGATTTAGCCCAAAATCGCCGTTTTCAGCGCGTGCGGGCACTTTGCACTGAGATTGGGTTTTTGCCCTGTTTCGCCCCCCGTAGGGCCGTTTTTGTGTCCTTTTGGTGGCCTCGGTAGCGCGGGTACTTCGTGGTACCAATGAACGCCCCGATTACCCCCGCCCCCATTCGCCTAAAGGACGCGCTAGCCCTACTCGACGGGCTGGCCCCGGTGCCTGTGCAGTGGGTCAAGTACGACCAGCGCCGCAAAACGGGCGGCGACTTCGGCCGCCTGCCCGCCGCCCGCATTGGGCGCGGCACCCGCCAGGCCGCGGCTGAGCTGCGCCGGCCCGCGGCCGGTGAGGAAACCGACGCCGACCGCGCCGCGGTGGCCGCCGACGGCGAAGTGCCGGTGCCCTCGGGCACGAAAGACCCTGACCATTGGGTCAACGCCACCCGCAACCTGGTCGATACGCGCACGGGCACGCTGGTCAAAATCCACATCTACCTGCTCACGCACGTGGCAGGCCGAAAAGTCTACATCTAAATGCAACAGATGGTATTTGGCGGCCGGGGCACCCTGGCCTATATGCACCGCTCCGGCTCCGTGTTTCACCTGGGCAACGCCTTGGGGGCGGCAAGCGGCACGCCTGGCAGCGCCGCACCGGCCAAGCAGGCCGGGGCCACCGCCACCACGTCGGTGGAGCGGGGCCTGAGCGGGCTAGTGGCGCCGTGGGGGCCGGGCAACGACTTTCCGCAGCGCGTACTCACCGACATCGCCAAGAGCACCATCATCGGCCCCGTGCTGGACTGGAAAACCCGTGCCACTTACGGCCAGGGCATCGTTTACGGCAAGGTCACGGGCTACAAACCAGATGGTTCGGAGCTATTTCAGCGGGTAAAAGACCCGGTGGTGCAGGCCTTTTTCCGCCGCTCTAACCTCAATCGCTTCGGCTTCGAGGGCTTGCAGGGCCTGCACTACTACGCCAACGCCTTTCCCGAGCTGGTACTCACGCGCGACCGCAGTGAGATATACAGTATCGCCATTCAGGACACGCCCTTCTGCCGCTATTCGGTGCCCAAGCCGGGCATGAGCGTGCCCGAGTGGGTGTACATCAGCGCCAACTGGCCCAACGCCGCACCCGGCGACGGCTACACCGACAAGGTGGCCGTACTCGACCCTTACGGCGACGTGGCCACGACCCTGCGCCAGGACAAGCGCGGCTTCAAATACATCCTACCGCTGGGCGTGCCCTCACCGGGCCAGGCGCTCTATCAGCTCGTGGCCTGGAACGTCATCCGCAACTCGAAGTGGTTGCAGGTGGCGCTAGCCATCCCTGAGTTTAAGTCCCAACTGCTGGTCAATCAGCTTACCATCAAGTACCTGATTGAAGTCGATATCCGCTATTGGGACTGGAAGTACCCTGATTGGGCTGATAAGAAGGAAAGCGAGCGCAAAGCCATCATCGACGAGGAGCTGGAAGCCTTCGAGAAGACGATGGCGGGCACCGATGGCGCTGGCAAGGCGGTGCTCACCGTGACGATGCCCGACCCCAACAACCCTGGCAGCACTATCAAGGTGTTCACGGTCACGGCCATCGACGACAAAATCAAGTCGGGCCTTTACATCGATGACTCGCAGGAGGCCAGCAGCCACATCTACACCGCCCTGCAGGTCGACCCCACGCTGAGCGGCATCAGTCCCGGCAAGCAAATAGGCGCGGGCTCTGGCTCTGACAAGCGCGTGGCCTTCAACGTGTTCTCGGCCCTGCACAATTTTCATCGGGACTTGCTGCTGGAAGTGCTCAACCTGGTGCGCGACTACAACGGCTGGGATCCCGACCTCGAATTCCGCTTCCTCATTCCGCAAGTAAACACGGCTGATAAGTCCAACGAGACCTCGGCCGCCCCTAACGCCAACGCTGATGCCGCTGCTTAAAACCATTGCCGAGCTGAAAAGCTACGTGGCCCTCGATATGAAGGGCATCCAGCCCAGCTTCGCGTTGGAGTTGGAGTTTGTGGAAACCCAGACCATCAGGCCGTTGCTGGGTGGGGCGCTCTATATCTGGCTGCAAGCGGCTTACGACGCGCCCGGCTTCGACCCCACCAGCTCCGGCCTGGCGGCCCAGCTGCTGCGCGCCGTGCAGGCCCCGCTGGCCCGCCTAGCGGTAGCCGCCAACATCACGATACACATGGCTACCATCGACGAAACGGGGGTGCACATCGTGAGCAACGACAAGAGCAAGACGGCTTTCCAGTGGCAGACCAACGCTCAGCAGGCCTTTTTGCTCCAGCGCGGCAACCTGGGCCTCGACGCGCTGGTGGAGTGGCTGGAAGAGCACCGCGCCGACTCGCCCGAATTGGTGGCCTGGGCCGCCAGCACCGCCGGCCAGCGCCACCGCCGCGAGCTGTTCACCAGCACGGCAGAATTCCACGAGATGGAGGCCATCTCCAACTCACGCCAGGTATTTGAGGCCCTACGCCCGGTGCGCCGCCGCATGGAGTCGTTCGAGCTGCAGCGCGTGCTCGGGGCCGACTTCCTCTTCGAGTTGCGGGAGCAGGTGCGCACCCGCAACGTGAGCAGCGAAAACCAGATGCTGCTCAATACCTACGTGCTGCCGGCGCTGGCCGCCCTCACCATCGGCCACGCCGTGCCTGAGCTGGGCCTGCGCCTAACCGGCGAGGGCATCGACCTAACCATCGCCCGCAACGATGACTCGAACTCGAAAGAAGCCGACGCGGGCCTTGACGCACTACTGCGCGACAAAGTGGACGAGTCACTGCTTAGCGCCCACCGCTACCTGACCCGCCTCACCGACCTCCTCGACCGCACGGCCTCGGCCACGCGCTTCGCCACCTACTTCGCCTCGCCCACCTATACCGACCCCAATCAGGTGGTCGCCCCGGTCAATACTACCAAATCCAAGATTTACAAGTTTCGCTAATGCGCCTGCTTCTCAATTACCTGGCTGCTACGCTTAGCGGTAAGACCGGGCTGGCCTTGATGCTGGGCGCTATGCTCACGCCGGTGCTGGCCCTAGTAGAAAAGTACCTCTTCAAGGACTGGAACTTCCTGGGCTCGCTCGGTATGCTCATCCTCGTCGACACGGTATTCGGCGTGCAGCACCACTGGCAGGCGCACTCCATCAGTAGCCGGGCCTTCTCGCGCCTCTTCAAAAAGGCTTTCATCTACCTCGGTCTGCTCGTGCTCACGCACCAGCTCACGGGCTACCAGGTGAACGGCGAAGTGAATGGCGTCTTCAGCGCCTGGTTCGACAAGTTCATGTACGCCGCCATGATGGCCCGCGAGGCCGTCAGCATCCTGGAGCACATCGCGGCCCTGGAGCCGCGCCTGGTGCCCAAAGTCCTGCTCAAGCGCCTGGCCCTCATTTCAGACGGCGACCTCAGCGCCCTGGCGACTCCGCCCGCGCCCACGCCAGGCCTGGACGCCCCTCCCTCGTCACCCTCTAACGCCCAATAAATTATGGCAACTAAACAACAAATTGACTTCGTCCGCAACTTCGCTGCCGCCGCTGTGGCGGCTGGCCGCAAGGTCGGCCTCAGCGCCCTGGTCATCCTGAGCCAGGCGGCCCACGAGGGCCAGTGGGGCACCTCGTTCAGCGTGCGCACCCGCCGCAACCACTTCGGCATGATTGCCGCCGGCAGCAAAAACGCCTACTGGGATGGCATGAGCAAGACCCAGAGCAGCGTGAGCAAGCTCTGGTTTCGGGTCTATCCCAGCCACGAGGCCAGCTTCTGCGACTTCACCAGCCTGATTTCGCGCAAGTACAAGGCAGCCTTCGCCTGCGCCCACGACCCGGCCGCCTATGCTAAGACCATCGCCGCCTCGCCCTACATCTCGGAGGCCAACGGCGACGACCGCCCGGCCTACGCCCGCGCCCTGGCGGCCAATGCCGTGACCATTGCGGCTATCGCCAAGCAGCTCAACGTCTCGTTGGTTTAACCCTCTAGCGAACGCACTAACATGATTTTCATTCGCTTACTCCTGCTCCCCTTGCTGGCTCTCCTGGCGCTGGCGACTCCACCAGCTCACGCCAAAGGCACCGGCGACCTCACTACCCTGACGGTCGGCCCCTACGTGAGCGACCATAACAGCGCCCTTACTGGGCCATTTCAGTCCACGCCCCTGTCGGTTTTTCAGACCTACCGCAACACCAGCTCCGTGCTGCAGGACAGCCTGGCGTTTACGGTGCAGTGCTTCGGGCCTGGCTACTCGACCGGCCTCGTGCAGTTCTTCGGTGCGCTGAAAGGCGTAGGCCCTGGCGGTGGCCAGGACAGCTACCTGCTCGGCGATATCCAACTCCCTGGCCCTGGTAGCTACCTGGTGCAAACCGACGTGTTCGTTTTCGACCGCGCGAAGCGGGACTGGGTGGCTGGACCGAGTCATGTGTACTGGCTATTTCCAACTGTGCCCACCCCGCTGCCAGTGGAGCTGGTTGGCTTCACGGCCAAGGCGCAGGCTGATAGTGTGGCTATTAACTGGCAGACTGCCTCGGAAAAAAATTGCTTTGGGTTTTGGCTGGAGCGGTCGACCGATGGCCTGGCGTATTCGTCGTTGCACTTCGTGGCCGGCCACGGCACTAGCACGCAGGCCAACTACTACCAGGTGCGCGATGGCCTGCCGCAACTGCGCACCCACTACTACCGCCTGCGCCAAGTAGACGTCGGGGGTAGGCAGCAGTACAGTCCGGTCGTCAGCGTTGCACCCGTGCGGCCGGCCGCGGCGAGCGTCTACCCCAACCCGGCCCGCGACCAGGCGCGCATCACGGTGCCGGCCGGCACCGCGGTACAGCTCTACGACGCGGCCGGCCGCCTAGCTCGTCAGCAGTGCCTCGATGACGCCGGCACCCTCGACCTCCGTGACCTGGTGAAGGGCACTTACCTCGTAGTCATTGGTGAGGGCCTCACGGCCCAGCGCCTACGCTTAACGACCTATTAGCGTGATACGCGCCCTCTTTTTCTTTCTGGGCCTATTGCTGGCCACCAGCTGCGCCACCGAGTACGATGTGCCCGCCGCCACGGCCGGCCCGCTTGACTCGGCCGCCCGTGCGACCGGGCTGCCCACGGGCAAGGTCAAGTTCAAAGGCCCCGTGACCTTCCAGGTGGTGAGCGGCACGGGCAATACGACTACGGCCGCGGCCCTCACCAAGCCCACCGGCCCGGTCGCCAGCGGCGCTGGCCAGGCCCAGGATAACACCAAGGCCGGCCAGAACGGCGGCGCCCTGGCTACGTCGCCCGGTGCCACGGCTGGGGCCACCACCCGAACCGGTATCCCGACGTGGCAACTAGTAGTTGGTGGCCTCATACTGTTATTGTTATTGCTCGCTGGGCTGGCGTATAAATTCCGGCCTAAGTTGCTTGGCCTGTGAGGTGCTAGCAATACCTTTGCCCTGCCAGCGCGAATGGAGTGGCCAGCCGAGAGGCCCCGCTGTAGAATCGCAGTAGTAGCTCCCCGTCGCGCTGAGCCCAGCTAGAGGCCCGCCTGCATTCGTGCAGGCGGGCCTTTTTGCTTTACCTTCGCAGGGCAAACGTCACAGTAAAATCAAAAAACCGATGCCCTCGGCCGTCAGAAAACGGCCGGGGTGTAGAGCGGGAGCGTGACCCGCATGCTTAGGGCTTCGGTTCTGGACGTTTGCAGCGATTACCCCGGCTTGCCTGACTGCTGCTATGGCCTCCAAAAAACAGCCCCCCATCGGCTTCGGCCGCGCGCCTATGCCCGACGAGGCTGGCGACCACGCGCCCGAGGAGGGCAGCCAGAAGGCTAAGCGGGAAGTCCCGCCGCCGCTGGTGGAGCCCATCGCCATTGATGACGTGGAGATGTATGAAATCCTGGGTCGCTACAATTTGCAGCCGCTCGTGCCACTGGCCAAGTTTGAATACCAACTCGTGGAAGTAATCGCGGCCCTTGAGCAGCGGGTGCGCGAGTTAGACCCCGACTTATAAAATCTATCCTTTTAAAAAAGCCCCGGCCCACCAGCCGGGGCTTTTTTGTGTCCTTTTCTACCGTGGCAGGCGCCGGCAATTTCGGGGCATGGAAACCCTGCAAATCGGCACCATCACCCGCAAAGTGCCCTCCACCTGGGACGAGCTCACGCGCAAGCAACTCCTACGCGTGCTGCGCGAACTTTACTCGGCTCAGCAGCCCGGCCGCCAGCTACGGCTACTGAGCCTGCTCAGCGGCTTCCCCTCGCCCCAGCTCGCCAGCCTGCACCCCGAGATTCTGGGCCAGTTGCTGCACCTGGGCGAGTGGGTCGAGTCGGAGCAGCACCGCCTCACGGCCCAGCTGCTGCCCACTATCCGCATCCCCGGCCGCCACGTGGCCGAGCGGCGCACCACCTGGCACGGCCCCCGCGAGTCCTTTCGCAACCTGCTCTTCGGCGAGTTCATGTTCGCCGACACCTTCTTCGTGCTCTACTGCCTGCAAGGCAAGGTGGAGTTTCTCGACAACTTCCTGACGGTGCTCTACCGCCCGGCCCGGCGCGACGCCTCGCCCGACCGGCCCGACTGGAACGGCGACGTGCGCTTGGCCTTCAACGAGCACCAGCTCGAAACCCGCACCCCGCGCGTGGCCCCGCTGCCGGCGCTGGAGAAGCTGGCCGTGCTCACCTGGTACCGCGGCTGCCGCGCCCAGCTCGCCGACGAGTTTCCCGACGTGTTCGTGGCGGCCGACGAGGATGCTGGCGCCAGCTCGAAGCAGGCGCCCGATTGGGGCCGCGTGCTCCGCAAGCTATCGGGCGGCGCCTTCGGGGCCGTGCAGCAAACGGCCAGCCAGCCCCTACGCCTGCTACTAGCTGAAATGCAGGAATTAGCCGCTCAACCTAAATCCAAGTAATCCAATGCGTAGCTCCACTTACGAGGGCTTGTTCTACAACCTGGCCAAGTCGCACCAGCTCATTCGCCACCAGGACGAGGCGCCCCGCTTTGCCCGCATTATCGTCTCGGTCGACCCCATGCAGAAGCAGGTTGACCTCTACGAGATGCAAACCACCTTGCTCGGCCGCTACCTCAAGCCGGGCGCGGGCGAACAGGTGCTGGTGCTCGAAAGCCTGCAGACTGCCTATCAAGACAATAAGGGCGACAACTACCAGCGCCACCGCCGCGGGGCCTTCTTCGTGCTGGAGGAGGTACTTGACAAGGACAAGGCCTGGGAGGCCCTCGACCGCACCGAACAAACCGGCGAGCAGCTGCTGGCCGCCGTGCTGGAGAAGTTCCGCGACCAGCCCAAGGTGCGCTGGGAAGTGGGCTCCATCAACGCCGACGCCGTGGGGCCAGTGGGCGAGGCGCTCACCTGGTACGGCACCCGCTTCGACTTCGAGTTTTTTACCCCCGCCACGGCCGCCCTACGCTTCGACCCAGCCGTGTTTACCCTTCCCTTCTAAGTAGTTATGGCTGGCGAACGTTACGCAAAAATCACCATCCGTGCGGGCTGGTCGTGGGCTATTCAGACCCGTGCCCAGCAAACCGAGCAGGTCAGCTTTCGGCTGGCTGGCCAGTGGCACCAGTTCCGCCGCGGCGGCAACGCCAACGAGTTCACCGTGCCCGACCCCGGCACTGGCGGCGCCGACCCGCGCGACTTCGTGCTGCGCGGGGTCAACAACCTGCTGGCTTTGCTGCGGCGCACTATCACCCAGCGCGGGCTGAGCTACACCGTGAGCGCCGCGCGCGACGTGGGCGACGACAACAGCCACGTGGGCCAACAACTGGGCTTCAGCAAAGAAGTCGAACCCT
>Ga0182219_1000042_pt1 | contig 9676 bp, 6 predicted proteins | sample G6R1MG_20_FD_128405 | JGI IMG/M metagenome (GOLD analysis project Ga0182219, IMG submission 128405) | Miscanthus phyllosphere microbial communities from Michigan, USA - G6R2_MAIN_03OCT2016_LD1 MG | ecosystem: Host-associated > Plants > Phyllosphere > Phylloplane/Leaf | place: USA: Michigan...
AATCCGCACCCGGAGGGGGCGAGCCGGGTCGCGGTACTTAATCGCGTTGCTGAGTAGGTTATACACCACCGAGCGCAGGTTCTTTTCGGAGAACGCGGTGAGGATGGTGCTGGCTGGCACCGCCACCGTCAGCTGGCCACCCACTTCCAGCAACTGGGGCGCCAAGTCTAGCGCCACCTCCTCAATAACGCGACTGATGTCCAGGGCCTGGGTAGGCTGGGCATTAGCCTGCTGAAGCTTGCTGACTTCGGTCAGGTCACTAATCGTCTTTTGGAAGCGCTCGATGGAGGCTTGCATGAGCTCCAACAGCGAGGCCACCAGCTCGCTGGGCGGGCCCGCCTGCGGCAGCTCGTGCTGCAAGGCCAGCAGCAGCCCCTCAATATTGGCAATGGGCTGCTTGAGGTCGTGCGAGGCCGTGTAGATGAAGTTGTCCAGGTCCACATTGGTGCGCGTGAGCTGCTGGTTGGTTTCACTTAGCTCCTGGTTGGTACCAAGCAGCTCCTCGTTGAGCGTCTGCACCTGCTGGCGGGCCAGCACCAGCTCCGTCACCTCAATGCCCATGCAGGTGAGCGCGATGGTTTCGCCCTGCTCATTGAGCAGCGGCTGGTAGATAAAGTTGAAGTAACCCCTGTCGGGCTGGCCGGAGTGGCTGCGCCCCAGGGTCACCGGAAATTCCTGCACGTGGTGCGTGCGGCGAGTGCGGTAGGGCATTTCGAGCACGGCGCGCAGGCTGGCGCGGCTGGTTTCGGGAATCAGCCCCAGGCGGGGCCGGCCCAGCGATTCTTCGACCGTCAGGCCCCAGACACGCAGGATGGCGGGGTTGGCCAGCTCTACGATAAATTCCGGCCCGCGCAGGATGCAGACGGCCATTGGGGCCTGCTCGTACAGCTCCCGGAACTGCCGCGCCTGCTCGGCTACCTGCCGCCGCACCAGCGCCGAGGCCGTTACGTCGTAGGCAAACAGCGACACGCCCACCGTGAGTCCCTGCTCCTGGTAGGGCTGGTAGGTAAAGTTGAAGTAGCGCGTCTGGGTGGGCTGGCCGGGCACCAGGGTTAGCTCGATGGGCAGCTCTTCGCCCACGTAGGGCTGCCCGGTCGCGTACACCCGGTCGAGCTGCGCGAGCATCCCGAGGGCTGTGACGTTGGGGTGCGCCTCGACGAGCAGGCGGCTCCGCAATACTACTTCGGGAAAGAGCCGTTGGTACGCTGGGTTCACGTACTCGATGCGGTGGTCGGGCTCGCGCAGCAGTAAGATGGCCGCCGGCGCCTGCTCAAAAACCTGGAACAACTCCTCGCGCTGCTGGGCCTGGCGCTGGGCCGCCGCTAGCAAAGCCGCTTGCAAAGTATCGGCCTGGCGGCGGGCTAGAACCTGCTCAGTCGTGTTGGTGACGATGACCACCACGCCGCTAATGTGGCCATCGGCCTCGCGCAACGGGGTATACACGAAGCTGACAAAAATCTCCTCGTACACGCCTTGGCGCGTAAAACGGGCCGGCACATCGGTGCCCACAAAGGGCGTACCAGTGGTGAGCACGCTGGCTAGGTACTCTTCGAAGCCCTGGCCCGTAATCTCGGGTAGCAGCTCAAACAGCCCTTTCCCGAGGGCCTGCTCGCGCGAGCGGTCCCAGATGGCCAGCTGCAAGTCGTTGGCCATCTCGATGATATGTTTTGGCCCTCGGAATACGGCGATGGCCACGGGTGCCTGCTCAAAAATGCGTTGTAGCTCGCCCTGCTGCGCCTCGCGGGCCTGCTGGGCCTGCACTTGCTTGGTGACATCCACCACAAACGCCAGAATGCCCGTGCTGTGTCCCTGCTCATTGAGCAAGGCCTGGTAGCTGAGGTCCACGTAGCGCTGCGATAAGCCGCCGGTAGTCGCCCCTGGAAGCTGGGCCGGCACGCCCCGGCTCACCAGCGGCTGCTGGGTAGCGTACACCCTGTTAAGCAGGTCCACGAAGCCCTGCTTGGCCACTTCAGGCATAGCTTGCGCCAGCGGCTGGCCGAGGTGAGCGCGCCCACCTACGATAGCTTGGTAGTCGGCATTAAAAAACGTGAAGCGGTGCTCGGGGCCGCTGAAGGTGGCAATGGCCGCCGGCACCTGGCCCAGTATCTGCTGGAGTAGGCGCTGTTGCTCGGCCAGCTGGCGCGTGCGCTCCTGCACGCGGGTTTCCAGCTCCTGGTTGAGCTGCTGCAAACGCTGGCGGGCTAGTACTTGCTCGCTCACGTCGATGGCGATAGCGAGCACGCCCACCAGTGCGCCGGCCGGGTCGAAGAGCGGCTGGTACACGAAGTCGAAGTAGCGGGTGGCCACTTGCCCATCGGGCTGCACAAGCTGGGCTGGGGCCCCCGTGCCCGAGAAAGGTATGTGGGTGCGGCCCACTTCCCGTAGCAAGTCGTCGAAGCCCTGTCCGCGCAATTCGGGCACACCATCCAGCAGCGGCCGGCCCACTACCTGTGCGGGCGGGTAGCCCCAGAGAGCGGCCATGCGCTCGTTGGCCTGCGCCACCACTAGGTCATCGCCCTGAAATAGGCAAATGGCCACCGGGGCCTGGGCCAGCACGGCGGCCAGCAATTGCCGCTCGCGCTCTAGCTGGGCCGCGGCGGTGCGCTCGCGGGCCTGCGCTTCCCGCAGGGCTTGCTCGGCCGCCCCGCGCGCTTGCTCGGCCGTGTCGGTAAAGCTGACGACCAGCAACTCGCCGCTACGCCGGGCCAGCAGGTGGAAGTAATTATCCAGCCCGTCTGCTTGGTAGTTAACGTCGTATCTGTCTTGCTCACCCGTCAAGAATGCCTGGCGGTAAAAGGCAAAAATGCCGGTTTCAGTTGCATGGGGGTACAGGCTTAGAAAGGATTCGGCGGGACGCACCGGTAGCTCAAGCATGCGTTGGGCGGCCGGGTTCAGGTACACATAGGCAAAGTCGGTGAGCGTCGCCTCAGTCCCGGGCTCGTAGAGGGGCCGAAAAAGAATGGTACCCGTGAGCGATACTTCCAGCAGGGTTTGCAGTAGGTCGGCTGGCGTCGTGCTACCCAGAGAAGTCAGGAAATCAGTCATACGAACAAGCCGCCTACACCAAGGCTGAAACGAAGATAACCCCCGCCGTACCTGGCAGGTGCCGGGAGTAGTGGCAGCGGCGGGGGTAGCTGGCCGTTGTTACTTGGTTGTGGCCTGTGTCAGCGCCTGCCGCACGTTATAGTCAATATCAGCCAGAATGAGTTGCTGCTCCTGCTGAATGTCAACCTGGTAAATTGCCGCTGCCGTAGAAGAAGCGCGCCGGGCCAGGGCTGTAAGCGTTTCGATGCGCTGGATGGAGAAGGTCAGCCGGGCCTCAATGCCCGCCCAGACAGCCGGGGCCGGCGCGGCCTGTCGGGCTAGTAGCAGGTGCAAGTCGAGTAGGCGCATGGCCAGCTCGGCCAGCTGTTGCAGCACGGCCTGCTCGGCGATGGTAAACGCGCGCGGCATCGCGTCGAGCACGCAGAGCGTGCCGATGGCGTAGCCTGCCGACGTCAGCAGCGGGTGCCCGGCGTAGAACTGAAAATCCGTCTGCGCCTGGGCCGCTGGACTCACCCACGGGCAGGGCTGCGCCCGCAGGTCCGGGAACACGGTCGTGGTGCTGGTGTACACGGCTGCCGAGCAGATGCAGTCGATGCGGGCCAGACGCGGGGGCAGCGTGGGCATTCCCACGTTGCCGGGGTACTGCACTTCCTCGGCCTCGACCAGCGACATTATCGACATCGGGGCCACGAACAGGCGAGCCGTCAGCTGCACCAGCGATTGAAACACCTGCTGCTTGGTGAGCAGCTCGGCATAGGGCTGCACCGCCAGCAGCCGCTGGGCTTCATTGGGCGGGTAGAACGTATGCTCGGGCATCGGGGCAGCTTAATTTGTGCAAGCGAAGGCACGGCCCTACTCGCCGCTGGGAAACAACCCAGGTCGGGTGCTCGCCAGGCCACTAGACAGGGTGGAGTACCGTGCCTTAGCAATAGGTTGGGCCTTGCGCTTACCGGTAAGCAGGACTTCGCTACTCGGCTGCGGGCGCAAAATGGCGGGCCAGCAGGTCAGTCGTTTTGGCCCGCGTCAGGGGCTTGGTAACGAAATCGGCGATGGGTAGGTGCCGAGCTACCAGCTGGTCCTGCTCGTGCAGGGAGATAGTAAGCATCACAACGATGGTGCCCTGCCGTAGGGCCGCCGGGAGCTGGGTCTAGACTTCGAGAAAGGCCAGGCCGTTCATGACGGGTATGTTCATGTCGAGCAGAATTAGTGGCGGCCCGCTTCCTCGGGGGCAACCTTACGCTCGGTCGCCACTACATGGAGCAGCACTGAGGCCAAAACCAGCTGGACAAGAGCGGCTTTACGCGCCATTTGCACACGCTCACCGACGCATTGCTGGCCTTGTTTGCTACCTGCGGCCAGGTCCTGAAAGAACTACATACTGAGACCCGCTACGTTATCGACTCCTTGCCGGTGGCTGTGTGCCCAAACAGCCGCATTCCCCGCGGTAAGCTTTTGACCGGCAAAGCGTACTGAGGGCGCTCGGACAGCAAGCGGCAGTGGTTTTATGGCTTCAAGGTGCAGGTCATTGCGACCAGCAACGGGCTGCCGGTCGAGTTCTATATCCATGCCGGCGGTGAAGCGGACATCACCGGCCTGCGGGCCATATGGCCGTGGATTTGCCTGACGGCAGTACGCTCTACACCGACAAGGCCTACACCGATTATGCGCTAGAAGACCTGTTCGCCGAGGCCACGGGCGGCCAGCAGCTTACCGCCCGCCAGAAAAACGGCAAACGGCCCCACTTACCGGCCCAATAGTTTCTACTCCAGTATTTTCGCAAAGGCGTGGAAACCACGTTCAGTCAGCTTACGGCCCGCTTTCCCAAGTATATCCACGCTGTCACCGCCGCCGGCTTTGTGCTCAAGCTCGCGCTCTTTGTTTTTGTCTATACACTTGACCAAGCCGGTTGCTAGTCCGCAGCTTGGGTTATTTAGAGTAATCATAAGGATGATAGCAGCGGTGCCGTCTTGATGCGCCCGGAGGGATTGGCCGGCTGCGTCGCGGCCATAGTCGGTGCGTGGGCGAATCTTACAGGAGCAAACCATTTTTCATTGTGAAACCAAATGCGAAAAGCCGCGCCGACTGCTGCATCGAAGCAACAGCTGGCGCGGCCCGCGTGAGTAGATAAAAAGTTAGATAGGCAAAAACAGAAAAAGCCACTTCGAGACGAAGCGGCTTTTTTTATAAAATGCTGAAAAACAGCAATTTGTAGTCCGTAGGGGAATCGAACCCCTGTTGGTAGAATGAAAATCTACTGTCCTAACCCCTAGACGAACGGACCGGGTTATGGTATTCTGGTAAGCGTAACTACTGCGTGAGGCGAAGGCCTCCAAGTAGTCCGTAGGGGAATCGAACCCCTGTTGGTAGAATGAAAATCTACTGTCCTAACCCCTAGACGAACGGACCGTTTTTTGATTTGGTGGTGCAAAGGTACGATGACTTGTGCTTAATGCAAATCATAGGTCGGATAAAAATGAGGTAATGGTAAAACAACGCTGATTTTCAGCTGAAAAAAAAACTGCGCGCCTACCTTAGTTGTTGTAGCGGGCAGGAGAGTCAAGGACGGATAGGCGGTAAACTCGCCTTAGCCCTTACCTTCGCCCCACATTTCATTGGTGCCACTAAGGTGGCCCGCTCTACTTCCATTTTTCCCAACACCATGGCAAAAATTAAAGTCGCCATCAACGGCTTTGGCCGTATTGGCCGCCTCACCTTCAAGTCGCTGCTCGGCCGCGACAACGTGGAGATTGTGGCTATCAACGACCTGACTGACAACAAAACCCTCGCGCACCTGCTGAAGTACGACTCGGTACACGGCCGCTTCGATGGCACCGTGAGCTACGATGACAACAGCCTGACCGTAAACGGCCAGCACATTGCCGCCCTCGCCGAGCGCGACCCCAAGCTGCTGCCCTGGAAAGACATGGGCGTAGATGTAGTACTCGAAAGCACCGGCCGCTTTGTAGATGAGGCCGGCGCTGGCCAGCACATCACGGCAGGTGCCAAAAAGGTCGTGATTTCGGCCCCCGCCACTGGCAACATCCCGACCGTAGTGCTCGGCGTAAATGAAGACACGCTGACCGGCGACGAGACCATCATCTCGAACGCCAGCTGCACCACCAACTGCCTGGCCCCCATGGCCAAAGTGCTGGACGACGTGTTCGGCATCGAGAAAGGCTACATCACCACGGTGCACGCCTACACTTCAGACCAAAATCTGCAAGACGCGCCCCACAAGGACTTGCGCCGCGCCCGCGCCGCTGCCTACAGCATCATCCCGACTTCGACGGGTGCCGCTAAGGCTGTGGGCCTCGTGCTGCCCACCCTGAAAGGCAAGCTCGACGGCATCGCCATGCGCGTGCCCGTGCCGGACGGCTCGCTGACTGACCTGACCGTGGTGCTGAAAAAAGAAGCTACCAAGCAGCAAATCAACGACGCGCTGAAAGCCGCTTCGGAAGGTGCCATGAAAGGCATCATCGAGTACACAACCGACCCCATCGTGAGCATCGACATCGTGGGTAACCCCCACTCGTGCATCTTCGACTCGGAGCTGACCTCGACCAACGGCACGCTGGCCAAAGTAGTGGGCTGGTACGACAACGAAACCGGCTACTCGACCCGCACCGCCGACCTCATCCAGAAGCTGGGCGAGAAAATGAATGGCTAAATTTAGGGCTTAGTGGGTAGCTGTTAGTGGTTAACTATTTCAGCGAATAGCTAGAGCATTAATTAGTAACAGTTAGACATTAATCCTATTGTAAAGAAGGCCTGCCTGCTAGGCGGGCCTTTTTTTATTGTCTTGTTTGGTTTGAATAGTCGCCCGAGGGGGCGCCGAGCAGTATGCCGCGTACCTGTTTTATTTTTAACCCGATGGCGGGCACTGGCCGCCGGGCCGAGTTTCCGGAGCTGCTGGCGCGCCATTTTGGCTCCGAAGCGCAGGGCGACTACGTGCTGCGCCCCACTGAAGGCCCCGGCCACGCCACCGAGCTGGCGCGCGCCGCCGCCGCCGCCGGCTGCCGCGTGGTAGTGGCCGTGGGTGGCGATGGCACCGTGAATGAGGTGGGTCAAGGCCTTTTGCACCAGCCTACTACCGCGATGGGTATCGTGCCGCGCGGCTCGGGCAACGGCCTGGCCCGACACCTCAAGGTGCCCCTGAACCTGGGCCGCGCCCTGCGCCGCCTGCGGCAGCCCACCTTCAGCCGCATGGATGTGGGGCGGGTGAATGGCCGGCCGTTTTTCTGCACCGCCGGGCTGGGGTTTGATGCGCGGGTGAGCCAGCAGTTTGCTCAGGCGGGCTCGCGGGGGTTGAGCACCTATCTGCGGGTGACGTTCAGCGAGTACCGCACTTTCGAGCCGGTGCCAGTGGTAGTCGAAACCAATGGCCAAATCCTGGCCACCGACTGCTACGTGCTGGCTTTTGCCAACGCCTCGCAGTATGGCAATAATGCCTACATCGCGCCCGATGCCAACCTGCAAGATGGTATGCTTGACATGTGCCTCATGGATGCGCTGCCGCCCTGGCGCGCCGTGCAGGTGATGCTGGGCATGGCCCTGGGTACGCTGCCGCGCACCGGCGGCGCGGCCTACCGCCACACCAACCGCGCCACCGTGCACGCTGCCGCGCCCATTGGCTGCCACGCCGACGGCGACTACCTAGGGCACGCCACCGAGTTTGAGTTTGACCTGCTGCCGCTGGCGCTGGAAGTGGCCGTGTAGCGGGTGGGTGCAAGGTCAATCCGGAGAAGGGCTGCTGCTCGTAAGCGAATGTCATGCTGAACGCAGTGAAGCATCTCTACCGCTTCGTAAAAAGGCTTAGCAGAGAAGCCTCACTGCGTTCAGCATGATTCGTTTCTTACGTTTCGCCCAATTCATAAACAGACCCACTACCAGAATCAGCTGACTCAAAAACAGAAGAAAATGGCTCAAGATTTTATCAAGGAGCTGCAACTGCAGCTTCAGCCGGCGCGGCAGCGCATGGTCGACCATACCCTGTACCGCCGCATCCAGTCGCTTGAAGACTTGCGGACGTTTATGGAGCACCACGTCTTTGCGGTGTGGGATTTTATGTCGCTGCTCAAAGCCTTGCAGCGCGACCTCACCTGCGTGGAGCTGCCCTGGGTGCCCACCGGCAACCCCGCCACCCGCCGCCTCATCAACGAGATAGTGTTGGAAGAAGAAACCGACCTCGACCCCGAAGGCCAGCCCATCAGCCACTTCGAGCTGTATTTGCGCGCCATGCGCGAGGCCGGGGCCGACACCGCGCCCGCCGAGCGCCTGCTAGCGGCCCTAGGTGAGGGCGCCAGCGTGCCTGCGGCCCTGGCCGCTGCGCCGGCGCCGGCTGCCGTGCAAGACTTCGTGAAGCACACCTTCGGCGTGATTGCGGCCGGGCAGCCGCACGCCGTAGCAGCAGCGTTTACGTTTGGCCGCGAAGATGTTATCCCTGATATGTTTCGCAACCTAGTGGCCGACCTGGGGCAGCGTTTTCCGGGCCAGCTCGACACGTTTATTTACTACCTCAACCGCCACATTGAGCTCGATGAGGACCACCACGCCCCACTGGCCCACCAGATGGTGCGCGACCTCTGCGGTGCCGACTCACAGCGCTGGCAGCAGGCCGCCGAGGTAGCCCAGCAAGGTATGGCCGCCCGCGTGGCCCTCTGGGACGGTATTCAGGCGGCGCTGGCCAAAGAGCCAGCCGCCGCGTAATTTGGCGGTAGTATGAAAAAAGACCAGCGCCAAGGCGTGGTGTATTCCACGAACCCCGATTTTAGCTATCAAACCAACGACGAAACTGCCATCACCACGCTGCCGCCCCAGCAGCAGCAGTTGCGCGTGCAGCTCGATAAAAAGCAGCGCGGTGGCAAGCAGGTCACGCTCATCACTGGCTTCGCGGGCCGTGACGAGGACTTGCAAACCCTGGGCAAGCTCCTCAAAACCAAGTGCGGCGTAGGCGGCAGCGCCAAAGACGGCGAAATAGTGGTGCAAGGCGACTTCCGCGCCAAGGTGCTGGAAGTGCTGCTGAAAGAAGGCTACAAAGCCAAGCAGATAGGCGGATAAGTTAATAATGGTTAGTTGTTAATGATTAATGCCCACTTGGTTCAGGTGCGAACCAAGTGGGCATTAATCATTAACAACTAACCATTATTCTTTCACCTGCTCCAGCGAGCTGCCGCTGTTCAGGTCTTTCTCGATGCGGGTGGGGTTGCCGGCGTATTTCACCTGGCTGCCGCTGCTGAGGTCCACTTTCAGCTCGTCGGTGGCGTGCACTTTGGCCTCGGAGCCGCTGCTGAGGTCGATGGCAGCCTTGGTGGCGCGTAGGCCCAGCGCGTCGAGCGAGCTGGCGCTGGAGCCATCCACTGAGAGGTCGTCGGCCGTGCCATTCAGTTCGGCATGGGCGGCGCTGCTAAGGTCGATTTCGAGGTGGGGCACGTTCACATTCAGGCGGGCTGAGGCGGCGCTGGAGGCATTCACGCGCAGGTCTTGTTCGCGAAAGCCGCTCACGTCGGCCTGGCAGGCGGCGCTCAATTGCAGGCGGCGCAGACGAGGCAGCGTCACCGTTACCAGAATGGGGTTGCGGTTTTTGCCGAAGGCCGAAAACAGGCCGCCATTGCCCCGGTTGCGCACCACCAGC
>Ga0182219_1000043_pt1 | contig 9666 bp, 6 predicted proteins | sample G6R1MG_20_FD_128405 | JGI IMG/M metagenome (GOLD analysis project Ga0182219, IMG submission 128405) | Miscanthus phyllosphere microbial communities from Michigan, USA - G6R2_MAIN_03OCT2016_LD1 MG | ecosystem: Host-associated > Plants > Phyllosphere > Phylloplane/Leaf | place: USA: Michigan...
ATCGCGGGCATCGTCCTCGGTGCCGCTATTTTGCAGCACAAAGTGCGATACCATGGGCCAGTGCAGGCGGTAAAGCTGGCTCAGGGCCCGCTCATCACCACCTTGGATGGCTCGGATAAGTTGGGCATCGGCCGCCAGCGCCGTGGTGCTATCCATGTTCATTCGCTTCGGGGCTTAATGCTAACTAACAGGCATTAGTAACCCAGGAAAAAAAATTAAAAATATTTTCGCAGTAGCTGGGTTACCTGGCGGCCGCTACGGCATTAAGGGCAGATTTCTGATTATTCACCTCCCCAAATTTACCTCAAGATGACTAACCTGTTGAAAGTATCGGCTGCTGCTCTGTTCCTCGCTGTTGGCCTGACTTCGTGCGAGTCGAAGCCCGCTACCACCGAAACCACCACCACCGAAACCACTACCCCCGCTACTGAGTCGACCACCTCGACCATGAGCACCGATACTGCTGCTGCTGGCACCGCTGCTCCTGCCGAAGGCGCAATGGCTACCGACACCACCAAAGCTAAAATGTAATTACGCCCAGGCTTCGGCCTGGATGTGTTTTACCTATAGAAAAAAGGCCCGCGCAGCACTGCGCGGGCCTTTTTTTATGGCATCGGCCTGCGCACGCAGGTCGGGTAGCCTACGCTGGCACCGGCTCGGCCCGCCGGGCGGGCTGGCCGGCCTTGGCCTGGAGCTGCCGCACCACCTCTTCGCTGATGCGAATGGCCAGCGCGATGATGGTCATGGTGGGGTTGGAGAAGCTCGACGCGGGAAATACGGCCGAGCTGGCTACATACAGGTTGCTAATACCGAATACTTTACAGTCAGTATCTACCACGCCCTTGCTTTCGGTGGCGGCCATGCGCAGGCCCCCTGCTTGGTGAAACGTGTCCGCGAGCCAGCGGCGGGGGTCGGCGGCCTCTTCCGTAAGCCAGGGCAGTAGCTCGACGGTACCCAGCCCAGCCTGCTCAAACTCCTGCTGCAAGAGCTTAGCCACCGCCCGCACGGTTGAAACGGTAAGGTCGGAAACGGTCCAGTGCAGCCGCACGCGGGGCATCTGCATAGCGTCGGTGTCAGCGCTCAGGGTGATGTAGCTGTCGGCCTGGGGCTCTTGCTCGCTGTGCACCTCCAGCCAGATGGGGCCAGTACCGGCCGAGGAGCCGCGCTTGCCAAGCTTCCAGCGCAGCAGGCCCTTGGCCATCGTGAGCAGCAGCCGGGGGTTGGCTAGCACCTTCAGCTCTTCGGCACCGGGTAGCTGCCGGCGGCGCAGGGCCGCCAGCAGGCGCTTGCTGACCGTGAGCGGGCTGCGCGCCTCGACCGGAAATAGCACCTGGGCCGATGCGTGCAGCACGCGCAGCTCTTGGGCCAGGGCCGGCGCCAGCCGCAGGCGCGGTAAGTACTTGAACCCATGGCGGTAAAAGGGGTCAAAGATGTCGTGCATCCACTTGCGCGACGTGGGCACCACCCTGCCCACCACCGCCGCCACGTGGTCCTGAAAATACTTGCCCACCAGCCCATATTCGTTGCCCACGCCACCGCTCCCAAATGCGGTGGAGTTCAGAAATAACCGGACCGTTTCGATGGCTCCCGCCGCCGCTATCACGTAGCGGGCCGCGATACGCCCACTTTTGCCTTCTATCGACCGAATTTTGATTTCCTGCACCGCATCGGCGGCGGCCGTGGGCACCAGCTCCGTCACGGTAGCATTGCGCAGCAGGTCAACGGTGGCCGATTGCCCGATTTTGTCGCCGTGCTGCTGGGCAAAATTGGGGATTTTACACCATTTGGTCACCAGCAGGTCGATGCTGCCGGCCGAAAATGCGGGTTGCTTCACGCGCCAGTCCTGCCAGGGCTGGTACCCAAAAGGCACTGTGGGGTCGGTACCCAGAATGCGCTCGGCCTTTTGGTAATAGGGGGCCAGCTCACTGGCTTCAATGGGCCAGCCGCTTTCGCCCACGTGGCGGCGATGCAAAAAGTCTTCATCCATGAAAGGCAGCGCCTGCCCGCCCCATTTTGTAGTAGTGCCGCCCACCACCCACGCGCGCCCTTCGCGAATGCCTGTGTGCGCCTGGTTGCTCACTTCGCCCTGGTGCAGGCTGGTTACCTGCTCGTGCGGCTGGTGCAGGCCACTTTCTACCACCAGCACCCGAAACCCCGCATCGAGCAAGCTCACGGCGCACGCAAAACCCGCCGCCCCGGAGCCAATAATGCAGATATCGGTTTCGAACGAAGTTTCAGTAACCTGGGAAAAATCGAGATACATACCAGCTTAGCTGAGCAAATTAAGACACTAAAATATAGTGACTGTTGGTAAAATATCTATGAAGATACCTACACTTGCCCGAGGATGGATAAGCTGACCAGTTAATCCAACAAATAGAAATTTAAATTATTCGTTCCTAGCCTTTTCAAACACGATAAAGCCGTGCCGCTGCTACGGCCCCCAATGCTCCAAAAGCGGCGCCTAAACTAGTGCCGGGCGCGAGCAGCGGCTAGGCCACCAGGGCCAGCAAATCGGCCGCAATGCCGGGCCAGGGCTGATGCAAATCGAGCGTGACGATGCGCACCGGGTGGCCGCCCAGTGTATAGCGCACATCCACGGGGGCCGCGGCGGCGGGGTACAGCAAAATGCCTTCGAGCTGCTGGCCGGCGGCAGGGCGCACATTCTGGAGGTAGGCGTAAAGCTGGTAGAGGTGCGGCGAAATCAGGCGCTGCTGGTCGTAGCGCGGGCGCAGGGCCGCGGCGTAGTACTTGGTATCGAGGATGATTTTGCGAGCCGGGTTTTCGAGCGTGGTGTCGGTGAGCATAGTGGGCAGCAGGGCCATATCCTCGGCTTTCGGGGCGTCGGCCTGCCAGGCAATAGTTTCGGCAAACACGCGGTACTGGCGCTGCTCGCGCCGGTAGAAGTTGCGCACTGCCTGCTCAAAAATCCGGGCCATCAGGCGCTCATCGCGCCGAAAATCGACGAAGCGGCCCCGGCCCTGCTCGGTGGGCTCGGGCAGGGCCGTTTCGTAAATCAGCTCGCAGAGGTGCAGCAAAAATGCCTCCTCGGCGGCCGGCCGCTGGCGGCGCAACGCCGAAAAAATGGCCGCTATCGGTACCAGAGGCGCTATTTCGGCCGGGAAACGGCGGCGCAGCTGGCTTAGCTCGCGGCGCAAGGCTACGGGCACGGCGCGGTGGGCAGCCAGCGCCCCGATGGTGCCCAGCAGCAACTGGTGCAGAGGCGTATTGGGGCCTAGCTCGTCGTAGGTGCACACGGCGCGGCCCTGCGGCAGCAGCCCCCGGCTCAGGCTGGGGGCCAGCTCGATGCGGCCCCGCAGCTCGCGCAAGTCGGCTTCCTGGGTTTGGAAGGCGCGGGGCAGGCCGTTGCGTAGCCGCTCGCGGGTGGCGTGCAGCAGCATCTGCGTCAGCAGCTCCAGCGGCCGGTGAAAGGGCGTGGCTTCGGTGGCAAGCAGCACGGCGGGCGCAGGCAGGCGCTGCCAGGCGTAGCACAGCAAGTAGTAGAGGGTGGCTATCGGGACCGCAGATTCCAACGGATTTTTAGGATTTAACGGATGCGCCGGGCTGGCTTATCGGAGGAAGCGAGGCGGCCTTCGGCTATGTGTTACCGGCTTTTATAGGCCTTGCAGCAGCTTGCGTAGGTGGGCGGCGGCGGTGGCGGGCTGCTCGCGCCAATAGTCGGCCAGCAGGGGGCCAATTTCTTGCTCGAAAATCAGGCGCAGCCAGGCAGGGGCCTCTTTGGGGTTGGCGGGCGGGGTGCAGAAGTAGCTGTGGCCCACGGCAAAATCGGGGCCTAGCTCGGGGTCGTCGGCAATGGCCTGGTTGAGTTCGGCCATGCGCTCGGTGAGGTGGGCAGCCAGCTGGCCGGGCACCTGGGCCTCGTGCAGCAGTAATTGCAGCGTGCCGCCGAATTGCGGGCGCATGTTCACGAACGCGAAGCGGCGGCGCAGGGCGTAGTCGAGCGGGGCCAGCGAGCGGTCGGCCAGGTTGAGCGTACCGATGACGTACAGGTTTTCGGGCACGAAAAACAGCGGCGCTTCGGGCGGGGCGTAGGGCAGGCGCAGGGCGTGGGCGGGGCCGCGCTGAGTAGGTTCGAGCAGCACCAACAGCTCGCCAAAAATACGGGCCACGTTGCCCCGGTTTAGCTCGTCAATCAGCAGAAAATACGGCTTTTCGGGGTCGATGGCGGCGCGCTGGCACAGCAGCGGCAGCACCCCTTCGACCAAGCCAAACTGCCCCCCAGCGCCCGGCCGGAAGCCGAGCACGAAGTCTTCGTACCCGTAGCTGGGGTGAAACTGCACCAGCTCAATCCGATTGTCGTCTTGCGCCCCGAGCAGCAGCCAGGCCAGGCGGCGGGCCAGGTAGGTTTTGCCGGTGCCGGGCGGGCCTTGCAGCAGCAGGGCGCGGCGGCGGCGCAGGCCCGCCAGCGCGGCATCCAGCTCAGCTTTCGAGATAAATAGCTCATTCAGCGCGTCTTTTTCCGTGTAGGTGGGCGGCGAGCTAGCGTAGCTGACTTCGGCCTCGGCTACGGCGGTTTGCTCAGCTTCGGCGGCTTGTTCGGGCGTGGGCGGACCGGTGTAGAGGTTTTCGGCCTGCTGCTCGGCGGCCTGGCTTTGGTCTTGCACCGAGCCGGCGGCCAGCACGGGGCGCTTGGCCACGATGGTGAAGTCGAGGGCTTCGAGGGCGGCGTTGGTGGGCTGGCCGGCGGCGTGAGGCCAGCGCGCCTGCGGGTCGGCCTGGGCAAGGCGGTAGGCCAGCTCGGCCACGGCGCGCGGCGGGTAGCGCCGGCCCCGATACAGCAGCTCGTACACAGTGCTGGGCGGTAGCTGGCGGCCTTCGCGCTCCACGAGGCGCAGGGCGCGCAGCACCTGCTCGCGGGTGAGCAGCGGGGGCGCAGAAACGGGGGCGGGGGCGTCGGTCACGGTACAAATAACACGTACTAGTTAGCTAGCGTGCGGGTTGCCGTATTTTCTTTGGGGCGATTCCGGCCGGCTGGCGCTAACTCCGCGGCTAGTTGGCTGGTTACTACCTCATGTCCCAGCTACTTACCTCCGAGGTCGCCGCGCTCAGCGGCATCACCGCCTTTCAAGACCTGCCGCCCGCGGTGCTCGACTGGCTGCTGCAAGCCGGAGAGCTGCGCCAGTACGCCCCCGGCGAAGTCATCGTAGAGTCTGGCTCGCCAGCCGACCGCCTAGTAGCCGTGGTAGAGGGCGCCATACAATTTTACGCCGTCACCAATACCCAGGCGTCGCCCATCTTTCGGATGGAGCCGGGCCAAGTGGGCGGCGTACTCCCCTACTCGCGCCTCCAAACCTTTAAGGGTCAGGGTATCGCCGTAGGCGATACCACACTCTACACGCTACCCCGCAGTGAGTTTCCGGCCTTGGAGCAGCACAGCCCCGACCTGGTGCAGCGGCTGGTGGGCATCATGAACGACCGCGCCCGCGACGAGGTGCGCGCCCAGGAGCGCGACGACAAGCTGCGGGCGCTGGGCAAGCTTTCGGCCGGCCTCTCGCACGAGCTCAATAACCCGGCCGCCGCCATTGGCCGGGCCGCCGACGCGCTCAACAAGCACTTGTGCAACAGCCCGATGCTCCTCAAAAACCTGATGCTGGCCGGGCCGCCCAACACCGCTATGGTCGCGCTGAAGGCGCTGGCTTCGGAAAGCAGCGAGCGCCAGCCCCCGGCGCTGTCGGCCCTCGACCGCGCCGACCAGGAAGATGAGCTGGCCGACTGGCTCGAAACCCAGGGCGTGCCCGATGGCTACGCCCTCACCGATGGCCTGCTCGCGGCCGGGCTCACCAGCGCCCAGCTCACGCCGCTGCTGGCCCAGCTGCCCGAGGCCGCCCGCGCCCCCGCCCTGGCCTGGCTCGAAGCGCACCTCACGGCCCTGCGCCTCACCCGCGACATTCGGGAGGCCAGCCAGCGCATCAGCACGCTGGTGAGTGACGTGAAAACCTACTCGCACATGGACCGCGCCGGCGGCCACGAGCCGCTGGCCGTTACCGATGGCCTCGATAGCACGCTCAACATCTTCGCCCACGCCCTGCGCGACAAAAACGTGCGCCTCACCCGCGACTACGCCCCCGACCTGCCAATCGTGATGGGCCAGGCTGGCAGCCTCAACCAGGTGTGGACCAACCTAATAGACAACGCCCTCGATGCACTGCCCGCCAAAGGCGGCGAGCTCACGGTGCGCGCCACCCTCCAAAACGGCTTCGTGCGCGTTTGCATTCAGGATAACGGCACGGGCATTACGCCCGAGGTGCTGGCCCACATGTTCGAGCCGTTTTACACCACCAAGCCGCCGGGCGAAGGCTCGGGGCAGGGCTTGGATATTGCCCGGCGCATTGTGCAGGAGCACGGCGGGCGGCTAGAGGCAATTTCGCAACCGGGCAAAACGGTTTTTTCGGTCTGGCTGCCGGTTAAGAAGGTAGTATAGGCTTTAGCTTACTAGCTATTTAGACCTAATTTAAGTTTTGTTTGCCTTATAGCCAGCTTGAGTTTTTCGATTAGAATCATGAAAAAACCTATCATCCTGACGGTTGACGACGATACGCAGGTACTCAACGCCATCACGCGCGACCTGCGCAGCGAATTCCGCCAGGAATACCGCATCCTGAGCGTGAACTCGGGGCCAGAAGCGCTGAAAACGCTCGATGAGCTGCGTGCCCGCGCCGAGCCGCTAGCCCTAGTTCTGGCCGACCAGCGCATGCCCGAGGTCGAAGGCGTGGAGGTACTGACCCGCGCCCGCGAGCTATTTCCTGATACCAAGCGCGTGCTACTCACGGCGTATGCCGACACCTCGGCGGCCATTCGGGCCATCAATTCGGCGCAGCTCGACTACTATTTGCTGAAGCCTTGGGACCCGCCCGAGCAGCTCCTCTACCCTACCCTGCACGACTTACTGAATAGCTGGCAGGCCACGTACCGGCCAGCTTTTGCGGGCCTGCGGCTGATTGGGTTTCAGTGGTCGCCGCTGTCGCACGAGCTTAAGGACTTCCTAAGCGGCTATATGGTGGGCTACCAGTGGATTGATTTTGAGAAAGATGCCGATGCCACGACGCTGCTGGCCACTACCGGCTTCGCAGCCGACGACCTGCCGGTCGTCATTTGCCCCGATGGCAAAGTGGTGTCGCGCCCCGACAAGCTGGACTTAGCCAAGCATCTGGGTTTGCTGGTTGAGGCCAAGCAGGAGCTGTACGACGTGGTGGTGATTGGGGCCGGGCCGGCCGGGCTGGCGGCGGCCGTGTACGGCGCGTCGGAGGGCCTCAAAACCCTCATAATCGAAAAGCAGACGCCCGGTGGGCAGGCCGGCTCATCGTCGCGCATCGAAAACTACCTGGGCTTCCCCACCGGCCTGAGTGGGGCCGAGCTGGCGCACCGCGCCTGGACGCAGGCCACCCGCCTCGGAGCCGAGTTTATGGCCCCGCAGGAGGTCATAAACCTTTGCATTCAGGATGGTTATAAGGTATTGACCCTAAGTGATAACACTGAAATAAAAGCCCGCGCCGTGGTGCTAACTACAGGCGTGAGCTACCGCGTGTTGGAAGCCCCCGGCCTCGACCGGCTGAGCGGGGCGGGCGTGTACTACGGGGCGGCCCGCACCGAGGCGCGCAGCTGTAGCGACCAGCCGGTATACGTGGTGGGCGGCGGCAATTCGGCGGGGCAGGCAGCTATGTACTTATCCACGTTCGCCTCGCGGGTGTTCATCGTGATTCGGGGTGCAAACCTGGCCGCCAGCATGTCGGCCTATTTGATTGAGCAGATTGCCCAAACGCCCAATATTGAGCTGCTGCCGCACACGCAGGTGCGCGAAGCCTGCGGCGGCAACTCGCTCGAAGCCGTGGTCATTCAGCGCGATGGGCAGGAGCCCAAAAAGCATCCGGCGCGGGCACTTTTCATCTTCATCGGGGCCAAGCCCAGCACCGAGTGGATTTGCGACCTCGCCCTGTGCGATGCCAAAGGCTTCCTGCTCACCGGCCGCGACCTCGTGACCGACCCGCGCTACGCCACTTCCTGGAAGAAAACTCGCGAGCCCTATCTGCTAGAAACCTGTGTACCAGGCATGTTTGCCGCCGGCGATGGCCGGGCGGGTGCCATGGCGCGCGTAGCCTCGGCGGTGGGCGAAGGCAGCATGGCCATTAAGTTCGTGCACCAGTATCTGGACGAGTAGGGTAGCGTAATCCGGTGTAGCGTAAGCTTTAGCTTGCGAGTGAGCGCAGCGAACAACCACGTTAGTGGGCGTTGAATAACGTTCGCAGCGCCGATGTTCGCTGCGCTCACTCGCAAGCTAAAACTTATGTTACATCATAATATCCGGCTCAAATACTCGGCCCGCGCCTCGTCCAGCAGCCCGAGCACGGCCGCCCGGCGCGCCCGCAGCCCGGCGCGCACGGCCAGCGGCAACTGCCGCACCCGCAGCCGGCGCAGGCGGGCGCTTAGCGTCTGCCAGTAGCCCAGGGCATAAAACCCGGCCAGTGGCAGGCTCAGGACGAAAAGCGCCGTCAGCCGCCAGTCGTGGGTCCAGTGCTGCACGGCGGCGGCCTCCACGGCGTAGGCAATGGGGAAGGTTATCATGCCGACGCCCAGCATGATAGCGGCGATAAACTCAGTTTCCTTGGTAGCCCGGCGCGCCACCTGCGACGGGATTTTGTACGGGATATAATTAGTAACTAACCCGTAGAGCCACACCGGGAAACCTAAAATCAGGCTCAAATAATCGGTCAGGCCGGTGCTGGGGCGGCGGGTTTGGTCGAGCGCTTCGTCGTCTACTTTGTGGTGCTGAAGCTCGGAGAGGTAGGTGGTGAGCGCGCCGCGCAGGGCGGCCAGCCGGCCGGCATCGTGCTGCTCAAACCAGGCCACAGCATCGAGCAACGTGCGGCTCAGCTCGAAGTTATCGTAGAGCGTGGTGGGGTCGTCGTCGGGGTTTAGATGGTCGCCGAAGGTGCGCTCGACCTGCTGGGCCAGCTCATCGTCTTCGGCGGCGCGGCTGATGACGAGGCGGCGCGTGAGGCGGCGGCGGATTTCCTCGGTCAGCTCGTCGGCGGCGGCTTCGGGGTCTTGGTGGTAGCGGGCGGCGTAGTCGGCTATCACGATGGGCGGGGCCACGTTGAGCAGTACGTCGGAGCGAAACTTGCTGGGGTCGAAGTAATTGGTGCCTATGCAAACCAATTTCAGGCCCAGCTTAAAATCGTGCCGCGCCTCGGTGCCCAGCGCGATGCGGGCGGCCCCGGTTTTGAGCGGGCGCAAGCGGCGCTCGCTCACGCTGGTGCCTTCCGGGAATATCATGACCGTGCCGCCGCGCTCCAGGTAGTCGTAGCACCGGCCAAAACTAGCCTCGTTGCTGGCGGCTAGCTGCCGGGCACTAGTAGCATCGCCCCCACCGGCCGCATCCTGGCGGCGGTAGATGGGAATGCAGTTGCCCGAGCGCATAATGGCCCCCAAAATCGGGTTTTTGAAGAACGTGCTCTTAGCCAAAAACGCGATGGGCTCGTGGCGCTGCACGGCCGTCACGAGCGGGTCCATGAGGGTATTGGGGTGGTTGCTGCACAGCATGAGCGGGCCGGGCAGGCGCAGGCGCTCGCGGTGGCGTACCTCGAGGCGGCGAAAAAACACGCGCAGCCCCAGGCGCACCACGGGCTTCATCACGGTGTAAAAGAGCAT
>Ga0182219_1000044_pt1 | contig 9332 bp, 9 predicted proteins | sample G6R1MG_20_FD_128405 | JGI IMG/M metagenome (GOLD analysis project Ga0182219, IMG submission 128405) | Miscanthus phyllosphere microbial communities from Michigan, USA - G6R2_MAIN_03OCT2016_LD1 MG | ecosystem: Host-associated > Plants > Phyllosphere > Phylloplane/Leaf | place: USA: Michigan...
ATTTTTCTGCCGGACTGGGAAACATGGCTTGATTCTCTGCTGGTTCGCTCACCTCTTTCGTAATCTTGCACCTCTATTTATAGAATGCGTCTTACTGTTATTTCTTACTGCTACCCTTTTGTATGCATCACATCATTTACTTGAGTTGTGCCGTCGCGCCGTTTACCAATGCGCAGTTGCAAGCCTTGCTCACACTGGCACATCGGCGCAATACCGAGCTCGCCATCACGGGCGTCCTGTTCTATGCTAATGAGCGGTTTATGCAGGTTTTGGAAGGAGAGGAAGAAGCCGTGCGAGCGCTGTACGAACTAATTAAACGTGACCCCCGCCACCACTCCGTCATTGCGTATGCCGACAAGCCGATTATCGAACGCAGCTTTGGCGAGTGGGCCATGGCTTTTCAGCCCAGTAGCCCGCAGCAGGTGCTGCAACTAGCCGGCTACCTAGGGCCAACGGACGTGACCGTTGAGGTAGCTGGCTTATCTCCAAAAGATAAGAGCCTCTTTGACTTGCTGCGCTCCTTTACACTACCTTAAAAGCGGCTCCCCGCACCACCGCCTGCTAGCAGCAAGTATGCGGGGTTCACAATTTCGCCCCGCCCCCGCTTCTTGTTGGTACCCAGCCAGGTTCCTCAACTCGCTTCACTAGGCCACAATAAGTCGCTTACAATCAAGCTATGTATGGGCTATCGCAGCACAGCCTTCAGTACGGCGGTGTTACTCCGCACCCGCAGGGTGTACAAACCGGGAGCAATTTCAACCGTCGAGCAGGACTGCTTTAAAGGGCAGGTAGCAGCGGCACTATCAGCACGTGTACTAAGCCCCCGCTTTAGAGACAACGGCGAGCACCTACTGGGCGAGCTAAAATACCTGGACATGCCCCTACTCTACACCTTGGGGCCGGGCAGCACGAGCCAGACCGGCCCGCTCTGCGGAGGTGCGAGCCGCAGCAACTGTAGCCACGGCGTGAGCGCCCACGAGTACCCGTCCCCAGCCTGGTGCCCACGGACATGCCGTAGCGGCGTTATCTATAAGGATTAGCGGGTTAGGGCATTCCATGCCAGCTCGCCCGTGAGCGTTGTGGCTACTGCCGGCTGGGTCTGCTTGACGGCTGGCTGAAGCTTGCGATTATTTTTCTTTTGTAACTTATTAAGCCAGATAATTACGCCCGTGAGGGGCAAGCTGGTGGCAACGAGGCAGGCAATGAAATAGAGAATTTTGGAGAACGTGCCGTACACATCGCCGATGTGCAGCGGCCGGATGAGGGCCACCAACTGCTCGTTCCAGGGCTTGGCAGCAAAAATATCGGCCTTAAGCACGGCTCCGCTGTACTGGTCGAGGGTGAGGCGGTCGGAGGCGGCCAGCGTGAAAAAGCCCGTTGGCGTTTTGTAGATAGTGGCCGCGCCCGCGGGGCCTTGGGGCAGCGTGAGGCGCACTACGCCGGGCTGGGGCAGCTGGCGAGTAGTAAGGGCCAGAAAGTCGTCGGCCGAGAGCGTGCGGCCGGGCGTGGCGGGCAAGGTGGAGGGAACAGGCTTTTCACTTCGGAAGCCGAATACCTTGGCTCCGAGTAGGGCGCTAGTTCCGTTACGATACCACTCAAACGACCAGCACAACCCGGTGAGGGCCATCACCGTGAGCAATGCGAAGCTATAGAACCCTAAGGTGTTGTGTAGGTCGTGGTTGATGCGCTTCCAGTTAGCGTCCCATTTGATGTGGAAGCCCGGCTTCCACATCTTCCAGTTGCGCCACTGCTTAAGCTTGGCCGGTGCCCACAGCACTAAGCCACTGATTTCGAGCACCAGGAAGATGATGGTCGAGATACCCACAATCACCTGCCCCACGCCGCCCTCAATAAGCAGCCAGCGGTGCAGGCCCATCACACCGAAAAAGAATTTCGACAGCCCAGTATCTACGTTGCCTTGCACGGCGCCGGTGTAGGGGTTTACGAGCAGGGTTTGCGTGTCGTGGTTGCGGCCGTGACCACCTTTTTTACCTTTGCCGCTCTTGCTGCGGGCGCTTTTGGGGCCGTGGCCTTTGCTACCAGCGCGGGTCTCTTCGGCGCGTTCCTTGGCTTCTTCGGCCAGCTGGCGCTTGAGGGCGGCTTTGGTGGTGAGGGTGAGCGTCCAGGCGTGGTCTGCCGTCTGCGGCACCACTAGGGCCGTGACCTGGCTCTCGGGGTAGACACACTCTAGGGTGGCAATCAAGGTGCTAGCGGGTAGCGGGCGAGTGCCGGCAGGCGCCGATACGTGGTAGGCATCGGCCTCTACGGCTTCTACTAGTTCGTTGCGGAAGGTGTAGAGCGTGCCGCTCAGGCACACGGCAAACAGCACTAGCCCCGCACCGATACCCAGCCACAAGTGCAGGTCGCCGATAAGCTTGCGAAAGGTGTAGCCTTGTGTTGCGTTGGACATGGAGGATGAAAGTGGCTTGGTGAAAAATCTTGTCTTTGTGGGTAACCTCGCCCTCGACCCCTCTCTAGATGGGGAGGGGCTGGGGGTGGGGTAAATGCCCTAGAAGCGCACGGCGATGCTGCCCAAGAACTGTCGGGGCGTTTGGGGCACAAGCGCAGTGGTGCCAATCCAGTAGCGTTCGTTAGCGAGGTTGTTGCCCTTCACGGTGAAGCGCAGGCGGCCAACTTCGTAGAAAATGCTGGCGTTGAAAATCTTGTAGCCGTCGATGATGAGCGTGTTGATGGCGTTGGCGTAGATGTCGGACGAGTAATTGCCACCCACGCCTACCCCTAGGCCGTTGAGCGGGCTGCTGCCGCTGAGGCGGTAGCTGGCCCAGAAGTTGGCCACGTGCTGCGGGGCCTGCTCGGGGGTTTTGCCCTCGTTGGTGAGCAGGTAGCGGCTCTGGTTGTAGGAGTAGCCGCCGAAGAGATTGAGGCCGGGCACGGGGTTTACCACCAACTCTAGGTCCACGCCCTTGCTGGTGCGGGCGTCGTCTTGCAGGTCGGGCAGCGGGGTAGCGGTGGTCGAAAGCGGGTCGGCGCGCAGAATATTATTCTGGCGAATAGCGTAGTAGCTCACGTTGGCTGTGGCGCGGCCCTGAAACATGTCCAGCTTCAGGCCGCCTTCCCACTGAATAGTCTGGGTGGGCTGGTAGGTGGTGTTAATGGTGGTCGCCACCCCGTTTACGGTTGTGGCCAGCGACTGCGGCTGGTTGTTGGTGAAGCCGTTTTGGTAGTTGCCGTACACCGACAGCTGGTCGCGCAGTACCTGGTACACCACCCCGAACTTGGGCGACCACGCCGTTTGGTCATACACGGCGAAGGTGCCCGCCTCGCCCACTTTAAAGTAATCGAAGCGCACCCCGGCCGATAGCAGCAGCTGCTCGGTCACGTTGAAAACGTCCGAGATATAAGCCGCCGAGTTGTAGAAGCGCCGGTTGATGCGCGAGCGTGGCTTGGTGGCAATGGCGTTGTCAAAACCCTGGAGGCTAAACGTGGTGGTGTTGTACGCCGCGTCGTCTTGGTTGAGCTGAAAGGTGGTAGTGGCCTGCGCCGGCGTGGTGGCGGTGGGGTTGTCGATGTAAGTGGTACCGCTCACCCGGTTGTCGAGCGTAAACCAGCGCGAGTGGTCGAGGCCCAGCACCATGCGGTTGCGCCGAGTGCCGATTTTGAAGTCGCCGATGAAGTTTTGCTGCACCTGCACGTTGCTGAAATTCGACGGGATGTAGCCGCCCGTGCGTTGAATGCGCGTGGCAGTAGGGTCGAACTGTGCGTTGTCGGTGGCCGAGCGCACGGTGCTCGGCAGCAGCCCTAGGGTCAGCGTGCGGCTCAGGTAGTCGGCATTGCCCAGCGAGTAGAGCGTTTGCGACTGCCAGCCCGGCGCCAGCTTGTAGTTGACGCGCCCAAACACGTTGTACACGTTCTGGGTGGTTTGAAAGTCGTTGTTCGTGTACGAGCGGTCATAGTTGATATACTGGCTCAACGCGCTGAACTTCTTGTTGTACAGGAAGCCCGCCGGCGTTACCACGCCCGTGGTGGCATTGCGCGACTCGGGGGCGTACAGAGCGGCGTTGAGCGAGTAGGTCGTGTTGTTGAAGCGCGTGTTGTACAGCTCCACGTCGAGGTCTACCGACAACCGGTCGTTCACGATATACGTCACGCTTGGGGCCAGCAGGTACGAGCGGCTTTGGCCCGCATCCTGAAAGCTGCGCTCGCCGGCCACTACCGCGTTGAGGCGCACCAGCAGGCTAGAATCGCGCAGTAGCGGCGTGTTGAGGTCGAGGGTGGCGCGCTGCTGGTCCCAGCTGCCGCCGGTGTAGCTCACCTCGCCGCCAAAAGCCCGGTAGGGCCGCTTGGCTACGCGGTTGATGAGGCCGCCCGGCCCGCCCGTGGTGCCGTAAAGCGTACCGTTGGGGCCTTTTACCACCTCAATGCGCTCGGTCAACTGCGGGTCCGAAAGCGTGAGCTGGGCCGTTTGCAGGCCGTTGCGCAGGCTAGTAGTGGAAGTGAAGCCTCGCAGGCGCACGGTGAGGCCGGTACCGCCCGAGCCGCCCGAACGGCTGACGCCGCTCACGCCGGGGGCGTTGAAGAGGGCGTCGGTGGTATTCGTCACCACTTGGTCTTGCAGCAGCTCCTTGGTCACGACCGAGTAAGTCTGGGCGTTTTCGAGGTTCGAAATGGGCAGGCGCGACACAAATTCGCCGCTTTGCTTGCGGGCGTACTTGTTGATTCGCTGGCCCGTCACGGTCACGGCATCAAGCTCGGCCGATGACTGCTTGAGCACGATGGTCTCAATGGTAGTCGTGTGGTGCGGCTCAATCGTGACGGCTAGCTCGCGCTTTTCAGACCCTAGGGCCTGCACCGTGAGCGTGTAGCTGCCTGCGGGCGCTTTCAGCACAAAGGCGCCCTCATTGTCGGTGGTAGCGCCGTGCGTGGTGCCTGCCAAACCCAGCAATACGCCCACCGCCGCCTGGCGGTCCGCATCAATAACCTTGCCCCGCAGCGTGCCCGGCACCTGAGCGTACACTTGCAGTGATAATGAAAGAATGATGAAGAAAGTAACAAGGCAAAAAAGGCCTTTTCGAGGCATTAAAGGCAGTTTTAGGTAGACAGTACTTCGCATAAGACCAAGATTTTTATTTAGACTTGTTATAAACAAGCTAGCTTTGGACCGCAAAAGTACCCGCCCCCCTACCCCAGCCGGTATTGAAAAACGGAGCTTGTTTACCTAAAAAGAGATTATTTTCCTATGCTCGTTACCTCCCGCCTAGCCCACTCCGCGCAGTACATCTGCCACGAGCAGGTGCCGGAGGCCTACCAGCCCAATAGCATTCTAGCCGAGCAAACTGTGGTGGTGGCCGAGCCCTTCATCACGCGCCTATCCAGCCGGCAGCTCAGCACCAGCGGGCTTCTGGTGCTGGACACGCACTTTGAGTTTCGGGAGCCCGCCACCGACTTGTTTACGGTAGCGGGCGAAAGCATCCTGATGCTGTTTTTTTTGCAGGGGCAGGCCGACAGCGCCCCGGCGGGCCGGGCAGGCTACGTTGGCAACGTGCACAGCCTGTACTACTTACCTGGGCTGGAAGCAGCTTTTCAGATGCCCGCCCACGAGCCCGTGCAGTACTTTGCCATCATCCTGTCGAAGGCGTTTTACTTTCGCCTGCTCGACCAGCAGTGCCAGTTGCACCAAGCCTTCGTGGCGGCCGTGGCCCGCGCCGAGCCCGCCGGCCTAGGTCCGGCGCACCGGCCGATTACGGCCGAGATGCACCAGCTCCTGCACGCTATTCGGCACTGCACCCGCGAGGGGCTGCTGAAGCGGTTGTTTATCGAAGCCAAAATCCGGGAATTGCTGCTTTTGCAGCTCGAGCAGGGCCAGGCCCCGCCGCCCTGCCTCAACCGCCCCACCCTGCGCCCCGACGAGCAGCAAAAAATCGAGGCCAGCCGCCAGCTCCTCGAAAGCAGCTACGCCACCCCGCCCACCCTGCCCGAGCTGGCGCGCCTGGTGGGCCTCAATGAGTTTAAGCTTAAGCAGGGCTTTCGGCAGCAATTTGGCACCAGCGTGCGGGCCTACCTCATTCAGTTTCGGCTTCATAAAGCGCGGCAGCTGCTGCTCGCCGCCGAGTACTCGGTGGGCGAAGTGGCCGCCCTGGTAGGCTACAAAAACGGGGCGCACTTCACGGCGGCTTTCAAGGAGAAGTTTGGCGTGCTACCGAGCGCGATGCTGCGCTAATCAGGTGACCCAATAGCGAATAGAATGCTTAAAATTAAAAAACTACTCTTGGCTGGGCTGCTCGCCAGTGCCCTGGAGTGGTCCAATTACGCTGGACAGTTTAGGGCGTTAAGTTGAAGAGGTTGTTGGTGGGTATGATAGGGCGCCTGGTAGTCGATGCTGGAGTGCAGACGCTCGTGATTATAGTAATCAAGATAGTCGGCGACGCTGGCTTGCGCATCAGCTAAGTCGGCAAAAACAGGCCGCTCGCGCAATTCAAACACCTCTGTTTTGAGGCGGGCCCAGAGGCTTTCAGTCTGGGCATTATCGTGGCAGTCGCCGCGCCGACTCTGCGAGCGCAGGGCGTGGTGGTCGTGCAATAGTTTGCCGTACACCTTGCCGCAGTACTGCCCACCCCGTTCGGAGTGCACGAGCAGGTCCAGCGTGGGCGGCTGCGCCCCAAAAGTGCGCTGCAAGACCTTGGTAATCAGTTCTTCGGGTATGGTGGCCATCACGTGCCAGCCGACTACCTGCTTGCTGGCCATATCCTGATACGCGCACAGGTAGGCTCAGTCCCCGTTAGACAGGGGTAAGTAAGCGATGTCGCTGACCCATACTTGGTTAGTCTGCATAGGCTTGGGCTGATTGAGCAGCCGGTTCGGGGCGCAGCGCAGCCCGTGCGCCGAGTCGGTCGTGCGCGGGGTGAAGGCCTTGGGTTGCAGTGCGTGCAGGCCCCAGCGACGCATGGCTATGCGTAGGCGCTGCCGCCCCACGCGGTAGCCCTTACGGCGCAAGGCGGCGCATGCCGTAGCGGCGTTGATGGTGGCCAAAGACTTTCACCAAGGCGGTTTCCCAGGCTGGTTCACCGTGTGCTACAGCTTGTTGTTGAACTTGTTGCCAGGCGTAGTAGCCACTGGTCGGCACGTGGCAAAGCAGCCGCACCAGATGAGCAGCCTGTTGCGCTTCGATAAAGCGGTAACGGCTCATAGGTTGTCGGTCACCGAGAGCCTGCGCCTATAGCAGGCAACTGGCAATGGCTTTTTTTAAACTATCCAGTTCCTGCGCTTGCCGCCGCGCCAAGGCGCGCAACTACCGCAACTCGGCGGCCGTGACGAGGTCCAGGTCTGCGCCGCGGGCAGCAGCCACTGGCGTAAGTGCCCCTTTCTGCCACTTGTAGAGCAGTTTCGGGCTGCTATTTAGAGCGCGAGCGGCCGCCTGCGTGGAGCGGCTTTTACCGGCCAGGCGCAACGCTTCCGCTCGGAAAGCGGCATCGTACCGGCGGCGTTTGACGGGTTGCGGGCTGTCTTTCATGACGGGCGAAAGATAAGACCCTATTCTGTCCAGAATTACCCGACCACCTCATTACAGGAATACTCTACCTAGCCTGGGGCCGTGCAGGCAGCCCATGACTTACTTTGCAGCCAACTCGTAGCCTAGACGATTAGGCAGTAGGCGAATGGCTTTCTTTCCTGTTTTTTTACTGCCCTTGGTGGGACCCGGGCTGGCTTTGGTGCTGCTGCTAAGTACGGGCTGGCGGTGCCAACGCAGAAGTGCCGGGCTAGGGCTCGCCCTGGGGCTGCTACTGCCCCTCTTTCTGCTGGCGCAAGGGCTGTTGAGTATCGCTAGCTGGTGTGCGCAGCCGCTGGCGTCCGCAGGGGCGGCCCCGTATTCCCTGCCTTGGTACGGCGAACTTCTGCTAGCCCCGGTCTGCTACGTCTACTTCCGCGTTCTCACTAATAACCAGTTGCGCACCCCTGGGGCGTGGCGTTACCTGCTGCCAGGCCTTAGCCAGGTAGCGCTGTTTGCCGGCGTAGCCATTCTGGGCTTAGGGAATCAATTAGGCACCTTGGCACTTTTTAGCGGCCCACCGAGCGCGGCCACCAGCTTCCTCAAGCAAGTAGTAGGACCGCTCTCGCTGAGTTGCTACGTCCTATTTTTTCTCTACGGCCTACGCGCCCTGGACGACCACCGGCGCTACCTCACTAGCACGTCACCTGGCGGTGGGTGGAAGCGCGCTAGCCGTCAGCGTTCGCTGCTGATGCTTTTGATGCTGGGCTTTGGGCTGGGACTGGGGTTCGTAACGCTTGATGCCTGGTTTGGCCCCGTGGCCTATTCGGCCACTTGGTACGCCTTCGCCGTGCGGGGCGGGCTGATTTTTGGACTCGCCGTGGTGGGCCTGCAAGCCAGCTATGCAGTGGCCGCCAATTCCGGTCATCCCTATCAGTCCCCTGCGAAGGGGCAGCTGCTAGCGGCGACCGGCACCTACCCCCACCCACTGCCTGTCCCCTCTATCGCCACGCCGCCGCTGCCCTCAGAAGTACCCGCTACTCCGGCTAGCGAGCCTACCCCAGACCTGCTCCGGTGGCGCGACCGGCTGCTGCAACTCATGGACCAGACGCAGCCCTGGCGCGAGCCGGACCTGACCCTCCACGAACTGGCGCAACGGCTCGGCACCCATCCGGCCCTGCTCTCGCGCGTGCTCAATACGGGCTGCGGGCAAAATTTTAATGACTTCGTGAACACCTACCGCACCCAGGAAGCTCAGCGGAAGCTAGCCGACCCGCGCTTTGCCCACTACTCCCTGATGGGCGTGGCCCTAGAGAGCGGTTTCAACTCAAAATCAACGTTTAACCGCGTGTTCAAAAAGCTGACCGGCCAAGCGCCGAGCGAAGTAGCCCGTCCCAACTTATAAATTGGGTCGCGTCGTTCTCGGATTTTGGCGCGCTCGTCGATAAGCCGGGGAGAAGTTTTGCCGGCACCTTTTACGCTTCGCTTTCTCCTGCATGACGCACGCCCGAATAACCCGCCTTTGGCTGACGCTTGGCCTTAGCTTTGGCTTGGCCGCGACCCCCGTCTTGGCCCAGCCGACTATCCCTACTCTACCCGCCGGCGTTACGCAAGTGGCGGCGGTGGAAGGCATTACGGAGTACCGGCTGCCCAATGGGCTGCGGGTGCTACTCTTTCCCGACCCTTCCAAGCCCACAACCACCGTCAACATCACCTACCTGGTGGGCTCGCGGCACGAGGGCTACGGCGAGGGCGGCGTGGCTCATTTACTGGAGCATATGCAGTTCCGGGGTACTCCCCGGCACCCCCACATTCCGCAGGAGTTGACGGCGCACGGCGCCTCGCCCAATGGTACCACTTGGCTCGACCGCACCAACTACTTCGAGAC
>Ga0182219_1000045_pt1 | contig 9258 bp, 4 predicted proteins | sample G6R1MG_20_FD_128405 | JGI IMG/M metagenome (GOLD analysis project Ga0182219, IMG submission 128405) | Miscanthus phyllosphere microbial communities from Michigan, USA - G6R2_MAIN_03OCT2016_LD1 MG | ecosystem: Host-associated > Plants > Phyllosphere > Phylloplane/Leaf | place: USA: Michigan...
CTAGCCGAGGGCGTGTATTACTACCTCCTCACCCCGCCCAACAGCGCCAGCAGCATCAAAGGCTGGGTCGAGCTGGTGCGGTAGCGGAGGAGAATCCTCACCGCCCGTCATGCTGAGCGCTGCGCTGCGCTGCGCTCCGCTCAGCATGACGGGTTTTCGCTCAATATGACATTCCCCCGCACCTACCGCTTCTGCCCCAGCCAGCCTTCGGGGTTGAGGTTGGCCGAGTTGCGCCACACCTGAAACTGCACCTGGGCGGTGCCATCGGCATCGGTGGCGGCCGTGCCGATGGGCTGGCGGGCATCGACCAGCTGGCCCTCGTGCACGCTCACCGAGCGCAGCCGGGCATACACCGTGAAGTACTCGCCGTGCTGAATCATGACGATGGTGTTCATACCCGGAACCTGGGCCACGGTGAGCACCCGGCCCGCAAATACCGAGCGCACGGCCTCATTGTCATTGGTTTGAATATCCACACCCCGGTTTTCGACCACCACGTGCTTGAGCACCGGGTGGTTGTGCCGCCCAAAATGCTGCGACACGAAGCCCCGGGCCACCGGCCACGGCAGCCGCCCTTTGTTGCCGGCAAAATTGGAGGAGAGCAGGGCGGTTTGGGGCGTGAGGGCTACGCGGCTGGCGCGGCGGTCGGCCGAGGTTTCTTCGGGCGTGTCGCTATCGGGGTTGGCGCTGGCGTCGTCGCGGTCGTCGGCTTCTTCGCGGCGGGTGGGGCGGGTGGCGGCCGTGGCGCGGGCGGCCCGGCGGCGCGCCGCCGCGGCCGCCAGGCGGGCGGCCCGGGCGGCGCGGGCTATTTCCTCGCGCACGCGCTGGGCTATCAGCCCGTCGAGCTGGGCCACGGCGCGCTGGCGCTGGGCCAGCTCGTCGCGCAGGCCCTGTTCCTGCTGGCTTAGCTGCTGCACCACCTGGTCTTGCTCAGTTTTGAGACCCAACAGGTTGCGGCTTTCTACTAGCTGAGTGGTCAGCAGGCTTTTCTGGCGCTGGCGCTGCTGCGTGAGGCCATCGAGCTGCTGGCTCAGCTGCCGTTGCGCGCCCACTATGCGCTGGGCCTGGCGGTGGCGCTCCTCGGTGTACTGGCGCACGTAGCGCAGCCGCAGCACAAATTGGTTGAACGACTCGGCCGCAAACAAAAACATGAGCTGGTTGAAGCCACTGCTCGTTTTGGAGGCCGTGTACATGAGGCGGGCGTACTCACCCTTGAGGCGGGCAAGCTGCTCCTGGGTTGTGAGCACCTGGCGCACCGTGTGGTGCACGTTGGTTTCGATGCCTTGCAGCTGGGTCGAAATATGCTGAATCTGGCCCTGCTTCACCGTCAGCTTTTCCTTGATGACGTTGAGCTGGCCCAGCGTGGCCTGCTTTTTCTGGGTGGTTTCGGTCAGCACCTTGCCGGCTTCGGCAATGCGGGCCAGGTTGGTCTGGCGCTCGCGCTCCAGCTGCTCTTTCGACTTGCCGCGCGTGGTGGTGCGCCGCGGGCGCGGGGCGGGGGCTGGGCGGGCCGCCCGGGTGCGGGTTTCGGGCTTGGCGCGGGTGGCCGCCTTGGGGCGAGCAGTGGTTTTAGAACGGGTTTTGGTGGCCTTGGCCTTGCCGGCTGGCTCGCGGGCGTGGCGCTGCGCGGCGGCTGGCAGGGCCAGCAGCAGCCAGATAAGGGCGGGCAGCGCGGCCCGGCGTTTAACCATCAGAAGGAGAACTTTCACGCGGAGGAAGGAGGGCTGCGGGCACGGGCCGAACTATTTGGCCCCACAAAATAACGCCCGCGCCGGGCAGCGCGGCGCGGCCGGGCGCTCGGCGGCGGGCGGGCACCCAGGCACAGACGGCTTTTTTGCCCGTCGGTGGCCCCGCCCAGCCGCCGCCGACGGGCGGCTGGGTAAAGCAAAATTGCCGCCAGCTGTGTTGTGCGGACCGTAGCGGCCCGGTAGTTATTTTGCGGGCGGCCCCGCGCCCCTGCCCTGCGTCGTTGCGAAAGGCAGTTTTTGAGATTACCTGGCTGGTTGGCCGGCCCGCCATGGGTGCCCGCCGGTTTTTAATTGCGCCCGCAACGCAAGCGCTTTTTGCGCCGTTTTTAGCTGTATGCCACCCGCTCCTACCGATAGTTTTTTTCCTGAATCTGAAGACTTACTGCCCGTTTTGCTGGCAGTCTCACTGGCGGGCGTGGCGCTGCTGCGCCCGGTGCGGGCCGCCAATGGCGACCTGCTCGACTTCGCTTATACCTACCTGAACCCGGCCGCGCAGCGGCTACTGCACCTGCCCGAGCGGCCCGGCGCGGCGCACACAGCCACTTTTGGCGGCTCCGGGCAGGCCGCGCTACTCGGCTTTTACCGCGCGGCCTACGGGGCGGCACAGCCCACGCAGTACACCGGCAACTACCCGCATGGCGGGCGCGACTGCTACCTGCGGGTGGTGGCCCAGCGCAGCGGCGAGCTGCTGGTGCTGAGCCTGGCGGCCGCCGAGCCAGTGCCTGAGCCGGCACCCGCGGCAACCGCGCACCTGGAGCCGCAGCTTTACCACCTGCTGCAACAGGCCCCAGCCATGATTTGCATTTTTGCGGGCCCCGAGCACCGCTTTCAGTTCGTGAACCCGCCCTACCAGGCGCTGGTGGGCCGCCGCCCGCTGGTGGGCCTGCCCATTGCCGAGGCCATGCCCGAGCTGGCTGGCCAGCCTATTTTCGACCTGCTCGATGGGGTGTACCGCACCGGCGAAACCTACCACGCCAACGAAATGCTGGTGCAGCTCGACCACGACAACTCGGGCCGCGCGGCGCTCGAAAAGCGGTACTACAACTTTGCCTACCAGGCCCGGCGCGACGAGCAGGGCACTATAAACGGCATCTTCGTTTTTGCCTACGACGTAACGCCGCAGGTGCAGGCCCGCCAGCAGGCAGCTTATCAGGAGCAGCGCACCAACCAGCTGAATGAAGAGCTGGCCGCCAGCAACGAGGAGCTGGCCGCCACCAATGAAGAGCTGCTGGCCACCAACGAGCAGGCCAACGCCAGCAACCTGGAGCTGCTGGCCACCCAGGCCGAGCTGCACCTGCTCAACCAGGAGCTGGAGGGCCGCGTGGCCGACCGCACCCGCGCCCTCACCGAGGCCCTGCGCCAAGCCGAGCGCCAGCGCGCGCTGCTGCAAGCCCAGGAGCAGCAGCTGCACCAGATACTGCGCCAGGTGCCAGCTGCCGTGGCCACGTTTGAAGGCCCCAACCACCGCTACACGTTCTTCAACGCCCCCTACCAGGAGCTGGTGGGCCAGCGCGCCCAGGTGGGCCTGCTGGTAGCCGAGGTGCTGCCTGAACTGGTGGAGCAGGGCTTTACCAAGCTGCTCGACCAGGTGTATGCCACGGGCCAGGCGGTGGCTGGGGTCGAGGCGCCGGTGCGGCTGCGCCACCCGGCCACGAGCACGCTAGCCCAGCGCCACGTCAATTTTGTGTACCAGCCGCTGCTCGACAAGCAGGGCCAGCCCCATGGCATTCTGGCCTTTGTGCTGGACGTGACCGAGAGCGTGCGTAGCCGCCAGCGCGCCGACGCGGCCCAGGCGCAGGCCCTGGCCGCCGCCGAGCACCTGGCCCGGCAGCGCGAAACGTACTACCGCATTTTTGAGCAAACGCCGGCCGCCGTGGCCATTTTGCGCGGCCCCGGGCACCGGCTCGATTACTTCAACCCTGCCTACGGGCAGCTTTTCCCGAAGGGCCTCACGGTGGGGCATACCATTGCCGAATTGCAGCCCGAAGCGGTAAAGCACGGCTTTGTAGCGCTGCTCGACCAGGTGTTTCAAACCGGCGAAACGCACTTTGGCTACGAGCGCCCGCTGGCCATTCCGCAGCCCGGCGGGCAGCCCGCGCGCGAGGCGTATTTCGATTTTACCTACCAGGTGTTTGAGGAAGCCGGCCGGCCGGCCGGTATTTCGGTGTTTGCCAATGAGGTAACCGAGCGGGTGCTGGCCCGCCAGCAGCACGAGGCCCAGCAGCAGGTGTTGCAGCGCGTGTTTGAGCAGGCCCCGGTGGCCGTGGGCGTATTTGCCGGCCCCGACCACGTAGTGGCCGTGTGCAACCCTGGCCTGCAAGCTATTTGGGGGCGCACCGCGGCCGAGGTGCTCGGCAAGCCGCTGCACGAGGCCATGCCCGAGTTTCAGAGCCAGGGCTTCGACAAACTGCTGACCGAAGTACTGCGCACCGGCACGCCCTACGTGGCCCAGGAGCTACCGCTGCAAGTGCGGCACCAAGGCGAGCTAACTACGGTGTACGTCAACTTTGTGTACCAGCCCCTACGCGATGCGCAGGGCACCATCACGGCCGTGGCGGCCGTGGCCACCGACATCAGCGAGCAGGTGCGGGCTCGCCAGGCCAGCGAGGCGGCCACCCGACAGCTGCAACTACTCACCGATGCGCTGCCGGTGCTCATCGGCTACCTCGACCAGCACGAGAAGTACCAGTTTGTCAATTATGGCTACGAGGCGTGGTTTGGCCAGAAGCCCGAGCAGCTGCTGGGCCGCCCCGTGCGCGAGGTGGTGGGCGAGGCGGCCTACCAGCAAGTGCAAGGCTACATTGCCCGCGCGCTGGCCGGCGAGCGGCTCGAGTTTGAGTCGCGTATGGAATACCGGCCCGACTTTGTGCGGCACATTCGCACCAACTACGTGCCCGACGTGCGCAATGGCGAGGTGAAGGGCATTTACACGCTGGTGCTCGACATCACGGCCCAGATGGAAGCCCAGCACGAGGCCGAGCGCCAGCGCCGGATGCTGCACACGCTGTTTATGAATGCCCCGGCCGCCATCTGCATCTATGCCGGCCCCGAGCAGGTGTACGAGCTGGTGAACCCCAGCTACCAGCAGCTGTTTCCGGGCCGCCGGCTGCTGGGCCGCCCGGTGCTCGAGGCCCTGCCCGAGCTGGCCGACACGGCCGTGCTGGCCAGCCTGCACGAGGTGTATCGTACCGGCGAGGCTATCGAGTTTCGGGAGGTATCGCTGCAGCTGGCCCGCCACGAGGGCGGCCCGCTCGAAGAAGGCTTTTACACCTTTAGCTACCAGGCGCGCCGCACGGCCGAAGGGGCCATCGACGGGGTGCTGGTATTTGCCTACGAGGTAACCGACCAGGTGCAGGCCCGCCGCGTGATAGAGCGCAGCGAGCAGTACCTGCGCCGCGTGGCCGATGCCCTGCCCGCCATGGTGTGGCTGACCACCCCGGCCGGGTACTGCACCTACCTCAACCAGCAGTGGTACGACTACACCGGCCAGCTGCCGGGCGCGGGCCTGGGCGAAGGCTGGCTCGACGTGGTGCACCCGCAGGATATCGCCGCCACCCGCACCCTGTTTGCCAATGCCATTGCGCAGCAGGCGCCTTTTAGCGTGCTGTACCGGCAGCGCCGCCACGACGGGCGCTACCGCTGGGTGCTCGACACGGGCGCGCCGCGCTACAGCCGCACCGGGGCGTTTGATGGCTTCGTGGGCACGGTGTTCGACATTCATGAGCAGAAGCAGGCCGAGCAGGCCTTGCAGCGCCTCACCACCACCCTGCGCACCGCCCGCGACCGCGCCCAGAGCCTTAATGCCGAGCTGCAAGCCAGCAACGAGCAGCTGCGCCGCACCAACGTGGACCTCGACAATTTTATTTATACCGCCAGCCACGACCTCAAAGCCCCCATTACCAACATCGAAGGCTTGGCCCACGCCCTGCACGACCAGCTGCCCGCTGAGGGCGAGCTAACAGCGGCCGTGGCCCCGCTGCTGGGCATGATGCAGGATTCCATCGAGCGCTTTCAGCGCACCCTCGACCACCTCAGCGACGTAACCAAGCTGCAAAAAGAGCACGACCAGCCGCTAACCCAGGTGGCGCTGGGCACCATCGTGGAGGAGGTGCGCCTCGACTTGCAGCCCCTGCTGCTCAGCAGCGGGGCGCAGCTCACCACCGATGTATCGGCGTGCCCCATGGTGGCCTTCGCTCCCAAAAACCTGCGTTCAGTGGTGTACAACCTGCTCAGCAATGCCCTCAAATACCGCGACCCGGCCCGGCCGCTGGCCGTGCGCATCAGCTGCCACACCGAGGATGGCTACGTGGTGCTGCGCGTGCAAGACAACGGCCTGGGCCTCGATGCCAGCCAGCAGGCCGAGTTGTTTACCATGTTCCGGCGCTTTCACGTGGGGGTCGAAGGCTCGGGCATCGGGCTGTATATGGTGAAGAAAGTGGTCGAAAACGCGGGCGGCAAGCTGGCGGTGGAAAGCGAGCCGGGCGTAGGTTCTGTGTTTTCGGTGTACTTCTGCCGCTAGCACCCGTATAAGTGGGCCTGCCCCTCGCCCTGCCCTTCTTTTGACCTGATGAACAAGCTGCCCGCCGTGCTGCTCGTAGACGACGACCAGACTACCAATTACCTCAACCGCCTGCTGCTTGAAAAGCTTGCCGTTACCGACCACATCCTAGTGGCGCACGATGGCCGCGAGGCCCTCGACCTGCTGGCCCAGCAGTGCCAGCCCCTCACGGCCCAGTGCCCCCGCCTGATACTACTCGACGTGAACATGCCCGGCCTCAACGGCATCCAGTTTCTGGAAGCCTACCAGCGGTCGGACCTGGCTACCCAAAAAGCCATCGTTATCGTGATGCTGACCACCTCGCTGCACCCACGCGACGTGCAGCGCGTGCAGCAGCTCAATATGGTGGCGGGCTTCGTAAGCAAGCCGCTCACGGCAAGTAAAATACAGGCCATCTTGGCAGAACATTTTTAGCTACCGAAAGCGCTTGCACAGCTAAGAAGCTGCGCGCTATGCCAGCGGCCACGCACGTGACCCATAAAAAAGCCGGCTGGCTCCATTGGAACCGGCCGGCTTCTTGGTGCTTGCTTGCGCGAGCCTACTTCTTAATCCGGGTTTCCTTTTTGTAGCCTTTCGGGATGCTAAACGGGAAATCCAGGTGCCCCGCGCCCACTTCGACCTTCTGAAAATTCAGCGTGGCTGTGGTATTGGGGTTGCCGCCCTGCTGGCCTAGCACATTGGTAGTGAAGGCAAACGGCAGCTCGGTGCCGCTGGGCTGCTGAAAATCGGCGTAGCCCACCGTAAGGCTGCGCTGGGCGGCGCTCTCGCTCACCTTCAACTGCTGCAAGCGGCCAGTGGCATTACTCACCAGCTGCTCAATAACGAGTGGCGGCTGCGGATACGTCACGTTCTGGTTTTCACCCTCGGCCTTTACCACGGGCAACGCGCCTTTGGGCGCGGGCTGGTAGTCGCCGAGCAAGATGGCCTGCATCTGGCCGTAGCTCACGGGCACGCCCAGCAGTTGGCTCAGGTAGGCGTAGTCGCCGGCGAAGTAGCTCTTTTCCAATCGGTTCACCACCCGCACCGAGTCGGGCGTAAGCAGCGCCCGCACGCCCTCGATGCCCAATAGCGAGCCCGACAGCCAGATGGCCGAGTCGCGCCGCACGCGCAGGTTGAAGTTGGCCGACTGGTCGACGCTGCCCCGCGTGAAGTGGACTTTGCCTTTGCCGCTGAGGTATTGAAAGTTAGTATTAGTAGTTTTCACGCCGGCCGGCGTTTTCACGGTAGCGGCGGCGGTAGAGGTGCCCGGCCCCAGCTTGCCCGACGACGACGGGGTGCGGTGGCAGCTAGCCAGCGCCAAGGCGGCCAGCACGAGAGCAGATTTATTCATATAGCTTTTGGTCTTTGATTTTGCGGTCGAGCAGCGGCGAAGCGCCGGGGCCGGCCTTGCGGGCGCGCTGCCATTCGGCCACGGCCTGCGGGTGCTGGCCCAGCTGCCACAGCACGTCGCCGTAATGTTCGATTACGGCCGCGTCCTTGGTGGTTTTAAGGGCGTGCTCCAGGTTTTCGCGGGCGCCCGCGTAGTCCTTCAGCTTATAGAGCACCCACGCATACGTGTCGAGGTAGGTATCGTTGTCGGGAAACTGCTTCACGGTGCGGCCCGACATCTCCTTGGCCTTCTCCAGCTTCTCGCCGCGCAGGCTGAGGTAATAGCTGTAATTATTGAGCGCGCCGTAGTTGTTCGGGTCGGCCACCAGCGCCGCATCGTAGGCCGCGTCCGACTTCACGTAGTCCTTTAATTCGTGGTACGCATCGCCGAGCTGCACATCGAATTGCGCCTGCAATTCGAGGTTGGCGCTGGCCAGCTTGCGGCCGTGCTCCAGAGCCGCCACTGCCTGCTTGGGCTGGTGCTTCAGCGAGTGCCCTACCCCATTGAAAAACCACAGCTGCGCCTGGTTCGGGAACAGCTCCAGCGCCCGGTCGCTATGCACCAGTAGCGAGTCGGTTTGGTTCAATTCGGCATCGAGCAGCACTACTTGCTGCCAGAGCTGATACTTCGAGTTGTCGTAGCGCAGCGCCTTCAAATAGGTGTCGCGGGCTTCGCGCTTTTTGCCGGTCAGGGTTTGCACGTCGCCGGCCACGCTGTAGGCTTTGGCCTCTTTAGGGTGGCTGCGCACAGTGGCGGCGGCCAAATCGAGGGCCACGGCATTCACCTTGGGGTCGGGCAGTTGCTTAATATATCCCACCAGTATCCGCACCGCCTGGTCGATGTCGAGCGACGGATTTTCAAACGCCAGCCGCAGCTGCTGCTGCGACTCGGGCTCCTGCTTTTGCTGGCGGTATACTTCGGCTAGTATCAGGTGGGCCTGGGCGTTGCCGGGGTCGAGGCGCAGCGCCTGCTCGGCCACCCGGATGGCATCGGGCAGGCGGTTATTGGCGGCGTACATTTCGGCCTGGGCCAGCACGTAGCGCGGCTCGGTGGGGTTAGCCGCAATAAGGCTTTCGCCCTCTTTCAGGGCCAGCGGCAGGTTGTTCTGCTTGAGGTAAATCTGCTGCTTTTTAAAAGAAATCTCGTCGAGGTCGCCAAACTGCTGCTGGGCTTTTTCGAGCGTGCTCAGCGCCTCGGGCAGCTTGTTTTGGGCCAGGTACAGGTCGGCCAGCTGAAACAGGTAGTTGCCCGTGCCGGGCACCTCGCGCACCAGCGTAGCGTAGGTATTAGTAGCCGCGTCAAACTGCTTTTGGTTGGCCTGGGTTTGGGCCAGCAGCAGGTAGTAGTAGGCGTTTTTGGGGTCGAGCTGCACGGCCGCCTGGGCGTAGTTGGTGGCGTCGCGCAGGTTGCCACTCAGCAGGTTGGCCTCGGCTATCTTGTAGTTGACGGCCGCATTATCCGGGCTCAGGGCGTAAGCTTTCAGCAGCCGGTCGAGAGCCTTGGGATAGTCTTCGAGCGTCACGTACTTCACGCCGTCCACAAATAGCGCCTCGCTTACCTCCTTGTCTTTTGCTGACAGCACC
>Ga0182219_1000047_pt1 | contig 9150 bp, 11 predicted proteins | sample G6R1MG_20_FD_128405 | JGI IMG/M metagenome (GOLD analysis project Ga0182219, IMG submission 128405) | Miscanthus phyllosphere microbial communities from Michigan, USA - G6R2_MAIN_03OCT2016_LD1 MG | ecosystem: Host-associated > Plants > Phyllosphere > Phylloplane/Leaf | place: USA: Michigan...
GCCGAGGGAATACCCACGAACTTGCCGGTCGGCTTCACCGAGTTGAGGCCCGTGAAGTAGCCCGTGCCGTCGATGGAGTTGTTGGAGTTCTCATCGGCGTACTGGGGCTCCGAGCCCGGAATCACGAAACCGGGAAACTCGGGCGTGATGATGACTTTGGTATCATCCGTGGCCGTGAGCAGCGGGGTCCACTTGGCCAGGCTTTGCAGGTCGACCTCGGTGGCGAAGCTGGGGGTAGTCTGGGCACGCTGAAACAGCATAGCCACGATTTGGCCGAAGTGCAGCGCGCAGTCGAATTTGCTAATCGACGTGAGCGCAGCCGGCCGGGTGCACGAAGTGGGGGTCGCCATCGGGTAAGAGGGGAGAAGGTGAAAAACCGGAAATGAAACCGGCCGCCGTCCCGTAGCTGCCGAAATAAACTGTGTAAAGTAAACAGATTATTTCCGTATTTCCGATAACTCAGTTGGCCCGCGTCATATACCAGGGCTTGACCTCGTGGCGCAGCTCGAAAAACTCACGCATCATAAAGGCGTCCCCGAAGTCGGGCGAGCGGCCGTTCAGCAGTGATTTCTGCTCATCCTTGCCATTGTAGGCCTTGCGTTTCTCCGCATCGCTGGGGGCACGCTTGGCCGACTTTAGGTCGGCTTTGAGCAGTAGCAGCACTGTAGTTTCTTTTTGAGCCACTAGTAGCTTCATGCCCCGGTCGCCATCAATCTCGACCGTGTAATCATCGACGCGCACGGCCACGGTAGCGCTGTTCACGCGGTCGGCCATGCGGTAGGTGCACTGCGTCTTGAGGTTGGCGTACATTTCGGGCTCCTTCGTGTCCGGGTCGGCCATGGCGCGGGCCCCGCCGTTGAAAGCCTTGTAATTCCGACCGTAAGCGAATACTTTGCCGCCTATGCCATCTTGGTCTACTACCACGTCGGACTCGGCTACCTGCCATTTTTTGCGCTGCTTCTCGATGGCTTGGTAAATGGCGCGGGGGTCGGTTTTGCGCTCGACGATGATTTGCACCACCTCCCAGCCCTCCCAGACGAAGATGACCGTGAAGTCGCGCCCGAAGCCGGCGGCGTCGCAGGTAATGTAGCGGCGGGGCTTGGCGGGCTGCGCGAGCAGGTTGGTAAAGAGGTCACTCAGGCGCGCGGCCTCGTAAAGCGCCAGGCCATCAACCTTCACCTTCCAGTTGCCATCGAGTAGCATCGCCTTTTCAGCTGCATCCTGCGCCATCAGGTTGCCGAGGTAGCCGGGGTCGATTTCGAGTAGCTTCTTATTCTCGAAAACAGAGCCTGGAATGAAGGTGAGGCTCTTGGGCTGTACGTCGGCCAGCGCACCCGCAAACAGGTGCGGCGCCTTGGCGCGCACCTCTTCGGGTGTAGCGCCCCAAATCATTTGGTCCTCGTGGCGCGTGAACCACCTGAGCACGCCAGCCCGCTCAGGAATGGGCAAGCCGTAGCGCGGGTTGGGCGAGCCATCGGCCTGAAACTCTTCCTGGTCTATCCACCACTCCACGAGGTCGGCGACCCAGTGGTCGGGCTCGGGGTTGCAGCTGCACCGCATGTAGGGCTGCACGCCGCAGGTCGAGCGGTTACGGCTGAGCAGGTACCAAAACTGCTTGCTGGTGAAGTGCGTGAGCTCGTCGAAGATGATGAGTGCCACCTCAGCGCCCTGCCAGCCCATGCGGTCGTTTTCGTGCTGCATGTGCCGGAACTGCACCTTGGCCCCGCTACGGAAGTGCCAGTCGAGCAGGCCTTCGCGGGGCGTGGCCCCGAGCGCGCGGTAAATGTTCTGGCTGGCATCCCACAAGCCGCCAGCGTTGGTGATGTGGGCGTAGGTGCGCCGAAAGAACACGGCCCCGAAGCGCGGGTTGTCCTGGTGCCGGGCCGCCTCCATGAGCAACGCAAATGACTTGCCACCCCCGGCCGAGCCGCCAATAATGGCGATATCAGCGGGGGTGGCAAGTGCCCGCTCCTGGAAGCCAGGCTGCGGCATGATGCGCTCGGGGGTGGGCAGGGGACGGCCCTTAATTGCGACCATAGACTACCAATTGCGGCGACGGGCGCGGCGGCTGTTTGCATAGCCGCGATAGGGCTGCGGCTCTCCTCGCTCACGAGTGGGCATAGCAAACGTGGGAATTGGGTTCTTTACAATCAGTGGAGCAAAAGCGTCCGCTAGTGCTTTGGCATCGAGTGGGCTTAGCTCTATCTCCCAGGGGCCACAACAGTTGACAGGAAGCGGGGGCAGGTCTACTTCAGGGCAAGTGAATTCAACGACCTTGGCTTCCAATTGCGTTATGCACACCGCATCCAAGACATGGCAAACGCGCATAACTGCCGCGCTCATTTCTGCCACACATTCAAGGTTGCCGATAATGCCAATAGTTACTTTAGCTTCTTCCATTGTCAGGCAGGTATAATTGGGTGCCCGGTAAGGGCTCCCCGTTGGTGGTTAAATCATGCTTCTCAGGCGCATAAGCACCCAGCAGCTTCAGAATCTTATCCGTGGCATCCTTGGCATCATACAGCTCCACGGCGGTACCGAAGCGGGTAGGCGTCACCTTTTTGATGAGCCCGCCCGCTTGCATGTCGAGCGCCTTCACCAAGTCGAGCTGCACCTCGACGCGGGCCACCGTCGTACCGGGCACCCACTTCGTAGCCGTGGGGTTGCGCTCCAGCTCCATCTCGTAGCGCCAGAGTTGTAGCTGCCGGCGCTGGTGCGCCTCAGCAGTAGCCGCCCGAAACTTCTTTTGGGCCTTGGCATCGGTGAGCAGCGCCTCGGCCCGGATAGCAAACTCCTGCTCAAACTCAATTTCAGCCTGTAGCTCGGCCACCAGCTGGGCCAGCGGCCGCTCCACGATGGGCGTGTGCGGCACTACCTCCCGGGTAAATAGGTCGCCGATATCGGCGCGGGCCCATTTGCTGAGCTTAGCGGTAGCTTCCGCCGCCGATACGCTGAGCTCCTGCGCCCGCACCAATACCGCCGCCTTTACGCGCTCGTCACGCCATAACTGATTGCCTATCTGCTTGGCAGACTTCTCGCTGTAGCCGGCGCGGCGGGCCGCTGGTGCCTTCTTCCAGTCCACGCACAGCTCTTCGACAAAGCGCAGCTGCTGCGCGTTGAGCGGCTTGGGTTGGTCGTTTTTTGCGGTGGTGGACACGAGAAAAGGTAAAGTAAGGTAAAGGTATAAACTGTGTAAAATAAACAGTTTATTACCGAAAATGAAAAAGGCCCCACCGAAGCGAGGCCTTCTCATGGGGGAAAGCAGGCTAGGAACGCCGGTGCTTGATGTCGCCTGATACGGTCGACACCCGCCCCTGCACGGCGCCGCATTCCACGTCTCCTGACGTTGTGGAAACGCTGCCGCCGACGTCACCGCATTCCACATCGCCCGAAGTGGTGGTGACCGATTGCGTGATGTTCTCGGCCTTTACATCGCCCGAGGAAGTTTTCAGGGAGCCTACGTTGCCGTTGACCGTTACCAATTGGCAGGCATCTACCGTAAGCTGCGACACGTCGCCAGTGACTTGAATCGTGATTTGCTTGGCATCGGGCGTCACATCCTCCCCATTGACAAATACGCGATTATTGATGACGGAAATGTTACCGCTGGCCGTGATGGTCACGCCGTTGATGATGATGGTGTTTTTCACAGGAGTAGAGGAAATAAGGTAAAACTAGGCTGGTACCGCTTCCAGTGATTCGGCCACTAGCGCCGCTACGGCTTCGTCTGGTAGCAACTCGGCCGGGGCGAAGTGGATTTCCTCAAAAACAAACTCGGTCCACACATCGAGCGTCAGAAACCAGCAGCCCCGGCGCAGCTCCTGCCGACACACCAAGTACACCGTATTCATGTTCAGGTGCATTTTGATGGAGGCGTTGCCTTCGTGGGTAATAGTGGGGTCGATGCAGACAATAGCCTGCCCAATACGGAAGCGGGGCGGTTTTGCAGGAGGAAAGTTCATGCCAGCAAGATACGCAACGCCCGGCTTTTTACTAATTTGATTAGTTAATACACCTTCCACCCCCGACTCACCAGCAGCTGTTGCAGCCACTGCCACTCGGCTTCGGGCACGTTGGCCAGGCGCGCGGTGACGGTACCGGGCGTGAGCAGCACCGACGTGTTGCGCACGTAGTGGAAGCGGGGCGGACCGGGGTTGGGTTCAGGCGTTTTCATCAGGCTACTTGCAGTTCACATTCCTCGACTGGTACCGGCGCGGGCTGCGCACCGGGCGGGCACATCCGCCAATTCAGGTGGCGCAGCGTGTGGTCGGAGATAAACCGGCCTTCGTGCGCCCACACGGCCCAGCCGGGGTGCAGCGTATCGAGGTTGTAGTAGTCGAGCTCGTCATCGTCAAGCGTGACGCGGTGCCACTGCTGCCGCTCGCCGGCTTCCCGGATGATGCAGGTGGTTTCCCCGATGGCCGGCGGGCAGATGAGCACCAGGGCGGGGGCGGGGCGGCTATCCATTGTCAGAGGTAGCCGTAGCCGTTGGGGTAGAAGGTTTGCCCGTGCACGGCGGGCGCATTTCGGTTTGCAGGCGGCCGCCGGGGGCCACGTACAGCGTGCGGTAATCGCGGGTGTAGGCTTTCTGGCAGCCGCACTTGGTGCAGGTGACGGGCTTGCCACCGCGCTTGGCGGTAGCGCTCCAGCGGTGGATAGTGCCGGCCGGCGCGCGGCGGGGCGTGGGGCCCACGTTCAGGTGCACCAGGCCCACGCCTGGGAATAGCTCAAAGCTCATCGGGTGGGGTGGCCGACTCGGCCGGTTGCGGGGTGGAAGGTTTCGAGCGCAGATAGGCACCCACGACGTTGGTTTTGTAGCGCTCCGCATCGGCCAGCGCCAGCGCTACGGCGGCCTCCGCGGTTTCGCGCAGCACGAAGCGGGTGGCCGGCTCGTCGAAGCTGAGCGGGCAGTAGCCCTGCGCCTGGTGCGTGGCTACCTGCGTGGCCAGCGCCTGGGTGAGGTACTCGGGGGCCGTTTTCATGGCGTCACCTCCGTTTTGATGGGCAACTCGTCCCAGGTGCGTCCATCAATCTTGCGGCCCGCCGCGTGCTTATCGAGTCGCTGCATAGGCAGCCAGCCCTCCGCCTCCTTTTGGGCGGCATGCGCCTCCCCTAAGAAGCCGCCCGACGTTTGGCCTGTCAGGCTCAAGGCAACTTGCTGCGGCTTGCCATCGAGGCCTAAGCCATGCCATTCATCATCCCAGCACTGTGCCCAGTTGCCCCACTGCTTGAAAAAGAAGGCGGTGCAGTATTCTGCGCATTGTTTTTGGATAGCGCGGACCCATTCCGGGTGCATTGGTCGGGCTCGCGGGCCTGACTCTCCACCGACGATTACCCACTCAATGCGAGCGGGAAAGCCAGCGGCATCTACACTCGTACCAAGTGGCAGGCAGGTGCGGCAGCCACACAGGTAGCGCCCCAGGTCAAGCTTGCCCAGTAGCGGCTCGCAGCTCAGGAAGCGCACAACGGCCGGCGCGGCCAGCAACTGAGGGACACGGATGTCCGCCTGTTCCTGATTTTCGACCGACGTGCCTAGCCAGACGTTGGCGGGCGGGGTGCCTTCTAGCCAAGCTCCTAGCCATACGCGCAGGTCGTAGGTTTCCGTCAGGTCGGGGCCCAAGGTAGTGCTGCGCCAAGCGGCTTCGAGCGCAGGCCCAATATTCTCCGGCCGCTTGGTGAGCAGCAGCCAGTCGAGGTGGGGCGTGTCGAAAATGAGGCGCAGCAGGCGCAGGCGCTCGGTCGCCACGTCCACGAAGCGTACCGTGCGCGTGGTGCCCTTGCCCTTGGGTACCTCAGCCGTCTGGCCCGCAAACGCGGCGCTCAGCGCGCTCTGCGGCTCGAATACGTCGGCCATCGAGGCGCAGAATACCCGCGCCCGGATGCCGGCGGCCGCGGCGTCGCGGTTCCAGCGCAGCGGCTTTTTCCAGGTATCCTCGCTCACGGCCAGGCGCGGGGCACTCACGCCCCAGCACGTGCCCTGCTGGGCTTTGAGGCTGCTGTAGTGGAAATTATGCTGCGCGTCGGCATAGCAGTTCTTGCACCCGGGCGATACTTTGGCGCAGCCGTGCCAAGGCGAAAACGTGTGCTGCGTCCACTCGATTTTAGAGTTTTCCATTGGTTCATACCCGCCGGTCGGGCGCGGCTTTAGGGAAAGTGATGATGTTGAAAAGCTTGCGGGCCCGCGAGCGGAAGCGCAGCCCGTAGATGGTTTCAAGGCCGGGCTTGCGGTTGCCCTCGTCGCCGTAGTCGTCGAAAGGCACGTTGGTGGTGCCGTGCGTAGCCCACTGCTCCAGCGAGCCGGCCACCACGGCACTATCGCGGCGGTCGAGGATGTGCTCGACGACGTTGAGCGACTCGCCGTAGTGCTTAGCCTTCCAGTTTTCGGTGGCGATGTCGTCGAAGGCCAGCCCGGCGTGGGTGCGGTAGTTGAAGTGGCCGGCGTCGTCGACGTGCAGCTTGATGCGGCCGCAGTAGTAGCGCAAGGCCTCTTCCCCGCCGGCTGGCTCGTCGCGGGTGCCCTTGGCCGTGTAGGCGCTCACCATGTCGCGGCACGACTCGACCAGAAACGGCAGGCGCGGGTTGTGCGAGAAGATGGTGAGCAGCGTGGTTTTGCCCGTGCCCACGCCGCCGCGCAGCAGCAGGCCCTTTTTGAGCGAGTAATGCTTGCCGCTGGCATCGGTCGCCTCCTCAAAGCGCGGGTCTTCGGCGAAGTAGAGGCAGAGCAGCTCCACGATGCGCGCGTTGTACTCATCCACCACGAAAGGCTCGCCGAGCCGACGCATCGCTTCGGCGTCAAACCAGGTGCGGATTTCGGCGGCGGTGTAGGCCCGCGGTACCTTGGGCTGCTCGTTTTGCCACCGGTACCACTGCTGGTAGGCCAGGTTGTACTTGATGGTTTCGAGGTGGTCGGTCCAGGCGTCGGCCTCGGCTTGCGTGAGCGGCAGGCGCTCGCTCGGATGCCGGCGGAACGCTTCGGGCTTGGGCAGCTCGAAGCTAGGCTGCATCTTCGGCGAAATCGACTTGGGCGGGGAGGTGGAGCCGGGCGTTGGGGTCGGCGCCGCCTGTGGCAGCACTGCCGAAAGGGGCTTGGGGTCGGCGGTTAATTGCATGCGTGGGAAGGTTGAGGGATTTCCAGCCGATGCTGATGGATTTGGAGATGATGGTCAGGGCCAACTCGTGGCTGCCATCAGCCAGCTGGCGCAGTTCCAGCAGGTTTTCATCTTCGCTGATGAGGCCCCGGTGCGGCTTGCCGATTTCGACCAAGTACTTTCCCCACTTGGCCCAGGCGGCGTGGAAGGCGGGCGTTTCGAAGGGTGGGTGCAGTTGCTCGGGCCAGCCCTCGGCGTCGTAGTCGCGGTAAGTGCCGGCGCGGCGGGCCTCGGGGGAGTGGGGGGGGCGCGCAACGGGGGGCGTGGGGGCCGGCGTCCGGGCAGCCAGCAGGGAGCGGAGCCGGACATTTTCCATTTCCAGTTCCCCTATTTTTTTTTTGAGCCTAGCCCGCTCCTGCGAGGAGAGAGCTTCTTGGTCGTCTACTTGGTCGTATTGGTCGTCTCCTAATACGCGCGACCCATTTTGTCTAGGTTCAGCGCCAGTTTTGTCTAGGTTGACTGACCCATTTTGTCTAGGTTCAGTACCCATTTTGTCTAGGTTGTCTAGGTTGTCAACCGCCTCAACCTGGACACTTTGGCTAGGTTGGATGTCTAGGTTGGTGTCTAAAGTGTCTAGGTTCGGCGCGTCTAGCGAGCCTTCGGTGACTAGGTTTAGACGGGTGGCAGCGGCGTGGCGTGCGGCCTCGTCCGAGCTGGCGTAGCAGGCGCGTAGCGTCGCGCTGGGGGATAGCCGGCGGGCTTTGCCCTGCCCCTGGCTCAGCAGCAGCCCGCGCTGCTCCAGCATCGTAAGCGTGCGCGAAATCGTGCGCTCGGTGCCACCGAGTCGGCTCACGAGGTACTCGTTTTTGGCCGTGCAGCAGCCGTGGGTGCCGTGCTCGGCTAGCTCGCACACCTCAATCAGCACGGCTTTGGCAGTGCGATTGAGGGCAGGCAGGGCATTGAGCGTTTGGCGAATGGGCAGCATGAGAAATCAGGAGCAGAAAAACGGGGCGGGAAGGGGGCAGAAATAGCAGGCCCAGCTAGTGGCAGCTGGGCCTGGTCGCGCTACACGTAGTTGCTCAGCATCACTGGCATCACCAGCATCAGCACGTCTTCGTCATCACCCTGTTGGGCTGGCGTTAGCAGGCCGGCCCGGTAGGGCGTGCTCATGCTCAGCGTCACCTCGTCGTTGTCGAGCGCGCCCAGCATTTGGTGCAGGAAGTCCGCATTGAAGCCGATTTGCATGTGCTCGCCGTCGTACTGGCAGGCCAGCGCCTCACGGGCCTCACTGCCGTAATCCAGGTCATCAGCCGAAAGCGTGAGTTCCGCTGCTGCCAGGCTCAGCCGAATCTGGTGCGTGGTTTTGTTGGCCATCAGCGAGCAGCGCTGGCTGGCCCGCAGCAACTCGGGCCGGTTGATGAGCAGCTTATTGGGGTTGCTGATGGGAATGACGTTCTCGTAATCGGGGTAGCGCTCGTCGATGAGGCGGCACACCAGGCGCAGCGCCCCTATTTCGAAGAAGGCGTTACTGGTAGCCCACTTCACGCCGACAGGCATGGCTTCTGCCGGCAGCAAGGCCTTGAGCAGCTTCCAGGCATTGCGCGGTATAATAGCCCGCTTAATGGCGCCCGGGCAGCCCACATCCAGCCGGCGATAGCGCAGCAAGCGATGGCCATCGGTCGCTACGAACGTGACGCTGCCCGGCTCCAGCTCCACGAGCACGCCCGTCATGGCGGGCCGCAACTCGTCGGTACTGATGGCGAAGTTGGTCTTGCTAATGGCCCGCGCCAAGCTTGAGGAAGGAATTTCCATTGAGCTAAACGGACCAGGTAGCGGCACCTTGGGGTAGGCCGCCGCACTCTCGCCCACGAGCTTGTAGCGGCCATTGGCCGATTTTGCCTCTATGAAGTGCTGCTCCTCATCCACGTCGAAGGTGAGTGGCTGGTCGGGCAGCTGCTTAAGTAGGTTGAGCAGCAAACGTGAGGGCACGCAGATACGCATCTGGTCCATCCCGCTCTCCACGGGCAGCGATGTCGTGATGGATGTTTCCAGGTCCGAAGCC
>Ga0182219_1000048_pt1 | contig 9116 bp, 7 predicted proteins | sample G6R1MG_20_FD_128405 | JGI IMG/M metagenome (GOLD analysis project Ga0182219, IMG submission 128405) | Miscanthus phyllosphere microbial communities from Michigan, USA - G6R2_MAIN_03OCT2016_LD1 MG | ecosystem: Host-associated > Plants > Phyllosphere > Phylloplane/Leaf | place: USA: Michigan...
CCGTCAATTTTCCCGAGGCGTACCAGGTGGAGGACGTGTACGATGCCCAGCGCATCGCCCTCGAAGACATGCAGCACTGGGAGCAGGCCCCCGCCAATGCGGCCCGGCTCAAGCAGGCCGGCATTGCCTTCTGCCTCACCGCGGCCGACCTCAAAGACAAGACCAAATTCTGGCCCAATCTCCGCAAAGCCGCCCGCTACGGCCTCAGCGAGCAGGATATTCTGCAAGCCCTCACGGCCACGCCCGCCCGCCTGCTGCGCGCCGAAGGCGAGGTAGGTAGCCTGCGCCCCGGCCTGCAAGCCAATTTCCTGGTCTGCTCGCGCCCGCTGCTGGCCGATGATAACGTGCTGCTCGACAACTGGGTACAGGGCGAGCGCTACCAGCTCAGCACCCTGCCCACCGACTACCGAGGCGTATATGCGCTGCAACTGGTAACGGCCGATAAAATCCTGAAAGACGAGTATAAAATCAGTGCCGACCTGCGCCTGCTCATCCAGGGTAGTAAGCCCGAAACGCCCGAGCTGCGCGTGGTGCCCGCCGCCGGCGACACCGTGCGCGGCACCATCATGGTGAGTACCGAGCTGGTAACGATAGTTTTTAATCCAGAAGATAAAGTCAAGAAGAAGCCAGCCAAACCCAACAACGACAGTCGCCCGCCCACCAACGAGGGGGCTACCCGCCTCAGCGGCTACTACGATGTCGAAACCAAAACCTTCCGGGGCGATGGGCTGCTGGCCCAGGGGCTGAATGCGCCCGGCCTCCCTGTAACCTGGAGCGCCCGCCGCCTCGACGAGGCCAGCCGCCAGGCGCGGCTCGACACGGCCAAAGCGCCCAAGCCGCTGGTGCTCGGCCCCGTGACGTACCCGATGGGCGCCTACGGCCTCGGCGCGGCCCCGGCGCAGGAGGCGGTATTGATTAAAAACGCTACCGTGTGGACCAGCGAAAAAGCCGGCAAGCTCGAAAACACCGACGTGCTGCTGAGCGGCGGCAAGATTCAGAAAATCGGCCGGAACCTGGCCGCGCCGGCCGGGGCGCGCACGATTGACGGCACAGGCAAGCACCTCACGCCGGGCATTATCGACGAGCACTCGCACCTGGCCATTGCCGAGGGCGTGAACGAAGGCACGCAGGCCGTAACCAGCGAGGTGCGGATTGGCGATGTTATTGACCCCGAAGACGTGGGCGTGTACCGCGATTTGGCGGGCGGCGTGGTGGCGGCGCAGCTGCTGCACGGCTCGGCCAACCCCATCGGCGGGCAGTCGGCGCTGGTGAAAATGCGCTGGGGCGCCACCGGCCAGGAAATGAAAATCGCCGACGCGCCGGGCTTCATCAAATTCGCGCTGGGCGAAAACGTGAAGCAAAGCAACTGGGGCGAGCTCAATATCTCGCGCTTCCCGCAGACGCGCATGGGCACCGAGCAGGTATTTGTGGATGCCTTCACCCGCGCCAAGCAGTACGAGCAGGAGTGGCTGGCCTACAATAAATTATCTAAAGCACAGCAGGCCAAGGCCGAAGCGCCGCGCCGCGACCTGGAGCTGGACGCGCTGGTGGAAATATTGCACGACACGCGCCACATTACTTGCCACAGCTACGTGCAAAGCGAAATCAATATGCTGATGGGCGTGTCTGACCGCATGGGCTTCAAGGTCAATACCTTCACCCATATTCTGGAAGGCTACAAAGTGGCCGACAAGATGAAGGCGCACGGCATCAACGCCAGCACGTTCTCCGACTGGTGGGCCTACAAAAACGAGGTGCGCGACGCCATCCCGTACAACGCCGCCATCATGCACCGCGTGGGCCTGAACGTGGCCATCAACTCGGACGACGCTGAGATGAGCCGCCGCCTCAACCAGGAAGCCGCTAAGAGCGTGAAGTACGGCGGCGTGCCCGAAACCGAGGCCCTGGAGTTCGTCACCATCAACCCCGCCCGCATGTTGCACCTCGATAGCCACATGGGCAGCATCGCGGTGGGCAAAGACGCCGACGTAGTACTCTGGAACGACAACCCGCTGAGCATCTACGCCAAAGCTGAAAACACCTTCGTGGATGGTCGCGAGTACTTCAGCCTGAAGCGCGACGCCGAGCTGCGCCAGCAGCGCGACCGTGAGCGCCAGCGCTTGGTGCAAGCCATGCTGGCCGCCCGCAAAGCCGACGCGCCCAGCCAGGCCCCGAAGGAAAAAGCCGCCACCCACTGGACCTGCGACACGCTGGGCCAGGAAGGCGAGGCGAGTAAGTAATTGATAGCGCGGGGCTCTGCCCCGTGCTGACTATTCGCGGGCCTCTGGCCCGCTACGTTAGGGCAACGTTTGGTAGCAATCAGCCAGCCCAACAACGTTCGCCCACGTCGCCGGCCAGAGGCCGGCAAATAATCGGCACGGGGCAAAGCCCCGCGCCATCAGCCAGAAAATCGTTATGCGTAAACTATTCTCCCTCCTCGCTCTCGCGCCCCTCGCCGCCCAGGCGCAGGTGCCCACACCGGCTCCGCCGCAGGCGGCCCCTATCGTGCTGGTGGGCGGCATGCTGCACACCGGCACTGGTCAGGTCATTGACAATGCGGCCGTGGCCTTCGACAAGGGCCGGCTAGTGTACGCCGGGCCGCGCAGCGGCTTCACGCAGGCCGGGTTTGAGGCCCGCGATGTGAGCGGGCAACACGTGTACCCCGGCTTGATTTTGCCTAATACTACCCTGGGCTTGAGCGAGGTAGAGGCCATTCGGGCGACGGTGGACGACCGCGAAGTAGGCGAGCTGAACCCCAACGTGCGGGCGCTCATCGCCTTCAATACTGACTCGGACGTGCTGCCCACGGTGCGCCTGAATGGCGTGCTGCTGGCCCAGCCCACGCCCCGCGGCGGCCTCGTCACGGGCCAGAGCGCCATCGTGCAGCTCGACGCCTGGAACTGGCAGGATGCCGTGGTGAAAGCCGACGACGGCATTCACCTGACCTGGCCCGAGATGGTGATAAAAACCAACCCCGCTGAGGACGCTGCCCAGCTCACGCGCCGTCAGGAAGCCCGCACCGCCCGCCTGCGCGACCTGGAGCAGCTCTTGAGCGAGGCCAGCGCCTACCGCCAGGCCGCCGCCGGACGACGCGAGAACTTGCGCCTGACCTCGATGGGCGGCCTGTTCGACGGCGCCAAAATGCTGTATATCCACGCTGACTACGCCAAGGAGCTGATAGAATCGGTGCGGCTGGCTAAGCGCCTGGGCGTGCAAAAAGTAACGCTGGTAGGCGCCCGCGACGCTTGGATGGTGCTCGATTTCCTGAAGCAAAATGACGTGGCCGTGGTGCTCAACCGCACCCAGGACTTACCCCGCCGCGATGGTGACGACTACGACCAGCCCTACAAGCTGCCTGCTCAGCTGCAAGCCGCTGGCATCCGGTTTTGCCTCGATTTTCAGGGCGACCAGGAAACCTCACGGGGCCGCAATCTGCCGTTTGTGGCCGGCCAGGCAGTAGCGTTCGGGCTCACCAAAGAGCAGGCGCTCACGGCCATTACGCTGAGCCCGGCCCGCATTATGGGCATCGACAAAGACTACGGCAGCCTGGAAGCGGGCAAGTCGGCCACGCTGGTGGTGAGCCGCGGCGACTTGCTCGACATGCGGACTAATGCCCTGACTATGGCTTACATAGATGGACGCAGCATTCGGCTCGAAAGCAAGCAAACGGCGCTGGATAAGAAGTTTCGGGAGAAGTACGGGCTGAACTAGCGGCGAGTAGTAGCGCGAACTTTGTAGTTCGCGTTCGTTGGCGAGCACCCATACGTATCAGGCGAACGCGAACTACAAAGTTCGCGCTACTACCCGCACTAGAAAGCCAGCGCGGGCCGTTTAACGCCCGCCGCCCGACCTTTGCCGAATGTTTCGTGTACTTTTCTTCTGTTTACTAGCATTCTCGGCCGCTGCCCAAACGTCCATCACGCCCGACGACCGGGCGCTGTACGGTATTATTTGCCGCAGCAGCGGGCGCAGTCTTGATATTTCGCACGCGGCTACTACGGGCGGCGTGCCGGCCGTGCAGTGGGAGTTTACCCACGCGCCCAGCCAGCAGTGGCGGCTGGTGCTCATTCGGGAGGGTGGCGAATACTACCGCCTGGAGGCCAAGCACAGCGGCCTGTGCCTCACGCTGGAAGCCGCGCCCGGTGCCACGGCGGGCGGCACTACGCCGCTGGTGCAGCGCGCCTACACCGGCGGGCTGGGGCAGCAGTGGCGGCTGGTGCCGGCCGGGCCGATAGGCTCGTTTCAGCTTGAAAACCGGTTCGATAACCGGGTGGCGACGCTGGGCTCGGTCGATAAATTCAACGGGACGGCCGTGGTGGCGGCGCGAGCCACCGGGCGGGCCAGCCAGCAGTGGCGGCTGTTTCAGTTGCAACTGCGGCAGGCTTCGGGGCCGCCCTATTTCACGGCGCCCGAGCCGCTGGCGGCGCTCAATTCGCCCACCGGCAATGAGTTGCAGCCGGTGCCGGCAGTCGATGGCAAAAGTCTGTATTTCAGCCGCACCAAGTTTGCGGGCAACGTGGAGGGCGTGGCCGAAAGCGGCGACATCTGGCTGAGCCAGAGCGCTGACAAGGGCCGCACCTGGGGGCCGCCCGCCCGCCTCGATAACCCGGCCGGCCTCAACACCCAGCACAACAACGCCGTGCAGGCGGTGGTGGGCGCGCCCGAAAAACCGACCCTGCTGGTACGCGGCACCTACGAGTCGGCGGGCTTCAAGGATGAGGGCGCGTCGCGGGTGGCGGCGGGTGGCAAGCCGGCCGCGCTGCGCATTGCGGCCTACTACTCGACCAACGTGGCGACGGGCTTTTACATGACGCCAGATGAGAAAATACTGCTGCTATCGTTGGAGCGCGACGATGCGCAGGGCGCGAACGACCTATACCTCAGCCGGCCCGATGGGGCGGGCGGCTATACGGCCCCGCAGAGTTTGGGCGCGGTAGTCAACTCGCCGGGTCACGAATTTGCACCGTGGCTTTCGGCCGATACTAAGACGCTTTATTTCAGCTCCTACGGGCACCTCGGATACGGTTTGTCCGATATTTTTCGCAGCCGCCGGCTCGACGACTCGTGGGAGAAGTGGAGCCCGGTCGAAAACCTGGGGGCGCACTTCAACGGGCCGGGCTACGATGGCTTTTTGGCCCTCGGGCCGGATGGCACGGCCTACTACTCGTCGTCGGGCAAAGTGGACAACGCGCCCAAAAAGCTGTTTCGCACCGCGCCCGGCCCGGCTCCGACCGATACCGTGCCGCCGCCCATCGACCCCGAAAAAGCGCCCCGGGCCCTCGTCACCGGCCGCGTGCTCGATGCCAGTACCAATAAGCCTATCGTGGGTGCGGCGCAGGTGCAAGCGCTGCTGCTGGGTAGCAGCATCGATTTCCGTAGCACGGCGCAGGTCGGCAACACCGGCTTTCAGCTGTCGCTGGTGCCGGGCCGCTACCGCGTGACGACCACGGCCGGCCTGCTCACGAAGGTGGATACTTTCACCGTGGCACCCGGCGAAGACCGCCGCTACGAGCCGCGCCTGCTGCCCGCCACGGTGGGCTCGCGCCTCGATTTGCCGGCCATTATCTTCACCCAAAGCCAGGCCAAGCTGCTGGGCTCGGCCTACCCCACGCTCAACGAGCTGGCCAGTTCGATGAAGGCCAATCCGCAACTGGAAATCCGCCTCGAAGGCCACACCGACAACGTAGGCCCGGCCGATAAAAACCAGGTGCTCAGCGAGCAGCGCGTGGCCGAGGTGAAGCGCTACCTGGTGAGCAAGGGCGTGGCCGAAAGCCGTATTACCACCGTGGGCTTTGGCGGTAGCAAGCCAAAATTTCCGAACGACCGGGAGGAAACCCGCAAGCTGAACCGGCGCGTGGAGCTGGTGATAACGAAGTAGTAACCAGTGGGTGAGCTAACGTTCGTCATGCTAAGCACAGCGAAGCACCTCTATCGCTTCGTTGCTAGTGGTAAAAGTCAGTTACCCGGTAGAGATGCTTCGACTCCGCTGTGCTCCACTCAGCATGACAAATGTAATTCCACACATTCACCTATTCATTATTCTTTCGCCATATGAAGCCATCGAGCACATAATGAGTGCTTTGGGGCAGCGCCAGCAGCGGCACCAGCCACATCAAGAGGCCCGGCTCGGCCACGGCGGGCAGGCCCTGGAACCAGCTGAACACCGCGCCGTGCTCGCGCAACACGAAGCCATCCCAAAGTCCTTCTTCAAGGAAAGCGAACACTACAATCGCGCCCAAAAACAGCGCCAGCCCATAGCGGCCAGCCCACCAGCCGCGCCCAGCGGCCAGGGCGGGGCGGCGGCTCCACACCAGCGCGAGGTAGGGCACGCCGTGCGACACTACATTGAGCAGCGTGAAGGCGAGGTCGCCGTTGAAGACGACGATACCCGCGTACCAGGCCGCGGCGGTGCCGAGCAGCAGCAGGTTGCGCGGAATATTTAGGGTGCGGGTGCGGCGGTAAAGCCAGGTTTCGCGGGCCACGTAGGCTAGCAGCAACGCCGCGTAGAGGCCGGTGGCGAGGTGCCGGCCCAGCGGCCAGTCGTGCTGCACAAAGTCGTCCTCGACAAACCAATTGAAGTTGCGCGGGGCCGATAAGTGCCAGTATAGCAGCGGGTAGAGCGTGGCGGCGTAGATGAGTGCCGTATTTAGCCACTGGCCGGGCGTGGGTGCTTCGCGCCGCGAATAGAGCCGCAAAAACCCGTACTGCTGCCGGATAAAGTGGAACACCGCCAAGTAGGTGAGCGCCCGCCAAAATACCAGGCTACCCGCCGCGTACAGCGCCACGCCGCCCGCATAGCAGGCCAGCGGCACCAGCACCAGCAAGGTGCGCCGCTGCTGCCGCCGCAGGGGGTCAAAATAGGTCTGAAACAGCGTGCCATACACGTGGGCCACGTCGATGAGCAGCACCACGCACACCCAGGCCAGCAGCGGAAGCTCGGCCGAGCTGCGGTACTGCGCGGGCAGCGCCAGCACCACCAGCAGCGTCAGAAACGGCGGCGCGAGTATCAGCCAGCCATCGTAGCGGGGCGAGCGAATCCAGGGTTGAGGCATAGCGGTGCGCCGTAAGCTTTAGCATGCGAGTGAGCGCCGCGACCAGCGGCGGTAGCAGACGTTGTTGGACGTTCGCCTACGCCGCTGCTTGCTCGCAAGCTAAAGCTTACGGTACATCCAAACAAAAAAGCCCCGCCGGCCGAAAGGCCAGCGGAGCTTTTTTAGCTTAGCCAGAAAGGGCTACAGGGCTTTCAACAAGAGCAGAATCAAGCCTATTACGATGAGGATACCGCCGATGGTGGTGAGCCAGCCGGCGCTAATGATGATGCCCAGCAACAGCGCAATCAAACCTACGAGCAGGATGGTGACCGAGCCGCCGCGAGCCGCCGTTTGCTCGGTGCTGGCGGTGTTCTGCTGGCGCTTCTCGATTTTACTGAGCTGCTTAGCTACTTTGTTGAGAGCCAGGCGCTGTACTAGCGAGGGCTTGGTGGCTTTGGCAGCTGGCGCGGTGGTGGCTACGGCAGCTTCGGCTTTGGCAGCGGGGGCAGTAGCTACGGCACGGCGGGCGGCGGGCGCGGCTACCGGTGCAGTAGCTGGGGCCGCGGTAGCCACAGTGGGGGCAGCTACTTCAGGAGCGCTAGTGGCGGGCTGCTGGGCTACCACGGTGGCCGACATATCGGCGGCGGGCGACGGGGCAGCGGCGGGAGCCTGGGCTACGCTGGCCTCGGTGAGGGGCGAAGTAGCTTGGTTGGTGGCGTAGTTGGAGCGGCTGCACGAGCTAAAAGCGAGGGCGGCAAGGGCGAGTGCAGCAAAGTGCGAATAAGCTTTTTTCATGACGAAAATGGCTAAAAGTGGATGGGTAGAAAAAGATATATTCACCAGGCACGCGCCCAGCGAATATGTCTGAATCGAGAAAAACTAGGATTAGGTTACGTATTGAGTACCTCGCCGCCGTTGGGATGGATGGCCTGGCCCGTGCTATAGAAGGCATCTTCGGAGGCCAAAAAGACGTAGGTGGGGGCCACTTCGGCGGGCTGGCCGGGGTGCTTGAGGGTCGTGGCCTAGCCAAATTTTTCGACCTTGTTGGGCGGGAAGCTGGCGGGAATAAGTGGCGTCCAGCTGAGGCCAGGCGCTACCGTGTTGGCCCGTATCTGCTTCTCGGCTAGCTGCTGCGAAATAGCGCGGATGTAGGCGGTAATAGCACCCTTGGCCGAGGTATAGTCGATGAACTGCTGGTTGCTTCGGTAGGCATTGATGGACGACGTGGCGATAATGGAGTCGCCCGCGTGCAGGTGCGGTAGCGCCGCTTTTACGACCCGCACCAGCGCGAAGAAATTATCTTGTAAGATTTACCTGAAAGCGTTTGTCTTTGCGAGGGCAGCGAAGCAGTCGCACCTGTTGAGCCGCGCCATTGGGGTGCGATTGCTTCGCTGCCTTCGCAAGGACAGCTAGGAAGCTATTCCTACTCAGCCAAGTCCGAATTGGCTGGCCCCATGAGCAGGTGGCCCGGCGCGTCGAAGCGTGAGCCGTGGCAGGGGCAGTCCCAGCTGCTTTCAAAGCTTTTCCAGTGCACCACGCAGCCTAGGTGCGGGCAAATGGCCGAGCATTCGTGTAGCCGGCCTTCGGGGTCGTGGTAGGTGGCTACTTTGGTGAGGCCGTGGCGCAGTACTGCGCCGCGGCCGGGCGCTATTTCATCGGCCGAGGCCACGTCGCCGCCCGTAACCAGCTCGGCATAGTCTATTACTTACTACGTCGGCCGTAGTGTTTTCGCGCAACGGGCCAAAAGCGGGCCGCGCCGGGGCCGTGGCAAACCAGCTAGGCTGGGTAGCGCCGGAAGTAGAAGCGGGGTCAGTGGAGGCGGGCGTAAGCAACAGAATAAGAAGTAAAAGCTAAGGGGTAGGCCTGCGGATTTACGCCCGTAACTCGCCTGGCGTTAAGGCCCAGCTTGGGTCAAAAGGGTAGTTGAGCACGGGCTTGGGCGCGGTATAGCCCCGCCGTAGGCAGCGCGTACTTCGTCACTGGCCGGCTGCTAGCTGCACCAAAAGGCAAGGCTGCTTTACTACCAATAAATGGTGGTGAGTAAGGCAGCCTCGGTAGCGGAAAGACCTAATTGCGCCAGCAAGA
>Ga0182219_1000049_pt1 | contig 8984 bp, 4 predicted proteins | sample G6R1MG_20_FD_128405 | JGI IMG/M metagenome (GOLD analysis project Ga0182219, IMG submission 128405) | Miscanthus phyllosphere microbial communities from Michigan, USA - G6R2_MAIN_03OCT2016_LD1 MG | ecosystem: Host-associated > Plants > Phyllosphere > Phylloplane/Leaf | place: USA: Michigan...
GACCGCGCCCACCGCGCTGCCGGTGTACGGCAACCCCATCATCCGCGACAAGTACACCGCCGACCCGGCGGCGATGGTACACAAGGGCACCGTGTACCTCTACACCGGCCACGACAACCCGCCCGCCGGCAAGGAGTGGTACTTTATGAAGGACTGGCTCTGCTACTCCACTACCGATATGGTGCACTGGACCGAGCACCCTTCGCCCCTGAACGTGACGGCCTTTACCTGGGCCAAGGCCGATGCCTGGGCCTCACAGGTGATTGAGCGCAATGGTAAATTCTACTGGTATGTGGCCGTAGAGCACGGCAGCACGCACGGCAAGGCTATCGGGGTAGCCGTGAGCGACAGCCCCACCGGGCCGTTTAAGGATGCTCGCGGCGCGGCGCTCATTACCAACGATATGACTAAGAGCACCGGCATCAGCTGGGACGACATCGACCCTACGGTGTATGTCGATGACAAGGGGCAGGCTTACCTCTACTGGGGCAACACGGTGTGCTACTGGGCCAAGCTCAAGGCTAATATGACGGAACTGGATGGCGAAATTCATCCCATCACCACGCTGCCGCGCTTCACCGAAGCCCCCTGGCTGCACCGCCGCAACGGCTGGTACTACCTAAGCTACGCCACCGGCTTTCCCGAAAAAATAGCCTACGCCATGAGCCGCAGCCTCGAAGGCCCCTGGGAATACAAAGGCATTCTCAATGAAATAGCCGGCAACTCCAACACCAATCACCAGGCCATCATCGAGTTTAAGAACCAATGGTACTTCATTTACCACAACGGCGGCATCAACACGCACGGCAGTAGCTTTCACCGCTCGGTGTGCATCGACAAGCTGAACTACAACAAAGACGGTACCATGCAGCGCGTGGTAATGACGACCGAGGGCGTGGCGGGCGCGGCTAAGTAAGGCCAGCTGCCAGCAGGATATAAAAAAAGGATGGCTAAGCTAGCCATCCTTTTTTTATGCTTACGAGCAAGTGCTTACAGTGTAATTTTCTGCACCGGCGAGTAGTAAAGCTCGCCCACGCCCTGCGTGCGCACCCCGATGCGGGCGTACACCGCCCCCTTGGCCGTGGCCGGAATGGCTACCGAAAGGTTCAGGGGCTGGGATAGGTTGCTGAGGGCGCTGCCGCTGAGGGTAGTCTGCCCGAGCAGGCTGTTGTTGGTATCCACAAACTGGGTTGTGTTTAGGAAAAGCGTAACCCCCTCTATGTTGCGGCCCGTGCTAACCTGGCTCACCAGACCGCTGGCTGTAACGTTGGAGCCCGACTTGGCAATGGTGGTCTGGCGCACTACGTAGTAGGGCTGCACCGGCACATCAACGATGGTATTGCCGCGTACTTTCACGTCGATGCTGTCGGTGTTGTTTTGCCAGGGGCCATTGTCGCGCAGGCGCGTCAGCTTGTAGTCACCATCGAAAAGAGAAGCCGAGTAGGTACCATCTTGTGCTACCAACACCGGAATCTTATTACGAAACCGCTCGCCGCGCTCCCACAGTTCGAGTTGTACGTTGCCCTGGCCTCGCACGCCAACAGGCTCATTCTGAAAGATAACGCGCCCGGTGAGTTGAGAGTTTGGTGGCGTAACGTTGTCTTTTTGGCAGCCGGCGGCTAGCAGCCCCAGCCCAGCCAGCAATGTGATAGTAAATTGTTTCATGGGTGGGAGACGCTTATTCAAAAGGATTGCGAACAACCAGGGGGTTGCGGTTACGAATATCGTTGCCTATAAACGTGTAGTAGTTGAAGAGCTGGAAGTTGCGCGGCGTGCGGTAGCGTGGCGACACGCGCTTGTCAAACACGTATTTGCCATCCATGGCGCTGCCGGGGCGCACTACGCGGTACGGAAACAGCACGTAGGCCACGGCATCGGGGTTGCTGGAGTTACCATTCCAAACCTGGTGCGCGATGCGCCAGCGCTTGAGGTCCCACAGGCGGTGGTCTTCGAAGGCCAGCTCTACGCGGCGCTCGTTTTGGAGGCGGGCCAGGTTGAGGGTGGTGAGGCTATTGGCTGGGAAGCCGGCTCGCTCGCGCACCCGGTTCACGTAGGTGAGCGCATCGGCGGTCTGGCCCAGCTCCAGGGCTGCCTCGCTGGCGTTGAGTAGTATCTCGGCCAAGCGGAAGCGCACCCACCACGTATCGCTGCGGATGCCGCGGCTGCTGGTGCCCGCGCCCGAGTCGATAAACTTGCGCAGGTAGAAGCCTGAGTTCGATACCTCCGGCTGGTTGGCCTGCGGCCCCGAGCTGCCGGTCAGCAGCTTGTTATCGCCGTTGGGGAAAGCCGCCCCGCCATACACGCTTGCTAGGCCGCCCTCGATGGTCTGGTATGAGTTGCTGGCGGCATTCCACAGCTTTACGCCCGCTTGTAGCTGCACATCCTGCCCTTTGAAGGTAGTGCCAGGGTAAATGACGGTGCCGTAGAGGCGGGCGTCCTTATTAGCAAAGGGACCGTTGAGGTTGTCGTAGTAGATATAGTCGGTGCCGGCCGCATTCTGAGTTTTCAGGGTACCAGCGGTGCCATCGAGGTACTCGTAGGCTTCGACCAGGTTGAGAATGGGCGAAAGCGCCGACGAGCCCAGGTTATCCTCGCGAATACCGCGTGCGATGTTGTCGTAGGCAAAATAATGGCGGTAGTCCTTAGCCGTCAAAAAGTCCTTGGCCCAGATGATTTCGGGGTTGGCATTTTTACGCGTGATAGCCTCGTAAAAATTTTCGCCTTTGTTTGACGGGTTGCCATTGTAGAGCGAATAGGGGCCGGTTAGTACCTCCTTAGCCGCGTCGAGCGACTTTTGGTAGTACGAGTTAGCTAGGCTGGCCGGAATGCCTACTTCCCCACCCGTGGTCGAGATATTGAGGCCCGACTGCGCATTGTACTTGGCGATAGAGGCCGCGTAGAGCATGGCCCGGCACTTGAGGGCCATGGCTATGTAACGGTTGGCGCGCGTCACGCTGCCGCTGTTTCCCAGCGTGCCCTTGATGGCATCCAACTCGCTGGCCACGAAGTCATAGACTTCGGTTTCCTTGCTACGAGCCACCTGCAAAGGCGTTACGTTGCCGTCGAAGTTGTAGATGAGCTGGGTCGTAACCAGCGGCACGCCCCCGTAGCGCTTGCCCAGCTCGAAGTACATGCAAGCTCGCAGAAAGCGAAACTCAGCCTTAAACTGGTCTTTTTGCGCGGACGTAAGCGACGTGCTTTGCGTGTCGATATTCTCGAGGGCCAGGTTGATGTCGCGGATGAGGCCGTAGTCCCAGTTACCCCAACTGCCGGAGCCGTAGGTGAAGCGGTCGTTGGGGCCATTGCCGTTGCCCGACCACATGGCTTCGTCGTAGGCCGCGTATTCGGCCCAGTTGCTGTAGATAGTAGTGTGGGTGGGCAGGCGGTCGTAGTAGTTGGCTAGCAGTCCCGTCAGCAGGCCGGTATCGTTCCAGAGCTGCGCATCGAGGATGATACTGGGGGGCGTGCGCTCCAGAAAGTCTTTCTGGCAGCTAGTGGCGAGGCCCAGCAGCAGTGCGCCGCTCAGCGTCAGAGTTTTAAAATGAAATTTCATGGGTGGGAGACAGCTTAGAAGGTGACCGAGAAGCCCGTGTTTATCAGGCGCTGGGGCGGGTAGCCCAAGCCGTTGGTCGAAGTGATTTCCGGGTCGATATTAATATCGTTAAGTGTGCTGAACGTTACCAGGTTGGTGGCGTTCACGTACACGCGCACCCCCGAAAAGCCCACTTTGCTTAGCCAAGGCTTGGGCAAATTATAGGCCAGCTCCACGTTGCGCAGGCGGATGTAGCGCACAGTCTTAATCCAGAAGTCGCTACGGCGATTGTAGTTGGCCTGGCCGCCCGCATCGCGCCGGATGGCCGGATACTTGCCCGGTACCCAGGGGCTGTCGGGGTTGTAGGGGTCAGCCCGGTGCCAGCGGTCTTCCAAAATGTAGTTGGGCGAGGTACCGTTGTTCTGGAAGGGTATCAGCAGCTCGTACTCACGCTGGTAAGTCTGCATACCTGCCCCCACGATGTCGACGTTGAGGGTAAAGTTCTTGTAGCCCAGGCTGGTATTCAGCGCATAGGTTACCAGCGGGTTGCCGCCCTGAATGTAGCCAATGGGGCGCTCGTCGAGGTAGTTAATTACGCCGTCGCCGTTCACGTCCTTGTAGATGATGTCGCCGGGCAGCTGGGTGCGGTTGCCCTGGCCGTCGTTATCAATCTTATGGTCAGCAATCTGCTGCTCCGACTGAAACTGACCCACGGCCTGGTAGCCCCAGCCCACGTCGCCCCAGCGGCTGTAGTAGCTGTTGCGGTAGCGGTCCCAGGAGTTGCTAAACGTTTGGCTGTAGCCTAGGTCAAAGCGGCGGGCCAGGGTGGCGTGGGCACCCACCGAAAACGTGAGACCCTTCGAGGTGACGCCCGAATAAGTCAAGCCGCCTTCCAAACCCTTGGTTTCGTCGGAGTTGCGGTTTTCCCGGTATAGATCGTAGCCTACTTCCCGTGGCAAAACCGTATTGGGGTCGAGGCCGGCCAAGCCCTCGCGGCGGCGACGGAAGATATCAAACGTACCCGCGAGCTTGCCGCCGAATAAGCCGAAATCCACCCCGACGTTGGTCGTTTTATTGCGCACCCACGAAAGCGTGGTGATGGGCAAGCCCCGCGGCCGTACGCCAATGACGTAACTACCGTTGAAGATGGAAGCCCCGCTGCCGAAATTGTACCCTTGCAGGTACTCGTAGGGGTTAATGGCATCGGCACCCGTTACGCCATAGCTGCCGCGCAGCTTTAGCTCGGTGAGCACCCGACCGACCCCGCTATTCTTGAGAAAGTTTTCCTCCGATACCCGGTAGCCAGCCGTCACGGCCGGAAAGAAGCCAAAGCGGCTGTCGGCGCGGTACAGATAAGAGCCATCGTAACGTCCCAGACCTTCAATCAGGTACTTCTGCTTATAGTTATAAGCTACGCGTCCCACATAGCCGGCACGGGCCGTTTCCACTACTTCGTCAAACAGATAGTCCTGGTTGGCAAAATACTGAATGGGAATCGTGTTGTTGGGCGGCACCGTGTGCACGATGTTGTAGCGATTGTCGGTGTCGTAGCGCTCGTACACCGCCGTAGCGCTCAGGCCGTGGTCGCCGAGCTGCTTGTTGTAGTTAAGCTGAATTTGACCGGTGCGCTCGATGAGGGCGCGGCGGCGCTGCTCACGCCAGGGGTTTTGGTTGCCGCCGCCCGCTACCAGGTCGTAGGTCTGGGCGGTGGGGTTGTAGCGGTAGCCGTTGTAGGTGTACTCGAAGCCGTTGAAGGTATTAGTGGTGTAGTTGTACGAGCCCGTAGCCTTGACACTCAGCCCGAAGGCGAAGTCATACTGCCCGTAGATGTTCAGCTTGCCGGCCCGCCAGTCGTCGTCGTTGTAGCCCGTTATCGACTCTTTGTAGGTCGCCGGGTTCACGTTGATATTGTGCGTCTGGTTGACGTACAGTGGGTTGTCATTGGCGTAAGGGGCCTCGGTGGGCCACATCGAGAATACGCTCAGGAACGGGTTGAAGTAGTCGTCGAGGCCCGGCACGCCCGCCGTGTGGCGAAACTCGGCGCGGCCGTATATCTGGGTGCCGATGCGCAGGCGGGGCGTCAGCTTGGCCTCCAGGTTGGCTTGCAGGTTGTAGCGCTTAAAGAAGTTGTCTTCGATGAGCGCCTTCTGGTCGAGGTAGCTGCCCGACAAATAGTACGAGAGGTTGTCGCTCGCGCCCGAGATATTGCCGTTCAGGTAGTATTGCGGCACATTAGGCCGGAATACCATGTCGTAGTAGTCGTAGCTTTTGTAGCCCGGCTCGGTGCCCTGGCGCCATTTTTCCAGCTCGTCGGCCGTGAGAACTTTACCTGACACGGGGTCCGATACGGGCCGGGCGGCCCGGCGCTCTATCTGGGCGTAGTTCTGCTCCGACTCTACTAGGCCGCGCTGGTGCTGGTAGGCATTGGCCGGATGTGGGTACTGGGTAAAGTTTTGAATGCCGTAGTAACCGTTCACATTTACTACCGGCTTGCCCAGCTTGCCGCGCTTGGTCGTTACCAGGATTACGCCGTTGGCGGCGCGCATCCCGTAGATAGCCGCCGAGGCATCCTTGAGCACCGAAATGGTTTCGATATCGTTCAGGCCCAGGTTGTTAAACTGGCCTTCTTCCGACTGGATGCCATCGATAACATAGAGCGGCGTGCCCATGTTACGAATCTGGATGCTGGTGCCAGCGCCGGGGCGGGCATCGCCCTGGCGGCCCGTCACGCCCGGAATGCGGCCTACCAGGGCGGTAGTAGCCGCCACGGCCGGCGTGCGCACCAAATCCTGGCTGGCTATCTGGCCCACGGCCCCCGTCACGGTAGCCCGCGACTGTGTGCCGTAGCCCACTACCACTACTTCTTCAAGCGACTTGTCCTGGGCTTCTAGCTTGATAGCCAGCGACTCGCTGTTGGTAACCGCCACTTCTTGGCTGGTGAAGCCCACAAACGAGAACACCAGCACGGCGCCCTGGTCGGGCACTTTCAGCCGGAATCGGCCCTGCGCATCGGTGGTAGAACCTTTGCTGGTGCCTTTCAGAATGACGTTTACGCCGGGTAGGCCTTCGCCTTTGGAGTCGGTTACGGTGCCCTGCACCGTTATTTCGGTCGGCTCGGCCGGGTTGGTACTTACCGAAAAAGAGGCGTTGGCCACTGGAGCCGGGCTGCCGGGCGCCCCCAGGGCTACGCCAACCGAGGCGCACCAAGCAAGCGGAACCAGCGAGTGTTGAAAGCTGCGACGCAGCTTCCGGTCGGGTAATTTACTTTTCATACGGGTGGGAAATGAGTGGAGAATTAAGTTTTACACAATCGTTTGTGCAGTCGAAGATAAAAAAAGTATTTGTAAAGTGGGGGCAGATTAACGTGTAAGAAATGGTTGGGAGCGTAGCGCGGTGGCCTAAAACGACTTCGTAGGTTCAGGCAAGCAGTACAGCGGAGGTGCCTGCCCTAGGCAGGCGAGCGCTAAGTGGCAAAGCTATGCTTAACAGCACAAGGATTCGCAACGACAGCAAAGCAGTAAACGGCGGGGTGGGAAATAGAAGCGAGCAGGGAAGTAGGCCGAAAGTAGCAAGCCGCAGCCGAACTACCTAAAGCCGGTGCAAGCCGCAGCCGTAAAAGTACCAGTAGCAACGATATATCAGCGAAATTTTTTGGGCGAAAAAGGGGTAAAAAATAGTCATTAATGCTTCCGGTAATGAGCGTAAGGGGCGCTTATGTGTTAGTAAATAATTGATAATAAATATTTTAAATTTAAGTCGGTGCTGCCCGAAAAATAGCTTCGGCAAAGGCGCTTGCCTGCGCTATAAAGTAGGGCTGGCTACCTAAAATAGTGATGAAGTATGAGAGACTTACCGGCGGGTGAAGGGTCGCCGCCGGCAAAGCCCCCGCGCCGGCGGATTGCTAACGGGGGCCTTACCCGGCAGCCTCACAAAAAGCCGGCCCGGTAAAGCCGGTTAACTGGCCTTGCCAGGTAGCGATTGGGCACTCGTGCAAAGGGCCGATGACGCGCTTTATTTGTTGGCTATGCTCACCTTTCTCGACGAAGCCAGCGGCAGCATTCTGCACCGGCTGGAGTTGGTAAGCAGTTCGGAGATGCTCGTCGTGGACGAGCTTATGGCCCGCCGCGTGCGCGACGAAGTAGCGGCCTACAACGGAACGCCATTTCGGCGCGCTTCAACGTATGGTGCAGCCCATCAAATCGGAAAAAGTGCTCAGCGGCTACTGCCTTAGCCCCAGCATCTCATCGATGCAGAGCGGCAGGTGTACCACGCCCCGGAAGCGCGCCCCGCTGGCGAGCAGCTGAAATAGAGAGCTACCCGCCTGTTTTCTGGCTTTGTTCAATCCACGCACTCCTCGTCACATTTATAACAGCCACCTTAGCTCAGGCAATATTCTGATGGAGCTCAACGACTAGTACCTATGCTCGTGCGCGACTGCTCCGCGAAAAGCCTGGACAAGCACGCCATGTTTATGCCCTCCGAGGGCAACGCTGTGCTGTCCATCACCTTCAGCAAAGCCTAACTGCTGATGGACGACGACCAGGTTACCTACCCCATTATTTTGCGTCAATTATAAGGTAAGCTTTTTTGTGTATGCGCTGTTTTTGGCTGTATTGCTGGCTGTTGGGAATGGGGTTGCTAGTGGGCTGCCGGGCTGACAGCCCGAATAAGCCGCGCATCACGGCCGAGAATTACCTCACCGCCATTCCGGACCCCAAAACTCTGGGCGAAACCTACGTGAGCGACCCCGATGGGGTGCTGGCCCCCAGCACCGCGCCCGCCCTCAACGCCCGCCTCGACAGCCTCGACCGCAGCGGCCGGGCGCACATCGACGTGGTGCTGGTGCGCAGCCTGGGCGAGGTGGTGCCCAAAATGGCTGCCACGGCGCTGTTTAACCAATGGAAAATTGGGCGCAAGGCTAATAACAACGGCTTGCTGATGCTACTGGTGCTCGACCAGCGCCGCGTGGAGTTTGAAACCGGCTACGGGCTCGAAGCCGACCTGCCCGACATCATTTGCTACCGCATTCAGCAGCGCTACATGGTGGCGCCCGCCCGCGCCCGCGACTACGACCAAGCTGTGCAACAGGGCGTGGCGGCCATTATCCGGCGCTTGCAGCCCGTGGCCCCGCTGCCCAAGCCGGTGCTACGCACCGCCGCCGATTCTTCGCACTACTACGTCGACAGCCTGCAACGGGCCATAATGGCGCAAAACGGGCTGCTGGGTGGCGAAGACCCCCTGAATACCGCCCAACCCGGCGAAGACCTGGCCGCCTACCACGCTACCCCCGCGCCAGGGCCACCCTTCGGCACGCTGGTGGCGGGCCTGCTGGGGCTGGTGCTCTACCTGATTTTTTGGTACCGCACCACGCAGGCCATGGGGCTGCGCTGGTGGCTGCTGCCGGTGCCGCTGGCCCTCGTGGTGAGCCTGGTAGCACTGGCTTTGCAAAATA
>Ga0182219_1000051_pt1 | contig 8926 bp, 8 predicted proteins | sample G6R1MG_20_FD_128405 | JGI IMG/M metagenome (GOLD analysis project Ga0182219, IMG submission 128405) | Miscanthus phyllosphere microbial communities from Michigan, USA - G6R2_MAIN_03OCT2016_LD1 MG | ecosystem: Host-associated > Plants > Phyllosphere > Phylloplane/Leaf | place: USA: Michigan...
GCCGGCCGCTGCCGCGCCTGCCGGTTTTAGCCTACTAAAAGCGGTAGCCAGGGGGCAGCCCGCACGCCCCGAGACCGGGGCGTAGCGCCCACTTGCGGCCTACTCCACCACCAGCCGGGCGGTGCCCCGGCGCTCGCCCACGGCCACGCGCAGGGCATACACGCCGGGCGCCAGGCCGGCCACGTCGAGGTCGGCGGCGGTGGTGCCGGCGGGTAGCGAAGCGGTGCGGGTGCGCACGGTGCGGCCCAGGCCATCGAGCAGCGTGAAGGTGGCCGGGCCGGCAGCCAGCCCGGCCGGCAGCTGCACGGTGGCCCGCGTGCCGCTGGCAGGATTGGGGGCTATGTGCAGGCCCGCCAGGGGGGCGGCCGCCGTGGTGGGCAGGCCCGTAGCGGGGCTAAGGGTAGCCAGGTAGCCCGCATAGCCCGCGAAAGGCCCCGTCACCGGGATGCTGCCAAAGGTGGCCGGTAGCGGTACCGCCCCGGCTACGCACAGGGTACCGGCACTACTCATCGCCACCGTGTTGGCGTAGCTGTAGCCGGTGCCCCCGGCGCGCTGCGCCCAGGCAAAGCTGCCGGTAGTGCCCGTATCCACAATCTTGGTAACAAAGATGTCGGCGGTGCCGACGCTCGCCAGCGTGGTAGTGCCGAAGGTGGCGCTGGGGCTGGTAAAGGCGCCGGTAGCGTAGAGGCTATTGCCATCGAGCAGCAGGCTAAGGCCTTCTTCCTGGTTGGGCCCGCCGATGCGCTGCGCCCATACAAAGGTGCCGCCCGTGCCCGTATCGGTTACCTTGGCCACAAAGCAGTCGTAGAAGCCCGTGGTAGCCAGCGAGATGGTGCCCAGCTGCACCGTAGAGTTGGTGAAATTGGCCAGCAGGTACAGCGTATTGCCTACTACCGCCATGCCCGCCACCAGCGTATTGGGATAAATACCGGATACGGCGGTCATCTCCCCAAATTGCTGCGCCCACACAAAGCTGGCCGTCAGGCCCGCATCGGCGAGCCGGGCTATGTACATATTGCCCATGTCAGTGGGGGCTAGCAAGGTGCTGCCAAAGACCGGGTTAATGCTTTTGGTGTTGCCCGTGACGTACACATCGACCTCGCCGGCTACTACACTGATAACGGTATCGTCGCCGCCCAGGCCGCCCAGGGCCTGCGCCCATGCCCAGGTGGCCGTAGTGCCGGCATCCACGAGCTTGGCCACGAAGCCATCGCCCCCGCCCCGCGCCATAATGGACATAGTGCCAAACAGCGCGGTTTGGCTGAAGCTGCCGCCCACATAAACGTTGGCGCCCCGCACGCTGAGGGTTTTGCCCTCGCCGCTGCCAGTGCCCGTGGCGGTGCGCGCCCAGGCCCAGGTGGCGGCCGTGCCCGTGGCCGTCAGCTTGGCCACCGCCAAAGAGGCAAACACCCCGCTGACGAGAGTGGTAGAGCCAAAAACGGCCGTGCCATTGAAGGAACCCGTGACGTAGATGCCTCCGCCACTTACCGCCACCGCAAAGGCCCGGTCGGAGCCGATGCCCCCGGCCCGCTGCGCCCAGGCCCAGGCGTGGGTGCTTTCATTCCAGCGGGCCACGAAAATATCGTCGCTGCCCGCACTGTTGAGAATGATGCTGCCAAAGGTGACCGAACCCGAAAAGTAGCCCACCGCATAGACCTCGCCCGCATTGCCGCTGGCCGTGGCCATCACGGTGGCGTAGGTGCCGACCGGGTACGTGATGGGAGTCAGGGTTTGCCAGGCCGGGGCCTGGGCGTGAGTGGCCGAGCCAGCCAGCAGCAGCCCTAGTAAGGCAAATAAGGCGGCGAAGTACGTGTAACGAGTTGCAGTCATAAGCGAAAGAAAAAGAGCTTGTAAAGGTAAGGTGGCTCTGGCCCCCACACGCACAAAACCCCGGCCCTCGCTGCTAGCAGAAGGGCTGGGGCTGATAAGCCAAGCGGCCTACTGCACGATGCGGCTCTTGATGCCCAAGTATTGCGGGCTGATGGTGGAGCCGGCCAGGGCATCGGCTTTTACGAAGACGCGGGTGCCCGAGTCGAAGGGGCCCACCTCGCGCTCGCGGCCCCCGCCCACGGCCACGTGCCACGTGCCACGTGCCACTGGTCTTCGACCAGGTGCTCGTCGGTGGTGTAGCGAGTGAGGTTCTGGATGGTGCCGGTGGGGCGGCTCAGCTTGAGGAGCAGGCAGCCGGGCTGGTCACTATCCACGAGGTCAAACTCCAGAGGTACAGCAGCTAAGGTGGCAGCGGGATTTGAAAGCTCAGCTAATAACGCTTATAAATGAGTGTTTCATAAGAATATTAGCACTTCTTGTTAGAATATTGCGGTAGCGCCATACTCCGCTGCCTCCCGTGCCGCCGCGCTGGTTTCTAAACGGCTACTGCTTAGGTAGCTGCCGCATGCACTTGCGCTGGGCTTAGCAAGGCTTATGGGTGCGGGCTCGGTGGGCGCGGACCCCACCCCCTGGCCCCTCTCCTGCGGAGAGGGGGCTAGGGGTGAGGTGCACATCTGGTGAGCCCGCTTCCCACCCCCGCTACTAGGCCACGGCGGGGGGCTGCACCACCACCTCGTAGGGCAGGTTGAGGGCCGACTGGCCGGCCAAGTGCACCTCCAGGGCCTCGGCGGCGTGCTGCCACTCGGGGGCGCTGAGGCGGCTGGCGGCGGCCGGGGTCAGGCGCACCCTGATGCAGCGCACGAAGCCCGCCGTGGGGGTGGCCCCGTTCTGAAACCCCTTCTCGACCTGCACCCCGGCCAGGTGGGTGCCCAGCTCGGCCCAGCAGGCGGCCGTGATGTCGGCCAGCGTCACGAGGCGGTTGCGGGCCAGTAGGTTGCGGCGCAGGGCGTGGGTGCGCTCCTCGGCCGTGGGGCGCTCGCGCCCGCCCGCCGTGGTGGTGAGCAGGCGCACCTCGTCGAGGTAGTGGCCGTCGTACACGCGCAGGCGGCTGCCGGCGGGCAGGCGGTTGGCCGCCGCGCCGTTGCTCGACCAGTACTCCAGGTACACGCTGTCGTTGACATCCTGGGGGCGCAGCAGCAGGTAGGGCACGGCCTGCTCGGCCACGGGGCGGCGGTCGAGGCGCTCTTCCAGGCGGGCCAAGTTGTGGTTTAGCTCGTGCAGGATGGAGCCGATAAAATCGGTGCCGGCGGCCGTGAAGGCCCGGCTTTCGTCGCGCAGCAGCTCTACCAGCTCGCGCAGGGCCTCGCGGCCGGTGCGGGTGTCGAAGCGGCCTGCCCCGTGGGTGCGCAGCGTGTAGGTATCGGTGGCGCCCTCGGCCAGCCCGCTCAGGGTGGTGGGCTGGTACACCACATTGGCCAGGCTATACACCTCGCGCACGGCCAGGAAGGGCTCTTCGCTGGCGAGCGGAAACAGGTTGAAGGCCGGCTGCAAGCGGTACAGCACCTTATGGAGCCGCCGGTTGAGCACCGGAAAGCAATTGAGCGCTACCGACAGCTGCTCGAAAGCGGCCGGGGGCAGGGCGGCCGAAAACCGCACCTCCAGCCACACTAGCGGCTGCGTGAGCACGGCCAGGTCGGTGGCGGGGTCGAGGGTGTCGGCCAGCTCGGCGGGGTAGGGGCGGGGCACGTAGGCGGCCACAGCCCCGGCCGGCCCCGCCAGGCCCACAAACGCGCGCGCATACAGCTCGCGCACCTGCTGCTCGATGCGCCGCAGGGCATCGTACTCGGTGCCGAGCGGGGTGGCGGCTTCGGCAGCCTCGGGGGCGGGCAGGCCAGGGCGCACGGCCAGCACGGTGCTCCCCAGCCGCCACTGCTCGCCGGGCAGGTAGGCGGCGTAGGTGGCCCGGTGCGGCTCGTTAAACCAGTCGAGGTACAGGGTCAGGTCGTCGAGGGCCACGCCGGACGGCAGGTCGAGGCCCACCCACAGGCGGCGGTAGGGGGTGGGCAGTGCCCCGGCCCGGTGCACCAATGCCCGCTTTTGGCCGCCCGCATCGAGCTGCCAGATGGTGTCGGCACTAGCCAGGTAGCGCACGGCCCCACCCACGAGGCGCGTATCCTGGAGGGGTGAAAAGTACATTTCGGCCCCGGCGGCCTGCCGCCCCGCCGTGGCGGGCTGAAACACAAACTGCGCGCTGGCGGGCAGCAGCACGGTGGCCTCGCGGGCGCGGGCCTGGGCCACGGCATAGGCCGGGCGCGCAATGTCGACCACCTCGGGGTTGAGCAGGGCGGCCAGCCGCTCGAGCAGCCGGTGCTGGGTGTGGGCCAGCTCCTGCCCCATTTTCTCAAACTCGACCGCGCAGGCTTCCAGCAGCAGGTGCACCAGGGGGTCGAAGCCGTCGAGGTCGGTTTCGGCGTAGCCCCAAAACTCGGCGGCCTGCCGCGTGAGGCGGCTTTTCACGCTGGCTTTGCTAAAATCGGGGGCCGCCGCGCTGGGCGCGGAAAAGGGCAGGGGAGGCAGCACGGGAAAGGGGAGTGAGTGAAAAGGGAAAGGCGGGCAGGAAGGTGAAGAAGCGAACGGGCCGCGTGGCGAAGCAAACCAGGGCAGGGCCAGCGGGCGCAGGCAAAGCGGGCCGGCCAGGGGGGGCGCGCCGCTGGCCGCCGCTGCGCCCGCCGGCCGCCCCGGCTTTTGCCTTGTGCCCGCCATCCGCCCCCGGTATTTACTCTACAGAGAGGGGCGCTACAAAGAGGCTGGCCTGGAAGGTAAAGGGCTCGTTGGTGTGGTGCAGGGTAGCTTGCACGCTCACGTCGAGGCGCTTGCGAATGCGCTGCTGCACATTCTTGAGCTCGAAGTCGGAGAGGGCGATGTGCACCCGGGCCCGCAGCAGGCGCGGCTCGAAAGCGGCAATGGTGCCTTCGATGGACTGTTGCACGCTGTCTTTCCAGCGCATGGTGGTCATGGCCTCAAAGTCTTGCTCCCACACCTGGCAGCCAAACGTGGGCTCGTAGCGCGACTCGCCAAAGTAGGTGGTCAGCATCAGGTAGAGGTGCTGGGCAATGGACTCCTGGCGCGAGCAGCGCGGCAGGGGCTGGCGCTCTACGATGGCCGCCAGGTCGAGCGGCAGGCGGTAGTACGTGTCGGGCATAGGGGGCGGGCAGAAGGGCAACCGGCAAAAAGGCCGCCGAAACTTACGCCACGCCGGGGGCATTCGTTGCGGCGGCGGCGGGGGGGGCGGCCCATCCTTTTCCACGGCCGGGCCGTACTTTAGAGAGGCTGCTGCGGGCAGCTTCTCACTTAGCCCCCCGGTTATATGTCGTTCAGTGCCGCTCTTTTAGTTAATGGCAAAAGCTACGTGGTGCGCCGCTTTGCGTGGGGCCTGCGCCAGCAAACCGATGTAGTGGGCCGCCCCGATGCCCGGGTGCAAGGCGGCCAGCTGCAAGTAGAGCTGGACTCGGAGCCCGATGAGGCCCTGCACCACTGGGCCTTGGATGATACCAAGCAGCTCAGCGGCGAGCTGGTGGTGTATGCGGCCGACAACGCCCTGGTGCGCCGCAAGACCATCACCTTTGCCGATGCCTACTGCATCGGCTTGCGCAAGCTCTTTGACGGCAGCGCCTCCGACCAGGGCATGACCATGACCCTCACGCTCTCGGCCAACCAGCTCAGCAGCGGCGAGGTAACGCTCGACAACCAGTGGCCCTTGTAATCTTTTAGCTGATTGCGTATGTCTTCCTTTAGCGGACTGCTGCGGCTGGCCGGCCAGGAGTTTCCCCTGGTGCAGTGCAGCTACGAATTTGGCCAGGCCACCAGCGAGCGCGGCCGCGTCACGGCCAAGGTGCGCACGGGCCTGCTGGTGGTGCACCTCGACGTGCCCGATGGCGACCAGCTGGTGGCCTGGGCCAGCGACCCGCACAAGAAGCTAAGCGGCTCGGTCGTGTTTTTAGAAACCAACAGCCCCGTGGCCCGCGAGGAGCTGACGTTTGAGGACGGCTTTTGCGTGGCCTACGAGGAAGCGTTTGAATCGGGGGCGGCCCCGGCGGGCGCGTACCGCTGCACGCTGCATATTTCGGCCGCCCGCCTCGCCCTGGGCGCCGTGGCCAAAGACAATACCTGGGTGCAAACCCGCTAGCCAGCCGGTGGCGCTGCGGTTTAGGCTCATTTGGGCCTGGGTGCCTTTCAACCAGAGATGTTCGTACTTCAACCAAAGCTGGTTGTTCAATAACCTAACCTGTTTGTTCAATAACTGAACCTGGTTGTCTTACAGCCGAACCTGTTTATTCGATGACCAAAGCTGCTTGTGCTTCAACCAAAGCTGAGGCAGCGTGCCCTGGCCTGGGGTAAAGCGTATTGCAACCAAGGTGCCCGCCCGCGGGCTAGCGGGTATTTACGAGGGCCTGGGTTAGCAGGCGGCGGCGGTTGTCGGGGGTGAGCTGCGGAAAGGCGGCCTGTAATTGCTGGTGGGCTTCGGCCTCGCTTAGCTCGTGGCGGTTCACGGCCGAGGCGAGGTCGTAGGCGTGGCGCTGCACCTCATCGAGCTCGTGCAGGAGGGCCTGCCCGGCCGCCGCCGTGAGGCCCGGAAAGGCCGCCTGCGCCGCCGCCAGCAGGGCGGCGGGCTGGCGGGCCGGGTTGTCGAGGCCGCGTTCGGCCAGCTGCCGGGCCAGCAGGTAGTTGCGGGCATCGGGGGCGGGGGCCGGGGCGGCTTGGCCAAAGAGGCTGCCGAGGGTATCGAGCCAGCTCATGGTTATTTTTTGGGTACGTCGATGATGCGGATGTCCGTGACGCGGCCGGCCTGGCGCGAGGTTTCGAGGGGCGAGCGCTCGTACTGCTCCCACACGCTGCGGGGGCCGGCGTAGCGCGGGCCGCGGTACATATCGACGGTGCCGCGGGCCTTGGCCGCGTAGCGGCCCGAAAGGCGGCCCCACTGCGGGCGCAGCTGCTGCTCCCAGTTGAGGCGCCCGTCGATGAGGGCGGTTTGGCGGTCGAGCCAGGCACCGCCCTTGGTCATCTCCAGGGTCACGCGGCCGTTGGCGCGGGCCAGCGCCTGGGCGTGCTCGGCGGCCGAGGTGCCCGCCTTCAGCGGCTCCAGGCCCGACCAGAACGACGAGGTATTGGCTTTGGTGCTCACGTTGAGGAAGGGCACGGCCCCGCGCACCAGCGTAAAGCGCGCATACACCGGCAGGATGGCCCGCGCCTTGGCGAGCTTGCTGGTGCCGGCCGATACCTTGCCCAGCGTTTGCAACTGGGCCGAGATAGTGCTGAGTTGCACCGACTCGCGCGCGGCCAACTGGGCCGCGCCCTTGGCTACCCCGCCCGCGCCCTTGGCCAGCACTATCTCGCCCACCAGCCGGCCCACGGCGCGGCCCCACTGCCGGGGCGTCCAGCGCGGCACATCCTGCACTAGCTGCGCAATGGCGGCCATTAGCTCTACCTGACGCTGCGCCACGTGGGTGCCCCAGCGCCGGTCGAAAGCCTGGGCGCTGGCCATGCCCCCGGGTAGGTTCAGCGGGTCCATCATGTTCAGGGCCAGCAGGGTGGTGGCCAGCTCGGTGTAGGTGCGGGCCTGCCACAGGTCTTGGGTGAGCAGCTGCCAGGTGCTTTTGAGCGAGCCCTCCAGCCCATCGAGCACCCCGAGCGAAAACTCGTGGTAGGCCGTGATAAACGAAAGCCCGGTGCGCTGCAAGCTGCCAAAAAACTGGGCGGCCGCCGCGTTGCGCGAGCGGGCCCGGGGCGCCACGGTGGTCCGAATCACGACATCGTTGGCGCTGCGGGCGGTGAGGCGGCGGGCCGGGCCGGTGGGCGCAAAGGCCCCCGGCCGGGGTGGGCCAGCGGTGGCAAACGTGTGGCGGGCAGCGCGGGAGCTAACGGGAGGCATGGCGCGGAAGGGTAACGTGGGCAGCTTGCTTAACGTATGGTTAGTAGCTTGGTTGAGGGAAAGCGGCCGGTTGGTCGCGCGTGTGCTTTGTTCCGCTGTCTCTATGTCGTATCCCGTTCGAGTTACCGTGCAAGTAGAGGGTGGGGGCACCCTCACCGACTTTAAGAGCCTGACCATTACCCAAGAGCTCTTTACGCACCACACCTTCGCGCTCGATTTCTCGTTTGAGGCGCTGGGCAAGGCGCTGGGGCTGCGGCCCGAGGTGCTATACATGCAGGCCCACGAAAAGCTCAGTGGTAAGGTCATCACCATCAGCTGGGTGAGCGCGCTGCCCACGGGCGGCGGAGGCAGATTCGAGTTTAAGGGGCTGATTACTGAAACCAGCATCCAAACCAACGCCGACCTCACCAACTACTACCACCTCAGCGGCACCAGCCCCACGTACCTGCTGGAAGATGGCAGCCAGAGCCGCTCGTTTGTGAAGCAAACGGTGCAGCAGATTTTTTCGACCGTGCTGGGCGAGTACGCCGGCAATGCCTTTGCCCGGCAGCTGGCCCCGCGCCAGCAGGCCGTGCTGCCCTACGTGGCGCAGTACGACGAAACCAACTACAATTTTCTGAGCCGCCTGGCAGCCCAGCAGGGCGAGTGGTTTTACTACGATGGCACTACCCTGCGGCTGGGGCTGGCCGCCGGGCCGGCCGTGCCATTCCAAAGCAACGGCGTGCAAAACTTCACGCTCAGTATGAACCTGCAGCCCGGCCAGCTCCAGGGCAGCACCTACAACTACCGCACCCACCAGCACCTGCAAGCCACGGCCAAAGCCCCCGCCGCGGCCGATACCTTCAGCAAATTTGCCGCGCAGCGCTCGCAGGAGGTGTTTACGCACCCCCACCGGGTGCTGGCCGACTCGGTAGTAACTGACGCGCCCAAGCTGCAAGCGCGCATGGACACGCTGGCCGCCAAGCAAACCAGCGGCCTGGTGGCGCTGGAGGGCCACGGCGAGGTTTTCGACCTCAAGCCGGGCAGCTTGCTCGACGTGCGCGACGCGGCGGGCGTGGATTACGGGCAGTTTAGGGTGCTGGCGGTGGCCCACGAGCTGGACGGCGACGGCAACTACCAGAATCGCTTTAAGGCCATGCCGGGCACGCTCGACAGCCCGCCGGCCAA